>Ga0364893_10065_pt1 | contig 73597 bp, 65 predicted proteins | sample ExccelJu500001D3_FD_206943 | JGI IMG/M metagenome (GOLD analysis project Ga0364893, IMG submission 206943) | Enriched cells from Trout Bog Lake Hypolimnion, Wisconsin, USA - BchlTB.July16.5000.01.D3 | ecosystem: Environmental > Aquatic > Freshwater > Lake > Hypolimnion/Profundal zone | place: USA...
AAGAAGTTTGTAGTCCACCCTGGGGTCTAGCTTGCCTCCCCGTAAGCCCTTGTAGTTACAAGTAGCTTACGTATTGACTCTACGGGCAACGGGAGGATTTTTGGAAAAATAGTCCTTAATTCCTCTCAAAATGGCGTCCGCAATCCGGTCTTGATAGCCATCATCATTTAATTTGGCCTCTTCTTGGGGGTTGCTAATAAAAGCGGTTTCTACAAGGATAGAGGGGATGTCTGGGGCTTTCAGAACGGCAAAGCTGGCTTGCTCCACTTTTCCCTTATGCAGAGATGCAAATCCACCGATTTGCTTGAGGATGGAGTTGCCTACTTGTAATGAGTCTTTAATTTGGGCGGTGGTGGACATATCTAGAAGTAGATTCGCTACTTGCCGATCTTGAGTCTTGATGTTGATGCCGCCAATCAGATCAGAAGCATTCTCTTTATTTGCCATCCAGCGCGCCATCGTGCTGCTGGCACCCATTTGAGAAAGGGTAAATACAGAGGCACCTTTGGCATTCGATTCAATAAATGCATCCGCATGAATTGATACAAATAAATCTGCTTCAACTCGCCTAGCTTTTTGAACTCTGACATGGAGTGGTACAAAGTAATCCCCATCACGGGTGAGGTAGGGCCGCATATAGGCTTCATTCTCAATTTTGTCTTTGAGTCTTTTGGCAATCGAGAGAACAACATGCTTTTCTCTAGAGCCCATAGAGCCAATCGCGCCTGGATCTTCACCACCATGTCCTGGATCGATTGCTATGGTGATTAAGCGTTTGTATTTAGCTTGTACTGGAGCCTCTTTGACCTCTGGGATAGCCTGAGCAACTGGCGGCTTGGGGGAATCTTTCTTAGTGGCAAATTGCGCAATGAGGTCTACTTCTTCATTGGATTTAGTCAGGGCACTTTCTTTTTTGGCGCTACTCTTGACCAACTCCATTAAAGGGTCTGGTGGGGTAGTGGGATATAAGTCAAACACCATCCGGTAGTTGTATTCAGCTACGGGATCAAGTGTAAAGAGCTGCGGCTTGATGGGCTCCTTTAGATCAAACACGAGGCGGACAACCCCAGGCTGAAACTGACCTACTCGCACTTGAGAAACATAGGGATCATTCGGTTTGATCTTCGCAACGAGATCCTTGAGCGTGGGATTGAGTTCTAAACCTTGAACATCGACTACTAGGCGATCTGGATTGGTCAAAATCTGCTGAGTAATCGGCAGGGGTGTATCAGACTCCAGGGTAATACGCGTGTAGTCTTCTGAAGGCCAAACGCGCACACCTAAAATCTTGGCGCCCCAGGCAATATCGATTTCACCTAATAGAAAGACAAGCCCGAGTAATTTTGCCGAAGACTTCAAATGACGCCTTCTTGCTAAATCTGTTTTTGACTTACTAAATGGATTGCTCATCTATTGCTTGATGTTCTTTAAGACGGCGACACCATCATTTAATAGTGCATTGATTGAGATCAAGCGTTCATTCTCAGCAGCGCCAGCAGTTAACTCAACCTGTAAATCAAGTGCGGGTAAAGATCCCTCGGCTTTTTCTGGCCATTCAATGATGCATATGCCGGGAATATCGAAATACTCAGCAAAGCCCGCTTCTTGCCACTCCAAGGGATCGCGCATGCGATAAAGGTCAAAGTGATGAACGGTAAAGGGAATATTGTTGGATTTCAGAGGATAGGGCTCACAAAGGGTGTAAGTAGGACTCTTCACCTTACCTGTGTGACCCATGCTCTGGATGAGGTGCCTAGCAAATGTCGTTTTACCGGCTCCAAGGTCACCCTCTAGGGAGATATTGAGATGTGATTCTGGATGGCTTTGAATAAATTGCTCAAGGCTGGTGGCAAGTCGCTTGGCAAGGTCAGCAGTATCTGCTTCTTGCCTACAATGTTGCTTCAGGGTTTCCTGTGTTTGAGCCATTGTTCTAGTTTATTCAATTATTACGCTACATTCTGTATTCATATGCCTTTATCTGCCAATTCTGCCGCTTTAAATGAGCCTGAGCTACGTGCTTGGCTTGGGGAGAAGGCTACTGAGTTGGGTTTTGATGCCCTGCGCATCACCGATACTGACTTAGGCCTTGCGAGTGAGCGATTAAAGGAATGGCTGGCAGAAGGGCGTCACGGCCAGATGGAATACATGCAACGCCATGCTGATCTGCGTTCAGATCCTCAGTTGCTTGTGCCAGGCACCGTGCGAGTGATTTGTGTCGCGATGAACTATCTTCCAGAGGAGCTGAACTTTGATGCCGAGTGGAAAAGATTAGAAGATCCTAGCCAGGCAGTGGTCTCCATGTATGCCAGAGGGCGCGATTATCACAAAGTGCTCCGCAATCGCTTGCAAGATTTTGCTAAAGCCATCGAAGAAAAAATTGGGGCGTTTGGATATCGCTTATTTACTGACTCTGCACCTTTGATGGAGGTAGAGTTAGCGCGCAAAGCAGGTTTAGGTTGGCGTGGTAAACATACGCTTTTACTCAATCGCGAATCTGGATCTACCTTCTTCCTAGGCGAGATCTTGGTCGATGTGCCACTACCAGTAGATGAGCCGCAGGAAGAGCACTGTGGCACCTGCACATCATGCATTGATGTCTGTCCAACCCATGCAATCACTGCGCCATATCAATTGGATGCACGCCGTTGTATCTCTTATTTAACAATTGAAAATCCAGCGACTATACCTTTGGAGTTTCGAAGAGCAATGGGTAATCGCGTTTATGGCTGCGATGACTGTCAACTCATTTGTCCATGGAATAAATTTGCCAAACGTTCACAGTTGCCCGACTTTGCACAACGTCACGGACTAGGTCAAGCAAGTCTTCTCCATCTATGGTCCTGGACGGAAGCAGAATTCGAGCAAAGACACGAGGGAAGTGCCATTCGTAGAATTGGCTACAACAGATGGCGTCGTAATTTAGCGGTGGGAATGGGTAATGCCTTGGCTAGCCCATCAGTTCCACTCACCACAAAGCAAGATATTCGTAAGGCTTTAACAGAGGGGCTGGTATCAGCAGACTCTTTGGTAGCGGAACATATTGAATGGGCACTCGATACCTCTGACTAGGCAAGTATTCGCCCTAGATCTACAATCATCTTATGTCATCAGCCGATCAACCCTATATAGACCCTAGCGAAATCGCGCTAGAGGGCTCAGCGGCCGAACGCTTCAAAAATCCTAAAGAAGCATTTTGGGTGGGGATGCGCGATGCAGCTGGCGCACCAGCGATGGTGCTCTTTGCCGGTATGGTGGGTTTTGGGGCGATGGGCAAAACCAATGGCTTTGATGTGTGGTTCACCACCTTCACTTCATTTTTTATGTTCGCCTTACCAGGGCAGGTGGTCTTGCTAGAGATGGCAATTACAGGTTCATCTGTAATTGCGATTGCTTTAGCAGTGACATTAACTTCAACCCGTTTTATCACCATGACGGTGACACTCTTTCCGCAGTTTCATCAAAAAGATCGCAATCGTAGTTTGTATGCCTCAGTGCATTTATTGGCGATGACTGCATGGGCGATCTCGATGCGTGAGTTTCATGCAATTGAGACCAAGCATCGCTTAGCGTATTTTGTTGGGCTAGGCTTACTCTGTTGGTTGATTTCTATTCCCGGGACTATTCTGGGTTTTTATTTGGCAGGCATGGTTCCGCCAGCAGTCACTCTTGGTTTAGTGTTTATTAACCCCCTATTTTTCTTGCTCACATTCACCGAAGTAAAGCCTTGGATTAATCGCATTGCCATCTTTTTGGGATGCATCTTTGGGCCGATATTTTTCGCTATCGATCGTGATACCAGCTTGTTAACTGCAGGGCTCGTGGGTGGTACTTTGGCCTACTTTATTGATCGTAAATTCTTGCGCAAGAAAGCAGGGGTAATCGGTTGAATAATGCGATAGAAACCATGAATTCAGCACTCTCTGGTTGGGGTCTATGGATTGCTTTGGTAGGTGCTTGTCTTGGCACGTACTTCTGTAGGGCCATTGGGGTAATGCTGTCGCAAAGTATCAACCAGGATAGCGAAATCTTCCGCTGGTTAGCTGCAGTGACTTACACCATGGTTTCTGCTTTAACCATTCGCCTGATTGTGATGCCTCTAGGATTGATGGCGACTGTCCCGTTATGGATTCGGATCGTGATTTGCGCCCTAAGTATTGGCGTCATGGTCTCCAAACCTACTAAGCGATTGGTTCCAGCCTTATTGACTGGAACCCTGCTCATGGTAGGTTATGGTGTGATTCATTAAGTCACCCAAGCCACTTCATTCAGCAATCAATATTAAAGATGTGCTGCTAATATCTTGGCGATATGTACCGCCTCTCTTTGGGTGCCATCAGCAATCTGGTGACGACAGCTCGTACCGTCTGCCACTACCCAGCTATCAGGTGACTTACGAATGCTAGGTAGCAAACTAGCCTCGGCCATCTGCTTAGAAACTTCAATATGCTCGGCTTCATAACCAAAACTGCCCGCCATGCCACAGCAAGAGGATTCGATTAGCTTAGGCTCTGCATTGGGAATCAGCTTGAGTAATTCCATTGCAGGTGTGACTGCAGCAAAGGACTTTTGATGGCAATGACCATGGAAAAGCACTGGCTTGCTCGCTGCTTTTAGATTCAGATTGAGTTTGCCCGCTTTGACCTCGTTCGCTAAAAACTCTTCTAAGAGTTGCGCATGCTGAGATATTGTCACTGCACGTTCGCCAAAGCCCATGACTAAAGCCTCATCTTTTAATGTAAAGAGACAAGAGGGCTCAAGACCAATGATGGGAATATTTTTATCTGCGTAAGGCGCCAGGTGATTAACTAGCTCACCCAAGGTTTCTTTGGCTTTATCCACCATGCCGGCGGCAAGATAGGTTCTGCCACAGCAAAATTCTTTAGAGCAGGCATTTTTTTCTGTATTGGCTGCTTTGCTCTGACTCTTGTGCGGAATATGAATTTGGTAGCCTGCTGCCGTGAGCACTTTGATGGCGGCGATCAGATTTTCATCTTCAAAATAGGCGTTGAAAGTATCTGCTAGCAGTACCACTCCTTTTTGTTTCGATAGCTCATCAGCACTGTATTGATATGGCGTAATCGCTTTTGGATTGCTCCAGAAAGTGTTGCTCTTCCAAATAGGTAAGCTTCTTTGGGCGGAGATGCCCATGATCCACTCTTGTAGTTTGGCGATCGGTGCAATGTGATTACGTAAATTGAGTAGCGCTGGCAATAGTGGAATGCTACTAATCGTACCCGCATATTTTGGTAAATAGGCAACCGCTAAATCACGCAATGAATGACCAACCCGTTTTTTATAGGCAGATAGGAACTCAATTTTCATCTTGGCCATGTCTACACCAGTAGGGCACTCTCGGCGGCAGGCTTTACAGCTTACGCACAGCTCCATCACCTCTTTGATAGCATCACTACCAAGTGGGGATAATTCATCTTTCATATCGAGTTGATTGGAAAGCGCAAGACGTAAAGTATTGGCTCTGCCACGTGTGAGATGTTTTTCATCGCGAGTAACGCGATAGCTGGGGCACATCACTTCAGCGTCGAACTTGCGGCAGTGGCCATTGTTATTGCACATCTCTACTGCTTTAGCCAATCCCATAGCAGGGTCGCCACCAGTCCCCGGTGCACTTGTCTCTTCAGTAACAGGATTATTTTGGACGTTCCAGGCAGACCAATCTAAGGCAGGCTGCAATGGAATCACTTTGTAGCTTGGTGGAAATCTAAAGTTGCTCGCATCATCCATCTTTGGTGGATTAATAATCTTCCCGGGATTAAATAATCCCTTTGGATCAAAAGTGGTTTTGATTTCTGCCAGAGCTTCTGTGATTTTGGGGCCAAACTGCCAAGAGATCCACTCGCCGCGACAGAGACCATCGCCATGCTCACCACTATAAGCACCTTTATATTTGCGGACCAAGGCGGAGGCCTCTTCTGCAACTGCACGCATTTTCTGTGCGCCATCTCTACGCATATCCAGAATAGGGCGTACGTGTAATGTACCTACTGAAGCGTGGGCATACCAAGTACCACGTGAACCATATTTAGAAAAAACATCTGTTAATGCTTGCGTGTAATCAGCCAAGCTCTCTAAGGGGACTGCACAGTCCTCAATAAAGCTGACGGGTTTGCCATCACCCTTAAGACTCATCATGATGTTGAGGCCTGCTTTGCGTACTTCCCACAAATTCTTCTGCAGACTAGCATCCGGCATTGGCACTACTGAGCCTGCAAGTCCTAAATCACCCATGAGCTCTTCTAATGCCTTCAGCTTCTCTAATAGTGGGGCATGTGCCTCACCAGAAAACTCCACTAACAAAATCGCTTCTGGAGTTTGGGCTGTGTGATCAATGAGCGCGGTCTCAATTGTCTTTTTAAAGCTAGGGTTGCTGCGTGCTAGATCAATCATGGTGCGATCCACTAGCTCTACTGCAGTAGGTCCCAACTTGACGATATGTTGTGCACTATCCATCGCTTTATAAAAACTGGCAAAGTTCACAATGCCAAGCACTTTGTGTTTTGGTAAAGGTGCTAACTTGAGTTTGAGAGATTTGAAATACGTCAGCGTACCTTCGCTACCCACCAAGAGATGCGAGAGATTAACGCTACCGTCTTGGGTATAAGGCAATTCACTTTGCGGATGAAAGATGTCCAGGTTATAGCCCGCTACTCGTCTAAGCACCTTTGGAAAATGGGTTTCGATTTCGGGTTGCAGGGTGGTGGCTAGGCCTTTAACAAAATCACCCAATTGCTTAGCAACACCAGAGCTGTTCGCGTAATTGCCAAACTCAGCAATTTGACCATTGGCGAGCCAAGCGTTAATGCCCAAAACGTTATGCACCATATTGCCGTAAGCAATCGAGCGGCTCCCGCAGGAGTTATTGCCTGCCATACCACCAATAGTTGCCTGACCAGCAGTAGAGACATCTACCGGATACCAAAGGCCATGTTGTTTGAGGGAGCCATTAAGGTGATCGAGCACCATGCCGGGCTCAACCTCTACATAAGCTTTATCTAGATTGAGATCGAGAATATTTCTGAAGTATTTGCTGTTATCAATCACCAATGCGGCACCAGTAGTTTGGCCACACTGACTTGTGCCACCACCTCGAGGCAATATCGGTACACCCAGTTCAGCTGCAATCTGGATCGCTGTTGCAATGTCCTCTGCAGTCTTAGGCACAAATACCGCCACTGGCATGGCTTGGTAAATGGAGGCATCAGTTGCATAGCGACCGCGACTAGCGCTATCTGTCATGACTTCACCGGAAGTCTCTTGGCGTAGGCGTTTCGCTAAAGCGGCCTGGTCCACCATCAGCTCTTTGAGGTCTAAAGGTTTATTCATTTGATTGTCTCCGCCGCTAATGGGCTTGCGGCTTCAGCCTTTAGTAGTTGCACTACAACATCGCGTTTGTTCATCACATGCTGCATCATGATTTTGCGCATTCTCTTGCTATCGCGGGCCTTGAGGGCATCGAGCATTTCTTGATGCTCTTCAACTGCCTTCTCCCACTTGACACCGTCTTGGTTAGAGCGAAAGCGTAAAGCCTCGATACGCGCATTCACTTGTGAGAAGAGGCGAGTTAGTACCGGATTGTTGGCAGCTTGATTAATCAGATGATGAATTCGAAGATTAAGTTTGTAATAGCTTGATAAATCACGTCGCGCATACGAAGCCATCATTTCATACTGGAGGGCCTCTAATTCAGAAAGGGTGGCATCACTAATATTGTTGGCAGCCAGCTCTCCAGAGAAACCTTCTAAGTCTGCGATGACATCAAAGGTATGAATTACATCTTCTAGGCTGAGTTGCAAGGCAATTGCACCACGATTGGCAATCAGCTCAACCAAGCCATCTGCAGCTAGGCGACGAATTGCTTCCCGGATTGGGGTGCGGGAAACATTCAAACTTTCGGCTAGCTCTCGCTCATTCAATTTGCTACCGGGGGTGATTTTTCCCTCAACCAATAGCAATCTGAGCTTTTGGAATATCGCTTCATGCAGATTCTGGGAATTTGGCAGCTCTGTGACCGTCATAGTGAGAACCTAAAATTTGTATACAAAAATATGAATAACTCATCATAAAGCATAAATAATGGGTTTTAATGCCTTATTCAATGATTTATTTTAAATAATTTGTATACAAAATAGAAAATTACCAAAAATTGTCTTACACTAGCTGCAGAACAGACTTTCAGAATTGACCCCTAATAAACATACCCATAGCGAGACAAAGCATGTTGAAACTAGATAACCACGCATCAGGACGCCATTTTTTACATATTCCTGGCCCAAGCCCAGCCCCGGCACGTGTATTGCGTGCCATTAGTTACCAAACCATCGACCATCGTGGTCCTGAGTTTGGTCAATTTGGTCTGAAGGTGCTCGATGGCATCAAGAAGATTTTTAAAACTGAACAGCCGGTCATCATTTATTCCGCATCTGGAACGGGTGCATGGGAGGGTGCCATGGTCAACGTGCTTAATCCCGGCGATACCGTTTTGTTTTATGAGACCGGTCAATTTGCCAACCTATGGCGCGCTCTTGCACAACGACTCGGATTGAAGGTGGAAGTGGTGGGTAAAGTTGGACAAGACTCTTGGCGTTGGGGTGTTGATGCTTCCGTAATTGAAGAACGATTACGTAAAGACACACAACATGAAATCAAAGCAGTATGCGTAGTGCATAACGAAACTTCTACCGGCGTTACTTCGAATATTGCGGCGGTTCGTAAAGCGATTGACTCTCTGAAGCATCCAGCCTTGTTATTGGTGGATAGCGTGTCTGGCTTGGGTTCTGCGGACTATGAGCATGACAAGTGGGGCGCTGATGTGACGGTGTCTGGCTCACAAAAAGGCTTGATGTTGCCACCGGGCATTGGCTTTAATGCCCTGTCTCCAAAAGCAATTGAAGCAAGCAAGCACAGTGCTTACCCAAAATCATATTGGGCTTGGGATGAAATCCTGGAGTCCAATAAAAATGGTTACTGGCCAACAACACCGAGTACCAATTTAATGTATGGCCTGCATGAAGCGATGGACATGATGATGGCAGAAGGATTGGATACGATCTTTGCTCGTCACCAACGTTTGGCTGCAGCTTGTCGTGAAGCTGTTAATGCATGGGGTTTAGAAATCCAGTGCCAAGACAAAGAGTGTTACTCACCAGTTCTTACTTGTATTGCTACACCCGAAGGAATGGATGCTGATGTATTGCGTAAGCATGCTTTAGAGAAATTCAATCTTTCATTGGGTACTGGCCTTGGAAAAATTAAGGGTAAGGCATTCCGTATTGGTCACTTAGGCGACTGCAATGAATTAAGCCTAATGGCTGCCTTAAGTGGTGTGGAAATGAGTTTGGGCTCTATGGGCTTTAAGCCTAAGGCTAGCGGTGTTGTGGCCGCCCAAGAATTCCTCAAATAATCACATTTGGGTGGAGACAGGGTGCAAATGAGGTAAACACAGGGTGGAGCAGGGCCTGTAGGACTGAACCAGGCTACACCCTTTATAATTCAAGCACTTATATAGATAGCACTTTCATCATATAAAACATATTCGAGACAAAAGGATTAAACATGTTGGCAACTAAACCGTATTTAACTCAAGCTGATGTTCAAAAGATTTTGGATGCAGCAGATAAACATGCTGCTAAAAATAATTGGGCAGTCACCATCGCCGTTTGTGATGATGGTGGTCATATGTTGGGTTTGATTCGTCGCGATGCTTGCGCTCCCCTTTCTTCTTATATTGCACAAGAGAAAGCTCGTACTGCAGCAATGGGTAAGCGCGAGACACGTGTTTATGAAGAGATCATTAATAACGGGCGCCATGCATTTTTATCAGCCCCTCATGTTTCAGGCATGCTTGAGGGTGGTGTCAATATCGAGGTAAATGGGTTTACCATCGGCGCAGTCGGCGTTTCCGGCGTTAAATCTGCGGAAGATGCTGAGACCGCTAAGGCCGGCATTGCCGCCATCTTGTAAGTTACCTTGACAAATACTGCTACTGAAATAAATTCATCTAACGGGGTTGGCGACTCAGTCGTTCCTAGCGCTGACCCTAGTGTTACTCCACCAGCAACAATCACTTTTGCTGATTTTGGTTTAGATCCGCTGATTCAAAAAGCGGTTGCTGAACAGGGTTACAACACTCCTACTCCGATTCAAGCTCAATCGATCCCGCATGTATTAGGGGGCAGCGATTTAATGGGTGCTGCGCAAACAGGTACTGGCAAAACAGCTGCCTTTGTATTGCCAATCATTCAAAAGATTCTGCGTCACGCTAGCAATAGCGCTTCACCAGCACGCCACCCAATTCGCGCGCTGGTCTTAACACCCACCAGAGAGCTAGCTGTGCAGGTTGCAGAAAATGCGGCCAATTACTCTAAACATACTGACTTACGTGCTGCCGTTGTCTATGGTGGCGTAGATATGAAGGAGCAAGTAGCAATTCTGCGTAATGGCGTTGAGATCTTGATTGCAACCCCCGGTCGTTTGTTGGATCACATTGGCTCGAAAGTTGCGAACCTTTCTCAAGTCGAGATTCTGGTTCTTGACGAAGCAGATCGCATGCTCGACATGGGATTCTTGCCGGATCTGCAGCGCATCATTAATTTGATTCCAGCGCAAAGACAAACACTACTGTTCTCAGCAACATTCTCACCAGAAATTAAAAAACTGGCGCAAAGTTATTTGCGGACACCGGTGACGGTTGAAGTGGCGCGTCAAAACGCTGCTGCCGATACTGTCAAGCAGGTGATTCACATGGTGTCGTCAAGTGATAAGCAACGTGCGATTGTGAAGGTGCTAGAGAACCGCACACGACAGGGTTTATCACGTCAGTGCATCATCTTTACTAATAGCCGTTTAGGTTGTGCCAAGTTGGCGCGTGCCTTAGAGCGCGATGGCATTAAGGCTGGCGCGATTCATGGCGACAAGAGTCAGGGTGAACGTACTTTGACTCTAGATGCATTTAAATCGGGCGCTATCGAGGCCTTGGTAGCGACCGATGTAGCAGCCCGTGGACTAGATATCCCCGATATGCCTTGCGTGATTAATCACGAACTACCTTACAACGCTGAAGACTTTATTCACCGCATTGGTCGAACAGGTCGCGCGGGCAGTACAGGTGATGCGATTGCCTTGGTAGATGCTAGTGAAAAACGTTTACTGGATGACATCGAAAAATTGATGAAGCGTAAGCTGGACATCAAACCTTTGCCTGAGGGAATTCCTTCATACGCTAAGCCATCTAGTAGTGCTGCGCCTGCCAAAGGGGCAGACCCATTCTTCTACAAACCATACGAGCCAACTGCTGCAGCGCAGTCAGTGGGCGATGCCGTAAAGGCTGAAGAGAAAAAAGTCGGCATTGTGGCGGCTAAGCCAGCCGTGGGCGCTTTGTTGGGCGGCTTCAAAAAGAAATAAAGCCATCAAAAGCAAGCAGGCTCTGCCTGTTAGCTTTTCCAGGCATGAGTGGCTGCTAAAAGCCACTCTGCAATGGTGATACTCTCACTATCAGGCAATTCATTTAATCCTAAATGTTGTGCAGCCTTGCGTAATTCGGTAAGTGCATGTTGCGCATCTTGCGTATTAATTTGGTTTGCCAAGGTCTGCTTACTGAGCTTTTCACCATGCTTATCTAAAACCAGTGGCAGATGCTTATATAGGGGTGTTGCGTAGCCCAGCATATTCTGTAGATAAATTTGTCTTGCGGTATTGCTGAGCAAATCTGCGCCGCGCACGATATGAGTGATGCCTTGCTCCGCATCATCCACTACAACGGCGAGTTGATAGGTAAATAGACCATCACTTCTTTTAAGGATGAAGTCACCCACTTGCTTGTTGAGATCTTGGCTTTGTTGCCCCAGAGATAGATCCTCAAACGCAATCTGGCAATGAGGAGGTAGAGCGATTCGCCAAGCAAGCTTACCCCCGAGAATTACCTCGCTTGAATTCATCTCCAATGATTTTGGTCGGCAAGTGCCGGGATAAATCTGCTCTTGATTGCGGGGAGTATGAATTCCTAGCCCATGCAGGGTATTGGCGATCGTTTGTCTGGAGCAGGAGCAAGGGTAAAGATATTTGAGCCCGTTCAGGCGCTCTAAAGCCCGTTGGTAGCGTTCTTGCTGTTGGGACTGATAAGTGGGTTCATCGTCCCAGAAAAGCCCACAGGCAAGCAATTGAGACTGGATTTGCTGGTCAGCGCCCGGGATACATCTTGGGGTGTCTAAATCCTCGATTCTGAGGAGCCATTTACCCCCATTTTTACGGGCATCCAACCAGCTTCCCAAGGCGGCAACCAGGGATCCGGCATGGAGTGGTCCGGTAGGCGAAGGGGCAAATCGCCCGCGATAGCCGTCGGCTGGGGATGAGGGGTTTTTAAGCGTAGACACAGCTAAAATCATCTCATGGCTTTACCCCGTTTTGTTCATCTTCGCATCCATTCCGAGTTTTCGATAACGGATGGAGTCGTGCGCATTGATGATGCAGTGGCAGCTGCTGCCAAGGATGAAATGGGGGCATTAGCCTTAACCGATTTAAGCAATTTATTTGGTTTAGTGCGGTTTTATACAGCCGCTCGTTCTGGCGGGATTAAGCCGATTGCCGGAGCGGATGTTTGGGTGAGTAACCCCCAGGATCCAGATCAACCACATCGACTACTTTTGCTAGTCCAAAACCATTCTGGCTATCTCAATCTTTGTGAGCTACTCAGTAGGGCTTCTTTAGAAAATCAATCTCGTGGCCGCGCTGAGGTCGATTCAGCATGGTTTAGTGAGCCTGCGGCAAAAGCTGAAGACAAAAAAGCGAAGAGAACACTTGCCTATGGATTAATTGCACTCTCCGGTGCGCGCATGGGTGAGGTTGGGAGTGCATTATTGGCGGGTCAAGAGGATCAGGCCAAGATTGCTGCAAGACGTTTTGAAAAGCTCTTTCCTAAATCGTTCTATATCGAAGTTCAACGTGGTGGTCACCCCCAGGATGAAAAGCAGCTCCAGCTAGCCTGTCATCTAGCGAGTGAGCTAGACCTTCCCGTAGTAGCAACGCACCCTGTGCAGTTTATGCAAAAGAGTGACTACATAGCCCATGAGGCACGGGTATGTATTGCTGAAGGTGAGCTGCTGGGTAATCCGCGTCGTCAAAAGAAATTCAATGAAGAGCAGTATTTTTTAAGTCAAGCGGAGATGGAAAAGCGCTTTGCCGATTTACCGGCCGCTATTGCCAACTCAGTAGAGATTGCCAAGCGTTGTAATTTATCTTTGGTGCTTGGTCAGCCGCGCTTGCCAGATTTTCCAACGCCGCCTGGCATCACTCTTGATGATTATTTATTGCAACAATCCGAGATTGGCCTAGCGCGCCATATGGAGCGTAATTTCCCAGATGCTGAAGAGCGTGCCAAAGAAGCGCCGCGTTATCACGAGCGTTTGGTGTTTGAGGTGAAGACAATTTCTCAAATGGGATTTCCGGGTTACTTCTTAATCGTTGCAGACTTTATTAACTGGGCAAAAAATAATGGCGTGCCAGTAGGTCCTGGTCGAGGATCAGGCGCTGGCTCTTTAGTTGCCTATTCATTAGGAATTACAGATCTAGATCCACTACGCTACAACTTACTTTTTGAGCGCTTCTTAAATCCAGAGCGGGTATCGATGCCCGACTTCGATATCGACTTTTGCCAACATGGTCGTGACCGTGTGATTCAGTACGTTAAAGATAAATACGGTAAAGACGCAGTTAGCCAAATTGCTACCTTCGGTACGATGGCTGCTAGAGCGGCGATTCGTGACGTCGGTCGCGTTCTAGAGCAGGGCTATAACTTCGTTGACGGTATCGCAAAGCTGGTTCCGAATAAGCCAGGTCAATACATGACCATTGAAATGGCCAAGAAAGAAGAAAAGCAACTAGCAGAGCGTGAAAAGAATGAAGATGAAGTCCGTCAACTGCTCTCCCTGGCCCAACAATTAGAGGGCATGACTCGTAACGTGGGTATGCATGCTGGTGGCGTACTGATTGCCCCAGGGCGCCTCACTGATTTTTGCCCTCTGTACACTCAAGAAACAAAAGAACAAGATAGCAGCTCTGTCATTAGTCAGTTTGATAAAGATGATGTAGAAGCGATTGGCTTAGTCAAGTTCGACTTCTTAGGTTTGACCACGCTCACCATCTTGGCGGCAGCTGAGCGCTGGATTAAGGCTCTACACACCGATCGCAAAGATTGGACAATTGGTGATATAGCGCTAGATGATGAAAAAGCGTTTGATGTTCTCAAAAAAGCCAATACGGTTGCAGTATTTCAGCTAGAAAGTCGCGGCATGCAAGGCATGCTGCGTGAGGCCAAGCCTGACCGCTTTGAGGACATTATTGCTTTGGTGGCTCTGTATCGTCCAGGTCCAATGGATTTGATCCCAGACTTTATTGAGCGTAAGCACGGCCGACAAAAAGTAGAGTATCCGGATCCGCGTATCGAACCTGTTTTGCGAGAGACCTACGGCATCATGGTTTACCAAGAGCAGGTCATGCAGATGGCCCAGATGATTGGCGGGTATTCATTGGGTGGCGCAGACATGTTGCGACGCGCGATGGGAAAGAAAAAACCGGAAGAGATGGCGCAGCATCGCAAGATTTTTAGTGATGGTGCAAAAGCAGGCGGTATTACCGAAGGTAAAGCCAACGAGATTTATGACTTGATGGAGCGCTTTGCGGGGTATGGATTTAATAAATCCCATGCGGCTGCTTATGCACTCTTGGCTTATCAGACTGCATGGCTGAAGGCTTACTATCCTGCCGAATTTATGGCAGCCAACTTATCGCTTGCGATGGATGACACCGATAAGGTGAAGATTCTGTATGACGACTGCTTGGCAAATCAGATTCGAGTGTTCTCTCCAGATATCAATACTGGAGTCTATGAGTTCACACCGCTGCGTGCTCCAGATGCGGCACCAGATGCACCTCTCAGTCATATTCGTTATGGCTTGGGGGCTGTTAGGGGTACTGGTGAAGCGGCAATCGAAGCAATTGTGAAAGCTCGCCAAACTGGCGGACCATTTAAAGACCTGTTTGATTTCTGTGCACGGGTTGACCGTAGGCAAGTGAATCGTCGTGCGATTGAGGCATTAATGCGCGCAGGTGCATTTGATAGTCTCTATCGAGATTCCGTGCCTGCAGGTGGAAATCTGTACGACATCCGCTCGACCTTGCTTGCCTCCTTAGCAAGGGCAATCGAAGCTGCAGAGCAAGCAGAGGCCTCGATTCATCAAGTGAGTTTGTTTGAGGTTGCTGGTGAGGATCACCGCCATCTACCAGAATTGGTTCGTGAACCAATCTGGTCTGAGAAAAAACGTCTTCAAGAGGAAAAAACGGCTTTAGGCCTTTGCCTAACGGGACACATGTTTGATGCTTATCGTGACGAGACTGCTCACTTTATTCGTCAGCCTCTGTCAAAAATTACTGAAGGCAAGGATCAATTGATTGCGGGTATTGTCACCTCAGCCCGCATGCTTACCGGCCAGCGCGGCCGCATGATGATCGCAACAATTGATGATGGTACTGCCGCACTAGAGGTGACGTTATATAGCGAAGTCTACGAACCAAATCGTTCATGGCTAAAAGAAGACGAATTGCTAGTCGCTAAAGTCAATGTCACGCCAGATAAATTCTCTGGTGGAATGCGGATTGTTTCTGAAGCGGTAATGGATATCACTGGGGCGCGCATGCGCTTTGCCCGTAATGTTCATGTATGCATTGATTCAGCGGTAGATGTCAGAATGTTACGAAACCAAATCGGACCCTACCTGATGTCGAATCGGGCGCGCGATCCTAAGTTCGGTGCGCACATGGCTAGCGCAAAAGATGGTGTGAAGGGCTTAATGCTGACGGCAGCTGTGACCACTAGTGGTGGTGCGTGCTTGATGCAATTCCCAGAAGAGATGCGAATTTACCCTGACGATGCTTGTTTGCATAGTCTTAATCAACTATTGGCATCAAAGCAAAAAGACCCTGTTCTGGTTCAGTACCACTAAGCTACTCAGCCTCAGGGTTGCCCTAATACTTTTTCTATAGCATCTATTACTTGGGTTGGCTCAAGTAAGTCTAGGCATTCACTATAGCTATCGGCGCGATCTAAACAACCCGCTTTTCGGCAGGGTACACACTCCCCGGGGCCTTGCAAGATCGTAATATTGCCAACTGTTTGAGATCGGGCGCGCAATTGGTATGGTTGATCGCCAATAAAGCCATTGGGCCAGGGCCCGAAATTTGTGGGTGGTGTAGCGCCAAATAAAGTAATGGTCGGGGTATTGCAAGCTGCTGCTAAATGCGTAATAGAGGTATCGACGCCGATATATAAAGAGGCTGCCCTCAACAAAGAACCAGCCTGCGGAATCGAGAGCTTACCAGCGGTATTAATTACCTGCTTGCGAATACTGTCCTCAAGTAGCGAAAAAATGTCATGATTGAGCTGCAGATCTTGTTTCGAGGGAGAGGCGCTCAGCACTACCTGAAACCCCCGTTTCGCTAAATAAGTAATGGTTTTTTGCCAATACGCTAATGGCCAACGTTTATATGCAGTTAATGGGCCAGGATGTATCACTACATAAGGCTGAGTGAGTTCTCCAGCAATGACGGGTGTTAACGCCTCACCAATCGGTGGGGTGACCTTAATGGGCTTAGAAAATAATTCCAAGGGATTGCGGAAAAAGACTTCAAGCAAGCGTAGTTTTTCAGCAATGACATGCTGGCTAAAGTAGTCAACATCAACGGTATGCATGCAGATGAACTTCTTCCAGGCATTTTGTCGATTCGATTTATCTGTAGCCTTACTTTGCTTACCTTGAGGATGCCCTCCTAAAACGCCTACACGGTGAAAGGCAGAGACCAAACCATAGAGATAGGCTCTGTCACTTGGTTGGGTAACAAACGCAAGATCATAGCGCTGAAATAAACGGTTAAAGAGTGAGAGGTACTCCCCAAATCCTGGTCTATCGGAGGTTTCAATGACTTGTGCAATATCAGGATTGCCCTTGAGCATCTCCAATTTACCTCTGTAGCCCAAAAAATGAAACTCAGCATCTGGCCAAAGTTCACGAGCTTTACTAATGAGAGGTGTTGTAACTAGCACATCCCCGATTTGCCGTGTGGCAATGAATAAAACTTTCTTTGGCTTAAGGTTGGAAAAGTGAGTCATAGTATTAACTCTTACATTGCCTTTGCCAAAATCTTTTCACGAACTCGGCGGGCATTCTCAGCAGCATTACTTTGGTCCTGTATCTTATGAAAGAGGTGAAGTACTTCAGTTGACCATGATCCTGACTTCCGTTTGATGTGATGGCGTTGTAAGCGAAAGATAAAGTCAGCATCTTCATGACCCCAGCCAGTCATCGCTTCATCAAAACCATTGATTGCCTCAGCATCTGCTTTCCAGCAAGCCATATTGCAGCCTTTAATGCGACGCCAAACAAACTTTTGATAGTCCCGCCATCCGCCATTCCCAAATTTAATTTTCAGGGGCCAGTACTTATTGATGCCACCACGCAAACGCTCACTTAAGAGTTTGGAGTGAAATAGTGAGAAGTCCCAAGCTGGCCAGGTAAGCAGGCCTTGAGTGAGCTTTTCATCAAGCAAGACTCTGCTGCCGGTAACTAGATAGCCTTTTTCTGAAAGCTGGCGATGACGTGCAACAAAATCTGGCTGAACAATGCAGTCGCCATCTAAAAAAATGAGGTAATCCCCTTTGGCAGCAGCAATCGCTTGATTCAAGATTTTGGTTTTCCGAAAGCCTTGATCTTCTTGCCATAGATGAGCAATAGAAATAGGGTGGGATGCTTTAAAAGCGTCGATGACTTGCTTGGTACTATCGCTTGAACCATCGTCAGCAATGATAATTTCAAAATCACGGTCTGTTTGGGTGGCCAGTGATTCGAGGCAGAGCTTAAGGGCTTGTGGCCAGTTATAAGTAGCCAACAAAATGGAAATCATTTACGGGCTTCCTGGTTTAGGTGCCAGAGTTTGATATAGCGATAGTAGGTTCCCTGACCATTCGAAATGGCCAAAGCAAATCCTTGGGCTCCATCCAAGAATCCAGCGCGAATGATGTAAGTACGAATAAAGGCCCAGACTCCATGCAAGACTGCTGTTAAAGGATTGCTGGTTTTGCCTTTGGCAAAAGCTTGCTCAGCCGAGGCCGTTGAATAACGGTCCAGTTTTTGCAAGACTTGGGAGTAGTTCATAAAACTGTAATGCAGCATGGGATTCTCTAGCTTAGCCACTTGCCCTTTAGGAATGAGGCGTTCGTGTACCAGGTCATCGGAAAAGCGGGCGGTCCCCCGCTTAAAAAGTCGGTCAACATAGTCTGGACTCCAGCCAGAGTGGCGGATAAAGCGACCGCAATACCAAGACAGCCTAGGAATGGCAAAACAGTCAATATGGGCGCTATGGTGAATGGCCGTCAGAATTTCTGATCTTAGGGCGGGGGTAAGCCGCTCATCGGCATCTAAAGATAGAACCCATTCACCTGTAGCGAGCTCTAGGGCGCGATTCTTTTGGGGGCCAAAGCCCGGCCAATCCGATGGCTGAGCAATGGTAGCGCCATGATTTTGGGCGATTTCTAGAGTGCGATCAGTGCTATTGGTGTCGACCACGACAATCTGCTGGGCAATACCTTCCAATGAGGCCAGGCAATCCTCTAAATTGGCCTCTTCATTGCGGGTGATGAGTATGACGGATAAGGTGGGCATAATTCATTATATGAATGCTCAAGACCGTACCGCCCTAAATCGCTTAATTACCTACCTCAAGCCCCATATTGGGCTGATTATTGGCTCCCTGATAGCTATGGCTATTGTTGCGGGGGCTGAGACCTCTATACCTGCCTTGATGAAGCCTTTATTAGACCGCGGGTTCACTGGTCAGCTCAATAGCAAGTTATGGCAAGTGCCAGTTTTCTTGGTAGGTTTGGCCATGGTGCGCAGCTTGGCACAGTTTTTATCGAATTACTTACTTACCCGAGTGATTAATGCGGTTCTCTTGAAGCTTCGTGAGCAAATGTTCCAAACCTTGTTGAATGCAAGTACTACTTTTTTCCAGAAGAACTCCGCTTCTAATTTAATTAATGCGGTTGTTTTTGAAGTAAATAATGTTCTCTCAGTTATGGGGGGGATGCTGATTAGCTTGGTGCGTGATTCTCTCACTGTAGTGGGCTTGATGGGTTACTTGATTTACCTCAACTGGCAATTAACTTTGGTCGTTTTATTTATTTTTCCAGTGATCGCATTGATCATGACTAAGATTAATCGGCGACTACGATCCCTGAATCGTGAGCAGCAGAATTTAACTAGTGAGCTTGCTTATATTGTTGAAGAGTCTGCTGCTGGCTACAAAATTGTTAAGGTGCATGGCGCTCAAGAATATGAAATGAACCGCTTTAAGCTGAAGGCAGAGCGCCTGCGCCAATTTGCCCTGAAGTCTGCTGTAGCGGGCGGCCTAAATCAGCCGATTACCCAATTGATTGCCTCCATGGCCTTGTCTATCGTGCTGGTGATTGCTTTGATGCAATCGGCAACCGAAGGTACTACGGTTGGTGGTTTTGCCTCTTTCATTACTGCAATGATGCTAGTGATCTCGCCCTTAAAGCATTTGGCAGACATCAATCAGCCATTGCAACGTGGTTTAACGGCTGCAGAAATGATTTTTGGTTTGATGGATCAGCCTTTTGAAGAAGATGAGGATCGTAGATTGAATATGCGATCTTTGGATAAAGCCAAAGGCGCTATTCGATTTGAGAATGTTGGATTTTCTTATCAGCAAGAAGTGGGGCGTAAGGATGCCTTGACTGATATTAATCTCAATATCAAACCAGGTGAAATTGTGGCTTTTGTTGGACCATCTGGTGGCGGCAAATCAACCTTAGTCAATTTGATTCCGCGCTTCTTCAAGCCAACGAGTGGACATATTTATTTAGATGATCTGCCTTTGGAGGACATTGTTCTTTCTGATGTTCGTAAGCAACTGGCTTTTGTAAGTCAGGATGTCATTTTGTTCAATGACACCATTGCTGCTAATGTGGCTTACGGCGCCGCCACTGAAGAAGGCATAGATCGTGGGCGCGTCATGGAGGCCTTGGAGGCTGCCAATCTAAGCGCTATGATTCGTGAGCTTCCTGAGGGAATAGATTCCTTGGTGGGTGATAACGGCAATCGTCTATCCGGCGGCCAGCGCCAGCGCTTGGCTATCGCTCGTGCTATCTATAAAAATGCACCAATCCTTATTTTGGATGAAGCCACTTCCGCTTTGGACTCAGAATCTGAGCGTCAAGTACAAGATGCTTTAGAGCGGTTAATGGCGGGGCGCACCACCTTAGTGATTGCCCATCGTTTATCAACCATTGAGCATGCAGACCGTATTGTGGTTTTAGAGCATGGCAAGGTGATAGAAAACGGTTCGCATGAAGAGTTGATCAAGCAAGATGGCTTATATGCCAATTTGCACCGTATTCAATTCTCAAACGCTTAAATAGTTTTTGGTAAGTCGCTTAACTAAGAACAATATCGTATTGTTCTTGTTTGAAGCTGCCTTCAGCCTGAAGTTTAATTGGCTTGCCAATAAAGTCCCCGAGCTGTGCTAAAAATTGATTCTCTTCTTCAAGGAAGAGATCAATCACATCCGGCGCTGCCACGATACGAAATTCACGGGGATTAAATTGACGATGTTCACGTACGATTTCACGCAAGATTTCATAACAAATCGTCTGAGCAGTTTTGATTTCACCTTTGCCCATACAGGTAGCACAGGGCTCACAGGTGATATGGGCCAGAGACTCGCGAGTTCGTTTGCGCGTCATTTCTACCAAACCTAATGCTGAAAATTCACTAACCGAGGTGCGAGCATGATCGCGTTCAAGGTTGCGCTTTAATTCATAAAGGACGGATTCTTGATGATCCTTGCCCATCATGTCGATGAAATCAATGATGATGATGCCACCAAGGTTACGTAGACGAAGTTGACGAGCAATCGCTTGGGCTGCTTCCAAATTAGTTTTGAAGACTGTGTCATCTAAATTACGAGCACCTACATAGCTACCAGTATTTACGTCAATCGTAGTCATCGACTCCGTTTGGTCGATCATTAAATAGCCACCGGACTTCAGGTCGACTCGTCTTCCTAAAGCTTTATTAATTTCGGCGTCGACATCAAACAAGTCAAAGAGGGCGCGCTCACCACGATGCAGGGTTAACTTGCCCAACAGGTTGGGCATATAAAGAGTGGCAAAGCCTTTGAGCTTCTCAAAATTTTCTGCAGAGTCTACGCGAATCTGCGTCGTTTCTTCGCCAGCAACATCGCGCAAGACCCGTTCAGCAAGACTTAAGTCTTGGTAAAGGAGGCTGGGAGCCGCTTTAGATTTAACGGCCTCACGAATATTTTCCCAGGTAGTTCTAAGATAGCGCATGTCATGCTGCAATTCAGTATCCGAGGCATCTTGAGCGCTAGTGCGTACGATAATGCCGCCTTTTTCATCCTCAGCCATGAGACCCGCCAAGCGCGCTTTGATCGCCTCACGCTCTTCAGGTTGATCAATGCGTTGTGATACACCAATATATTTTTCCGTGGCAACGTCTGTGCCGGCGGGTGGCAGGTATACCAAATTACGACCCGCAATACTGAGCTGGGTTGTCAGGCGAGCGCCTTTGGTACCCAGGGGATCTTTAAGAACCTGTACTAATAGTGTCTGACCTTCAAATAATAGCTTCTCAATTTGGGGCTGTGGATTGCTTTGCGTAATATCGGCCACATGCATAAAAGCTGTGCGCTCCAAACCAACCTCAATGAACGCAGATTGCATGCCCGGTAATACACGAACCACTTTTGCTAAATAGATGTTGCCAACAATCCCACGCTGGCGAGTGCGCTCAATTTGGAGCTCTTGCACTGCACCTTGCTGAATTAATGCAACCCGCGTTTCTTGTGGGGTGATATTGATCAGTATTTCTTCATTCATATGCAGTGAACTTGGGCGCGCTTGAGAAGTTGAACAGTTTCATACAGGGGTAGACCCATGATACCGCTATAGCTGCCCTTAATCGAAGGGATAAAAGCACTGCCGCCCCCTTGAATACCGTAAGCCCCAGCTTTCCCAAAAGGCTCTCCGCTAGCAATATAAGCTTCAATGCGCTCTTCAGGGAGGTCTGCAAATTGAACCTCTGAGATCTGTACGATAGAGATAGGGGGCTCATTTGGCTTGACCGTAATTGCTACAGCTGTAAGTACTTCATGGATCTTTCCGCTCAGCATCCTCAAAATGCGTAAAGCATCACGAGCGTCAGATGGTTTGCCTAGGATTTCACCATCAGGACTATTGGGTAAGCTGACGGTTGTGTCGGCACATAATATCGGCGCCCACGGCAATCCACTTTTTCCCCAGCGCTCGAGTGCCACAGCACTTTTAGCTAAGGTTACGCGCTCTACATAAGCGCATGCCTTTTCATAAAGGAGGGGCGTCTCAATGCTTTCAGTATCTTCACCGGCTTGCGCAAGAAGCAATTTAAATTCAACGCCAATTTGTTTTAAGAGTTCTTGGCGTCGTGGGCTTTGTGAGGCGAGATAGATAAAAGAATTCAAGGCCTTACTCGCGGTGATATGGGTGGCCTTGCAGGATAGTCCACGCGCGATAGAGCTGTTCAACAAGCATCACTCTAGCCATTGCATGAGGTAAGGTCAGGCTAGAGAGGCGCCACATGGCGTGAGCACTCGTTTTGAGGCTGGTATCTAAGCCATCTGCTCCACCAATCAAAAAGGTGATATCAAAACCTTCTTGGCGCCAGCCTGCTAGTTGAGTGGCTAGGTTTTGAGTGGTTTGATCCTTACCCCTTTCGTCTAGTGCAATCACTCTCGAACCCTTGGGGATGGCGGCTAATATCTTGATCGCTTCCTTGGCGGGCGTGAGATCAGGCTTGATTTCTTTAATTTCGATGCTGCAGTCTGCAGGCATGCGCTTGATGTAATCATGGGTTGCAGTGGCAACCCAATCTGGCATTTTATGACCAACAGAAACAATCGTTAGGCGCATTAGCTATATTCAAAATGAACAAAAAAAGAATAATTATTCGTCGTCTTCTGATTCACTAGCTTTAACAAGACCTTTGGCGCCAGCCAATTTCACGCGTACAGGTTTAGCGCCCCACATGCCTTCGAGCTGATAGTAGGAGCGCAACATTGGTTGCAGAATGTGAACGACGATATCGCCACAGTCGACAAGTACCCATTCACCAGTTTCTAAACCTTCAATGGAGATGACTTCCCCACCTTTGGCGTTGACCTCTTCTTTCACAGACATTGCCAAAGAGCGTGTCTGGCGATTGCTTGAGCCGGTAGCAATAACTACGCGATCAAATAACTCGCTAAGTTTGGTAGTGTCATAAACGCGAATATCTTGCGCCTTCACATCTTCGAGGGCATCAATAATGACACGTTGTAATTTACGTAAGTCCATGGTTTCTATCAATATTATTTAAGTGTTGAGGATGATCTTAGCTTGATTACTGATACAAGCCCAGATTTGCGATGATTTCTAGGGTGTGCGATGGAACTTCCTCGACCCCGATAGAGTTGCGCGTAAGGGTTTTGAGGCGGCTCCTCAGGTCGGTAGAAGATAGATCTATCGAGAGGCTTTCATCGATATAGATGAGGCCAGAGGGACAATTTTCAAGGGCGCTTGGCTCTAAAGTTTGATGTTTTGCTAATAACTGCTTCAGTTCAGGGCTTCCTGCTAGCTCTAGCTCGTGATTTGGTCTACTTGCTACTGCAATATGAATGGATCCCATTAACTCTTGCCATGCATACCACGTAGGCAGGGTCATGAGTGAATCTGCTCCCATTAGCCAGATCAGGCTCGCATCATTGCCAAAGCGATCTCTTAAAGCTTTCACAGTATCAATCGCATAACTAGGTCCTGCGCGATCTATTTCAATTCGGTCAATGCCCACCTGAGTCGGTATCTTGAGATACAAAAATGCTCGTGCCAAATCAATGCCAGCAGCTTCGGTTAACTGAAAACGAATTGGAGCAGGCGTAATTCCAGAACCCTTTTGCCATGGCTCACCACTTGGAATGAGTAAGAGAGCGTCTAAGCGTAAGAGCTTTGCAAAATGACTGGCTAGCTTAAGGTGGCCAATATGTGGCGGATCAAAGGTGCCGCCGAGGATACCGATTTTTTTACGAGCGCTCAAGCTAACCAATCGCGTGGTTTAAGGTAATAGTCATAGAGCTTGGCTTCGGGGGTGCCTGGCTCAGGATGCCAGTTATAGCGCCACTGAACGACTGGGGGCATCGACATCAAAATAGACTCTGTACGACCACCAGAGTGCAGACCAAAAATCGTTCCTCGATCAAAAATAAGGTTGTATTCCACATAGCGGCCACGACGATATTCTTGGAACGACTTTTCTTCTGGGGTAAACACGTCTTGGTAGCGACGCTCTACTATAGGCAGGTAAGCATGAATAAAGGCATCTCCCACTGCACGCATCATTGCAAAGCTTTTTTCAAAGCCTAGTTCATTAAAGTCATCAAAGAATACGCCGCCGATACCGCGAGGTTCTTCGCGATGCTTTAGGTAAAAATATTCATCACACCATTTTTTAAAGCGTGGGTAGAGCTCATCACCAAAGGGGTCTAAGGCATCTTTGGCAGTTTGATGAAAATGGGTGCAATCTTCATCAACACCATAGTAAGGGGTGAGATCAAAACCGCCACCGAACCACCATACCGGCTCCTTATCGGGGGCTTGTGCAATAAAGCAGCGCACATTCATATGGGTAGTGGGGACTTTTGGGTTGTTGGGGTGAAAAACCAAAGACACACCCATCGCTTCAAAACTGCGACCCGCTAGTTCAGGGCGGTGATGCGAGGCAGAAGGCGGCATTTGATCGCCGCGAACATGAGAAAAACCTACCCCGCCTTTTTCAAGGATGTTGCCATTATTCAAAATGCAAGTACGCCCATAGCCTTTGAGTTTGCTGTCTTCTGGCTTATGCCACTCGTCCGCAATAAAAGCTTTCCCATCTAAAGCGCCCATCGCCGAAGTAATGCGATCTTGCAGACCTAAAAAGTATTCTTTCAGGGCTGCAATATCAATTTGGGTTTGAGGTGCTGACAAGGAATCTGTACTTTTCAATATTTATTTAATTGCGCGATAGCCAATATCTTTGCGATATTGCATCCCATCGAAATGAATCTGTTTGATGACCTCGTAGGCTTTTTGTTGAGCGCCTCGCACGGTGTCGGCTAAACCCACAACACACAATACACGCCCACCTGAGGTCACTAATTTGCCTTCATGTAATTTGGTACCAGCATGGAAAGTGAGTTGATCTTCGGTATCAGCAGGAATGCCGATAATGACATCACCATTGCGTGGAGTATCTGGGTAATTATGTGCAGCTAGAACCACTCCTAAGGCAGTGCGACGATCCCATTCAAGCTCTACTTCGTTGAGTTTGCCATCTACCGCATGATCAAGGGCATTGACGAGATCACTGCGTAAGCGTGCCATGATGGGTTGAGTTTCTGGGTCGCCCATACGGCAATTAAATTCTAAAGTTTTGATCTTGCCATCGGGAGCAATCATGAGTCCTGCGTATAAGAAACCTGTATATGGCAGACCATCCGCCTCCATGCCCCTCACAGTTGGCATGATCACTTCACGTAAAGCGCGCGCATGGATTTCCGGGGTAACAACAGGAGCAGGGGAGTAAGCGCCCATGCCGCCGGTATTGGGGCCTTGGTCAGCATCTAATAAACGCTTGTGATCTTGGCTGGTTGCCAGTGCAAGAACATGCTTGCCATCTACTAAAACAATAAAACTGGCTTCTTCGCCAGTAAGAAACTCTTCGATTACCACGCGAGCACCAGCATTACCTAATTTGTTATCAGCAAGCATCATCTCTACCGCTGCATGCGCTTCATCTAGGCTCATTGCTACCACTACACCTTTGCCAGCAGCTAAGCCGTCGGCCTTAATCACAATTGGCGCGCCTTTAGCATCAATGTAAGCATGTGCTTCTAAAGCACTAGTAAATGTTTGGTATTCCGCAGTCGGAATGCCATGGCGTTTCATAAAAGCCTTGGAGAAATCTTTTGAAGACTCCAGCTGGGCGGCTAATTGAGTTGGACCAAAAATGCGCAAGCCATTATTGCGAAAAACGTCGACAATGCCGGCAGCTAAGGGCGCTTCAGGACCAACAACGGTGAGATGAATCTTCTCGCGTTTTGCAAAATCAGCGAGCTCTTGTAAACCAGTGATGGGTAAATTCTCAATACCAGCTGCCGCCTGTTTAGCTGTGGCAGTGCCACCATTGCCCGGTGCCACATAAACGGTTTGCACTTGAGGTGACTGCGCTAGCTTCCAAGCCAATGCATGTTCGCGTCCACCAGATCCAACGAGAAGAATTTTCATAACAGGTGATATCTTAAATAATTGAGTGGGTTATAGAGCTGCGTTTGTAAATACTTCTTGAACGTCATCAAGGTTTTCCAAGGCATCGAGCAGTTTCTGCATGCTTTCGGCTTGCTCGCCTTCGAGTGCAATCTCTGTTTCAGGACGCATGGCAACAGTTGCTAGTTCAGCCTTCAGTCCTGCTTGCGCTAGGGCATCTTGCACCTTACCAAAATCAGGCACGGGTGTTAGCACTTCAAACGAGCCATCATCATGCGCAATCACATCTTCAGCCCCAGCATCAAGCGCAACTTCCATTAATTGATCCTCGTTGCTGCCAGGAGCAAATAACATTTGACCGCAGTGTTTGAAGAGGAATGCAACTGATCCTTCGGTTCCCATGTTGCCACCATTCTTATTAAAGGCATGACGAACCTCTGCTACGGTGCGGGTGCGATTATCGGTTAAACAATCCACAATGATGGCAGCCCCATTGATGCCGTAGCCTTCATAACGAATCTCTTCGTAACTCACGCCTTCTAATGTGCCGGTGCCGCGTTGAATCGCTCTTTGCACGTTGTCATTAGGCATATTGGAGTCTTTCGCTTTATCAACAGCCAAGCGTAAACGTGGATTGGTTGCGAGATCACCGCCACCCAGTTTGGCAGCGACAGTAATTTCTTTAATGAGTTTGGTCCAAATCTTGCCGCGTTTTTCGTCTTGACGACCTTTGCGGTGCTGAATATTGGCCCATTTCGAGTGGCCGGCCATACGGATAAGTCCTTTTAATAATTTGGCTATAAGAGGCTATTTTAAGGGGTTCTAGACCCGAGGTAGGGGGCGGTTAGCCAATTTTTGTTACACTCTCATGTCTTAGCTGTAACAAAGTAGTCAATTAAGCAGAATTTCCACTGCAAACACCTGCCTCGGTGATGGAATTGGTAGACGTGCCGGACTCAAAATCCGGTGCCGCAAGGCGTGGCGGTTCGAGTCCGCCCCGAGGCACCATTTACTGGTTATTCAATCTGTAAATCTTTCCCCAGCATTAGATTTCGTAGGTATCAGCTTTCTCATTCATGGCCTGCTCAACAATCTTTTTGGTGAGCGTGGGCGAGAAGAGCTCGATGAAGGTGTAAACAAATGATCTTAAGTAAGCTCCTTGTTTAACGCCAATGTGCGTCACATTATTGCCAAATAAATGACCAACTTGAATGACTTTAAGATTGCGATCTCTATCTGGGTCGTATGCGTGACCAGCAACAATGCCGATACCCATACCCGCTTCAACGTAAGTCTTAATGACGTCAGCATCAATTGCTTCCAAAATAATATCGGGAGTGATATTGCGTTGAGCAAAGGCAGCATCAATCTTGCTGCGCCCTGCAAAAGCTTTGTCATAGGTGATGATGGGATACTTGGCAATCTCTTCAAGCGTTACCGATGCTTGATTGAGTAATGGGTGACTCAACGGCACCATGACTACATGTTGCCATTGGTATCCAGGTAAAGCTAGTACACCAGGAGTATTAGCGATCCCTTCGGTTGCGATCGCGATGTCTGCTCGATCATGACTGAGTAACTCGGCGATTTGACCTGGACTACCTTGTTGGATGCTGACGCGAACCTTAGGAAAACGTTTTGTAAATTCAGTAAGTACTTTTGGTAAGGCATAGCGTGCTTGAGTATGGGTGGTGGCGATCACAAAGTTGCCTTGATCTTGACTGGCAAAATCTTTGCCCACTCGCTTCAGTGTTTCGACTTCATCTAAGATGCGTTCGACTGAGCTCAGAATTCGTTTGCCTGGCTCTGTGAGAGAGCGAATGCGCTTACCGTGACGCCTAAAGATTTCAACGCCAAGCTCATCTTCCAATTCAATAATGGCTTTAGATACGCCCGGTTGGGAGGTGAAAAGTGCCTTAGCAGCTGTAGTGAGATTGAAGTTTTGTCGAACAGCCTCACGTACAAAGCGGAATTGGTGCAGGTTCATATGGGATTCCTATCTATATATCTACAAAGATATAGGAATCAAATTCTATATGAATTTTGGGTATTAGGTTTCCGAAACTCGCCGTAAGGCAAACAATGCCAAGAGGAAGTAGAGCATTGGCGGTATCAACGCTGTCAAGAATGCTGGCCATGCACTTAAGAGTCCAACATTGGAGAACAAAGAGTTGAATAGCTGAAAACTCATTCCCAGCATGATGCCGCCAAATACTTTGATGCCTACGCTACCAGCCCTGACTTTTAAATAGGCAAACGGGAGCGCTAAAGCCAACATCACAAAAATCGTGAACGGGTAGATCACTTTTTTCCAAAAGGCGATTGAATGTCGTTGTGTATCTTGGTTGTTCTCGTTCAGGTGAGCAATGAAACGGCCCAAACTCAGAATCGACATTTTTTCTGGGCTAATTAATAGCACGCTCAAAATTTGCGGAGTTACTTCAGACTCTAAAGTCAGAATGGGGTGCGTAAATGTTTGCGCTGAAAAAACAGGATTGAGCGGATCGGTTTGCTTAGTTTCTTTAAAGCGAGTTTCAGTAACATCATTTAAAACCCAAATACCGGTTTCATCAAAGTGTCCAGAAGGGGCTGTGCGAATGGAGAGCAGGTTATAGGTATCACTAAATTCATACATCCGAATATCGCCAATATCATTGTCCTTGTCGACCTTGCCTACGTTAACGTAGCGAACGCCTGGACGAATGGGGCCACTACCATCTTCATCTCGTAGGCGGTCTTTCACCCAAACGCCAGTCTTAAATTGTGAAGAATAGGTTGCGCCCAAGGCCTTCATGCGGATTTGCTCTGACTTAGCTTCTGTATAGGGGCCTGCCCATTCACTCATGATGAGCGTAAGCACAACCAGCGGCAATGAAATCTTAGTAAGTGCAATCAAGCCCTTTTTCACATCCAGGCCAGCAATGCGCAAGATGGTGAATTCAGACTGACTAGCTAACATGGCAAATACGTAGATACTGCCAATCAAGGCTGCAATTGGAGTAATCTCAGAGATACGGCTTGGAGCTTTGAGTAGGACATGAAGTAAAGCAAGTGGCAGGGTGTAGCCACCTTGAACCGAGCCCAGTTCGCTTAAGATGTCAAAAAACAAAAACAATGCAACCAAGGCAAACAAAATAAATCCAAATGCCGCATAAATTTGCTTAGCTAGGTAACGCTCGTAGATGTAGGGAAAGAGCAGTTTCATTTATTTGCCAGGGCAGCAGGTAATTGGCGGCGCCACCATTTAATGGATGGGTTAATGCGATTACGAATTAATGCGGTAGCTATTAATAAAGCCAGCAGATGAATAGGCCAAATGCCAACAAAGACGCTGAATTTGCCTTGAGCAACAAAGTTCTGAGTGAGATTCAATAAGTTGCTGTAGATTAAATAGATGAGTACCGCATAAAACATGGCAGTGTAGTTACCAAGGCGTGGGTTTACATACGCCAGCGGAATTGCAATGAGTACAAGACCAAGCGCCATTAGCGGAAGTCCAATACGCCAAAGCAGTTCAGCACGACTTGGATTCACAAAAGCAGGATTGGGTTCATTAATTAATTCCTGAATTGTTTTCTCCCGGTCACGCGGAGCTGGCGCTAAGGTTTCCTTGCTACGTATCTTGGTTGTGTAATCTTTGAACTCCAGGATTCTAAAGTCAGGCTGGGTGGGCTGGCCTTCATAGCGGCGGCCATTGTGAAGGACAACAGATTTTTCTCCACCCTCAGAATTTTGAATAAAGCCAGTAGATGCAACGGCGATGCTAAGACGCCCGTTCTTATTGTCTGCAACAAAAATATTCTTTACTTCGCTCTTATTAACATCGAGTTGTTCGATAAAAAAGACACGTTCTGCTCTGGCAGATTCTTTAAATTGGCCAGCAGTCACCATCGAGACATCATCTCGTTGTTGGAAGCGTTGGCTAATGAGGGTGGTCTCTCTGTTAGCCCAAGGCCAAACAAATAATGCAAGAAGCGCAATGATGATGATGAGCGGAGTAGCAAATTGCAAAATGGGGCGAATCAGATTGCTGATGCTTAAACCGCTGGCAAACCAGACAATCATTTCAGAATCTTTGTACCAACGCACCAACACAATCAAGGTGGCTACAAATAGGGAGACTGTTAATAAGACGGCAAGATAGCCCAGGGTAGCCAAGGCAATCAATACGACTGCATCCTCTGGGTTTACTGCACCATTTGCCGCATAACCTAGGATGCGGATTACCAAAGTAGTCACCATGATGGTCACAAGGACCAAAAAGACGCCGCCTGTAGTAAAGCTGAGTTCTCGGCGAAGGGCATCTTTAAAAATCATGAATGGCTATAAATTGGTCGGTATAGGGTTTTGAAGGGGTTTAAATGACTGGTTTTTGTGCGGGCAAAGTAGGTTAATCTCATGTCGGAGGATAATGGATAAACATCCTGAATTAACATTCTTTAGTCCTCAAATCGACCTAAAAATACTGCCATACATTATGACAATTCAATTTAGTACCAAGATTTTCTCCCAGGCGGACCTGCAAAGTCCAAAACTCCTCAAATCGAGCCTTAAAAGCTTGCTTGCTATCAGCACTGATTGCCTCGTTCTTGGGTACTCAAAAGCAGACTTTGACAGTTTCTATGGGACTAAAGGCGCCAAGGTCAAGACTGGTGTTTTGGCGGAATTAGATCTTCTGTTGGGAGGTTCTCTTGGTCACGTCAGCACGCTCGGTGATTTGGACGGCAAGCAAGCCTCGGTTTGCATATTGAGAGCTGAAAAGTCTTGGTCTGCAAATGCGGTTAAAGCAAAGCGAATTCTTTTGCTAGGAATGGGCGATTTGCAATCAAGTGCGGATAAAAGTTTATTGGCGTACTCTAAAGTTGCTCGTGCGGGATTGAAGGCTTTAAGTGGTGGCGCTATTGAGAATGCGCTCTGGTTTGCTCCTAGTTTTACTTTATCAAAAGCATCCGAAACTATCGCCCAAGAAGTGCGTCTCACTATTCAATATGCTGGAGATCAAGCTTATCGCTTTGGTGTTCGTCAGCCTGCGATGAAATTCAAGGCCAAAGACAATGCGGATACTTTTAAGCATTTGGTCTTTGGGGGTAATGATGCAACTGCTAAAGAATTAAAGCTGGCTGTTGAGCAAGGCTCCGCAATGGTTGAGGGTATGAATTTAGCGAAAGACTTGGGCAACCTTCCTCCGAATATTTGCACGCCTACTTATTTGGGTAAAACCGCGCAGAGCTTGGCGAAGAAGGCTGCTTTGAAGGTTGAGGTTTTAGGGCTTAAGCAAATCGAAGCTCTGGGTATGGGCTCATTTCTATCGGTTGCCAAGGGCTCTGAGACGCCACCCCAATTTATTGTGATGCGTCATCAAGGTGGTAAGGTTGGTGAAGCCCCTATTGTTCTGGTTGGCAAAGGAATCACCTTTGATACCGGCGGCATTTCTTTAAAGCCAGGCGAAGCCATGGACGAAATGAAATACGACATGTGTGGCGCTGCCTCGGTGATTGGCACAATGTATTCCGCTGCATTGATGAAGTTGAAAAAAAATGTCATCGGTGTAGTGCCTACTTGTGAAAACATGCCCTCTGGTAAGGCAACTCGTCCAGGCGACATTGTCAAAAGTATGTCAGGTCAAACAATTGAAATTCTCAATACTGATGCCGAAGGTCGTTTGATTTTGTGTGATGCCTTGACCTATGTGGAGCGCTTTAAACCTAAGGCCGTAATTGATGTAGCAACCTTAACTGGCGCTTGCATCATTGCATTGGGTCATGTACACAGTGGCGTATTTTCTGACGATGAAGCCCTGGTAAACGATTTGACTAAAGCCGGCCATGATTCTTTAGACACGGTATGGCGTCTGCCTTTAGATGCTGCCTATCACGAGCAACTGAAATCCAACTTTGCTGATGTAGCCAATATTGGCGGACGTCCCGCTGGCAGCGTTACTGCAGCTTGCTTCTTGTCTCGCTTTACCGAGAAATATAAGTGGGCGCATTTGGATATTGCTGGTACTGCGTGGAAGAGTGGCGCCGCTAAAGGTTCAACTGGTCGACCAGTGCCTTTACTAGTAAATTACTTGCTTGAGCAAAAGTAAACCAGTAAGAATCTATGGCGCGAATTGATTTTCACAGCAATGTTGGCGATAAGCTTGAATATGCTTGCCGCCTCACGCGTAAAATCTGGAGCGCAACCCCTGAAGGCGAGCCTGTTCGCAACATCGTTATCGTTGGTGAAAAAGTAGACCTAAAAAAATTAGATGATCTGCTTTGGACATTTAGCAGCACCGATTTTCTGCCGCATTGTTATATTGAAGACGAGGGCGCCGCTGAAACTCCTATTGTTCTCACCGATAACTTCGCATCTCCATCTCTGAGTACGATTCCTCATGCAGATGTCATGATTCATCTGGGTATGCGTATGCCACAAGATGTATCCGCACTCGTTGCTAGATTTCCCCGTATCGTTGAGGTAGTCACTGTGAATGAGGCGGAGCGCTTGGCGGGCCGCGAGCGTTTTAAGGCCTATCGTGACTTGGGCCATGAGTTGCATAACTTTGATCAATCCAAGAGTTAAGTTGCACTTATCATGTTGATTCATCCCCAGTTTGACCCAGCAGCCATTCGTATTGGCTCCTTCGCAATTCATTGGTATGGTCTGATGTATCTCTGTGCCTTTGCACAATTTTTATTACTAGGACGATTACGGATTCGCGCTCCTCGCTATCAGGCATTGGGTTGGACTTACAAAGACCTTGAGGATTTATTGTTTGCAGGCGTCTTAGGTGTGGTGCTTGGAGGTCGTTTGGGTTACACCCTGTTTTATATGCCTGACTTTTATCTCTCTCATCCACTCAGTATTTTTAAGATTTGGGAAGGCGGCATGTCTTTCCATGGGGGCTTATTGGGTGTTTTGGTAGCTCTCTGGTGGTTTGCTAAAAAACGCCAAACCACTTTTTTTGTAGTGAGTGATTTAGTGGCGCCCCTGGTGCCATTTGGCCTTGCCTTCGGGCGTTTGGGCAACTTTATTAATGGCGAGCTGTGGGGAAGGCCTACAGATCTACCATGGGCAATGGTGTTTCCTTTAGTTGATTCCATTCCTCGTCATCCATCGCAAATTTATCAATTGCTTGGTGAGGGCATCTTTCTGGGCATCATTCTCTGGGTCTATGCAAGTAAGCCTAGACGAATCGGACAAATTTCTGGTTTGTTCTTGCTGGGCTATGGTGTTTGCCGTTTCTTGGCTGAGTATGCGCGTGAACCAGATGCATTCTTAGGTCTATTGGGCCTTGGCTTATCTATGGGTCAATGGTTGTGCGTCCCGATGATCATCTTTGGCATGTATCTGATGCGCCGTCACTCAGAAGTCTCACCCGAATAAGGTTTACTGATTTTGCTTAATGATGAAGTGACTCTCAGGAAGCTAGAAATACTCTGCTCTTTTGTCAGAACGGGCAGCTTGGTAAAAACCGCTGAAGAGTTGCAGTTGAGTTCAGTCAGCATTCACAAGGCCTTGCACTCACTTGAAGCTGGAATTGGCTGCCCCTTATTTGTAAAAGAGGGTCGCCAATTAAAGGCGCTTCCCGCAGCGCTGTACTTGGCTGAAGCAAGCGTAGATCTTCTCGGTGATGTTGAGCGAATTCTCAAAAAAACCAGAACCAAGGCTGGCGTGGAGAGCAGGCAAATCCGCCTGGGTTCTATGTACTCCTTAACAGCCAACATTATTCCCAGAATCATCATGGGCACGAAGATTCGCAGGCCAGATCTAGATATTGATTTATATCTGGGCTCCAACGAAGATCTCATGAAAAAGCTCTATGAAGGCAATATTGATGCTGTAGTCATTGCTGCACCATCTGATGATTCCCTTGATGGGGTGGAGGTAGTCCCCTTATTTGAGGATGATCTGTATTTAGCCTCCTCCAAGGGAAGCAAACCCAAAGATAGTAGCGTTGACTTATCGGAGTATGAGTTTGAAAAATTCTTAACGCTCCAAGACGGCTTTGCGACTACTTCTGGTTTCTATGATGCTTTCAAATTGGCTGGATTTAAGCCTAACGTGGTGATGAAGGTGGGCGATATCTTCTCTTTGATGAATATGGTCTCCAGCGATATGGGTAGGTCTTTGCTCCCGGGCAGGGTGAGGGCGCTAATGGGAGATGCTATTGAATTTACCCCCCTTCAGTCGAAATATCGGGTAACACAGCGTATTGCCTTGATGTATCTTCAGGCTAATGAATCTAATCCTAATATCTTGGCTTTAGCTGCTGAAACCCGCATGTTGCATCGCAATAACAAATAACGCGCGATCTCCTTCTCCAATAATCATTAACATTAGGTTAATGAAAATACATTTGACTTAATTGATTACCCCCTTGGTCGGGAATACATTGAGGGATTATTTTGTTGAACATTATTGGATAAAAACCTCATGCTGGAAAAGTTAGCAAAAGCTCGATATTTTTCTCGCGTCACTGGCGCGGTAAATCGGCTCATTTCTGAGCGAGGCGAGTCCAATGCAGTCAGCATGGCTGACGATGTCATCAACAACTATCGCAAGCTCTCTAAAGATCAGCACATCAAATTTTTCACCTTCCTGTTTGAGAAGCTTAATCCAGATGCCGCAGCGGTGATGACTGCAGCACAAAATTTTTCTGCTGAAGCGAGTGCTCGTAATTACATTAAGTTGCAACGCGTGACTGAGCCTCCAAGACAAGAGTTATTTCGACGACTCAATCGAGCTAGTAACGGTACAGCTGCCCTAGTTGAAATGCGACGCGATCTTTTGCAGTTGCTTGAAAAGCAGCCCGAGTTAACTGCTGTTGATTTTGATCTGCGTCACTTGTTATCTTCTTGGTTTAATCCAGGCTTTTTGAAGATGCATCGAGTCGACTGGAAATCCCCAGCAGAAGTGTTGGAGAAGTTAATTCAGCATGAGGCAGTACATGCGATTGATGGCTGGGATGACTTGCGGAGGCGCTTGCAGCCTGATCGTCGTTGCTTTGCATTTTTTCATCCGCAACTGCCAAATGAACCTTTGATCTTCGTGGAGGTGGCTTTGCTCCCTGAGATTCCAGCGGTGATTACTCCCTTGGTAGATAAGAAGGCTGAGACCGTTCATCAAAGCTCGCAATACAAAGTTGCCGCATTTTATTCGATTAGCAACTGTGAGCCTGGCTTGCGTGGTGTTTCGATGGGTAATTTCTTAATCAAGCGCGTTGCTGAGCAATTGCATGCAGAGTTCCCTGGTTTAAAAACATTTGTCACGCTCTCACCAATTCCAGGATTTATTGATTGGGTTGCAGCAGGCGCTGATATTGGCGGAGATAAAACTGGTGTTCAGGTAAAGCCAGCAATTCGAACAGCTCGCGAACAAGCATTAGAGGCTATTGGTTTGGCTAAACGCTCATGGACGGAGCGTTTGAGCTCTGGTTGGCATCCCGATAATGCTACTGAAAAAGAAAAGAATGCTTTGCTTTGCCTTGCCAGTATTTATCTGGCATTGGGATCCGCTGGTAGAAACGGCAATCCAGTAGCGAAATTCCATTTAGGTAATGGCGCTAAGTTACATCAAATTAACTGGGCTGCTGACCTCTCGCGTAAGGGTTTACGTCAGTCAGCAGCACTAATGGTCAATTATTTATATGATCTCTCGGCAGTCGAGGAGAATCATGAGCGCTTTACACAGGGCGAAATCGATTATTCGCGGGCTGTAGGTCGTTTAATGCAGCCATAAGAAGAAATTTTGGAGGAGAGTCTCTAAAGCAGAGTTCATAGAGTATTCGCTTTAGAATGGGGCATTAAGAAGCCGGCGGCCACAAATCTGGCAGTGTCCTTAGTTGTGAGTAATAAAAAATAATAGTCATTTAGGAGATGAACATGACAGATACAAAAGAAATATCTCAATTGCGTCGCGCATTGCTACTGGGCGCCGCCGGAGCAACTGTTGCGGGTTATGATTTGAGCGCATTTGCTCAGTCAGGTGCTAAAAGTTTAAAAATTTCTCACCAATTTCCTAGTGGTACAGACTTCCGAGATCGCCTTTGCAAGAAGTTCGGCGACGAGGTGACCAAGAAAACGAACGGCGAATTGAAATTCGACGTTTATCCACAGTCTTCATTAATGAAGACTAATGCCCAATTTAGCGCTTTGCGCAAGGGCGCCCTAGACTTTAGTTTTTATCCAATGCCTTATGCGGGCGGTGAAGTTGTTGAGGCGAATATTGGTCTGATGCCAGCATTAGTTACCAGCTATGAGCAGGGTGCAAAGTGGAAGAATGCTGAAGTTGGCAAGATCTTAAACAAGGTTATGGAATCCAAGGGAATTGTGATCGTTAGCTGGGTATGGCAGGCTGGTGGAGTTGCAACCCGTTCCGGTCCAATCTTAGTTCCAGATGATATTAAGGGCGTCAAAGTTCGCGGCGGAAGTCGTGAATTCGATGCGATGCTGAAGGCTGCTGGAGGTTCTGTAATGACCTCTATTCCCTCGAACGAAGTATATCAAGCGGTGCAAACAGGATCATTGGAGGCGGCTTACACATCCTCAGCCAGCTTAATGTCATTCAAGCTTGCAGAGCTCACCAAAAACTTCACCTCCGCCAAAAATAAATCCTATTGGTACATGTTAGAGCCACTCATGATGTCTAAGATGGTGTTCGATTCATTAACACCAAAACAGCGTGATGTGATTATGGCTGTCGGTGCCGATATGGAAAAGTTTGGCACTGAACAAGCTAAATTGGATGATATTGATGCTTCGATTGCCTTTGCTAAGGCAGGTAATAAAGTATTTGAGCTAGATATGTCAGCGGTGGATAAATGGAAAGCGGTGGCAAAAGCCTCTGCATGGAAGGAATTCTCTGAACGTAACGAAACCTGTGCGGCCATGATGCGTTCTGCAGAGAAGATCTCGTAATATGTTTAAGATCTTAGAGGCTGCTGACAGAGTAATGTCAGCAGTAAATAAATGCTTGGTATTGTTGGGCTCAATAGCGCTGATGGCTGCCGCTTTAATTCTGAGTTACAGCGTCATGTCTCGCGGCTTATTTCATGCTGCTAATGACTGGCAGGACGAGGCCGCTTTATTTTGCTTGGTCGGCGTAACATTTCTCTGTAGCTCATATGTTCAAGAGAAGCGTGGGCATATCGGCATCTCTGCGATCGAGGGTTTATTGCCGCACCCCGTCAATAAAGTTCGTGCCGTTGTTATTGATGTGATCTCATTCCTTTTCTTCGCATTCTTTTCTGCTAAGACTTGGGACTTGCTCCATGAAGCATGGGTAGATGGACAGGTTACGAACTCCACTTGGGCGCCCCCATTGTGGATTCCATACTCAATGATGTTTGTAGGCATGATGTTGCTTACATTCCAATTATTTTTGCAAATTTTCATCAGAAAAGCGGTGGCTCCTGATGCAGTTAGAGGGGGTCACTAGGATGTCTATTCTCACGATTGGGCTTTTGTTTGCTGTAGTAACTCTGTTAATTATGTTCTCAGGGATTTCAATTGCTTTTGCTCTTGGTATTGTGGCAATCATCTTTATGTATTTCTTCATGCCCGCTTCCTCGCTAGATACTGTGGCGCAAAATGTCTACGAAGAGATGTCCAGCATTACGTTAATGTCGATCCCGCTTTTTATTTTGAAGGGCGCAGCGATTGGACGTTCGCGTGCAGGTAAGGATTTATACGACGCTCTCCACGTTTGGATGGGTAAGGTGCCAGGTGGTTTGGGGGTTGCTAACGTGTTTGCATGTGCATTGTTCGCTGCTATGGCTGGCTCAAGCCCTGCAACCTGCTCAGCGATTGGCAGCGCTGGTATTCCAGAAATGCGCAAACGTGGGTACTCACCAGGTTTTGCGGCTGGGATTATTGCCGCTGGTGGAACATTGGGGATTCTATTGCCGCCTTCGATCACGATGATTTTGTACTCCGTTGCGGCAGAACAATCTTTGGGACGTCTATTCTTGGCGGCTATTGGTCCAGGAGTAATGTTGGTTGTATTTTTCTCGGCTTACACCATCTATCGTTTCCGTAAAGAGTATGCAACTGCTTACCAGGCTTATGAAGTTAATAAGTCTGCCAGTCCTATTTTGGATCGTCAGACTTACACCATGCAACAAAAAATGAGCTCCTTACCTAGGGTTCTGCCATTCTTGATCTTGTTGATTGGTGTGATGGTTGCTTTATACGGCGGCTACGCCACACCAGCAGAAACTGCTGGACTGGGCGCAGTGTTTGCCTTTTTATTAATTGCTGTGATTTACAAGATGTGGCGCTTTAAGGATCTTTATCCTTTATTGGACGTCACCATTCGCGAATCTGCAATGTTGATGTTCATCATTGGAATGTCTTTGTTATTTGCTAATGTGATGAGCTATTTGCACCTGAGCCAATCGGCTGCTCAAGCTATTGTTGATTTGGGTGCATCTCGTTGGGTTTTGCTGGCAGCAATTTTGCTCATGGTGATTGTTCTAGGCTTCTTCTTGCCGCCTGTTTCGATTATTTTAATGACTTCGCCTATCTTCCTGCCACCTCTGCGCGCTGCTGGTTTTGATTTAATTTGGTTCGGTGTGGTGATGACCATTGTGATGGAGACTGGGCTGATTCATCCGCCTGTTGGACTGAATATTTTTGTTATCAAAAATATTGCCCCGGACATTACATTAAAAGAGATCATCTATGGCGTGATGCCATTTGTATTCATCATGCTTTTTTCTGTCATATTGCTTTGCGTATTCCCAGAGATAGCTACCGGTTTATCTAATTGGGTAATGGGCGCACCACTAGTTTAAGAAATCAAGGAATTTTCATGAATTTGTATTCAGTATTGGAAAAAGGTTTTCCAAAAGATAAAAAAGCGTGCGCTATCGAAACACATGATGGCCTCTATTACTCTTGGGGTGATCTAGAGAGCGCAACGGCAAAGATAGCCAACCTACTGAAAAGTCTTAAGCTACCCGCAGGTTCGCGTGTTGCGGTTCAGGTTGAAAAATCTCCTGAGGCCTTATTTTTATACTTGGCCACTATTCGTGCAGGGTATGTCTATTTACCTCTCAATACCGCTTATCAATCTGCTGAGATGCAGTACTTTATTGAAAATGCAGAGCCTGCTGTAGTGGTTTGCAGCGGTAAGAATTTCTCTTGGGTATCCAAGGTTGCATCTAAGGCTGGTACCAAACAAGTATTTACCTTAAACGAAGATCGCACAGGTACTTTGCTCGAGCGTGCTGGTGGATTGAGCGACACATTCAAGACTGTTGCTACTAAGGATGATGATTTAGCTGCGATCTTGTATACCTCTGGTACAACGGGCCGCAGCAAGGGTGCTATGTTGACCCATAAGAATTTGTATAGCAATGCACAAGTCTTGCAAAAATTCTGGGGCTGGAAAAAGGGCGATGTGCTTTTACACGCATTGCCAATCTTCCATGTTCATGGTCTGTTTGTTGCAGCCCATGGCGCATTGATTAATGGTAGCAAGATGATTTGGTTGCCGCGTTTAGATGTGTCGCAGCTGATTCATCATATGCCGCAATCAACAGTCATGATGGGTGTACCTACTTTCTACGTACGCCTCTTGGCCGATAAGGGCTTTACCAAGAAGGTAGCGCGTAATATGCGCTTATTTGTTTCGGGCTCAGCACCTTTGTTGACTGAAACATTTAACTCTTTCAAAGAGGTGATTGGTCAGCCTATTCTTGAGCGTTATGGCATGAGTGAAACCGTCATGTTGGTTTCTAATCCTTACAAAGGCGCTCGCGTGGGCGGTTCAGTGGGATTGCCTTTGCCTGGCGTGCAGGTACGCGTTGTTAATGAAGACAATAAAGCTTGCGGCGTTGATGAAATTGGCAGCATCCAAGTTAAGGGCCCAAATGTATTTAAGGGCTATTGGCGTATGCCAGAGAAGACTGCGGAAGAGTTCACCAAAGATGGTTGGTTCAAGACTGGTGACGTTGGTCGCTGGGGTGGGGATGCTAATGGCGGTAAGGCACCTAAAAACTATTTATGCATCGTTGGCCGCAGCAAAGACTTAATTATTTCTGGCGGTTACAACGTTTATCCAAAAGAAATCGAAAGTTTTATTGATGACATGGATGGTGTTGATGAGAGCGCAGTAATCGGTATTCCGCACCCTGACTTTGGTGAAGCTGTAATGGCAGTGGTTGTGCCTAAAGCTGGAGCAAAGTTAAATGCCGAAGCCATGATCGCTACCCTGAAAACGCAAATTGCCAATTTCAAGATACCAAAACGTTTAGAGATTGTTGGTGACTTGCCCCGAAATGCGATGGGTAAAGTGCAAAAGAATATTTTGCGTCAGCAATACACCGGTTAGTTAAAAACCGAATGCCTTGCGGCTTTCGTTAAACATGAAGGCCGCAAGGAAAAATAGCATTACGCCAAAGACTCTTTTAAGTTGAGCCACATCCAGCTTTCTGGCCAGCTTGGCTCCCCAAGGTGCAGTAAAAATACTCACCCCTACAATGCAAGCAACGGCAGGTAAGTAAACAAATCCCATCGATCCAGTTGGTAGAGTAGGATTGCCCCAGCTGCCGTACATATAACCCAGGGTTGCTGCAGCTGCGACTGGAAGGCCCAAGCCGGATGATGTAGCCATGGCAGTGTGGGGTTTGACGTTGCACCACAACATAAATGGCACGGTCACAAATGCGCCACCAGCACCCACTAAGCTTGCAAGCCCACCTGCGAATGCCCCAAATGAAAATAGACCAAGCGATCCCGGTAGCTCTCGACCTGGTTTTGGTTTTTTATTGAGCAGCATCTGAATGGAGGTGTAAACAATAAAGATAGCAAAAAAGAGTGAGAGCCAAGAGGTTTTTAATGCTTCGAATAATTCGCTGCCACCAATCAGGCCACCAAAAATCATTCCAGGACTAAGCGATGCGACTAATCTCCAATCGATTGAGCCATGTTTATGGTGGGCCCAAATTGCGGAGGAGGTGGTGAATAGAATGGTGCACATTCCAGTGGCAATCGCCATGTGCACAATCACTTCTTGGTTGAAGCCCAGATGATTAAAAACCAAGATCATGAACGGCACTAGGATCATGCCGCCACCGATGCCCAGGAGCCCTGCAAGAAATCCAGAGATGCTCCCACAGAGCATCAACATCAAGATGTCGCTCAGTAACATGAATTCCCCGCCTTGGCCGCTAGGCCGTCATCCTGAACCCTAAGGTTCAAGGTGGAACGGCTACTCTGTTTCGGGTGCATTAAGAAATTCAGGGAGTAACCAAGTCTAAGTTGGCACTGTGAACTTGCAAAACGCTCACGCCCACAAGGTAAAGATCGTTCCGGATGCTTGCGCATCGGTTCAAGGAACTATTGGCCTTGGCGAACCAGGCAGGGAAAGGGTTTGCATCAAAGAGTCTACTTGCTCTTCAAGCCCAGCAATTTCTGCTTGAAGACGAGCTATTTCATCGGAGCTCACATTTGAAGACGCGCTTTGATGGGTTTGATTCTTTTGCAATGTAATTAAGTCACCTGCAATTTTGAGTGCTGCCATCATGCTGGCTCGTTCAATGCTGCGATTACCACCACCGATGGCCAATTGAATTTGTTCGTCAACCAAGACACAGGCCGCACGAAGTAGGGGTTCATGTTCAGCGCTGGTCGCTAAAGTGATCTTTTGACCGGCAAGAGTTACTTCAATGCGTTGTTGGCTCACTGTCGTCCTCTGAGTTGGTTGGTGGAATGACTTCGCCAAGTAAGTTTAATTGGCGACCATCACTTTGTTCTGGTAGGCGACTCAAGATACGTTGTACCCGTTTTTGAGCATCTTCAATCTTGCCCTCAAGCAGAGTGCGACTCTGATTGAGATTGCGAACAGCATCTTGGACTAAAGATAGCTTTTCGGAAAGGCGTTTAATGGATACGCTAAGGGTATCCAGATCTTCATCGCCAGTGGAATGAGGGTGGAGCTCGTTCATAATGGCATTGTAGTCTGAAAACAAGAGGTTATTTCACTGTGTAGCGAAGACCTACGAATACATTAGATCCGGCATTGGCATAGCCGTAGCTAGTTTGATACTGCGAATTAAATACGTTATTCCATCTAATGAAAGTTGAGAGGCCTTTTTCCAGCTGATAGCTGCCGTAAAGACCAACCAAGGTGTAGCTCGGTAAATTATTGACATTCGCCGTCTGATCGGAGTTGACTCCCCCCCATCTAGCCCCAGTTAACGTGAAATTTGATCCCACATTTAATTTATTTAACTTGTAATCAATGAGTAGATTGCCAACCCAATTGGCTCGATTGGGTACATCTAGCCCTGTGGTTTGATCTACAGTACTCATGGCATCTGCAGATGCCTTTAAAGTTAGATTGGAAAATCTTGCATCAGCCCCTAAGGAGGCGCCCTTAATTTGGACTAAGCTGAAGTTGGCTGGATAAGATCCGGAATAATAGGCGGGGTTAGCACAACCATAGTATGGATCGCAGTTGATTGGGATAATAAAGTTTTCAATCCTGTTTTGATATGCAGTGAGGTGTAAGCCGTAGGTCTGAGTTTCGTAATGAATGCCACCTTCTAAGTTTTTGTTAGTTTCTGGTAATAAATTCGTGTTTCCATAACCGGGGTAGTAAAGATCATTAAATGAGGGTGCTCTAAAGCCAGTGCCGTAGTTCACATTCACCCTTAATTCCTTGGTTAAAAAATAACCATAAGCAACGCTATAGGTAGCCTTTGATCCATATTGGGAAATTTGGTCATTTCTAACTGATAGTGTGGCTAGGCTATTGCCACGTTTTAATTCATAAGCACCCGCAATTGAGTTAGTTGTTCTGAGCTGACTGACATTGATGTTGTTACAGGCGCCAGTTGGGCCGTAATTGCAGTATGTTGAATACGCCGAGTTATCCATATTGGCGTATTGCATATTTCGCTCTAAAAGAACTTGTAATTTATCTGACCCAATTTTGATATCGTTTTGCCAGAGAAAATCGTAGGCAGGAGTGACTAGCTTGTCATTACTTTGAATGGTATTTGCTTGGGTTGCATTAGTTGAGCTCGACATCTGAAATAAGCTATTCCAAATATCCGTTAATTGATTTCGTGAGAATGCTGAAAATATCGACAATTGATTCATCCCGCCGTCCACGTTAGCGGAGCCACCTAAGTAATCGTAACTTGGATATAACCAATTATTTTTACTGGCAAAAATTTTCACACCCAACTCTTGTCCTTGAGACCAGGTATTTGAGATCGAGCCTGTAGCTCCAATTCTCGTGTAGCCAGTGGCGACGGTAGGATATGGCCCCCATCCGCGATAGTTTGATCCGCTTGGATTAGCTGGATTATTACTTGCAACAGTATTAAATCCAGCAGAATTTTCTTGGCTCACTCCGATGGAGAATTGGGTTGTTTTTTCGCTCCCAAGTGATCCTGATGCTGAAGCGCTGGAAATGCTTGTGTTGTATGTTCCATAGCCTGCTGAGACATCAAATTCAGTTGTGGCGCTACCTTTTTTGGTAAATATTTGAACTACGCCACCCATTGCATCTGAGCCATAAAATGTGCTTTGTGGACCATAAATGATTTCAATATGATCAATTAATGAGAGTGGGATGGCGTTCCAAATTGCGCCGCCTCCAACGGAATCGACTTTTACACCGTCAATCAATATCAAGCTTTGAGCATTACTCGTACCTCTTAAGTAAACGCTCGATATATTTCCTGATCCACCGGAGCTAGAAATCTGGACGCCTCTTTGTTGTTGAAGTAAATCGGGCAGGCTCGACTGGGCTGAATTTTCAATCTCATCTCTACTGATGTATGTGTAATCTGCTAATACATCATTCCCGGACTTGGGTGTTCTTGTTGCGGTTACTATGATTGGGTTGATGGGGTCCAATGAATTTGTTATGGATACGCTCGAATTGCTTTGCGCAAAAACATAACTGCTTAGCGTGAGAATGCTGGCGCAAATTAGGGCGCCAAGATGTTTACTTCCGAACTGCTGCTGCATTTTTGACCTTCTGTTATCGAATGCCTAGCTCACTTCCCCGTAAGCTGGGTCGAACAGAATTTCCGGTGCAGGGGTTCGGGCGTCAATTTGGCGTTTGATCGAGAGATCTGACGCTGTCATCGGCGCGCGAAGATCCCCGTCCGCAAAATTCCACCTGTCTTGGCCGGTATCCGGGCTAGTAAATGTCAGAATTTGGCCTTCCCATGCGATTGACGCGCACAGTGGCGTTTCAGATTCCTGACGCCCCTTACTGCGTATTTGGAGCGTATTTACCTACCGTTGCGGGGGCAGCACACGTTTAGTGTTTCCCGTTTAACTTTATTGCACTGCAATAAAGCACCACGACTCCTGAATTCTAGCCGATAGAAGGTCTTTGATACCTGATTTGGCTCATAAAAAGCCTACAATAGAGGGTCTAGGACGAAGGATTCATGACAGCATTAGATAAGCACCTCGAAAAAAACCTAATTCGGCTACAGCTGAGTCAAAACTCAGTCTTGAAAAGCTTGGATCCGGCAGCTATGGCAGATTTAGAGCGCCACCTGGAGATCTCAGACCTCAGAAAATCAGAAATCTTGCTTCATCAGGGTGATCACCAGATGGAGCAATACTTTGTGCTTGATGGAATTCTGAAGCGCATTGTCTCTAGCGCAGATGCAAAAGAAATGATCCTGCGTTTTGCGATTGAAAAAGATATCGAAACTAGCTATGCCGCCTGGCGCCTGAAGACGGCTGCTCCATATAGCATAGCCTGTGTCACTAAAGCCCGCGTAGCCCGCATGCCTATGAAAAAGTGGGCCGAATTCCTGGAAGAGCATAAGCCTCTCAAAGAGAGTTTTGAATTCGAGGTGATGCGTCTGATGAGCGAGATCATGGCTCACACCATTACCTTGCACATGTTAGATGCCCCAGGCAGGGTAGAGCGATTTTTGCGCAAATACGAGAACCTTTTCGAGCTGCTCCCTAAAAAAGAGTTGGCCGCTTATCTCAATCTCTCCCCGGAGACCTTGAGTCGCCTCAAAACCAAGCATAAAGAGCTTTTTATCTAGGCTTCAGGACCCTGTAATTACAGGATTTAGGGGGAAATTGACCGAAGTCAATGATGATCCCGACCCCCAAGCCTAATATTCATCTCAGCCTAAGCGGGGAGTAAAACCCGTCGTGCGATTAATAACTTTATTGGAGACAGTAGCGCAAGCTAGATTGCATTAGCCCTTACTCAGAGCTATCCGTAATTCACCTAAAAATTCTATGACAACAGACAACCAAAATACCCAATTAACTGATGGCTTTCACCTCGTTATTGATGCACTGAAAGCAAATGATCTCAATACGATTTTCGGTCTCGTAGGCATTCCAATTACTGACCTATGTCGTTTAGCTCAAGCAGAAGGCTTGCGCTTTATTGGTTTCCGTCATGAGCAGCATGCTGGTAATGCTGCAGCCATCGCTGGTTACATGACTCAAAAGCCTGGTATCTGTATGACTGTTTCTGCACCAGGTTTCTTGAACGGTTTGACAGCATTGGCAAACGCCACTGTGAACTGTTTCCCAATGATTTTGATTTCCGGTTCAAGTGAACGTGAAATCGTTGACTTGCAGCAGGGCGATTACGAAGAGATGGATCAGCTCAATGCCGCTAAGCCATATTGCAAAGCTGCCTATCGTATCAATCACATTGAAGATATCGGCATTGGTTTTGCTCGCGCAATCCGTGCTGCTGTTTCTGGTCGTCCAGGTGGCGTGTATTTAGATTTGCCAGCCCAGTTGCTTGCTCAAACAATGCCTGCAGAAGAAGCCAAGAAAACCATCTTCAAGGTAATCGATCCGGTTCCACGTCAAATCCCAGCAGCAGATGCTGTTGCTCGCGCATTGGACGTTCTTAAAGGCGCTAAGCGTCCATTGATTCTGTTGGGCAAGGGCGCTGCCTATGCTCAAGCTGATCAAGAGATTCGTGATCTGGTTGAAAAATCTGGCATCCCTTATTTACCAATGTCTATGGCAAAAGGATTGTTGCCAGACAATCACCCACAATCTGCTTCTGCAGCACGTTCATTTGTATTGGCTGAAGCTGATGCAGTGTTGTTGGTTGGTGCGCGTTTGAACTGGTTGCTGGCACATGGTAAGGGCAAGACATGGGGCAAAGAGCCTAAGAAATTTATCCAAATTGATATTCAGGCAAACGAAGTCGATAGCAACGTACAAATCGCTGCACCGTTGATTGGTGATATTGGTTCATGCGTTGGTGAACTCTTGAAGGGTATCTCTGCTGTTCCTAAGCCAAGTGCTGAGTGGATTGCTGCGATTACTGAAAAGAAAGACAAGAATCTTGCCAAGATGGCAGAGACTTTGGCTAAAGAAGCTAACCCAATGAACTTCCATGGTGCATTGCGTGTCATTCGTGATGTCATCAAGAAGAACCCAGATGTGAACTTGGTGAACGAGGGTGCTAATACTTTGGATTACTGCCGTGCCATCGTAGATATGTACAAGCCACGTAAGCGTTTTGACTCTGGTACATGGGGCATTATGGGTATTGGTATGGGCTACTCCATTGGAGCTGCTGTCATTAGCGGTTTGCCAACAGTTGCAGTTGAGGGCGATAGTGCATTCGGCTTTAGCGGTATGGAATTGGAAACGGTTTGCCGTTACAACCTGCCAATTACTACTGTTGTTTTCAATAACAACGGCGTATACCGTGGTACCGATGTAAACCCTACAGGTGGTGCTGATGTTGCTCCAACTGTGTTTGTAAAAGATGCACGTTACGACAAGATGATTGAAGCATTTGGTGGTGTGGGTTACTACGTAACTACCCCAGCAGAATTAGAAGCAGCATTAACAGAAGCCATTGCTGCCGGTAAACCAGCCCTCATCAATGCTGTTATTGATGAAACTGCAGGTACTGAGAGTGGACGTTTAACAAACCTAAACCCATCCACAGCAGCTGCTAAGAAGTAATAAAACATTAATATTTTCGGACTACATTTGCAGTAAACAAGAAAGACTTAAGGAGAAATAACTATGACTAAACCATTAGACGGTATTCGCATTATTGACTTCACACACGTACAAGCAGGTCCTGCATGTACTCAGTTGTTGGCATGGTATGGCGCTGACGTAATTAAAGTAGAGCGCCCAGGTTCTGGTGACGTAACACGTAGCCAGTTGCGCGACATTCCAGGCGCAGATGCTTTGTATTTCACAATGCTCAACGGTAATAAGCGTTCTTTGACACTTGATACTAAAACTCAAGAAGGTAAAGAAGTGTTAGAGAAGATGATCAAGACCTCTGACGTCATGGTTGAAAACTTTGGTCCAGGCGCTTTGGATCGTATGGGATTCTCTTGGAAGCGTATCCAAGAATTGAACCCAAAAATGATCATGGCTTCTGTAAAAGGCTTTAGTGATGGCCACTCATACGAAGACTTAAAAGTGTATGAGAACGTAGCTCAGTGTGCTGGTGGTGCAGCTTCTACTACTGGCTTCTGGGATGGTCCTCCTACCGTTTCTGCTGCTGCTTTGGGTGACTCTAATACTGGTATGCATTTGGCGATTGGTATTTTGACTGCTTTGATGCAGCGCGCGAAGACTGGTAAAGGTCAAAAAGTTTCTTGCTCAATGCAAGATGCAGTATTGAACTTGTGTCGTGTGAAGTTGCGCGATCAACAACGTTTGGACAAAGTTGGTTACTTGGAAGAGTATCCACAGTACCCACATGGTTCATTCACTGACGTAGTTCCACGTGGCGGTAACGCTGGTGGTGGCGGCCAGCCAGGTTGGGTGTTGAAGTGTAAAGGTTGGGAAACTGATCCTAACGCATACATCTATTTCACTATTCAAGGTCACGCTTGGGAGCCAATTACTAAAGCTTTGGGCAAACCAGAGTGGGCAACTGATCCAGCTTACATGACTGCTGAAGCTCGTCAAGACAAGATTTTTGATATCTTCGCAACGATTGAAGATTGGCTCAAAGACAAGACTAAATACGAAGCTGTGGACATCCTCCGCAAGTTCGATATTCCATGTGCTCCAGTTCTCTCCATGAAAGAATTGGCTGCATCACCAGACTTGCGTAAGAGCGGTTCGATTGTTGAAGTTGACCACAAAGTACGTGGCAAGTATTTGACTATCGGCAGCCCAATCAAGTTCTCTGATTTGGAAATCGAAGTGAAGCCATCTCCTGTATTGGGTGAGCACACTGATGAAGTGTTGACTGACCTAGGTTACAGCTCAGATGACATCGCTAAATTGCATGCAGCAAAAGCAGTTTAATCGCGATTAATACCGCTGTTAAGTAAAGGGCGCTCCTAGTGAGCGCCTTTTTTATTCAGAAAAGCAATATACAGATTTATCAAAAAGACATAGACTGTTTCCATGAATACCAATATCGATTTACATCAGTTAGTGGAGTGCGTTGGTGATGCAATCATTGTGGCCGATTCCGATGAAAAGATAGTGTTGTGGAATCCTGCAGCAACTCGCATCCTTGGTTATTCAGAAGCAGAAGCCTTGGGTAACACTTTGGATTTAATTGTCCCGGAACGCCAGCGTCAGAGACACAACGAGGGCTATAGCCACTCAATGCAGACCGGCACCACTCGCTATGGCACTTCTTTATTAAAGGTTCCGGCTAAACATCAAGATGGCAGCATGCTGTCGATTGCCTTTACGGTTGGCATGCTTTTTGATGAGAATCACCAGGCCAATGGGGTGGTAGCCATTATTCGAGATGAAACTGCTCGTTTTGCTGAAGAAAGGGCTCTCAAAAAGCGCCTCTCTGACCTTGAAAATTCACAGTCCTAGCAATACATAGTCTCCATAGGGCTTAAACAGAGTTTATGCCCAAAAATTGTGCATCTGCTAATGAGCCTGATTACCCACTGGTAAAATTGCCCTAATTCAAAATTTCATTCTTATTGGGACTTAAATCATGGCAAAAGCACTAGAAGGGGTCAAAATCCTCGACTTTACGCACGTTCAATCAGGGCCAACTTGCACTCAGTTGTTAGCTTGGTTTGGTGCAGACGTGATCAAGGTAGAAAAATCAGGCGAGGGGGATGCAACACGCGGTCAATTGCGTGATATTCCCGATGCGGATAGTTTGTATTTCACGATGTTGAACCATAACAAGCGTTCCATCACTGTAAATACCAAAACCCAAAAGGGTAAAGAAATTCTGGAGCGTCTGATTAAAGAGTGTGATGTTTTGGTTGAGAACTTTGCGCCAGGCGCACTCGATCGCATGGGATTTTCTTGGGAGCGTATTCAGGAACTCAATCCAATGATGATCATGGCTTCTGTTAAAGGATTTGGCCCTGGCCCCTATGAGCATTGCAAGGTATATGAAAACGTAGCGCAATGCGCAGGCGGTTCTGCTTCGACCACCGGTTTTGATGATGGCCCACCCATGGTCACTGGTGCGCAAATTGGTGACAGTGGTACTGGTTTGCATTTGGCGTTGGGTATTGTTACTGCGCTGTATCAACGAACTCACTCTGGCCGCGGTCAGAAAGTATTGGCAGCAATGCAAGATGCAGTCTTAAATTTGTGTCGTGTGAAATTGCGCGATCAACAACGTCTTGAACGTAACGGCGCAATGAAAGAGTATCCCCAATACCCAAATGGCCAGTTTGGTGATGCTGTGCCCCGTGCTGGCAATGCCTCTGGCGGCGGTCAGCCAGGTTGGATTGTCAAATGCAAAGGTTGGGAGACCGATCCTAATGCCTATATGTATGTGATTGTCCAGGCTCCAGTTTGGGAGGCGATTTGCAAGGTGATTGGTCGCGAAGACTGGATTACGGATGTTCGCTTTGCTTCTCCAATGGCGCGCTTGCCTCACTTAATGGAAATTTTTGGTGAGATCGAAAAATGGACTATGACTTTGAATAAGTTCGAGGTTATGGATGTGTTGAATAAATACGATATCCCATGCGGCCCAATTTTGTCGATGAAAGAAATCGCAGAAGAACCTGCGTTGCGCGCTACTGGAACTGTGGTGGAAGTGGATCATCCTATTCGTGGCAAGTACCTCACTGTTGGTAATCCCATTAAGTTGTCGGATAGCCCAACTGATGTTGAGCGTTCACCGTTGTTGGGTGAGCATACCGATGAGATTCTGAGTGAGTTGGGTTACTCCACTGATGAATTGATTGCACTCCGTCACGACAAGGTTATTTAAGATGCGGGTTGCGTTGATTGGTAGTGCCGACTTTGGTAAAGCCGCATTAGAAGCTTTTTTAGATCGTGGCGATGAAGTGGTGGCTGTATTTTGTCCTCCAGATAATCCCAAATCAACTAAGCCGGAAGCGCTTAAAGAAGCAGCGCTAGCAAGAGGTTTGACCCCCCTGCAATTTTCTTCCCTGAAGGGTTCTGAGGCTGCTCAGGCAATGATTGATAGTCAGGCTGATATCTGTGTCATGGCCTATGTACTGCAGTTTGTGCCACAAGAACTCTGCAAAATCCCAAAGCACGGCACCATTCAATATCACCCATCACTGTTACCAAAGTACCGCGGCCCTAGCGCGATCAATTGGGCGATTGCTTTAGGTGAAGAAAAGACTGGTTTAACAATCTTCCGTCCATCTGATGGCTTGGATGAAGGTGAAGTGATTTTGCAAAAAGAAGTGGCGATTGGGCCTGATGACACTCTTGGTAAGATTTATTTTGACTACCTTTTCCCGATTGGCGTAAAGGCACTGTTAGAGGCGGCCGACTTAGTAGTGGCTGGCAAACATCAAGAACTGGTTCAGGATGAGTCACAAGCAAACTATGAAGGCTGGTTTGATGCGAATGCTGCTCAGATACATTGGGCAACACACATCAGTCAAATTCATAATTTGATTCGCGCTTGTAATCCAGCGCCTGGTGCATGGACCAAGTTTGGTGAGCAAAAGGTTCAGATCTATGATTGCCATAAGCATGTGGCTGCTACCTTTGGCGCAGTCAAAGGCAAACCTGGTGAAATTACTCAAATCACTCTAGATTCTTTATTTGTCAGCTGCCATGGCGGGCAGATCGAGGTCCTCAAGGCTAAGGGGAGCGCAGGGAAGGTGACTGGTGCTGAATTAGCTAAGGAGCTGAATCTAGCGGTAGGGCAGTTCTTTAGCCTGTAAGTTCCTTGGCGCTCCAAAGGGTTAAGTTAATAATCCTTTGTTGCGCAGCTGAGCGAGCCGGATTGAATAGCCTGAATGAAGGTCTCATAGTCATGCTCGTTTTGCTTTGCATACAAGGCTGCAAAATGAACGAGAGAGTCATCTAAAGCTTCACTGTTACCGCAGTATCCCGCAAGCGTAGCTGCATCCCCGGAGCGAGCATGTGCATTAGCTAAAGCCCAGCCAAAGAGTTTGGCAAAATCAGGAAAGACTTTTGCATTGATGCCATCGTTCCCAACCGAAATTCCACCCTTCATATCGCGTAATTGTCGAACATAAAAATCGACTTCACGTGTTCTGCCAAAACCCAGAAATAGATCTGGCGCTCCTTGAATGAGGGATTGTCCATGCACTACGCGCTCGCCCTCGGAGGTAAATTGAGCGCTTGGAAAATAGGGAGCTAAAACGGATTGTTGAGCCTGTTTGGTCTGCAAAAAAAGCGCGTCATTTGCGTCCAGGCCCTCAAAATATAGGACCCAGCACGAGGTTCCCACGCTGCCAACCCCGACTATTTTTCGTGCCCAATCAATCCATTTGTAGCGCAGTAATAAATGGCTGCGATCTGGTGGCAATGACTGAATATAGGAGTTCATGCCCTCATCATTGAGCTCTGAAATCTTTCCGCCATGAACGGAGAGTTCAAGATGTTCAATAAAAGGAGGGTTGTTGATCAACCGAATCCCTGCAGCGGTTTTTTGCGTTAACTTACCGATTAAGCCAGCATTATTATTTTTTCGAGCTTTATCTAGCAAGCCCTTTAAATATTTTTGACTTGCAGCGCTTCCATATTTGACGGCAATGCTCTTTAAAACCTTTTCATCGATATAGGTACGCTTCATATCAACATAAGGGACTGAGGCATAGTGATGAAGGTAATTGCGATAGGCTGTAACGATATTGCGAACAATCATTTCGCCGTACGCATGGTCTTGACCTAACTGCTTGGAGGCAATCAGGGCGCTTGTCGTAAGGCGTTTTAAATCCCAATCAAAGTTGCCAGGAAGGGTTTCATCAAAATCATTGATACCAAACACGAGTTGGTGCTCTGAAGTGGAGAAAAATCCAAAATTACTCACGTGCATATCGCCACATAACTGAACCTGAATAGGCACACTTTGAGTTTTGGCTAAGTCATTGGCCATGATTGCAGCGCCACCCCGAAAAAAAGCAAAGGGATTGGCGGCCATACGAGCATGGCGGATAGGGATGTACTCGGGAATACGCGTTTTAGCCTGCTCAAGCAAGGTATCAATCGGAGATTGACGTTTGCCTTCGACATTGAATTGCCCAATTGCAGATCGACTTGCCTGCTTGCGGATCGATTTCCCTAAGGCGAAGCGCTCTTTTAGGGTGAGATTTTTTTTGAGAAATGATTCGTATAGTTCACTCGACATGTTTTGATAATCCGATGTGTCTATTTAAGGGTGACGCAAATTTGCAAGAGAGAGGCTCAAGCAACTCTGAATATCTTCTGCCTAGAGATTAAATCTCTAGGTTGTCGATCAAGCGGGTTTTGCCAAGCTTGGCTGCCGTCAGAATAACTAGGGACTCACCAGCTTGCAGATTTTCATTAGTGGCGGGTGCTAGATCACCTTGCTGGCGAATTGCGATGTAATCTGGGTTCCAGCCGCGTCCAGTGAGCTTAGTAACTGCTTCTTTTTCAATTTCAGATAAAGCCTGTACATTGCGATCGCTTAACTGTAAAACACGGTTACGAACTTCTTGTAAGATCTTTTGTAATTCCGGTGCCTCTGCACGTTCTTCTGTCGAAAGGTAGCCGTTGCGTGAAGAGAGGGCGAGACCATCATCTGCACGAATAGTTTCACCAGGAATAATTTCTACCGGTAGAGAAAACTGCTTAGCCATTCTGCGAATAATCATCAACTGTTGATAATCTTTTTTACCAAAGACGGCTACTTTGGGTTGCACACAGGAAAACAGCTTTAAGACCACCGTACAAACGCCTTTAAAGAAGCCGGGGCGGAACTCGCCCTCGAGAATATCGCCTAACTGCTGCGGTGGGTCAACCCGATACTCTTGAGGTTGTGGATATAGGTCACGCTCAGTTGGCGCAAAGAGGATGTACACCCCTTCTTTTTCCAGTTTCTCGATATCCGCTTGCATTGTGCGAGGATAGCTGTCGAAATCCTCGTTCGGGCCAAACTGTAAGCGGTTCACAAAGATGCTGGCCACCACTGGATCGCCATGCTGTCTAGCTAAGCGCATTAGTGATAGGTGACCTTCGTGCAGGTTACCCATGGTTGGTACAAACGAGGCACGGTTTTGTCCGCGCAAATGGTCGCGCAACTCCTGAATGTCGCTAATAATTTTCATGCAACAGGAGTGTAGGCGAGGCGCACGTAAATTGGTGCATAAGGCTCAGCCTGAGTAATCTCTACTAAAGCCTCACGAGAGAGTTCTAGCATTGCGATAAAGTTGACAATCACGACCGGAACACCTTTGCCGGACTTAATGGCATCTTCAAACAGCTCACTAAACTCTACAAATTTTGTATTTTGTAGGCGACGCAAGATGCGAGTCATGAAGTCACGGACAGAGAGTTCTTCACGAGTAATGGTGTGGTGCTGAGTCAGTTTTGCGCGGTGAAGTACGTCACGCCATGCCATTTGCAGATCTTCTAGGTTGACTTCTGGCCAAGTAATTGCAACGGTGGTATCCACAAAACCATGGGCTACTTGGAAGTCGCGACCTTGCTGTGGAATTTGATCGAGCTCTTGCGCGGCAAGTTTCATGCGCTCGTATTCCAATAGGCGACGAACTAATTCTGCGCGAGGGTCTTCCACTTCCTCTTCGCTATCTGCCTTCTTCATTGGCAAGAGCATGCGAGATTTAATTTCAATCAACATTGCGGCCATCAATAAATACTCAGCAGCAAGTTCAAGATTGTGATGACGAATTTGGTCGATATAGCTCAGGTACTGTTGAGTAACCTGTGCCATCGGAATATCTAGCACGTTGAAGTTTTGCTTACGAATCAGGTAGAGCAAAAGATCCAGGGGCCCTTCAAATGCTTCCAGAAAAACCTCTAGCGCATCGGGTGGAATATAGAGGTCAGTAGGAAGTTTAAAAAGCGGTTCGCCATAAAGCTTGGCGAATGCTTCCGACATTCCATCAGTTACCGATGGAGTGCTATCAAGTAAATCGGATATCGGCTGAGTACTTGGCTCAGTCATTCGAATAAACGTAAGCGCGTTGTTTTAATTGAGCAGCTTTTGCACGACGCTGATCTTCAACGCTTAGTGGCTCTTTATCCCAAAGGAGGGCGCGGCCAGCCTGCTGCTCTGCCTCGAGGTTGGGTTTCTCGGTTTTAAGTTCATTTAAGAACTGGGTGAATTCAGATTGATATCTAGCCATGACATTTCCTAAAATACTCAATAAATTCAATAACTTATAAAGTTAGTGATAAAAGTGAATTGAGGACTACGAGCACCATTATAGGTGCTTTTTAGGCCCTTTTTTACAAGTTTGAAGCTAGCAAAGCCTCAATTTGAGGGGCTTCCACCCGAGTCATGAGGTGCTTGTAGGCTTGAATAGGATTCTTGCTAGAAAGTGGGGTGCCAATATCTGCCCAGGATTGTGGTGCCAAAGAAAGGAATTGCTCTACACCAGCAGCAACCTGCGGGATGACTGGCTTGAGGTACAGGCTGAGCATGCGGAAGGCTTCTAAAGTCACGCTACAGACGCGTTGTAAATCTGGCTCGCGAGCGGGATCTTTGGCGATTTCCCAGGGCTTGTTCTCATCTACGAAGCCGTTGACTTTATCGGCAAGCTCCATGATCGAACGTAATGCTTTTGCGTACTCGCGTCCTTCATAGTGTGCGGCAATTTTTTCACTAGCCTCAGCAATTTCTTTGAGTAAAGGATTGTTCATTGCCTCATCAGAAACAACGCCACCAAAACGTTTTACTAAGAACCCTGCACTACGACTGGCAATGTTGATGTACTTGCCTAATAAATCACTATTCACGCGAGCAACGAAGTCATTCAGATTTAAATCTAAATCTTCCATGCTGTCATTGAGCTTGGTAGCAAAGTAATAGCGGAACCACTCAGGATTAAAGCCGCATTCAATCACGCTATTTGCAGAAATTAATGTGCCACGAGACTTACTCATCTTCTCGCCATCAACCGTTAAGAAGCCATGAGCAAAGACATTGGTTGGCGTGCGGTAACCTGCAAATTTCAGAGTTGCTGGCCAAAACAAGGTATGAAAATACAGAATGTCTTTGCCAATAAAATGGTATTGCTCAGTCGTGGTGTCTGGCTTAACCCACTCATCAAAATCAAGGCCCTTAGCCTGACAGTAATTGAGGAAGCTGGCGTAGTAGCCTATGGGAGCATCAAGCCATACATAGAAGTATTTGCCAGGCGCATCAGGGATTTCAAAGCCGAAATAGGGGGCATCACGGGAGATATCCCAATCGCCTAATTTACTTTCTCCAGGCTCGCCAACCCACTCTTTCATCTTGTTGCGAGCTTCTGGTTGGAGTGGTGTTTTTACTTGAGTCCACTCACGCAAGAACGCTTCACAACGTGGGTCAGATAATTTAAAGAAATAGTGATCAGAAATCTTTTTAATCGGAGTTGCACCACTGACTACCGAAAAGGGGTTCTTTAAATCAGTAGGTGAATACGTGGCACCACATTTTTCACAGTTATCACCGTATTGATCTTTAGAGCCACACTTAGGGCACTCACCCTTAATAAAACGATCCGGTAAGAACATTTCTTTTACTGGATCGTAAGCTTGTTCGATCGCACGTTTCTCAATTAGGCCAGCATCACGCAGCTTGATATAAATACTTTGCGCTAACTTTTCATTCTCGGGACTATCGGTCGTGTAGTAGTTGTCAAATGAGATAAGGAAGTTATCAAAGTCGCGCTTATGCTCTTTCCAAACATTAGCAATCAGCTCTTTTGGAGTAAGACCCTCTTTTTCTGCGCGCAACATGATTGGGGTGCCATGAGTGTCATCGGCTCCAACGTAATGAACTTCATGACCACGCATGCGCTGAAAGCGAACCCAGATATCAGTCTGAACGTACTCCACTAAATGGCCGATATGGATCTGACCGTTGGCATACGGTAAGGCGGAGGTGACTAGAAGGCGGCGCTGGGAGCTACTCATGTAAAGCGGACTTAAATAAGAGGGTTAAATGGAATCAATTCCCAATTATGCTGGGTAGAGCAATGATTTTAGTCTGCGGTTAAAGTAAAGCCCCGATTGCAAGCGATAAAATTGGTTTAGACCTCATTTAGAAAGTGCCTCATGGCTGCAAATCCCAGTATTCAAATGTCACAAGCCTCCGTGCCTTTGGTGCATGAGGTGGAGGTAATGGACGAGGCCGGACGGAGCAAACTGGTGCATGTCCCTGGAGAGCGGCCGTTAACGATTTATCTGGACAAGCGCGAGGTAGTGACCTTAATGACCCTGGGAAGTGCCCCTGAGGCCCTGGTCTTGGGGTATCTACGGAATCAGCGCCTAGTGGAGTCGTCTGATGACATTGAGAGTATTCAGGTTGATTGGGAAACCGATTCTGCTGCGGTAAAAACTCGCCGCAGCACCGTAGATATTGATGCTTTGACCAGCAAGCGCGTAGTAACAACCGGTTGTGGTCAAGGAACCATGTTTGGTGGCCTGATGGAGGAGATGTCTGAGATTAGACTGCCCGATGGACCAAAACTGTCCCAAGAGGCCATTGTGGCTTTGGTAGACGCTATTCGGACTCATGACACGATCTACAAAAAGTCTGGCTCAGTTCATGCCTGCGCTGTATTTGAGCGCGATGGGGAGCACGGAGTTCGCCTCCTTCACTTTATTGAGGATGTAGGTCGCCATAACGCGGTTGACTCTATTTCTGGTCTGATGTGGCTAGCTGAAAAACCGGGCAAGGATTTAATTTTCTTTACTACTGGCCGCCTCACCTCAGAAATGGTGATCAAGGGTGCTCAAATGGGCATTCCTTTCTTGTTGACTCGGTCAGGGGTCACCTTAATGGGCTTGGAGCTGGCTCGCAAGACTAACCTCACTATCCTGTCCCGCTGCTCTGGTAAACACTTTGAGATCTATAACGCCCCTGAGCGGGTGGTATTTACCCAAAACAAGTAATAAATTGATGGGCAGGGTTGGGTGAAGGTTTTACAATTCCGCCATGACTATTAAATCTGACCACTGGATCCGCCGCATGGGCGAGCAAGGCATGATCAGCCCATTTGAACCTGGGCAAGTTCGCCAAGACGCCGCCGGCAATAAAATTGTGAGTTATGGCACATCAAGCTATGGCTATGACATTCGTTGTGCAGACGAATTCAAGATCTTCACGAACATTAACAGCACGATTGTTGACCCTAAGAACTTTGATGAACAATCGTTTGTCGATTTCAAGGGTGATGTCTGCATCATTCCACCAAATTCATTTGCCTTGGCAAGAACAGTGGAGTATTTCAAGATTCCTCGTAGTGTATTGACTGTCTGTGTTGGTAAGAGCACCTACGCACGCTGCGGCATTATTGTGAACGTCACTCCATTCGAGCCAGAGTGGGAAGGCTATGTCACTTTAGAGTTTTCTAACACCACACCATTACCAGCAAAAATTTATGCTGGCGAAGGATGTGCGCAAGTACTCTTCTTTGAGAGTGATGAGGTATGTGGCACATCCTATAAAGACCGAGGTGGTAAGTATCAAGGTCAGCGGGGCGTAACCCTGCCTAAGACCTAATTTTTCTTCACGCAAATCCGAGTTCGCGAACCTAAAGGGTAGTCATGAAATTTCGTTTCCCAATCATCATCATTGATGAGGACTTCCGTTCCGAAAATATTTCGGGTTCTGGTATTCGCGACCTCGCCGAGGCGATCGAGAACGAGGGCATGGAGGTCATTGGTCTCACTAGTTATGGCGATTTAACTTCGTTCGCACAACAAGCATCTCGTGCTTCTTCATTCATAGTCTCGATTGATGATGAAGAGTTCGTATCTGATTCCGAAGATCACGATCTGCCTGCCTTAAATAATTTGCGCGCGTTTATTACTGAAGTGCGCAAGCGTAATGAAGATATTCCAATCTTCTTATATGGCGAGACTCGTACCTCACGCCATATGCCTAATGACATTCTCCGTGAGTTGCATGGCTTCATTCATATGAATGAAGATACGCCAGAGTTTGTAGCGCGTCACATTATTCGGGAAGCAAAGGTCTATCTGGATTCACTTGCGCCGCCATTCTTCCGTGCGCTGACCAATTACGCCTCCGAAGGTTCTTATTCATGGCATTGTCCTGGGCACTCAGGCGGCGTTGCTTTCTTAAAGAGCCCTGTAGGCCGAATGTTTCACCAGTTCTTTGGCGAGAACATGTTGCGTGCTGACGTTTGTAATGCGGTCGAGGAGTTGGGACAACTTCTAGACCATACAGGACCTGTATTGCAAAGCGAGCGTAATGCAGCTCGTATCTTTAATGCTGACCACTTGTTTTTCGTCACCAATGGCACTTCCACATCAAATAAGATTGTTTGGCACTCGACCGTAGCTCCTGGCGATGTAGTTCTGGTTGATCGCAATTGTCATAAGTCAGTCATTCATTCCATCACCATGATGGGCGCGATTCCAATCTTCCTAATGCCAACACGAAATCACTTGGGCATTATTGGCCCAATACCTAAAGAAGAGTTTGAGTGGAAAAATATCCAGAAAAAGATTGATGCTAATCCTTTTATCAAGAACAAGAATGTTGTGCCACGTGTCATGACGCTGACCCAGAGTACTTATGACGGTATTGTGTACAACGTTGAGATGATTAAAGAGATGCTCGATGGCAAAGTAGATTCATTGCATTTTGATGAGGCTTGGTTGCCGCATGCTGCTTTCCATCCGTTCTATAAAGATATGCACGCGATTGGATCGGATCGCAAGCGCACCAAGAAAAGTTTGATGTTTGCTACCCAATCTACCCATAAGTTATTGGCTGGATTGTCACAAGCTTCACAAGTGTTGGTTCAGGATGCAGAAGATGCCAAGCTAGATCGAGATTGTTTTAACGAGGCCTATCTCATGCACACCTCAACAAGTCCACAGTACGCAATTATTGCCTCATGCGATGTCTCTGCGGCGATGATGGAGTCTCCTGGCGGCACAACCCTGGTGGAGGAATCCATTGCTGAAGCGATGGACTTCCGCCGTGCGATGCGCGAAGTGGATGATAAGTTTGGTGCCGACTGGTGGTTTAAGGTCTGGGGCCCAGATCATTTGGCGGAAGAGGGTATTGGAGAGCGCTCTGATTGGGTATTAGAGCCAAACGCAAGCTGGCACGATTTTGGCAAGCTTGCCAAAGACTTCAATATGCTCGATCCAATTAAGGCAACTGTGGTCACCCCTGGATTGGATATCGAAGGTAACTTTGGATCTATGGGTATTCCAGCGAGCATTGTTACCAAATATTTGGCTGAACATGGTGTGATCGTAGAGAAGTGCGGCTTGTACTCCTTCTTCATTATGTTCACCATTGGTATCACTAAAGGCCGTTGGAATACGCTCGTAACTGAATTGCAACAGTTCAAAGACCATTTCGATAAAAATGCTCCGCTATGGAAGGTCTTGCCTGAGTTTGTCGCTAAGCATCCACGGTACGAGCGCGTAGGCCTCAAAGATATTTGCCAGCAAATTCATGAGTTCTATAAGAGTCGTGATGTTGCACGTATGACTACGGAGATGTACACCTCCGATATGGAGCCAGCCATGATGCCATCTGAGGCTTGGGCCAAGATGGCGCATAAGGAAGTGGATCGTGTTTCGCTTGATCAACTAGATGGCCGCGTTACAGCGATGTTGGTAACGCCATATCCGCCAGGTATTCCGCTCCTAATTCCGGGTGAGCGCTTTAACAAACGGATTGTTGATTACCTCTATTTTGCAAGAGACTTCAATGCCAAGTTCCCGGGCTTTGAGACCGACATCCATGGTCTCGTGAAGGCCGATGTCGATGGTCGTAGCGAGTATTACGTCGACTGTGTGAGGCAGGAAAGAGACATCACCTTCTAATAAATAAGGCCCCTAGGGGCCTTATTTATTACTACTTCAGGAGGACTGAAGGAGAAGCGGGGATACTTCCCGGAATCTTTTGAAGGGACATGAACTGCGATAGTAATTTGATGGCTAGAGGTGAGTAGCCGTTGTTTTCGCTTGGAATGCTATAGAGATTGCCATCCAAACCTTCGATATTTGAAAACGGTCTTGGGGTAGATTGATTTTTATTCACCACAAAAAGAGCGTATTCGTTGGACTTGCTTGTATTGCTATTAAATGTAGTTGCAGACATCTCACTAAAGTCAGGAGCCATCGGGGTATTACAGCCGCCAAGCGCAATCATCAAAGTAAAGGCAGCAATCGTTCTACAAGCCCTGGAAAGTAAGTTCATTTTTTCATTGGTAAGAATAGTTTTGCAAGCGTAATGGTTTTTTGCTAAAAAGATTGGGCCAAGACACAAATTTAGGGCAATTAGCCTTACTAAAGCTTGCGGCAAGACCTATTTAGTGGGCTTATCAAGCTGAAAGGTTATCGGGGTATCCTCATCTGCTTTGCCGGCCGAGTCTGACTTGCCTTCCTCGCCTGTGAAGTTGAAATCCTGACTCTGAACAATAGCAGCAGGCTTATCTAGCAGGGTCGTGACTAAAGCTGGGAAGGCCATGACCACTATCACCATCACGAGTTGCAAACCTACCCAGGGCAAAGCGCCCCAGTAGATATCGCTGCTTTTGACTTCTTTGGGTGCTACGCCTCTTAAATAGAAGAGAGCAAAGCCAAAGGGTGGATGCATAAATGAGGTCTGCATATTCACACACAACATCACGCCAAACCAAACCAGTGCTGCACTCGCTGCTGCTTGAGGATTGCCATTCATGGAATCGAGTAATACGGGTGAGAGTAGCTTGACGGCAACGGGTGCCAGCATGGGCACTACGATAAAAGCGATCTCAAAAAAGTCTAAGAAGAATGCCAAGAAGAAGACAAAGAGATTGACGACGATTAAAAATCCAATCCAGCCGCCTGGCAAGTTAGAAAATAGTTGCTCTACCCAGTGACCGCCATCAACACCCTGAAAGACTACTGAGAAACAGGTAGATCCAATCAGAATGAACACTACCATTGCAGTGATGCGCATGGTGTTCTGATAGGCCTCTTTAATAAGTCCCTTCAGGTTAGGAATGCTAGCCCTCCGAATCCACGCAAGCAGTAAAGCACCCATCGCACCCATGGCACCAGACTCTGTCGGGGTGGCGATACCGGTCATGATTGTCCCGAGCACTAAAAAGATCAGCACGGCTGAAGGAATAATGCCCATGAGGCATTTTTTCCAGAGCGCCCAGCCCTTAAGAGTGAGGTCGCCCTCAGGAACGGGCGGTAAATAGTCCGGCCGAACGCGTGACAGAACAAACGTATAAAGAGCAAACAGACCTACTTGCAAGAGCGATGGACCCCAAGCCCCTAAGTACATGCTGCCCACATCAGCACTGCCACTTTGGGTTTTAAGTTGATCCGCTAGAACAATAAGAACTAAAGAGGGCGGAACAAGTTGTGTAATGGTTCCAGAAGCTGCTAAAACGCCCGTAGCGTAGCGCATGTTGTAGCCGTAGCGCATCATCACAGGTAAAGAGATCATCGCCATAGCGATCACCTGAGCAGCTACTGTGCCGGTAATGGCACCCAGAATAAAGCCGACGATGATGACGGAGTAGCCTAGACCACCGCGCACTCTGCCAAAGAGTTGTCCCATGGAGTCCAGCATCTCTTCCGCCAGGCCGCAGCGCTCAAGAATAGCTCCCATAAAAGTGAAGAAGGGGATGGCTAATAAAAGATCATTAGCCAGTACGCTGCCAAAGATGCGTTGAGGAATAGCCTGTAAGAAGGGCATCCCAAAAAAGCCCTCGGTCATCGCAATGACGGAGAAGAATAGACCTGCCGCCATCAGAGAAAACGCTACCGGAAAGCCAATCAACATAAAGATGACAAGTCCGCCGAACATGAAAGGAGGCATCCATTCCAATGGAATCATTGCATCGGCTTTTCGTAATGAAGGTCTTCTGCCGGCAAGGTGACTTCACCTTTAAGAGCGCCGATTCGTTTGATGACTTCTGAGATACCTTGCAAGCTAAGCATGAAGAATCCAAATGGCACAATAAATTTAATAGGGTAACGAACTAGTCCCCCAGAATTCATGGAGCCTTCTCCAACTAGCCAGGATGGATAGAACAACGAAGTCCACGATAGCCAGCAAAACAATAAACAGGCGGGCATCAAGAAGAAAATAAGTCCAAATAGATCAACCCAAAGCCTGCCGCGATCAGACAGATGAGAGTAAATCAGATCAACGCGGACGTGTTCGTTGCGTTTGAGAGTATAGGAGGCGCCCAGCATGACGGATGCACTAAAGAGATACCACTGCAGCTCTAGTGGCCAGTTATTGCTGATATCAAAACCGTAGCGAAGCAGGGCATTCGCTGCTGAAACTATGCAAGACAACAAAATCATGATGCTGGCTGCATTACCAAGCATCTGATTAATGTGATCAATACCCCTAGAGAGCTTGGACCAAAACCCCATTCGCTTTAGAGGTCAGCACGACCCCGTTTGATTGCAGCGAGGACTTGTGCGGGAGCTGTGCCACCTGCATGTTGGCGAGATTGCACAGAGCCATCCACCGTTAACAACGCAAAGACATCATCACTGATCATCTCAGGGCGATTATCTAAGCCGCATGCAAAGCGCAATTCGGAAAGACTTAAATCGGTCAACATGCAATTTCTGCCGACACAAGCTTTAACAGCATGTGCCACAGCTTCATGGGCATCACGGAAGGCCAAGCCCTTTTTCACCAAGTAGTCAGCCAAGTCTGTAGCCGTTGCAAAACCCTCTTCAGCGGCCGCTTTCATAACATCAGCTTTTACTTCGATATGCGGAACCATATCGGCAAAGATACGTAAAGTGTCTTGCACTGTATCAACCGCATCAAATAGTGGCTCTTTATCTTCTTGATTATCTTTGTTGTATGCAAGCGGCTGACTCTTCATCAACGTTAGTAAAGAGATCAAGTCACCATAGACACGGCCGGTCTTGCCACGTGCCAATTCTGGGACGTCGGGATTCTTTTTCTGCGGCATGATGGAGCTGCCAGTACAAAAGCGATCTGGTAAATCAATAAAGCCAAAGCGTGGGCTCAGCCACAGCACCAGCTCTTCAGAGAGGCGGGAGATATGCATCATTAGGATCGATGCGAAGGCGCAGAACTCAATAGCAAAGTCGCGATCAGATACGGCGTCTAATGAGTTATTGCAGATACCATCAAAACCCAGCGTTTTAGCTACTTGTTCACGATCGATTGGGTAGGTAGTGCCTGCCAATGCAGCAGCGCCTAAAGGCAAGCGATTAAAGCGAGCACGTAAATCTGCAAGACGACTTGCATCACGACTAAACATTTCGTAATAGGCCATTAAGTGATGACCAAAAGTAATGGGTTGCGCTACTTGTAAATGGGTGTGACCTGGCATGATGGTTGCAGCATGCTTCTCTGCTAAATCTAGCAAAGCCAAACGCAGCGTTTTTAAAGTAGCGGCAATCTCATCTACGCTACCGCGTAGCCAGAGGCGTAAATCGGTTGCCACTTGATCGTTACGTGAACGGCCAGTATGTAAACGTTTGCCAGCATCACCAACTAATGCTGTGAGGCGAGCCTCAATATTGAGATGCACATCTTCAAGCGCTAATTGCCAGTCGAATTCACCAGCCTCAATTTCACTCTTAATTTGAGCCATACCTTTTTGAATATCGGCTAAATCTTGGGCGCTGATAATTTTTTGGGTTGCCAGCATCTGGGCGTGCGCCAAGGAGCCGGCGATATCAACCATAGCAAAACGTTGATCAAAGCCGATGGAGGCTGTATAGCGCTGAACAAGTTCGTCAACGGGTTCGGTAAAACGGGCCGACCAAGCTTGGGCTTTGTTGGCTAAGGAATTTTTGGATGAGCTCATAAACACAGTATATTGGTGTAGGTCTTTGATTATTTTAAATGTTATGCCCCAAACCCTGAATTCTGCATCCCCATCCCCCGCGCCAGCAGCCCCTAAGCGCCTTGTGATCGCCTCCCGTGAAAGCCGTTTAGCCATGTGGCAGGCGGAGCATGTGCGAGATTGCCTCAAAAAGCTCTATCCAGGCTGTGATGTGCAGATTCTGGGGATGACTACCCGGGGAGACCAGATTTTGGATCGAGCGCTCTCTAAAGTGGGCGGCAAGGGCCTTTTTGTAAAAGAATTAGAAGCTGCACTAGAAGATGGGCGTGCAGATTTAGCGGTGCACTCTCTCAAGGATGTGCCTATGGTGATGCCTGAGGGATTTGATCTTGCTTGCGTGATGGAGAGAGAGGATGCGCGTGATGCCTTTGTATCTAATGATTACGCTAGCTTAGAGGATCTCCCAAAAGGGGCCGTTGTTGGTACATCGAGCCTACGTCGTGAGTCAGTTTTGCGTGCAAAGTTTCCCCATATAGAAATTCAACCCTTACGTGGCAACTTAGATACCCGCATGGGCAAACTAGATCGTGGCGAGTATCAAGCAATTATTTTGGCAGCAGCAGGTTTAAAACGCTTAGGTTTAGAAAGTCGCATACGCGCCTACCTTCCTTACGATCCCTATACACCAGCAGCAGGTCAGGGCGCACTCGGCATTGAGACGCTCAGCAAACACCCCAATATTAAACAGTGGCTAGCACCACTCAATGACTTGCCGACTTTGTATGCCGTTTCTGCAGAGCGGATGGTTTCTCGTCAACTAGGCGGTTCATGTGAAGTGCCTCTGGCAGCCTATGCAGTTTGGGAACAAAACCAAATGCAAATTCGCTCCTTTGTTGCTAGTACTGATGGCAAAGAAATCTGCCTCGCCAATGGAAATGCTTCTGTCAAATCAGTAGAAGATGCCGAGGCGCTAGGGCTCTTAGTAGCGCAAGATCTGCTAGCGCAAGGCGCTGCTGATTTAATCCCGAAGATAGTTAAATAAGAATCCAGTAATAACGATGAGTACGAAAACTATTGTCATTACTAGGCCCAGTGGTCAAGCAAGGCAATTGATTGAGGTGCTCACCCAAGCGATTGAGAAGAGTGGTGTAGCTAAGCGAACCTTCCCTGAAATACTCTCACTCCCCTTGTTGACCATTGTTCCTAAGGACAATTTAGCACTGGCTGATCATATTGCCAGCGCATTAAAGGATGCCGATCTAGCGATCTTTGTTAGCCCTAATGCCATTGAATCTGTCATGCGTTTACTAGAACGAGATTGGCAAGATTTTTCCAAGAAGATCATTCCCATTGGCGTGATGGGTGGTAGTAGTAAGTTGGCATTGCAAAATCACGGTATTGGATTTGAAGAAACCCCAACGCCAATTGTGATTCCAAAAAATAATGAGCACTGGGATTCAGAGGGCTTATGGCAAGAACTGCAGGGCCTAAAGTGGGATTGGTCTAATAAAAAGATTGTGATTTTTAAAGGCGAGGGCGGCCGAGATTGGTTGGCCGATACCCTGAATAAAGCAGGCGCCACCATAGAGACTATTTCTACCTACACTCGTATTCCTTTGGATGTCGATAATCCAGCATGGCAAGCTATTGGGGAAATGGATTTTAGTAAATCACTTTGGTTATTGACGTCATCTGAGGCGGTGCGATATCTGGGAGATATTGCTAAAGATCAATTTGCGCAAACGCTTGGGAGTGCAAGTGCATTGTGTCCACACCACAATATTGCTGATGCCGCTGAGCTAATTGGTTTTGGGGAGGTGTTTACAACCGAGCCAGGTGATGAAGCTCTAATTAAAGCCACATTGGCTTGGCTCACTATTTCGTAGTTGAGTAGTTCAATAAAGCAGGTAAGAAAATCTCATTGACCAGAATGGGGTGACCCTTTAAGCGATAAAGGGTGCGTCGTGCCCATAAGGGTGAGCTCAGGCCAGCATGGTCTTTGAAGCATTTTTTCCATAAGTCGCTACTTTTGTCTAGACGGGCAATATCACGTGATGGCTTTGCCTTGGAGTGCATGCGCGTTTTAGCAAAGAGCACCGCACCCAATGGCTTTGTACCAAGACGCAATACTGAGTGATTACTACCACTTGAACTCAAAGTAGGGATAACGCTATGCGCCATGACCAGAGGGGTGTTATCAACACAAAGCATCACTTCGCGAACGCGACAGCGTCTAATCTTGAAATGAAAATAGCGACTCTCGTCGCTATTTAAGGTTTGAGGGCAATCACGCAAAACCTGAACTTGCAGTTTTTGCCCAATCACCTTCTCAATTTTTTGGGTTAAAGACCCAGTGTCGCTTAGCCATGGTTGCCACTCTCGTGGCGCCCGATGAACTTCACCAGAACCGACTCGATTCCATGCAGAACGGAGACGATTGCGGTGAGTCATTTTTAGCTGCCGCTAAAGTTACGACGTTGGCCGCCAGTCTTTGGTTTAGCAAAGCGTGGGCCGCCTGCTGGACGTGAGTCACCAGAGCGTGCTGGACGTGAATCCGCAGAGCGAGCAGGGCGTGAGTCAGCAGAACGAGCTGGACGTGAATCGCCAGAACGACTTCCGCCGCCATTGCCACCACCAGAACCGCCACCACCAAAGCGTGACTCAGAGCGTGCGCCAGAGCCATAACGACCGCCACCGCCTGAGCGATTGCCACCAAAACCGCCGCCTGAGCGACCGCCACCAGGGCGACCACCGCCACCACCAAAGCTTGGCTTAGCTTGTGGCTCAAGACCAGCGATTACAGAAGCAACGATATCTTGCTGTGTAAAGCGCTCGATATTGCGAATCTTGGCACGATCACGATGCTCAACCAAAGTAATTGCTACACCATTGCGACCAGCACGACCTGTACGACCGATACGGTGCGTGTAGTCCTCTGGTTTCATTGGTAAGCCAAAGTTAATCACGTGGCTGATGCGTGGTACATCAATACCGCGAGCCGCTACGTCAGTTGCTACCAAAATCTTGGTATGACCCTTACGTAAAGATTCGAGGCGACGCATACGAACAGCTTGAGGCATTGCACCGTGAAGAGCGGTTGCTTCATAACCATTGGCACGCAATGTGTCAGCGATCTTTTCGCTTTCAACTTGAGTACTTGCAAACACCACTGCTTGATCCAAAGAGGCATCAGCCAAAATGTGCTCAAGAAGCTTGTGTTTATGTGACATGCTGTCAGCCCAATGCAACTTCTGCTCAATGTTGGCGTGCTTTTCACCTGCGTGAGCAAGTTCAATACGCTTAGCATCTGTAGTCAACTCGTTTGCTAAAGACATAATCTTCGGCGCGAAAGTGGCAGAGAACATCAAGGTTTGGTCACGACTTGCGCAACGTTTATCAATTGCTTCGAGATCATCAGCAAATCCCATGTCGAGCATGCGATCAGCCTCGTCAATCACGAGCTGTTTAACATCATCTAAGCGAATTGCTTTGCTATCGCACAAGTCGAGTAAACGACCTGGGGTTGCAACAACTAACAATGCACCTTTCAATGCTTGGATTTGTTTGCCGTAAGGCATGCCACCCATAACTGTGGCAATACGAATCCCTTTCATGCCGCGAACTAAGTTCACCGCATCGGCAGAAACCTGCTGAGCTAATTCACGTGTAGGGCAGAGCACTAACACTTTAGGTTGTGCGCGACCTGGTACAGGTGAATTACTCGGGTTGCTTTCGATGAGTTGATTAATCAAAGGCAATAAAAAGGCTGCGGTTTTACCGCTACCGGTTTGGCTGCTGACCAATAAGTCACCACCAGCTAAGGCTTCAGGTATAACCTGAGCTTGCACAGAAGTGGCTTGGGTATAACCCAGTTCAGCAACGTTTTTAAGGAGTGATGCCGCTAAGGCAAAGTTCTGAAACTCAGTTCCAGTGCTCTTTGAGTCTTGTGACTCGTGTTTAGTTTCTTTAGAAAAAGTCATGCTATTACACATCCCCTTTAAGGGATGTCTCCGTATGTTGCACCCATGGTTTTTTATAGGGTGCGATGGTCAAAGGCATCGACCATCAGACAAGCGGCAGCGCGTTTTATGAACTTCGGTGTTTATGACTTCTAAACGGTACGCTGAAATAGAGCTGGGGGGCGATGAATCAAATTGCTTAAAAAAGCCTCTCATTATGACAGTTTGAGACTGTGATTACAAGGGTTTTCCCCAAATACTTCATTTAAGGGTGCGCAATAGACGTTCTATCTTTTTACCGTAAGGTGGATGAGCGGGTTTTGTGCCCTTCATTAAATTGGTGCCTAGTAGACCGCGCACCTCCAGAATCGACTTTTGATAGCTGAACGTATCAAAGCCTGCTTTGCCATGATATTTACCCATACCACTTGAGCCAACTCCACCAAACGGCAAAGACTCAAGGGCGGCATGCAAGAAAACATCATTGATCGTGACACCTCCAGAGCGTGTCTTTTCTAACACTTGTTGCAAATTTTTCTTATTCTTACCAAACCAGTAGAGCGCCAATGGATGAGGCCTCTTGTTGATGTACTCAATTGCAGCAGCAGAATTTGGGACAGTCACTATGGGCAGAATCGGCCCAAAGATTTCTTCATGAAGCACACGAGCATCTTGAGGCACTTGGATTAAGGCAACTGGTTCAAAGCGTCTACCGCCTGCAGAAGGGTTATTGAGCAAGGGAATTGCTTTAGCGCCGCGGTCTATTGCATCGCTAAGGAGGTGTTGCCAGTATTGCAGTTGTTCATCATCAATTGGCCCAGTAAGTTCTTTGGGATCACTAAATTGCTGATGAGCTGCAGTTTGTAATTGTTGAATAAATGCGTCTTGTAGACTTTCCTCAATGAGGACATAGTCTGGTGCAATACAGGTTTGACCGCTATTGAGAAGCTTGCCGTAGGCAATAGATGCCGCCACATCTTTAAGTTTGGCAGACGAATCAATCATGGCTGGGGATTTGCCACCCAATTCCAAGGTAATGGGAGTAAGGCTTTCAGCTGCTGCACGCATTACTTTTTTACCGATTGCTTCTGAGCCTGTAAAGAATAGATGAGCAAAAGGCAGCGCAGCAAATTGTTCAGCAACATCGGAGCCGCCAGTAGTGACACAAAATTCACTAGGATGAAAATACTCTTGAATCAGACTTGCTAAAAATCCGGAAGTGCGGGAACTGCGTTCGGATGGTTTTAGCCAAACCCGGTTACCGGCTGCAAAAGCGGCAATAGCCGGGAGCAATGCTAATCGCACCGGGTAGTTCCAGGGGCTCATGATGCCAACTACACCAATCGACTGACTTTCAATCCAAGCTTCGGATCCTCCCATGTAAAAAGGGATCTCCACTTGTACTGGCTTCATCCACTCTTTGAGATGTTTACGGGTATATGCGCAAGCTTGGTATAGCCCTTTGAGCTCAACTAAGCGAGTTTCTATAGAATCTCGAACTCCAAAGTCAGCTACAAGAGCTTTGCAAAGCTTTTCTTCATTAGCCGCAATCATTTTTTCGATTCGACCAATTCGCTCAAGTCTCACCTCGATGGTTGGGTTTGGTTCAGCGGTGTAGGCCGCCTGGATTTCATCAAGTTGGATAGTGAAGCGATTCATATTGGATTAATAGTTGGCAAGCATAGGAATAAGGCATTAGGATAAAGCCATGAGCGAAATTACCGATAAAACTTCACCCCAATTAGAGAGAGCCACCCTCGGAGGAGGATGCTTTTGGTGTCTTGAGGCTGTGTACCAGCAAATTTCTGGCGTTAAGAGCGTCGTCTCTGGTTACGCCGGGGGTGCCAGGCCGAACCCCTCTTATGAATCTGTCTGCACGGGCGCTACTGGTCATGCTGAAATTGTGGATATTGAATTTGATCCCCAGCAGATCTCATTTAGGGATTTATTGGAAATTTTCTTTGTGATCCACAACCCCACAACATTGAACTACCAAGGCAACGATCATGGAACGCAATATCGTTCAGTCATCTTTACGCATAGTGATGAGCAGGCCAGGATCGCACGCGAGGTTGTCCAAGAGCTAGAGGATTCTAAGATCTACGCTGATCCAGTAGTGACGCAAATTGATCCAGCCCCAACGATTTATCCGGCAGAGGATTATCACCAGAACTATTTTCAGCAGCATCCCCATCAAGGGTATTGTGCTGCTGTGGTCGCTCCAAAGTTGGCTAAATTTAGAGCTAAATTTAAATCACTGATTGCGCCGCAGTACGTCTAAAAATCTATTGGCGTTATTAAGGCGCAAGTCGATTCACTACCCAAGCATCTCCATTGAGCCTGTAATGAATGCGGTCATGTAAGCGCGATGGACGACCCTGCCAAAACTCAATCTCAGTTGGGCGTAAGCGATAACCACCCCAGTGCTGCGGGCGCGGTGGGGTATCACCAAATTCTGCTTTGAAGCGTTTTTCGGCCTCTTCTAGAAATTCTCGATTGGGAATAGCTGCGCTTTGTGGGGATGCCCAAGCGCCGATGCGGGACGCGGGAGGGCGGGAGTGGAAGTATTGGTCGCTCTCTTCTGCGCTAACGCGCTCTACCTTCCCTTGAATACGGACCTGACGCTCTAATTCGTGCCAGTGAAAAAGGAGGGCTGCCTGAGGGCGAGCCGCTAGATCCTTGCCCTTTTGGCTTTCGTAGTTCGTAAAAAAGGTAAAGCCATTTTCGTCGGCGCCTTTTAGTAAGACAATACGAGCTGATGGATTTCCGGCTGTATCTGCGGTAGCCAAAGTCATGGAATTGGGTTCTGGACACTCTGCCTTTACTGCCTGGTCAAACCAGAGTTGAAATAGCGGGAAAGGATTGTGCGGAACTTCGGTTTCGGAAAGCTGACCAAAGGTATAGTTTTTACGAAGTTGAGCAATGGAGTCCATTTATTCAGTATAAAGAGAAGCTATGGCAGAAGACAAGCAAGAGGGCAGTATTGAGGATCGTCGCTTTGGAGGGGTTTCTAGACTCTACGGTACCGATCTGCGTGCTCGCTTTCAGAAAGCGACGGTTGTCGTAGCTGGTCTGGGCGGTGTTGGGTCTTGGGCGGCTGAAGCATTGGCGCGAACTGGCATCGGTCATTTAGTGCTGGTGGATTTTGATCACATTTCTGAGAGTAATACCAATCGTCAGTTACATGCCTTTGAAGGGCAGTATGGCAAAGCGAAAGTTGAGGCAATGACTCAACGTATTTTGCAGATCAATCCAGAAATTCAATTGACTGCTTGTGATGAATTTTTAGAACCCGAAAATCTTGATCGTATTATTCCTAGCGATGCTTATGTTTTAGATGCTACTGATTCAGTACAGACCAAAATTGCACTATCAGTTTGGGCTAGAAATGGCGATCGCTCCTTGGTAATGTGTGGAGCAGCAGGTGGCAAGACCAACCCTACTTCTGTGCGTTGCGATGATTTATCGCGCACTGAGCAAGATGCTTTATTAGCAAAGGTGCGACAAGGACTTAGGCAAGATCATGGTTTTTCCAGAAACCTCAAACACAAAATCGGTATCAGAGCGATTTACTCTCATGAGCCTCGCGCTGGGGCATCGACTGGCGGTCTAGCGTGCTCTGGATATGGCTCAACTGTCATGGTTACGGCGGCTTGTGGCTTGGCGGCAGCAGCTGAAATTCTGAATTTAATCGGTCACGATCCTAAATCTACTGTAAATCCTTAAGGGGATTCCCTGTAGGAAATTACTGATTCTGTTGCAGTCATGCGCGGTGTGAGACTGCCGCTCACCATGCTTTAAAAGCAATTTCAATATTCAGAGTCTCTAATTTTAATCATTTAGCCACTTTAGTTATTTTCATCCCCTAGTACAGATGAGAAGTCCTCCCTAGACTTTGCTTCGTTGGTAAATCGCCAACGACAAATCGAAAGGAGGTCTCACTTGCAGACTGAACAAACTGGCTTAAAGCGCCATCTCAAAGTAAGGCACATTCGTTTAATGGCCTTAGGTTCAACGATTGGCGTTGGATTATTTCTTGGATCAGCGAGTGCAATTCAAATTGCTGGACCTTCCATTCTCTTGGGTTATTTGCTTGCCGGCATCGTCGCATTCATTGTTCTGCGTACGCTTGGTGAGATGGCAGTCCATGAGCCTGTAGCAGGCTCCTTTGCTGCCTACGCCAATACCTATGTTGGCCCACTTGCGGGATATATGGTGGGTTGGGGCTATTGGACCTATTGGATTGTGGTGGGTATAGCGGAGGTCACTGCAGTTGGTATCTATATGGGGATTTGGTTTCCGGAAACCCCTCAATGGATTTGGGCACTCTCTTCAATTGCCATGATGGGCATGATCAATCTCATTGCTGTCAAAGTATTTGGTGAGTTTGAGTTTTGGTTTGCTCTCATTAAGGTAGTAGCCATTGTGGCAATGATTGCCTTGGGTGGCGCAGTTATTTTGTTTGGCTTTACGAATGACTGGCAGCCCATTGGATTGAGCAATCTTTGGCAACACGGCGGCTTTTTTCCTAATGGCATTACTGGGATGTTGCTTTCATTGCAAATGGTTTTATTTGCTTACGTTGGCATCGAGATGATTGGCTTATCTGCAGGTGAAGCTGAGAATCCCAAGAAAACCATCCCAATGGCAATTGACTCGTTAGCCTGGCGCATTTTGATTTTTTACATGGGTGCGATCTTAGTCATTTTGGCGATCTTTCCTTGGAATCAAGTCGGGCAGCAGGGTAGTCCATTTGTAGTGATGTTTGAACGTATTGGCTTACGTGAAGCGGCGGGGCTCATCAATTTTGTGGTGATTACGGCAGCATTGTCATCTTGTAACGCCGGCATCTTCAGTGGTGGTCGACTGTTGTACGCCTTATCGAATAATGGCTATGCCCCTGCGCCATTTGCTAGGTTGTCCAAATACGGCGTTCCTCATCGTGCGGTAATGGCAACAGTGGCTGTATGTATGTCAGGCGTGGTGCTCAACTACTTTGTTCCTGATAAAGCCTTTCAGTACATCATGGCTGCCGTCACCTTTGTGGGCTTGATGGTGTGGATTGCCATCTTGTTTACCCAA
>Ga0364893_10067_pt1 | contig 73259 bp, 70 predicted proteins | sample ExccelJu500001D3_FD_206943 | JGI IMG/M metagenome (GOLD analysis project Ga0364893, IMG submission 206943) | Enriched cells from Trout Bog Lake Hypolimnion, Wisconsin, USA - BchlTB.July16.5000.01.D3 | ecosystem: Environmental > Aquatic > Freshwater > Lake > Hypolimnion/Profundal zone | place: USA...
ATCATCTATTTGAATGACCTTACGCACACCAACGATTTGCGCTGCAGCAGCTGCAGCAGCATCTGATCCATTGCCAGCAATCAGCACATCCACCTCAGGGGAGCACTGCAACGCAGCAGCAACCGCATTTAAGGTGGCTGCTTTTAAGGATTGATTGTCGTGTTCAGCAATTACAAGAGCAGCCATTTAAATCACCTTCGCTTCATTTTTGAGTTTCTCTACAAGGGCTGCAACATCAGCAACCATGACACCGGCACTACGCTTTGGTGGCTCTTCAACTTTGAGAGTCTTTAAGCGCGGGGCAATATCGACGCCAAGCTCTTCAGGCTTAACGATGTCAATCGCTTTCTTCTTGGCTTTCATAATGTTGGGCAGGGTCACGTAACGTGGCTCATTGAGACGTAAGTCAGTAGTGATGACTGCAGGCAACGTGAGGGCAATCGTCTCTAGACCGCCATCCACTTCACGGGTCACGGTGGCTTTGCCATCGGCAATGACTACCTTGGAAGCAAAGGTTGCTTGTGGAACATCCAAAAGACTGGCTAACATCTGACCAGTTTGATTGCTATCGTCATCAATTGCTTGCTTACCAAGAATGATGATCTGAGCCTGTTCTTTCTCGGAGAGGGCCTTGAGGATTTTGGCAACGGCTAAAGGCTGTAACTCAGCATCAGCCTCCACCAAAATAGCGCGGTCCGCACCAATCGCCATTGCTGTGCGTAAAGTTTCCTGACATTGAGTCACACCTGCGCTAACAACCACCACTTCAGTTGCTACGCCAGCTTCTTTAAGGCGTACTGCTTCTTCAACTGCGATCTCATCAAAGGGGTTCATACTCATTTTGACGTTAGCAATATCGACGCCAGAATTATCTGACTTCACTCGAACTTTGACGTTGTAATCAACAACACGTTTAACCGCAACTAAGATCTTCATCTGACTTTCACAATCCTCAATCTTTACAAAAACACGATTTGTTTAAAAACTCGGGAAACCACTATTTTACCGCCCTCACCACTGACCTAGACATCAATAGCGGTGGCTGAGCCTGCCTGCTTACGAAGCTCAAATTTTTGAATTTTTCCGGTAGAGGTCTTTGGAAGCTCCCCAAAAACAATTGCCCTGGGCACCTTAAAGCCAGCCAAGTGCTGTTTGCAATGGGCGATGATGTCCTCTGGAGTAACCTGGAAGCCTGGCTTGATCTCCAAAAAGGCGCAAGGGGTTTCTCCCCACTTCGGATCCGGCTTCGCCACCACTGCGGCAGCAATTACCGCTGGATGACGATAGAGTACATCCTCCACTTCAACAGAAGAAATATTTTCTCCGCCAGAAATAATGATGTCTTTGCTGCGGTCTTTCATCTTCACATAGCCGTCAGGATTCATGACCGCTAAATCGCCAGAATGAAACCAGCCACCTTCAAATGCCTCTTTGGTTGCCTTTTCGTTTTTAAGATAACCCTTCATCGCAATATTGCCCTTAAACATAATCTCACCCATGGTTTCTCCATCAGCAGGAACGGGCTGCATTGTTTCAGGGTCAAGCACAGCGATTGCTTGTTGCATGTGGTAACGAACACCTTGACGCGCATTCAAACGAGCGCGCTCACTAATATCTACATCATTCCACTCGTCTTGCTTTACACATACTGCGGCAGGACCATATACCTCGGTCAAACCATAGACGTGCGTTAAATCAAATCCTAACTTTTCCATACCTTCAATAATGGAGGCAGGGGGCGCAGCTCCAGCAATCAAGCCCTTCACGCCCGCTGGCACTCCTTCTTTGAGCTCATCGGGAGCATTGACCAAAAGGTTATGTACGATCGGCGCCGCGCAGTAATGTGTGACGTCATGCTCTTTAATTGCTGCAAATATATGTTGTGCATCAACACGACGCAAGCAAACATTGACCCCGGCACGAGCAGCAATTGTCCATGGGAAACACCAGCCATTGCAATGAAACATTGGCAGAGTCCACAAGTACACGGGATGCTTATTGATATCCCAATCCAAAATGTTCGAAACCGCATTAATGGCAGCACCACGATGGTGATACACCACCCCTTTAGGATTGCCGGTAGTGCCAGAGGTGTAATTCAAACAGATTGCTTGCCATTCATCTGCAGGCACTTGCCACACAAATTGTGGGTCACCCTCTGCCAGCAATTGTTCGTAAGTCAGCTTGCCTAACTTATCGCCAGGCACGTCATATTCCTTTTCTTCAACATCAATTACCAGAAACTCACGACCAGTTTCCTGCTTGGCGATCTCAAGCGCTTTTTTCATCACTCCAGAAAACTCCGGATCCACAATGACTACCTTTGCTTCGCCATGATTAAGCATAAAAGCAATGGATTCAGGATCCAAGCGAGTATTTAAGGCATTTAATACTGCCCCGGCCATTGGGATGCCAAAGTGCGCCTCGACCATGGGTGGCGTATTGGGCAACATCACAGCAACCGTATCTCCAAGACCAATGCCATGCTTTTGCAAGGCGCTAGCTAGGCGACGGCAGCGCTCATACGTTTGTGACCAAGTTTGACGCAACTTACCATGAATCACCGCAACCTTCTTTGGATAGATCTGAGCAGATCTCTCTAAAAACAATAGCGGAGTAATTGGAGTGTAGTTAGCAGAATTACGCTCTAAACCTTGTTCATAAATATTTGCCATCATCTACTTTCAATAACACTACTTTTAAATATCAGCCAATGCTCTAACGTGAGCAACGACGCTACGCCCTAAGGCAGATAAGTTATAACCACCCTCTAAGCAACTCACAATCCGGTTATTAGCGTACTGATGTGCGATTTCTTTCAAGCGCTTGGTGATCCATACATAATCATCCTCGACTAAACCCATTTGACCCAAGTCATCTTCGCGATGAGCATCGAAGCCAGCTGAAATAATGATCAGTTGCGGTTCAAAATTGCGCAAAGCTGGTAACCACTTTTCTTCAACAATCGAGCGCACAACATCACCGCGAGTTGCCGCTGGCAAGGGCACGTTGACCATATTATTGGCGTGATCGAGTCCGCTATAAGGATAAAAAGGGTGCTGGAAAAAACTGCACATCATGACATTAGGGTCATTGAAAAATGCTGCTTCAGTGCCGTTGCCATGGTGCACATCAAAATCAATAATTGCTACACGCTCAATGCCATATTCTTCCATTGCATACCGGGCAGCGATGGCAACGTTGTCAAATAAACAAAAGCCCATTGAACGGGTTGGCTCAGCATGATGGCCTGGAGGTCTTACTGCGCAAAAGACGTTCTCAACCTCACCTTTCATGACTGCATCCACGCCAGCAATTGCAGCACCAGCTGCGCGTAATGCAGCTTGCCAAGTGTGTGGATTCATAATCGTATCGCCATCCAACATGGAATAACCACTTTGGGGGGCCTGCTCTTTGACAAAAGCAATATGGTCAGGACTATGGACTAACTCGAGCTGATCTTCACTGGCTAAGGGCGCATCCAGGTGCTGAACAAAGCGATCTACTCCACTACGAATCATCTGGTCATTGATTGCCTGAATCCGCTCAGGGCATTCTGGATGATGACTTCCCATCTCATGTTTCAGAAAATCGGGATGAGTTATGTATCCTGTTGTCATTAGTTGTAATCCTCAATAGCAAAACTGTCGTTTTTATAATCTAATTAATTGTGCTTAATTCTCTACAACCCATATCCTTGCGTATGCGCTTTCGTGTCTCCTGCCTACTTTTAGCGCTTGCTCTTGGGGCCTGCTCTAGCGCCCCCACACAGCAAAGCAATACCCAACAGCCCATCGTAAACCAAGCCGATGATGCAGCCACTGAAGCCAGTTATAGCCAAAATCTGAAGGCCTTACTGAGCCAAGTTTCTCAAACTCAAGAAATCCCCCTACAGACCCTAGAAAATGGCTTCTTAGATGCTAAAACGATTCCTTCAATACGCAAATTGGTATTACCCCCATCGGGCACCTTTAAGAAGAACTGGCTGGTTTACCGCAAGCGCTTTGTTGAGCCTATTCGCCTGAAAGCCGGAAAGGTCTTTTGGGATGAAAACCAAACCTTTTTAAGCCAAGTAGAGCAAGATTCTGGCGTGCCTGCCGAGATCATTGTGGCCATTATCGGAATTGAGACCATTTATGGACGCCAAACGGGTGGTTTTAGGGTCAAAGATGTTTTATCTACCTTAGCCTTTAGCTATCCAGATACGCCCAATAAGCCTGCCCGAGAACAACTATTTAAGGATCAACTCCAAGAACTCATTCTGATGTGCTGGACTGACGCTGGCGGCAAATTGCCCGCTCAAAACAGAAGTCAGGGTCTCAATGCTGCTCGCTTTAATTCCTGCCTCAATCAAAACAGCTCCTACGCTGGGGCCATCGGGTTGCCACAGTTTATGCCAAGCAGTATTCGGAGCTTTGCAGTCGACGGTGATGGTGATGGTCATATCGATCTTAAGCAAAGTCCTAAAGATGCGATTGCTAGTGTCGCTAACTTTATGAAGAAGCATGGCTGGCAAGCGGGCATGCCGATCTCTTTTCCGGTGCAAGAAAATGGCATAGCTGCCGCAAAACAATTGGCTGACGGGGAGCCTCAGCTCAAATATACCATTGCAGAACTCGTTGAAAAAGGCATCCTGTTACCGCAACAAGGAGACCTGCAGCGTGGCGGCGTAGAGCCCCAAAGCAAGGCATTGATTGTGGATCTACCTTATCCCGATAAAGATGGGATCGATCAAGCACAGTACTTTGTGGGTTTAAATAACTTCTTAACAATTGTGCAATACAACCGGAGTTACTTTTATGCACAAAGCGTAGCAGAGTTTGCTGAAGCCTTAGGATATAAAAATCAAAGTGTAGTACTCGTTAATGGACCAGCAAAAATGGTTGATCCCAAAAGCGTTGCAGAAAAATCAAAGGCAAAAGCCAAAAAGTCTAGCGCTAAGAAAAAGTCAAAAACGAGTTAAGTAAACTCAATCGATAAGTTAGGCAGGAAAGACACCGGTAGATAAGTAACGATCACCACGATCGCACACAATAAAGACGATCGTGGCGTTTTCAACTTGGCGAGCAATACGCAAGGCCACCACTAGCGCACCTCCTGCGGAGATACCACAAAAGATACCTTCTTCAGCGGCCAAGCGCCTTGCCATATCTTCGGCATCTGCTTGTGTCACATACTCAATACGATCTACTCGATCGCCTTGGTAAATCTTCGGCAAATACTCTGGTGCCCATTTGCGAATACCGGGTATCTGAGAGCCCTCTTCTGGCTGAGCGCCAATAATCTGAATCTCCGGGTTCATGGACTTCAGGTAAGTTGATACGCCCGTGATTGTTCCCGTAGTGCCCATCGCAGAAACAAAATGGGTTACCTGACCATCGGTATCGCGCCAAATCTCTGGACCAGTTGTTTCAATATGAGCACGTGGATTATCTAAATTAGCAAACTGATCAAGCAATCGACCGCGACCTTCACGTTGAAGCTGCATGGCATAGTCTCTAGCAAATTCCATACCTCCAGAGGCGGCAGTCAGAATTAATTCTGCGCCATAAGCAGCCATACTTTGGCGACGCTCAATACTTTGACTTTCAGGCATTACCAATATCATCTTGTAGCCCAGCATTGCAGCTGTCATTGCCAAAGCAATTCCAGTATTACCACTAGTTGCTTCGATTAAGGTATCACCAGGTTTAATTTCGCCACGCTCTTGGGCGCGCATGATCATCGACAGCGCAGGTCGGTCCTTAACCGACCCGGCTGGGTTATTACCCTCTAACTTACCCAAGATCACATTATTTCGATTCTCGTTTTCCAAACCGGGAATACGCTGCAAACGCACCAAAGGCGTATTGCCGACTGTTTGTGAAATCGTTAGGTAAGAAGGTCTGCTCATGAGCTCATTTTAGCCATAAGCAAGCCTATGCTCTGAAGGGCTTAATTTCGGCGCTGTGATGTCGGACGCTCTTGCTGATTGCGATTAACACCTTGATTACGCGAATTGCGTCTACTAGAGGCACTGCCCTCTTTCTTGGTGCGCCCATTTGGTTCCCGAAAAGAGCTAGGGGCTTCGATCGTTAAGCCGTTATCCACCATCTTTTCGACTGATCTCATACCAATGCCACGTACGCGTTTTTGCAGATCATTGGCATCTTGAAAATGTCCACCATCCGTACGCTCTGTAATGATTGTTTTTGCCTTTGATGGACCAATTCCTTTGATACTCTCCAGCTCTGACTGTGTAGCGGTATTAACATTGATCGGTGAGGCATTGGCCAATCCTAAAGAAGCAATCGCCAGAACTGCTGATACCAAGGCTGATCTCATGAAGCCCATACTTCTGATATTGAAACTTTTTGTCATACATTCTCCGTAGTAAATAAAAAATCCACGAACACAAAGTGCGCGTGGATCGTTTACAACGAAGGGATTAATTTTAAGTTGACGGGCTTACAGTGGGTTGGCTAGAAAACCAGAATTTGCCTCCAACCACTCAATATAACGTCCTACACCTTGCTCAACATTTAAGAAGGGCTCTGTGTAGCCAGCAGCACGCAGCTTTGTTAGATCCGCTTGAGTGAAGCACTGGTATTTGCCTTTGAGCGCTTCCGGGAATGGGATGTATTCAATGACCTTTTCTTTTACCAACTCTTGCAGGGTTGCCGCTTGGGCCTTATCTAGCTTACGCATAGTATTTGCTACGGCATGCGCCACATCATTAAAGGGTTGTGCGCGACCACTGCCTAAATTAAAGATGCCACTGATTTCAGGATGCTCTAGGAAGAAGAGATTTACTTTGACTACGTCCTCTACAGAGACAAAGTCACGGCTCTGTTCTCCGGCAGCATAGCCGCCATATTCACCAAATAGCTTTACATGGCCATTGGCTTTGTATTGATGATATTGATGGAATGCAACTGATGCCATGCGACCTTTGTGTGATTCACGGGGTCCATAGACATTGAAGTAACGGAATCCCACCACTTGCGCTGTGTTGGCATTTTCAGAAAAACGCTTTCTCATCACCTGATCAAATAAGAATTTGGAGTAACCATAGATATTAAGTGGCTTCTCATGCTCACGACTCTCCACAAACACATCGGAGCCACCATAAGTAGCTGCTGAAGATGCATACAGAAGCTGAACTTTTTGAGCCGTACAAATATCGAGCAAATCCATGGTGTAGCGATAGTTATTCGCCATCATAAAGATGCCATCAGTTTCCATGGTGTCGGAGCAAGCCCCCTCATGAAACACGGCTTTTACCTTGCCTAAGCGACCGCTTCTGAAGGCTTCTAGAAATTCATCTTTATCGAGATAGTCAACGATATCTAGATCGGCTAGATTACGATACTTATCTGCAGGACGTAAGTCATCAACTGCAATGATATTTTTCTCGCCACGCGCATTGAGCGCTTGAACAATATTTGCGCCAATAAAACCGGCGGCGCCAGTTACGATAATAGTCACTGTAATTCCTCTGAAGTAACGGTAGCAGTACCCAACTTACCAACCACAATACCACCAGCCCGATTAGCTAATGCCATCGCTTTTTCTAAAGGCCACTTAGCGGCTAATGCTACAGCCAAAGTTGCAATCACTGTATCCCCAGCACCAGAGACATCAAATACCTCTCTGGCTTGCGCCTTGACGTGACTGACACCAGCCTCGGTATACAAACTCATTCCCTCTTCAGAGCGCGTCAACAGTAATGCCTGAAGATTAAGAGATTTTCTGAGATCTTGCGCTCTTTTACTTAAATCTTCTTCGCTAGTCCATTGCCCAACTACTTGGCGCAACTCGCTACGATTCGGGGTTAAGACAGTGGCGCCACGATACTTTTCATAATCCTCACCCTTGGGGTCAACCAGGATTACTTTATTTTGTGCCCTTGCCTGCTCAATCATGTGGGCGACTTGACCCAAAGCGCCCTTGCCATAATCCGACAAAATAATGACATCAGCAGAGCCAACCAGTTTTTCAAAACGCTCTAATTTATGGGCCAATGCTTTTTCACTGGGTGTTTCTTCGAAATCCAAACGAATGAGTTGCTGTTGACGTGCAATCACACGCAACTTCACAATGGTTGGTACTTCTGAATCAATTTCCAATTGACTATCAACACCACCGGACTTGAGTAAATCAATGACCCGTTGACCTGGCTCATCTTGACCAACAATTCCAAGAATGGTGGTTTGTGCACCTAAGGCAGCGACGTTACGGGCTACGTTGGCTGCTCCACCCAAGCGCTCATCAATCTTGCCAACCTGCACAACTGGTACTGGCGCCTCAGGAGAAATACGATGAGTGTCCCCAAACCAATAGCGATCTAGCATGACATCGCCCACTACTAGTAGACGTGCTTTAGAAAATTGTTCGCGGTTGGCTTTTTCCATTTGCATATTTTTTTATTTTCTTATTACAACTTAATTATGTCGTCCAATGCCGTAGTACTCAATACCCAATTCTTGCATGGCTTGTGGCTCGTACAGATTACGTCCATCAAAAATCACTGGGCGTACTAATTTCTGCATAACTACATCAAAATCAGGGCTACGGAAGGCCTTCCATTCAGTCACAATCACCAGTGCGTCACAACCGTCCAAAGCAGCCATTGGGTCTTCAACCATAGAAACCTGCTTTAGACCATCTGGGTTTCCTTGAAAATCCAAATCTAAGCAATGTTTCGCCTCAGGCATCGCCACAGGATCATGGGCTATAACAGTTGCGCCACGCTTTACTAATTCTTGAATGATGACGCGACTTGGTGCTTCACGCATGTCATCGGTATTGGGCTTAAACGCTAAACCCCATAAGGCAAACTTCATGCCCTTGAGATCCTTACCAAAGCGTTTTTCAATCTTTTCTACTAAGACATATTTCTGAATTTCATTAACTGCTTCAACTGCATCCAAAATCTTCAGATCTCGACCATGTTCTTTGGCGGTTTTAGATAGAGCAGATACATCTTTCGGGAAGCAAGAGCCACCATAGCCGGTGCCTGGATATAAGAAGCCAAAACCAATACGTGAATCCGAGCCAATGCCTTGACGAACCGCCTCAATATCTGCACCAACTAGATCAGCTAAATTCGCTAATTCATTCATAAAGGAGATGCGGGTTGCCAACATCGCATTTGCAGCATACTTAGTTAGTTCTGCACTCTTCACATCCATGTAATAAGTACGCTCATGATGGCGATTAAATGGCGCATAGAGTTTCCGCATCTGCTCCTTAGCACGTAAGCCTGCCGGAGTATTTTCAGTGCCGATTACGATACGATCTGGACGCATAAAGTCTTCTACAGCAGCACCCTCTTTCAAGAACTCTGGATTAGAAACTACTGAGCAAAGTTCAGCAGGAAGATTGCGATTTTCCAGCTCTTCAGTAATCGCTGCAGATACTTTATCCGCAGTACCCACTGGAACAGTCGATTTATCCACAATCACTTTAGCTGTAGTCATATGACGGCCAATATTACGAGCAGCAGCAACTACATACTGCAAATCAGCTGAACCATCTTCATCTGGAGGCGTTCCTACTGCAATAAATTGAACATCACCATGTGCTACAGAAGCAGCGATATCAGTTGAGAACTGTAAACGACCAGCAGCACGATTCCGCTCGATCATTTCTTTTAGTCCCGGCTCATAGATTGGCACACCACCAGAGTTCAGAATCTCGATCTTTTTTGGATCCAAGTCCAAGCAGAAAACATTATTTCCCTGCTCAGCAAGACATGCACCGGTAACCAAACCTACGTAACCACTGCCGACAATCGTAACTTTCAATTGAACTCCTAGTAATGTCTAAGTAACTATTTTTTAAATGGTATTACATGGAAGGACCGCTTGGAGCGACACCCTCAGAACGTCTTGGGGAGTATGCCTCCCAATTATTACAACCAGGACACTGCCAATAAAATCTGCGGGCGCGGAAACCACAGTTGCCGCAGGTGTAGCGAGCTAAGCTAGTTGTCCGTTCACGTAAAAGCTTCAAAATGGATTGAAGTTCTAATAATCTTTCAGGACTTGCGCTTCCCTCTTCGAGGGCAAGACGAGTTTCTGCCATCTTAGATAAGGCGCTCAAACTCGGTGAATACTGCATCACCTCAGCCAACATGGCATTGGCAGCTTTGGGGCCGCGAAGTTGCATAAGCTGCTTATAAACAATGTCCAACAACTCGCCAGAGGCTTGTGTCTTGAGCAATTGCAGGAGGCGATCCAATCCCTCATTTGCCTTATCTAAGGTGGCATGAGCCGTCATCCACCGGTCAGCCAATAAATGCATATAAGCGGGATGCGAAGCGGCCACCAAGCTCCAAGCTTCAATGGCTTGTGCTGGGCGTTCTACAGCCACTAAATAGTCACCTTGCAAAATCAGCGCACGAGCATGATTAGGAACTGCTTGCAAGGCACGTTGAATCGACTGTTCAGCCTCGGCAAGATCTTTACGACGCAGAGCGTCTTGACCCAATTCACAATGAAACTGAGCAATCTCAGTACGATGTGATTTTCCTTGTAAGCTCTCGAGCTCACTGGCGGCAATGATAGCTTTTGTCCAATCACGCTCTACTTGATACATCTCCAAGAGACTTTCTTTTGCGGGAACTGCGTACTTACCATCACCCACACGATTTAAGGATGCTTCAGCACGATCCAATAAACCTGCGCGCAAGAAGTCACGACCCAACTCATAAGCAGCGTGATCGCGATCACGCGGTTTCAAATCATCACGATTTGCTAAATGTTGATGCACTTTAATGGCGCGCTCAGTCTCGCCGCGGCGACGAAATAAATTACCAAGCGAAAAATGTAATTCAACTGTTTCCGGATCCAGCTGGGCAATCTTCACCAGCGTTTCAATCGCCTGATCTGGTTGCTCATTCAATAGCAAACTCAAACCCTTAAAGGTGGAGCGCTGCTGACGCATACGCTCACGCTCATCCATACGATTTTCAAGACGCAAATCCCAACGAGATGCTAACCAGCCAATGCCAAACATGACTGGTAGAAGTAGCAACCAAGAAGTGGCTATCTGAATCATAGCGTGCAGAGTCTAAATAAAAAAATGGTCCGAACGGACCACTGAGGATGAGCCAGAATACTAGGCACCAGAACCCTCTTTGGGGCCCGCCTGCTTCAATGGCTTGTAATCAACTCGCTCACGTAATTCTTTACCAGGCTTAAAGTGCGGAACGCGTTTTTCTGGAATTAATACTTTCTCGCCTGACTTTGGATTGCGTCCAGTGCGTGCAGGACGATGATGAAGCACAAAACTTCCCACGCCACGCAACTCAATACGCTTACCTTCGGCCAATGCTTGAGTCATTGTGTCCAACAATGTCTTTACAGCCAACTCCACGTCCCTAGGCAAAAGCTGCGGAAACTGTTCCGCGAGACTCTCCACTAGTTCGGAGCGGGTAATTGCTTGTTGCTCTTGATCTGTCATGATCTATCAATAAAAAACCGCCGCTCTCCTAGTGGAAAGCGGCGATATTGATTTAGCCTTGATTGTCCAATTTTGCTTTTAACAAAGCACCCAAATTGGTTGTGCCAGACTGCGCATCACCTTGGAGCTTGCTCATTGCATCTTGTTGATCAGAGCTGTCTTTTGCTTTGATTGAAAGATTGATAACACGTGACTTACGATCAATATTGATGATCATTGCAGTTACGCTATCGCCTTCTTTCAATACATTGCGTGCATCTTCAACGCGATCGGTTGAGATCTCAGAAGCACGCAAGTAAGCTTCAACCTCATCAGCCAAGTGAATCGTTGCACCCTTAGCATCAACAGCTTTCACAGTACCAGTAACGAGGCTACCCTTGTCGCTGACAGATGTGTAGTTATTGAATGGGTCGCCAGACAATTGCTTGATACCGAGAGAGATACGCTCTTTCTCAACATCGATTGCCAATACAGTGGCTTCAACTTCATCCCCTTTTTTGTATTTCTTAACAGCTTCTTCGCCTGGCTCATTCCATGAAAGGTCTGAGAGGTGAACTAAACCGTCGATACCGCCAGGCAAGCCAATGAACACACCAAAGTCAGTAATGGACTTGATTGCGCCAGATAACTTATCGCCTTTTTGCTGTGAACGCGCAAACTCTTCCCATGGATTTGCTTTGCACTGCTTGATGCCCAAGCTAATACGACGCTTGTCTTCATCAATATCCAGAACCATTACTTCAACTTCAGTTCCTAATGCAGTAGCTTTGCTTGGAGCAACGTTCTTGTTGGTCCAATCCATTTCAGAAACGTGTACCAAACCTTCAATACCAGATTCGATTTCAACGAATGCGCCGTAATCAGTCAAGTTGGTTACTTTGCCGAATAAACGGGTGTTTGGTGGGTAACGACGAGCGATACCAACCCATGGATCATCACCAAGTTGTTTCACACCAAGGGAAACACGGTTTTTCTCTTGATCGAACTTCAAAATCTTCGCGGTAACTTCTTGACCAACAGTCAACATCTCGCTTGGGTGACGCACACGACGCCATGCCAAATCGGTGATGTGTAAGAGGCCATCGATACCACCGAGGTCAACGAATGCGCCGTAATCAGTGATGTTCTTAACGAGGCCAGTAACAACCGCGCCTTCTTTAAGGTTAGACATCAACTTAGCACGCTCTTCACCTTGGCTAGCTTCAACCACTGCACGACGTGACAACACTACGTTGTTACGCTTGCGGTCGAGCTTAATAACCTTGAACTCCATCGTCTTACCTTCGTAAGGGCTGGTGTCTTTAATTGGGCGTGTATCAACGAGTGATCCAGGCAAGAATGCGCGGATACCGTTAACCATCACAGTCAAGCCGCCTTTAACCTTACCAGTAACAGTACCGGTAACGATCTCAGCTTGCTCGAGAGCTTTTTCCAAATTCAACCATGAAGCCAAGCGTTTAGCTTTGTCACGGGAGAGGATGGTGTCGCCATAGCCGTTTTCGAGGGCGTCAATAGCAACAGAAACGAAATCGCCAGGAGCTACTTCAATCTCGCCAGCGTCGTTATGGAATTCTTCAACAGGAATAAACGCTTCAGACTTTAAGCCAGCGTTAACAACGACGAAGTTATGGTCGATGCGAAGAACTTCAGCCGAAATAACTTGGCCGGTCTTCATATTCGATCGGGTTAATGATTCTTCAAATAATTCTGCAAATGATTCAGACATGTGTATTCACTTTGTGCCGCCAGAAGGCCTGACGGGTTAGGTTAAAAAAGTCTCAAAGAAACACGCTAATGAAATGATCGCGTTGTGGAGTTTCTTAAGACACCAAAACTACTACCTACTACTTACAAAACTAGGCAATTGAAGATTGATACCAATCTAAAACTGTCTTAACTGCTTGATCTATTGATAAATCTGATGTCTCAAGCACTTTTGCACCATCTGCGACTAACAGGGGTGCGGCACCTCGATTACTATCTCTGGCATCGCGCTCCTGCAAATCCTGCAGTAAGTCGGAAAGTTTAGCAGAAATTCCCTTAGCTATCAATTGCTTATAGCGACGCTCAGCTCTGGCAGCGGCCGTAGCCGTCAGAAAAACCTTCAAAACTGCATCTGGGAATATGACGCTGGCCATATCCCTACCATCAGCCACTAGGCCTGGTAATTGCCGAAAACTGCGTTGCAGACCAACTAAAGCGGATCTAACCTCGGGATGGACAGCCAAAGCCGAGGCTCTCAAACCGATACTTTCACTCCGAATAGCATTCGTGACATCCTCATTATTGAGGAAAACCTGACTATTTTTAAATGAAATCAATAACTTAGGAACTAAAAGGCCTAATTCAGGGCCATTTTTGACGTCAATACCCTCTTTTTCACTCGCCAAGGCAACCAGTCGATACAGTGCCCCGCTATCCAAATAATGAAAACCAAGCTTCTCCGCAATCAAAGAGGCTACCGTTCCTTTGCCTGAGGCAGTGGGACCATCAATAGCAATGACTGGGTAATGGGTCATCAATTTATTTTGAGTTAACTCACAACTTTCGCAAATTCAGCGAAATAAGTTGGGAATGTTTTGGCTACGCAATTAGGGTCATTAATCTTCATGGCATTCGGACCAAATGCAGCTAGCGAGAAACACATTGCCATGCGATGGTCATCATAAGTATCAATCCCTTCGCTAGGCGACTTCCAATCTGTTTGCGAGCTTGGGGCTTGCACAACAATGTAGTCGGCACCCTCTTCAACGATCGCGCCAACCTTTTTTAATTCTTTGGCCATGGCGGCAATGCGATCCGTTTCTTTCACGCGCCAACTGGCAATATTATTTAAACGTGTTGGGCCTTCTGCATATAAAGCGGCAACAGCGAGTGTCATCGCAGCATCTGGAATCTCAGTGCAATCAATCGTGATGCCATTGAGTTTTCCATTGATATTCTTCACGCCCGATACTTCAATCCAATCTTCGCCAGCGGTAATGTTGGCACCCATTAAAGCAAGCGCATCCGCAAATGCCACATCCCCCTGAATACTGTCATTACCTACGCCCAGCACTCTTAAAGGACCTCCACCAATAGCGCCAAGGGCCAGGAAGTACGAAGCGGAGGAGGCATCGCCCTCAACCGAGAGCTGTCCGGGGCTCTTGTAAACCGCATTAGAAGTTTTTGCTGGAATCACAAATGATTGCGCATCTGGAGAAGCTACATTCACACCAAAGCGTGCCATCAATTTCAAAGTAATATCGATGTAGGGTCGAGAAATTAATTCACCAACTACTTCTATACGTACAGGATTGATTGCGACTAATGGCAAAGCCATCAGCAAGGCCGTTAAGAATTGACTCGATACATCCCCACGCACTCTCACAACATCTTTGATCTGAATATCAGACGCCAAGATGTTGATTGGTGGATAACCTTCTTGCAATTCGTATTCAATCTTGGCGCCTACCTGACGTAGACCATCAACCAAATCTCGAATGGGTCTTTCATGCATACGAGCGACCCCGGATAAACGGTAGTTACCACCTTGCATTGCAAGCGCAGCGGTAAGGGGGCGTATGGCTGTGCCTGCATTACCCATAAAGAGATCGGCATCACGTACCGGAAATCTGCCACCACAACCCTCAACCACACAAACTTTGTCAGCTTTATCAGTGACAGATAGACCTAGCTGACGCAAGGCATTGCGCATGACCTGGGTGTCATCTGCATCCAATAAATTCGTGAGGGTTGTCGTCCCAGAGGAAAGCGCAGCTAACAGTAAGGCGCGATTGGAAATGCTTTTAGACCCTGGCAAGACAACTGAGCCATGCGCTCGCTTGAATGGGCCAATACTAATATCGGGCAAACCACTCATTAAATAACATCCAAATCTTGGCGCGCTTTACTTGCCTTATTAAATAATTTCTCCAGGCCAGCGCCATCATTCTCAGCAATTAACTTACGCATATGGTTCACGATCAACAGATACTGGTCCAACTCTTTCAAAATTGCCGTGCGATTACCCAAACAGATGTCGCGCCACATTTCTGGACTGGATGCAGCAATGCGTGTGAAGTCTTTAAAGCCAGCGCCCACGTGGCTAAGCTTTTGATCAGCATCTTCAGAGTTCACAACACTAGCCATCAGAGCGTAGGACAGGATGTGTGGCAAATGAGAGACGGCTGCATAAATCGCATCGTGTTGCACAACACCAATCTTTTTAACCTCGGAACCAACTGATTCCCAAAAACCGGTAATCAACGTTATGTCTTCTGGGGAGTTTTCTTGCAAAGGACAAATAATCGTTTGCTTACCTTGAAATAAATCAGCCTTGGCAGCAGCTGCACCATGCTGTGCGCCACCCGCAATCGGATGAGCCGGCACAAACTGGCATGCTTTTTTACCCAATACTTCTTTGGCAGCCAGAATCACGTCGCCCTTAGTACTACCCGCATCTGTAATCATGGTGCGCGACTCAAGATGCGGCTCCATCAGTTCAAATGCTGCACGCATCTGCGCTACCGGAATACACAGTACGATTACATCTGATTGCTTTGCAGCTTCAACTAAATCAACAACGCCATCAATCGCACCCATCTTTTGCGCTTGATCTAAGTTTTCTTTACTACGACCTACACCCAAGACTTTGTTAACAACACCCGCTTGCTTGAGAGCCAATCCCAAGGACGCTCCAATCAAGCCAACACCAACAATAGTGACTGTGCCGTAATTACTTGATGGATTAATGATGGTCATTTCAGAATATCTTTTAAGGCTGCAATGAATGCTGCATTCTCTTCTTGTAAGCCAATAGAGATGCGCAACCATTGTGGCAAGCCATAGTTGCCTACTGGGCGAACAATAATACCGCGCTTGAGTAAGGCTAAGTTGATACGCGTGCCTGCTTGATCATCATCACCTACCTTCACCAAGACAAAATTTCCGGCAGATGGTAAGTACTCGAGATCCAATTCATCAAAGGCTTTGGTTAACTGGGTATAACCAGCGCAATTGAGTTCAAATCCCTGCTGCAGAAATGCTTTGTCCTGAAAGGCGGCAATTGCTGCAGCCTGAGCCAGACTATTCACATTAAAAGGCTGACGTATGCGATTTAATAAATCCGTTAAATGAGCTTGCGCGACGCCGTAACCAATGCGCAGACCAGCAAGCCCATAGGCTTTCGAGAAACTGCGTGACAAAATCATATTAGGGAAACGCTTAACCCAAGCAATTGCATCGTAGCGCTGGTCCGGCGTAAGGTATTCGTTATAGGCCTCATCCAAAACTACCACCACATGAGACGGCACAGCTAACAGGAAGTCTTCGATCTCTTTAGCCGTCAAATAACTGCCTGTAGGATTATTTGGATTGGCAACAAAGACCAGCTTCGCCTTGTCACCGGCAGCCTTGATCGCTGCCAACATTGCTGGCAAATCATGGCCATAAGTTGCCGTTGCAGATACTTCCACTGCCTTTGCGCCAACAGCCTGTGTCGCTAGCGGATAAACAGCAAATGCATGTTTAGAGAAAATGATTTCATCATTAGCTTGGGCGACAGCACGTGCTGCCAATTCCAAGATGTCGTTACTACCATTCCCCAAGGTAATCCAGTCGTTTGGAACATCTAATGCAGCGGAGAGAACATTTTTAAGTTCAAAACCATTAGAGTCTGGATAGCGGCCAAGATCACTAGCCGCCTTAAGCATTGCTTCTTGTGCAGACTTTGGCATACCCAATGGGTTTTCATTGGAGGCCAACTTCACAATCTTGTTTTCGTCCAAACCGTACTCGCGAGCAACCTCACTAATAGGTCTACCGCCTACATAAGGCGCAATCGCATGAATATGTTTTAAGCCAATCTTGGAAGTCATTTGAGCTCTACTCAATTTATTTGTTATTGAATCTTGTTGCTAAATCTATTGCGCGATTAGTTACACCGAATGAGGATAGGATCCCAGGTTCTTATAGAACGCGGCAACCTCTTTGAGTTCTTCCAAAGCCTTCACCACTTTCGCATCATCAGAATGCCCGGCAATATCGATATAGAAGTGATATTCCCAAGTACCTTTACGAGCAGGGCGTGACTCAAAGCGATTCATCGACACACCATGTTTAGCCAAAGGTGCTAATAAGCGATGCACAGCACCAGGCTGGTTATCTACAGAGAGCACTAAAGAAGTTTGATCTTTGCCGGTAGATGAGCATGCATAGTTGCCAACGACTACGAAACGTGTGCGGTTATGGGGATCATCTTGGATCTGTGCAGCGACTGCTTGGAGACCGTAGGCTTCCTGCGCCGGATCGCCAGCAATTGCAGCCAATGTTGGGTCGCTTGCCGCCATACGAGCAGCCTCAGCATTGCTGCTGACTGCTTGACGCTTTAATTGTGGAGCATGGATGCTTAACCATTGCTGGCACTGCGCCAATGCTTGAGCATGAGCGCAAACAGTTGTGACACCATCTAAATTGCCGCTCTTGGTTAAGAGGTGATGACGAATCGGTAGAACAACTTCGCCACTGATACGCATGGAAGAATCTAGTAGCAAATCCAGTGTGCGAGAGATTGCGCCCTCACTGGAGTTCTCAACAGGAACAACGCCAAATTGTGCGGCGCCCTTCTCTACTGCCTTAAATACCTCATCGAGGCTTGCACAAGGCAAACCTGCAATGGAATGTCCAAAATACGTTTGCGCAGCTTGCTCAGAAAAGGTTCCTACTGGACCTAAGTACGCAATGGTTTGACGAGCCTCTAAAGCTCTGCATGCAGACATGACTTCACGCCAAATAGCTGCAATACCATCAGGCAATAAAGGGCCTGCGTTGATTTCTTGTAGACGGGCAACGACTTGGCGCTCACGCTCAGGACGAAATACTGGTGAGGAAAAACCACCCTTGACATGACCGACTTCCTGCGCAGCTTTTGCACGCTGAGTCAGTAAATCTAAAATTTGCGCATCTAATGAGTCAATCTTTTCCCGCAAGGGAGCTAAGCGCTGTTCTTCAGTACTCATTAAGCCCGCCTTTCAAAGTCGCGCATAAATTCAACCAAGGCTTTTACGCCTTCAATGGGCATTGCGTTGTAAATACTGGCGCGCATTCCACCTGCAGCTTTGTGGCCGCGTAAGGCAACCAAACCAGCAGCATTGGACTGTGCCAGAAATTCTGCGTTTAGGTTCTCATCTTTTAAGAAGAAAGTCACGTTCATGCGTGAGCGATATTCTTTAGTGACGCGATTTTCATACAGACTGCTTTGATCTAAGAAGTTGTAAAGCAAAGCGGCCTTTTCTTGGTTGCGTTTCTCAATTGCCTTAACGCCACCCTGCTTGAGCAACCATTTAAAGCCCAAGCCAGCCATGTAAATTGAGAACGTAGGGGGCGTATTGATCATGGATTGGGTGTTAGCCTGAACTGACCAATCCCAAATCATCGGCGTGATACCCATGCTATGGCCCAGCAAATCTTTGCGAACAATCACAATCGTCACGCCAGAGGGTCCAATATTCTTTTGCGCGCCACCAAACCAAACAGCGCACTGATTCACATCCATCTCTTTAGAAAGAATATTGCTAGAGATATCCGCAACCAAAGGAACATCGCCAACATTTGGCACATCTGAAAACTCAACACCGCCAATAGTTTCATTAGCGCAGTAGAGAACATAGGCTGCATCATTCGATAGCTTCCAAGAACTTCTTGGAGGAATTGTGTTGAATTTTTCAGCAGCAGAAGATGCCACCAAATTAGCAGTGCCGTACTTTTGTGCTTCTTTGAAGGACTTCTCAGACCATATGCCAGTAACAATGTAATCCGCCTTAGGGCCATTCTTGGCCAAAGGCATTAAGTTCATTGGGATCGCCGCATTCTGACCAAGACCACCACCTTGTAATAGCAAGATCTCGTAGGTATCGGGGATATTCATCAAGGTACGTAGATCCTGCAAAGTCTCTTCGTACACTTCCATGAATTCTTTACTGCGGTGACTAATCTCCATCACGCTCGTACCGAGTCCACGCCAATTGAGCATTTCATCAGCAGCCTGCTTCAATACCTCTTCAGGCAAAGTAGCAGGCCCCGCAGCGAAATTGAAGATGCGGCGGTCAAAAGTCATAGCGTTACTAGTCTTGTGATGACGCCTTAAGCGTCACCTGCCGCATCAGAATTGGAATCAGTCGCTGGATCTGCAGATGCATCACCATCTTCTGCTTCATCAACACCATCGTCATCTGAATCACTCTCTGCAATTCGTTGTAAACCAGATAAACGAGTGCCTTCATCAACGTTAATCAAAGTAACGCCTTGAGTGGCGCGACCCATCTCACGGATTTCAGAAACGCGCGTGCGAACCAAGACACCACCAGTAGTGATCAACATAATTTGATCTTCTGGTGAAACTAAAGAGGCTGCAACGACTTTACCGTTACGCTCTGTAGTCTGAATCGCAATCATGCCCTTAGTGCCACGGCCATGTCGCGTGTATTCAGCAATTGGCGTACGTTTTCCGTAACCATTTTCGGTAGCAGTCAAGACGCTACTTGGAATCGCAATACCATTCGCATCTACTACTGCCGCTTCAGCGCCTTCGGCAGCTTCTGCTGGAGCAACGAGCATTGCAATTACTTGGTGACCTTCACCCAAATTCATACCGCGAACACCACGTGCGGTACGGCCCATTGGACGAACATCATTCTCATCAAAACGCACTGCTTTACCAGCATCAGAGAACAACATCACATCATGCTGACCATCGGTAATAGCTGCGCCAACTAAGAAGTCGCCCTCGTTCAGGTCAACTGCAATAATGCCGGCCTTACGTGGATTAGAGAAATCAGACAAACGGGTCTTTTTAACCGTTCCAAGGCTAGTTGCCATAAAGACGTACTGATCATCCTGATACCCTTTAATCGGGAGAATCACTGTAATCTTTTCGCCTTCGATCAGAGGGAACATATTCACGATTGGTTTGCCGCGAGAAGTACGACTTCCTTGCGGCACTTCCCAAACTTTGAGCCAATACATGCGACCGCGATCGGAGAAGCACAAAATTGCATCATGCGTATTCGCTACGAATAAAGTATCAATCCAGTCTTCATCTTTTGTTGCTGCCGCTTGCTTGCCACGACCACCGCGTTTTTGTGCACGGTATTCGCTGAGCGGTTGACTCTTCATATAACCAGTATGAGAAAGTGTGACCACCATATCTTGAGGCGTGATCAAATCTTCCGTGAAGAGTTCGGTTGCATTCATTTCAATAAATGAACGGCGACCGTTATCACTACCAGCGGCACCAAACTCCGACTGAACTTCTTTGAGTTCACTTTCAATTACAGAAGTAACACGCTCTGGCTTAGCTAATAAATCGAGCAAGTCAGAAATCTCTGCCATCACTTCTTTATATTCATTAACAATCTTGTCTTGCTCAAGGCCAGTCAAGCGTTGCAAGCGCATCTGCAAAATTTCTTGCGCCTGACTATCAGAGAGGCGATACAGGCCGGTTGTCTGCATACCGTATTCAGGCAGCAAACCTTCTGGACGATAGGCGTTACGGCCGCCTGGCGTATCAGTCTCAGCGCGTGCCAACATCTCACGCACCATCGATGAATCCCAAGCTTTGCCCATCAATTCTTGTTTGGCAATAACTGGGTTAGCAGCGGCTTTGATAATCGCAATGAACTCGTCGATGTTTGCTAATGCAACTGCCAAACCTTCTAAAACGTGACCACGCTCACGCGCTTTGCGTAATTCAAAAATCGTGCGACGTGTAACCACTTCACGACGATGTTGTAAGAAGTACTCCAACATCTGCTTCAGGTTCAACAAGCGTGGTTGGTTATCCACCAGCGCCACCATGTTCATACCAAAGTTATCTTGTAGCTGAGTGCTCTTATATAAATTATTCAGAACTACTTCGGGCACTTCACCACGCTTGAGTTCAATGACAACGCGCATACCCGACTTATCTGATTCATCACGTAAATCGGAAATACCTTCAACTTTTTTCTCATTCACTAACTCGGCAATGCGCTCGAGCAAGTTCTTTTTGTTAACTTGATATGGCAACTCATCAACGATGATGGCTTGACGTGAACCCTTGTCAATGTCTTCAAAGTGGGTCTTGGCACGCATCACTACGCGGCCACGGCCAGTACGATAGCCCTCGCGAACACCTTGCACGCCATAAATAATGCCAGCGGTCGGGAAATCTGGTGCTGGAATGATCTCAATCAACTCATCGATCGAGCATTCTGGGTTGTGCAAAACGTGCAAACAGGCAGAAATCACCTCGTCCAGGTTATGGGGAGGGATATTGGTAGCCATGCCTACAGCAATGCCAGAACTGCCATTAATCAGCAAATTCGGCACTTTGGCCGGCAAAATCAGGGGCTCTTTCTCGCTACCGTCGTAATTTGGCCCGAAATCAACGGTTTCCTTGTCTAAATCAGCCAAAAGCTCATGAGCTATCTTGCGCAGGCGGATCTCGGTATACCGCATCGCAGCAGCGTTATCGCCGTCTACGGAGCCAAAGTTACCCTGCCCGTCAACCAGCATATAGCGCAGGGAGAAGTCCTGGGCCATCCGAACGATCGTGTCATACACCGCAGAATCACCGTGCGGGTGGTATTTACCGATTACATCGCCAACTATACGGGCAGATTTTTTGTAAGCTCGGTTCCAATCGTTGTTTAATTCATACATTGCGAATAAGACCCGGCGGTGAACCGGTTTGAGGCCATCACGCACGTCTGGCAGGGCTCTGCCGACGATGACGCTCATTGCGTAGTCCAAATAGGACCGCCGCATTTCGTCTTCGAGGGATATTGGTAGTGTTTCTTTAGCGGCTTGTTCCATCTAGAAATAATATCATTTTGATGACAGAGGGGCGCTATGCTAAGATTCTGTCAGTTTGTACGAAATTGAGATGTGTCGCTTTGCAGTATTTGTTTCAAGGTAGGGCGAATTACATTTAAGTTTGACTTTAATTAAAAAAGAGATTTTTGAGGACTAAAAATGAACAAAACCCTAAAAGTGTTGCTCGCTTCTGTTATTACCGTTTCTGCTACTGCAGCGATGGCTTCTGATAACTGGCAAAACGGCGACGGCGCCCTAAACTGGAAAAACGGCGACGGCACATTGTGCTGGCGTGATAACAACTGGACACCTGCAACTGCAGCTAAAGGTTGCGATGGCGCGTTGACTCAAGGTGCTGCTGCTGCTGGCGTTAGCCAAAGCAAAATCACTTTGCAAGCTGACACACTTTATGACTTCAACAAGTCTGATTTGAAACCAGAAGGTAAAGCTACTTTGGACAAGATCGCTGCTGATTTGAGCAAGATCAAGTTGGAAGTAATCATCGCTGTTGGTAACACTGATAGCGTTGGTACAGATGCTTACAACATGGCTCTCGGTCAACGTCGTGCACAATCCGTTAAAACATACCTCGTAAGCAAGGGTGTTGACGGTAGCCGCATCTACACAGAATCAAAAGGTAAGAGCAATCCAGTTGCATCAAATGCAACTGCTGAAGGCCGCGCTAAGAACCGCCGTACCGATATCGAAGTTGTTGGTACAGCAGCTAAGTAATTCTTTTTACTTGTAAAAAAGCCCGCTTCTAGCGGGCTTTTTTATTTCCGCTATATTCATCAATTCCAACATTAGCTCTTTGCTTATCCAATATGAACGTTGATCAATCTGAAATCGCCAAATTTAGCGCCCTAGCCCATCGCTGGTGGGATCCCAACAGCGAGTTCAAGCCTTTGCATGCAATCAACCCATTGCGTCTCAATTGGATTAAATCCTTCGTCAATCTAGAGGGTAAAGAAGTGGTTGATATTGGTTGTGGTGGCGGCATTTTGGCGGAATCGATTGCTCAATCCGGCGCTGAAACTACCGGGATCGATTTATCTGAAAAAGCGCTCAAAGTTGCAGAACTGCACGCGTTAGAGGTAGGTGCAAAACTGACTTATCGCTCAATCTCAGCGGAAGATTTGGCCAATGAGCAACCTGAGCAATACGATGTTGTGACTTGCATGGAAATGCTTGAGCATGTCCCTGATCCCGCTTCAGTAGTGCGCGCCTGCGCCAAACTCTGTAAACCGGGCGGCACACTCTTTTTTAGCACCCTCAATCGCAGCCCGAAGTCCTACTTATTTGCCATTATTGGTGCCGAGTACATCCTCAAGTTGCTGCCAAAAGGCACTCACGAATATAAAAAATTCATCAAACCCTCTGAATTGGTTGCCTTCACTCGCAATGCGGGATTAGAGATGATGGGCATGAAAGGGCTCAGCTATAACCCGCTGACTCAGGTGTATAGCTTGAATGATGATGTAGATGTGAACTACATGATTGCGGTGCGGAAATAAACCGAAGCATGACTAAGTTATCAAGCCCATACCATGGTGTCTTTTTTGATCTAGATGGCACATTGGCTGATACAGCGCCGGATTTAGTTGCCGCTACCAATCTACTACTCATTGCTCGTAATTTAGAGCCTAAACCCTACCAATTGCTTCGCCCCCATGCTTCTGCCGGTGCACGCGGTCTACTCGAAGGCGCGTTTGGCATCGCTCCAGATCATCCGGATTTCATCCCCTTGCGCGATGAGTTTTTTGCTAATTATGAAAAGGCCTTATTAGTGGAGAGCAAGTTATTCGACGATATGGATCATTTGCTCGATCAAATGGATCAAGCCAACCTTCCCTGGGGAATAGTGACTAATAAGAGCAAGCGCTTTACGAACCCATTAGTGGATCTGCTTGGCTTAAGCCAAAGATCTGCTTCAACCGTTTCTGGTGACACTACGCCACACTCAAAACCACATCCTGAGCCTATCCTGCATGCCGCCAGAGAAGCCAACATTGATCCCACAAAATCACTTTATGTGGGCGACGACATTAGAGACGTTTTGGCGGGCAAAGCTGCTGGCATGCAAACGGTCGCAGCAGCCTATGGCTATTGTGGCTGTAAAGAGCCTCCAGAGGCCTGGGGGGCTGATTTCATCATCCACGCTCCGCTTGATTTATTGCAAATCATCTTCCCCAACAAGGGATAAGCAAAGATATTCAACAATTTAAGGCTGGCAGCTTTAAAATAGGGTTTCCAATGCATGAACTCCGGGGTCGACATGGTTTCGACGTGGATTACAAAGCATCAAGGGCATACCGAGGACCCGTTATCTCGTAAATCAATGGGAATGTAATAACTGCAAACGACGAACGTTTCGCACTAGCCGCTTAATTGCGGTTGCCCCTGAACTGATTCTCTCTTGGGTCAGCTAGCGAAAGCTAGATCAGGGTCATTTACAAGAGATAAGATCATTTCATGTCACGGGGAATGATTCGAAAACCTAGTGAATCGTCAGCAAGGAACGTGTCAGTCCGTGCCTAACTGATTAAATCAAACGATATGACTAAGTATGTAGAACTTGTTGTGGAGGATTTGCGGACGCGGGTTCGATTCCCGCCGACTCCACCATTTTTAAGTCTGTAACAGTCCAACGCCACCCACCAGGGTGGCGTTTGTCTTTATATATAAAGGGCTGTACGTCCATTGTGGTCTTTCTAAATTTCTCTGTATCCAAATGTGCTGGGGGTATTATTGGGGGCACTAAGGCGAAATCGAACAGGACAAAAAATATGGTTGGGGGTATTTCTGGAAAGCTTACAGACAAAGGGATTAAAAGTTTCATCGCCCGCTCAACCCCTGGTAGCAAGCTTGCAGATGGACGAGGCCTTTATTTATTTATCACTCCAGCCAAAACTGCATCTTGGAGAATCAAATACCGCATCGAAGGCAAAGAAAAAAGTTACACCGTTGGGACCTACCCCCAAAATAGTTTGGCGCACGCTAGATTCGAGCTCAATGAGGTTAAAAAATATCTTTCTAAGGGCCAAGACCCTGTCATAGCTAGAAGAATCAACAAGGCTCAGGCGGCAGCCCATAGCGAGAACACCTTTAAGGCCATTGCTGAAGAATGGTTCTCTATGAAAGAGAAAGAATGGAGCTCCACCCATTTCACCAAATCCAAAAGAGCTTTTGAGCGCGATGTTTATAAATCTCTGGGCTCGCTTCCTATTGAAAGTATCACGCCCTCTGTCATCGCTAAAGCTATTGAAACAATCAACAAGCGCGATGTTTTAGAAACTGCCACGAGGATTTTGCAACACCTTAATGGCGTGTTTCGTTATGCGCAGGCAAAAGGTTTGTGTGAAATTAATTCTGCCGCGCCCGTAAAAGAAATTCTTCCCAGGAAGAAAACAAACGGACGAATGCCCGCATTGCTGGATTGGAATTCTTTAGGCGCCCTCTTACGTGCTGCTGACGCTGCGCGCCTTTCACCATCAGTCAGAGCAGCTCATCGCCTTCTTGCATTTAGTGCAACGCGTATTAGTAACGTTGTGCAAGCAGAGTGGAAAGAATTTGATCTTGACGCGGATATTCCGATCTGGGTTATACCTCGTGCCAAGATGAAGGATCACACACGTGTTGGCGATCATCGAATTCCTTTAGGTCCGCAAATTACTGCAGAGTTAAAGCAATGGGGAAAATTATTTGGAAGAAAAGGCTATGTATTTCCATCTCCAACGGGCAATCAATTTATTAGCCGTGAGAGTCTAGAGAAGGCTTATCGGGTAACACTCAACATGTCAGGTAAACATGCACCACACGGCTGGCGGAGCGCCTTCTCTACCCTAGCCAGAGACAATGGGTTTGAGCAAGATGTTGTTGAATTGGCGCTAGACCATGCACATGGAAATGAAGTTGTAAGAGCCTATGACCGTGGTGAAAGATTTACTCAACGGATTGAGCTATACAAGTGGTGGGGAGACAAACTCAATCATGCACAGAATGGGGCTGAGGTTGTTGAGCTAATGAGGAAGGTCGCCTAAGTATTAACAACCCTATACTCTCAAATAACAGAACTGATCGAACTCCAAACTCGCTACCCTTATGACCTCTCCAAATAAATCACTTGTACTTGTAATTGGCGCTGGAGCGAGCAAGGAGGCAGGTTTACCACTTGGATCAGAACTTAAAGGGCGGATAGCAAAGGCTCTAGATCTCAGATTTGAGAATCCTAGCAACCGCAGGATTTCTGGAGATCAAAAAATAGAGAAAGCTCTTTATTTATTAAATCAAGGTTCAAATGGTAGGACGGGTGATATTGGGCCTCATGTTTATGCATGCTGGGCTATACGTGACGCAATGCCGCAAGCAGCCTCTATCGATAACTATATTGATGCCCACAGAGATAATAATTTGATCGCAGAATGTGGAAAATTAGCTATAGCTGCCTCAATTCTTGAGGCGGAATCAAAAAGTCTATTGCATATTGACGATAGCAATATAAATAACACTATCAATTTCCATGCAATTGAAAACACTTGGTACGCAGATTTTTTTAAATTAATAGTAGCTGGATGCCAATATGATGGCATTACTGAAAGACTATCCAAAATTTCAATTATTACTTTTAACTATGATCGTTGTATTGAAATTTTCCTTCACTGCGCTCTAAAAAACTATTACCGAATTGATAATCAAGAGGCACAAGAATTATTATCAAATTTACAGATTTTTCATCCATATGGATATCTCGGTAGGCTTGAATGGCCATGCCATCATCCCTTAGTCGGATTTGGTGGGGCACCTCACCCACATCAATTAGTTCAAATATCCAAGGGGTTAATGACCTTCACAGAGGGTACCGATGAAAATTTAAGTGAGATAAACGAAATTAGATCAATCATTAAAGGTGCTGATAAATTAGCGTTTCTTGGTTTTGCTTTCAACCAACAAAACCTTGATCTTCTATATGGGTCTCCAAAATTAAATACTAAACTCCATGGCGAAATATTTGGAACCGCAAAAGGACTTTCAGAAAGCGATACTGAAGTAATTCAGAGAGAGTTTCAACATAAATATGGATACGACAGAAGCAAAATAAAAGTAAATAGAAATCTTGTATGCAGTGAATTTTTTGGCGAATATGGAAGAAGCCTAGCAATCACATAACCATACATCAATCACTAATTATTTCGCTCGAAGTGGGGCACATCAACAAATCCCTTGAAATTCCCACCCCACCTATTCTTGGGACTTAGGCTTTCCCAATACTCACCAACCGTACGGATCAGTTCTTTATCCCAGACTAGCTTTCCATTCCAGAAAAAATTGAGATCAATTGCGCAGCGTCTTAGGTGATTGCTATTCATAGTCTTTGATCTACCACTTTTGAAGTAAATCTCTTGTTGCTCTGGAGATCGCCAAAGCTCTCCTCCTGTAACTACCCATCCTTCTGCAGTTGCAAATTGAATAAGGCGGCTAACATCAATTAAGAATGCAGCTTGCTCTGCTACCAAACTGCTCATGCCTGCTCTTCCCTTTTATTTAAGCCATACATACGCATCTCAAAGATCTTCTCCACCGATCTACCGCCGAAGTAAGCAAGCATGACAAGTTGACCCCATTCGCCTAGGAGCTTTACGTAAGCTTCATTAATATCTATCCCCATGGCTGAGAGCAAAGCAAACAAGAGATAGGCTGTAAGGATATAAACCAATGTTCCAGGGCGGATGTTTTTTGATAACTTGGAATCACTACCCATATCAGATTGCCAGCGCTGTGTAGCGCTCTCTTGGGATGCGCGATGCATCTCAGCCAGTAGCTTTGATTCTTCTATTTCTAGCTCTTTTTGCTTAAGGGTGTATTGCAGTAGTAACTGCTCTTGCTCTACTTCTAGCTGTTTGAGCTTGATTAGATCCTCATGGCTAGGATTCTCGGGAATGCGTGCCCCAATCTTGTTCTCGATAAACTCTTTTCCCTTAGCCTGTACCGCACCCGCAAGTAAACCAAGGCCGTTGACGGCCAAGGTCTGTACTAGAGAAGTAATAATTGGAAGCATTCTTGTATCTATTCTTTAAATCACCGCCCCACAGCCACCTAGGATATGTTGGCAGTGGGGCGCAATTAAGCGCGCCCACACACCATCGTTACTTCAACACCCACAGCCGCACCCAAACACTGGCCGCTAGCGGTGATCTTCCCTACTGCTAGCGTTTCTTGGCACCTTTACTTTCTGATGTTGCCTCTGGCTCGTAAGACTTTTCTAATGTTTGCTCGTGAGTTAGGAGCCTTCCTTCAGCCATTAGTCCCTCTACTATTTCCATTAAGCGATCACCGTCATCCTCGCCAAAGACTTTGGCCACTACTTCATGTCCATACTTAGCGCAGAGTCTGTCGTACTCCTGTTCTGGAGTAATAATGGTCTTTGATGGGCGCTCGAACACCGTGACGTTCTCGCGCCCGAATAGATTTCGCAGGATGTTGGTCTCATACGGCGGCACATGTACATGGATAGTCGTGAATGCATCTCTACGTACTACCGCCTCCACCTCCTTAATCTGGAAGTCGCTATGAATGAGTTCTTTGTGGTTCATATTGATCTTCCTTATTGAATGGCCAATACCGCATGGGCATTTGCTCTTGAGATGGATAAAGCGCAGCGTAGGTTCACCATGGCGTACATGGCCAGTGTGTCGTGCGGACGGATTGGGGCAACGATGTCTAGGTCGTCATCCCGTAGTTTCATAAAGCGGGTGTTGAGGAAATAGCAGCGCTTACTCCACTCCACTGTCCTATTAGCCATGGCATCAAGCTCATCAAACTGTGGATCCCAGATGATCTCCACGCCTTTGAAGGCTAGGCCAGTGTTAACACCAGCACCTACGCCAGCATCGATGTACTTGGTCTCACCTGATCCAGCGATATGGGTCACAGTAACCTGCTTGCGATAGGTATCGATGAACTTACCACCCGCGATAATGAAATCAGGGCTACCTCCATGCTTAATACATTGGCGCCAAGCAGTCTCCATCTCGCCTACTAAGTTACCTGGCGATGTTGAGGCAATGTCTTTAACAGCGTAGTTACGCCAATAGCTTGCTTTAGCTCGATCAATGCCGCCTACCGTACCGGCATCTGGCACTAGGCTGACAAGGCTATCTAGACCAACTACCGCATCTGCGCCGTGTGAACCATCCCGGTGAAGCTCAAGATCCAGCTTATTGAGAAAGCCCTCCCTCAAGACTTCTAACTGCTCATCAAGCAAGTTAATGAGTTGTACGCGCTCGTTGTACTCCAGCTGGAATCCTCGCGCCCCGCCTTCTCTAACCTTAATGCCGTTACTAAACAGTCGGTCGTAGTCGATATAGAGACCATCAACGGCTCGTCGCCATGGGAAGGAGGCTTGCTCAGTAGTATTACGCTTATTGAACTTAACCGTCTCCTCTCCAAAGGCCCAGGTGAAGTTACTTCCATGCTCTTTGCGAATGTTCTCCACTACATTCTGCTTGGCGCCTAATAGGCTCTTACGGCCTTCCATCAGTTTTTTAAGGAAAGGTCTCTCTACTGCTATTTGATCTACTGGAAGATTGCGCAAGTACTCATCCAAGGAGACCTTAGCTAACTCTTGTAAGTCTGTATTTGAAATTGGCATATGCCACCCCTATCTATATTTATGAATTAGTTAGATTCATACCGATTGATAGCGCGTGAACCTATCCATTGCTACGCTACTAGGCGCGACTCTAGCTTTAACGCGTTGTATGAATCAGTAGCATTAGCAGGAGCCTTTACTACATATATTCATTATTGGGTTGATTTAGCTGGGGATAGGATATTTCTGGGGTTTTTGTTTTATTACGCGCTTATTGTCTTTATGCCCAAAGTTTTACTGCTATACCTTGGGCATAAATGAGCGTTTATTTGTCCGTAGCCGTCAAGGGTTCGCAAGCCGCTCTGATGTCGCGCCCTTGACGGAACTACATTGTCGATTCATCTTAGATCCCCATATTGCCAAGATGCTGAGCAATACGATCCATCGGCTGCTCAGAGCTAGCTACCGGCGCGCCCAATGTAGCTGTTCTAGCTCTAATCGGCTGCGGCGCCTGGCTCATGATTTTTACCTTAGACCAGTCTGGTTTTGGCAAGCCTATTGAGTTGTAGATAGTCTCGATCACTGGCCACCATTCAAATACTCCATGGTTTTGCACAAATACATTCATATAAAACGGATCGTCCATGTATTTCGCAAAGAGCTCGGACTTATAGCAATGGTCTACCTCTCCCTGCCTTGTAGATAAATACTTGAGCATCTCCTGCTTAGCCTCTTTAACAACACTGAACTGATCCTTGTTTTGATAAGAACGGTCTGGCTTTTCGCCCCACTTCTCTTTTTTGTTTCTCTCAACAGATTCCATCATGCTACCTACCAGCTCGCCTTCAATTTCATAGCTATGCAACTTATCCAAAAGATCTTCTACCTTTGACTTGAGTAAATCGTTCTCTTTAGCAAGATCGCGATTGGTATTGGCCATCTTTTGAAATCGGTTTTCACTACGATTTGGTTGTGTCGCTTCCTCTGCTTGTTCCTTTGGCGCCTCCTCGGTTGCGCTTAAGACTCTTTCAATCAGATCTTTGCCACTCTCAACCTGTATGGGAGTTTGCGGCTCAGCCTCAACGGTAAGTACAACAGGGGGTGGCAATAATTCGCTGATATCTTGGGCAAGTATTGGCTCTGGCTGGGGATTGGATGCCAATGAAGACATCTCAGCCGGTAGCAGCACTTCACCCTTCACCGGTGAAAAGACAGGCTCTAGAGTTTCCTCTTCGGCCTCTAGCTCTTGCGTAGGATTCTCTCCTTCGGTCACGGCCTCTTTGCTTAGATTGTCTAGCAAGGCAACAGACTTTTGCTGGGTCTGGCGCTTAGCTTCTTCTTGCTGCTGGAGTGCTGCCTTTTCTGCAAGTCGTCTTTCAAGGTCTTTCTGCCTCTCCAATCTTGCCGCTTCCTTTGCAGCAACCACTTGTAGTCTTGCTACTTCATCTTGCGCTGCCTTCTCATCAGCTTTTCTGCGCCGCTCTTCATCTGCCAATTGCTTGGCCTTAGCTTGCGCCTCCTGCTCTGCCCTCTCTAAGGCGCGCTCTTCTCTTGCCTTAATACGCCTAGCAACAGCTTCTGCTGCATTTTTCTCTTCAGCCTCTTTACGCAGTTTCTCTTGCTGGCGCTTCGCTTCACGCTCCTGCTCCTTCTGTATTAAACCCCCATTAGTTAATACTCCAGAGCTAAAGTTTTTCACTTCTTGTTTCATCTACCATCTCCTCTTTTAAATGTGGATGCTTGCCTTGTTTTTCCCTATCTACTTCCCATTGCCAATTCATTGAAATATCTCTGTATCCAGGGTCTTGCTTTTCAATCTTGGGTATAAATTGATTGGAATCGATTCGATCGTCATATCGCAAGAGAGTCTCTTGTAGGAGGCTACGGATATGTTCGTAATCCATCCCTCTTGCCTGTAGGTTTTGCATTTGAATGGATAGGCTGGTAATCACTGGCAGGACTTTTAGCCAACCTTCCTTCTCTTCAATACCATCAGGTGAACCCGTCGTTCCGGCTCGGATACGTAGGTCAACCATCTCAAAGATTCGCTCTTTGGTGAGTTCTGGCCAGTCGTAGGTTTTCTCTTTGGTTATGATGGTCTGGCCATCAACCGTGGTTGTTTTGCTTATTGGCGCACCCACATAACGCTCTACCTGTTCTTTGGTGAGCTCTTGTAGCAGAACCTGGGCGCTGTATTGCGCGATCTCTTGCAGCCAATCCTCGATCTGGTCCTTGAATTCAAATACGCGCCCTGATAAGGCTCTTTGCAGAATGTTTGCCTCAGTAGCCGTCTTAGGCCTTACTACGGTAGACCTTGCTGCATCTTGCAAGCCCGTTACTTGCTCCCAGTCATAGCGCACTGCGCTTGTGTCATAGACAATCGGATCTATTTTTGGGTGCCCTCTAGGAATAATGACCTGATTAAGGGCCTTGCCTTCGGTATCCACAATCGTGATCTCCCCAAATCGAGAATCTGAATGCTTCTTAATGGTCTTCTCATTGATATCGGCTGAAGCTACCCATCCTGGAATACAGAGATCCCGGTGTTGATTAAATCTATCCCTTGCTTCATTGTGCTCATCCTGCAGGCGCTCAGTAAGATCCACTAAGCTTGGGCCAACAAACTGACCATCAACTACTTGGTATGGCAATAAGAAGAATGGATACCAGCGCTCTCCCGCCCTTGGTGGCGAATAAGGCTCTCTTAGCCAATCCGTTGCGCCCTCCACCATTGTGTATACGCTCTGAGTGGTCCTATCCCAGATCTCCAGTACAGCAATCTGCTGATCATCACTCACTGGCCCAGCATCTAACTGCATTGAAGCTAGGCGCCTTGCCTTCTTATGCGATAGCTCGCCCTGGCCCGGCTGGTAGATCTTTGCGTTGGAAAGATTCCTTTTATACAGAGCCTCAGCTTGGGATCTTTTCATGGGAATGATCTGGCATATCCAGTCTGCATCGGTGTAATCCCAGAACTCACAGATGGATGGGTCTATGAGGAGGTTTTCTGTAAGGACCCTATCAATGACTAAGCCTTCAGCAGACTGGACTTCTGATTGCTCTTGTAGCGACCGAATAAGTTCTTCCAGCTCAGCTCTTTTGGCATCGTGATGATTGGCTTGGTCTTTGTCTTGGAGGTCTTTTTCAATCTCCCCAATGGATAGCAAGTTCTCCTGTGCGTCATTAATACGCCCCTGGATATAAGCATCCTCATGGACATTTCTTTGGTACATCACCTTTAGGATTCCAAAGCTACAGGTCAATGCAGCCCTGACTGTGGATTTAGCTCGATTCTTTAACTGGGCAAGCTCTAGAGCCCTATTGGTTACCTTCTCAAGGGTGTTACAAAAGAGCTTGATATCCGCGCCCGCATGGGCTGGAGTAATTGAGATCTCCGGGTTACGTGCATACACATTAGGCAGCACCGCAGAGATAGTTCCGTGGATTAAATTAGCTCTTAGGCTGTAGAACTCTTTACCAGTGGGATCTGCATTCCAGTTAAAACCAGCAACGGTATTACGGTTGTGCTTTACGCGCTTATGAAACGTAGACCAATGAGCACGCGCATGTTTAATGCGAGCATTCCATTTTTGTTGAAGAGCTTTTGAGTCTTGGGGCACATCCTATTTATAAATTCAAAAAGGCTGACTTAGGATTTATTTGGAATAAATAAGGACGCGCTTCCAACACATTAAATCATAGCCTTTTACTTATATAGGCTATACATAGCAAGGCCCATCAATTAAAGGGTGATCTTTAACGAAATCTAAATTAATAGTCATGCCAATCCCTACGCCCTCGTAAGGCTTCACGAAACCATCCGCATCAAGTTCATAGGCAGGTTTATCCATCATTTCATCCCTAAAGAGGTTGAGCGATGTGACATCCCCCTCAAAATATCCAGGATTATCAATAGCAGAAAGAAAATTAATTGTTGTTCCCATATTAATTGCTGTGGCAGAAGTGTGGGGATTGATTGTTAATTTATTAGCACTCGCCATTGCGGCAATTCGCATCGACTCTGTAATCCCACCGGTTTTGGACAAATCAGGCTGCATAAACTGCACATCTCCATCATCCAATAAAGTTGAGAATTCATAACGTGTGTAATGATTTTCACCGGCAGCAAATGGAACTCTCCCCAAACTGCGCGCCATGCGATATGCCTTGCGATCCTGCGGTGGAAATGGCTCCTCTAGCCAACTAACACCGGCTTCATCGAAAGCGGGCATTACCTTACGTACATCTGATAATGTGTAATTGGTATTAGCATCAACCAATATATCAATGTCATTGCCAACCGCTTTGCGAACTGCTTGTACTCTAGCAATATCTTTTTCGGCAGTATCCCCCACTCGCAACTTTAATGCACGGTACCCAGTAGCAATGTGCTCCTGGGCCTCTTTGACTAAGGATGCTGGCTCTTGCCATCCCAAGGCAATACCACCAGCATAAGCTTTAATTTTTTTAGAAGCGCCACCCAATAACCGATACAAAGGCTGTTGCATGATCTGAGCGCGTATATCCCATAGCGCGATATCAATACCACTCAAAGCTAATACAGCAGCCGCGCCCATACCATGGCTTGAGATTTGCATTTTATAAACGCGAGCCCAAATACCATTGATATCCATTGCATCACTATTAAGAACCAACTCCCGCATAGTCGTATCAATTAGTTTTGCAATTGCACCTGGAGCGCGCCCATGGTGTGCTTCACCCCAGCCAACATGTCCATCTTCAGTTTCGATACGAACTAGCACCGAATCGCGTTTCACACATTTACCAATCCCAAGGCGAACTGACTTATTCTCAGGTACAGGAAAGGAAATAGGAACCGCCTCTAACTTCACGATACGCATTGGATTACTAGTCATGTTTTTCTCAATTAATGGAAGACTTCTGGGTTAACAATATTCGTAGGGTGGTCGCCATTCAGAATAGCAAGAATTGTCTTTACAGATCCGTCACTCATTCCACGCATGCTACTAGCAGTAATAGAGGCTATATGTGGGGTAAGTAATAAATTCGGGCAATCAAAGACTGCCTCCTTTCCAGACAAAGGCTGCTGATCATGAACATCCATAGCTGCGCCAGCAATATCGCCCGCTTTTAAGGCCTTGATAATTGCGGACGTGTCGACTACTGGTCCGCGAGCGATATTAATCAAAATGGCATTTGGTTTCATCATTGAGATGGAAGCTTGATCTACCAGTCCACGTGTTTCGTCATTTAAAGGGCAGCAGATTACAATCACATCCGCTTGAGAAAAGAGCTCTGTTTTTGTGGTCGAGAGTACCTCGCTTGGCAATGCGTCTGGACGTCTAGTCAGTGCAATCGTCTTCATTTGTAGGCCTGTCGCCGCCCTTGCCAGATTGCTACCAATAGCGCCAAAACCAACAATACCCAATGTAGTAGTCGCTATTTCAGCCGATGGGTCTGCCAGTGGTCGAGCTTTTGCCCAGCCCACGCTACGTAATTGTGAATCTATTAAATCTAAGCGACGTCGAAAGTAGAAAATAGCAGCCAAACAATATTCAACGACAGCATTTGTATTTGATCCTGGTAGATTTGCAACAGGTATACCCTTTTTAGTTGCAGCATCTACTGGTATGAAATCTAACCCTACGCCATGACGAACCACTGCTTTTAATTGCCTAGCCCCATCAAAAATATCTTGGGGTAGTTGACAGCGAACGATTAAGCCATCACAGTCGGATATAAGTGCTTTTAAAGTCTCAGGCTTTGTATCTGGTGCAACCACTACTTCACATTCATTTGCTAGCGCAAGGTGACAATCCGGATGTATTGGGCTTGTTAAAAGAACCTTGAATTTTTTACTCAAGAAATGGCACTCCCTTTTTAATTGGATTATTTAAAACTCCCAAACCCTTGAGATCTACACGAACAGTTTGTCCTGGCTCAAGCCATGCAGTAGGCGTATGCACCATCGCAAGACCAGCAGGGGTTCCTGTAGCAATAATATCGCCAGGCTCCAGTGGCATTTGCTTAGATATGTAAGAAATTAATTCGGCTATCTTAAAGAGCATCGTTGAAGTAGATCCTTTCTGCAATAACCTACCGTCCACATCTAACTGAATTTGAATGGCATACGGATTTTTGACTTCGTCAGCAGTAATAAGAAATGGTCCAAAAGGTGCTGATGCTGGCATATTCTTGCCTCGGACAAAGTTACCACCATCTTCCTTAATCATGCTGCTACCACTTATATCGTTATGAACCGTGTAGCCTGCAACACAATCCATTGCATCTTTAGGCTCAATGAATAAGGCGCGCTTACCAATAATTACAGCGAGCTCAGCTTCATAACCTACATTACCCACATCTGGTGGAATAAGGATAGGATCATTTGGGCCTATGACAGTGTTTCCGGATCGAATGAAAATAACAGGTTCACCTGGGTAGGGCATTGAACGCTCATCTAGTGCGTCAGTGAAGTTATAGGCCGCTCCAACGACCTTACCTGGATTTGGAATTGGCGCGCACAATTGCAATCCATCTAGCTCTCGTAAAGCATCAGGATGAAATTGATTCTGCGCTATGAATGCGGCAATCTTCTTTTGCCAAGCCTCCAAACCATCCTGAACAAACCTCAAGACGGTGGCTGGGGTTGCCCCTAAAATCGAATGGCAACTGCTATGGGTTAAATCTAGAACTCTTTTTTCGTCTTGCAGCAAAACACCTGCACTAATATTGCCGTTAGAGTCTTTGAAGGTTAAAAATCTCATAAATAAGAATCGTTATGAAACACGATATTTATCCAAAATACTGCGATTAATTTCAATTCCTAACCCTGGCCCAGTTGGAATTTTTACCTTTCCTCGTTGCTGGACAATAGGTTCTACAGACAATAGATCTCGAAATGGATTCTCGCACTGCTCTAGCTCTAATAGTGGCGGATTGCCTCGAAAACTTGGTGGTTGATCAGGCAACGCAGCTAAAAAGTGTAATGTTGCTGCTAAGCCAATTGCCGAACCCCATGCGTGGGGCACGCACTCAACACCATGAGCACTAGCTAAGGTGGCGATCTTTTTGCATTCACTGATTCCACCAGCCGCACAAACATCAGGCTGCACAATGTCCATCGCCTTGCGCACCACCAAATCTCGGAACCCCCAACGAGTAAATTCATTTTCACCACCGGCTACAGCCATATCTAATGCACGCGTAACCTCAACATAACCATCTATATCCTCGGGAGAGATGGGCTCTTCAAACCAGTCGATATTGAGCTGCTCTAATTCACGCCCGATCCGAATTGCCTGAGGGACGGTAAAGCAATGATTGGCATCAACCATTAAACGAACATCATCTCCTATTGCTTTTCGTACTGCCTCAACACGCTTAATATCAAACTTAGGATCGCCTAGCCCGATCTTCATTTTGATCGCGATAAATCCTTCACTCTTAAATTCAAGCGCCTCTTCTACAGCTTCTTCAATCAATCTATCCATATCGATGAAGTACAAGCCAGTTGCGTAAGCAGAGACCTCGCTACGATATGACCCGCCAATTAACTTATGAATTGGTTTGCCGCAACTTTTACCAATAATGTCCCACAAGGCTATATCAATTCCGCTGATAGCTGAAATGGCCATACCACTAGTGCCGTAATCTTTAATGCGGTTATAAAGCTCCTCCCATATCACCTCGACGTCAAACGGATCCATTCCGATAATTCGTGGAGCAAACTGGGTATCAATAAAGCTTTTAGCTACAGCAGAAGGACCATAGCACTCACCCCAACCAACGATGCCATCAGTTGTTTCAATCTCCACAATACATGAGCCACGAGTTTTATAAATCCAACCTCTTGATGAGGTGAAGGGCTTCTGGACTGGCGCTGAAACTACGTGACAAGTAACTTTTTTAATCTTCGACATAAATCGCTTTCTTTAACTCATTTTTCTTCGGGAACGAATATCTTTTTTCCAACAACTGATAAGGTTTTAGTGACTGCATTAATCTCGCTACCCAAAGCTTTTCCAGTTGAATCATCGACTTTGGATCCACCATCTTCTGATGCCTGCTTAAAGCGAGGGTCTTGAATGGCTTTTCTAAAAATAGCAATTAATTTTTCTTGTACTGCCGGTGGAGTTTTTGCTGGAGCTACAAGATAGGCCATTTGTAACAATGGTCCATAGGGAAAAACGTTGTAACCCTTTTCCTTAAATGTGGGTACATTGGGTAATGTTTTAATCCGATCATTTGAAAATACGCCTATAGGCTTAACCAACCCAGCATCTATTTGAGTTTTACTTTCAGATGGCTTTAAGACCGCTGCATCCAATTGTTTGCCCGCCAAGTCAACAATCACCTTAGAGCCCCCCGTATAAGGGACGGTAATAATGTCGGCATTCACAACCCTACCAGTCATTACTGCAAAAATGTGATTAAGATTATTACTACCCGGTGTTCCAATTGAAATTTTTCCAGGACTTTTCTTTACTGTTTCCAAAAACGCATCTAATGTCGCCGGGCCATCAGCAGGAACAAGCAACAACAATTGATCTGTCGTCACACGAGCTATTGGTGCAAATTGATCATTTCTTAAAGTTGTCAAATTCTGCGCAATCATCGACAAGGTTGAGCTTGTACCCATACCAATGGTGTATCCATCTGGTTCAGCAGTGGCAACTTTTGTCATCCCAATTGCGCCTGTTGCTCCAGGAACGTTATCGACTACAACAGTTATTCCCTGCTCGGCAACGATCCTCGATATCAGCCGAGCTGAAATATCATTCGATCCTCCAACATTCCATGGAACTACTAGGCGAATTTCTTTCGCTGGAAAGTCTGCTGCATAACTTGCTATTGGACATAAGTTACTTGTGAGTGCTACCAGCCCTATCTGGAGTGCTTTTTTATATTTATGGAATTGCATGCCCCCTCCTGTTTTATGAATGTTATAACAAACAACATTATCATAACAAAAGATTTATCAGCGTTGGCGTTATAAATTAAAAAAGAGAAAAAAGAGTCTAGATTTTGTCTAAAAGCAGACAAATATCAGTTTGGGCGCTGTCAATATCGGCCTTAATCGCCTCAGCAGCACCAGCACCGTTGCCTTGCTTTAAGGCATTTAAGGCTGCCACATGATATTTGTGACGCTTCATGCCAGGTACGTACTCAGGAAGCGCTAAAGTGAGTGTGGGCCCACAACGCAACCAAGCACTCTCAATCATTTGCAGAAGAATCGGCAGATTGGCGAGCCGATAGATGCCGAAGTGGAATTGATAATGCGCTTCGAGATAGTCGTCAACTTGACCTTCCGCAACAAACTGTTTCATATTGGCTAAAGAATTGGATACCGCCAACAAGTCTTTCTTCGAGGCTAGCTTTGCAGCTGCCTGAGCCGCTATAGGCTCTAAAGCACCTCTGATCATCATCAGCTGACTAAATTGTTTGGCACTCAAAAGAGGGACAATTGCACCGCCACCCTGCCCTACACCGCCACGCTCCAAAACATTTTCTGCAATCAAGCGATTAACCGCATCCCTCACTGGAGTTAGGCTAATACCCAAATCATCGGCAATTTTTCGGAGAACTATCCTCTCTCCCGGTACAAAACGACCAGCCAGCAATGCCGCCCTTAGGGAGTTGTAAGCTCTATCCCATAAAGTGTCGCGATCAATCAGGCTAAGTTTTGGTTTAGTTGTATTGGGCATCGTAGATAATTATTGATACTACTTTAGGGGGAATAATAACTTCATAAATTGATTCATCACTAAAAACAAAAAATACCGCTGTCATATAAAAAAACACCCTTAATAAAGCCCCCACCATTTCTGATAGTCAATAAATATAGAAAATGTCATTTGAAGTATCGTAATTAAGAGGCGAAATGACTGCGCCCCCCTTAATTGGAAATCTCATTAGCCCTGCGCGCCCTCATCACCCCATACCTCGTTGCATCCCAGGCATGATCCTCAGCATCGGTATCGACATCTTCAGGGTTTAATGAATCTGGTGGCAATTGTGGGATTGTTCTTAGCCAATTTTTGCAGGTACTGAATACTTTGAGTCTTCCTTCTGCCAATAGGCGGATGATTTCTTGGGCTCCGTTTACTCTGCTTCTAGGGGCGTTATAGGCTTCAGTCCATTTAACCCCTTTATCTCTAAAGATCTGCCCAATGGATCGCTCTGCTCCTATTTTCGAGAAGATGGATGGGTCAGCTAGGTTCATCCTGTACTCATATCCTAGACGTTGATCGTGTATCTCGATCTTCTTAATTTTCTCTGCAACTACAGTGGCGTCTTCCCTTGTACCCGTGTTTTCTTTATCGCCGTATCCATAGAGCTCTCGCCAGAGGTAATAGACTCCATCGTTAGACAAGGCAAACCAATAGATGGCATAGGGTCTAGCATAGCCCCAATCCATTGAACGCCACACCTTCCATGTTGGTGGGATTGCGAATGGCTCTATAACGTGTTTAGAGGGCTGCCATACGCCTTCCAAGAAACTTCCCACGTGAATATCCCAATCTCCCTCTAACCACGCTCTACGTCTGTTTGGATCGCTTAGCGACTCCAGGCTCATGAGGTAGTTGGGGTCGTTTTTTAGGAGGTGCGTGTTCTCATAAATCGTTGAATGAATTCTGACTCTGGGTAATGCGCCTTCTTGTTTGATGATTTGTCCTGCCGGTATTGCGCCAATCTGAAATCGCTCCTTCACCGAGGCATGACCTACTCCGAATGGATTGCAGGTAGCCCTTACCATTCTTGGCATGCCGGGATGGGATGACCGACAAGTGGAATGCATGGCTTCGTAAAAAGAGAGGTTGCGCCAGTTGGTGAGCTCTTCAAATCCTAGCCATGGATATTCGTGGCCATGGTAATTCCAGTAGTCGTCTTCGTTAGCTCCATACCTAAAGTACAGCATCTCTCCTGTGGGCCATTTCCAGACATAGTCAGATTCATTGAACTTGGCGCCTGGAAAGATTTGATAGAACCAGCGCTTACTCTTGGCCACCACGTCAGCTAACTGCGGATAAGTAAGGCGAAAGAGTGTTCCGCGCCAATGATCTCCAAAGCCTCTACCTACATGCTGGGCGAAGCTCATGAGCAAGGTATCAGTCTTGCCCCCTCCTCTAGTACCCTCAAGCAATACCTCATATACAGGGCAAGTCAGAAACAAGGTCTGGCTTCCAGGTAATGGCGCCCAGATTGTTTTCATTGGTTTTTTTAATGCGTCAGTGTTTTGGCTGAGCTGCCCGCTCCCAATCCTCAACACTCATGGCACTTGGTACGACTAGCACGCCACTTTGTAGCGGAGCTCCATCTTTACCCGTGTGCTCAATTGCCGATAGTCGCGGATGTACATAAGGAGCTGCATGCCTTCCAACGGTAGCAGCCATGTTCAACAGCTTAATTCGTGCTTCACTTGCTGACTCTTTTTCGCCAAGATCTTCTTCTCGAACATTGCTGGCATGCTCATATAGCTGATGCATTACCTTCATCATGACCTCTAACGGAGTGATCCCCTGGGTTGCTACTGCTTCAGCTATCTGACGGGTACGCTTGGTTAAGCTGCCAGTCTTTCGACCTGCCCCAGGTCTAGCTCCGCCCTTTGATTTCTTTTGATTGTTTTCAATCATGGCAACTTGATGAGGGTTAGAAGATGAGGCTGCAAAGCAACTGAGTCACCGATAGGTTCTTCAAACTCAATGATGATTCTTTGAAATAGGTCGAAGCGGCTTTGGGCGCCTCGGTGCTTTACCACCGTACCTATCCGCCCACTGGGAGTCTTCACAATTGAACCTATCGGAAAGTCTTCCATATCTGGGCGGTCAATAATGCCAACCATAGCTTGGCTTACTTGCTTAGCTTGCATTGGATGCCTCCTGGCGCTTACGTAGCTCAGCGAAGATTCTGGTTTTAAATGCGTCATAGCTTTCTGAACCCTGAGCTCGCATGCCTAGCTCCCTTCCTTTGACGTCTATCCCTTCATTACTTCTCCACCAGATATCTTCACCTGGATCCCTGGCCTGACTCTTTCTTCGCACGCCTTTGAGAATGGCCAAGACAAAACCTACATTTATGGGTGTTGAGCTTGACGCACGCCTTCTCGTCTCTTTGGCCTGCAAGATGGCATCGGCTATCTCCTTTTCTGAAATATCCATGCCAATCATCTCTTTGATGCGCCCATCATCAAAGGGAATGTTGATACCCTCCTTCGCAAAAAGTTGAATTATCTGAACTGAGGTTAAGTCACTCCTACCAACATTTTTCTTTTCAGCCCCATTGTTTTGTTTGTCTGGTGTATGGAGATTGGTGTCTGGTGACTGGTGACTGGTGTTTGGTGAGCATTGCGTTGGCAATGCGTTCGCATTGCGATCGCATGCCGAGTTAGGCGGTCTGTCTGACAGTATTTGCTCTACTGATGATGATTGCCATCGACCTTCCGCACTACGCCTGGCTTTGATTTGGCGGTCTTTAAAGCGAGCTATTTCATGATCACAACGCTCCTGTCGCCAGCCATCATCCGTTAGATTAAAAAATTCATTGAGGACTGAGATCACTGCATTTTTTTCCTCTTTAGACCTAGCATTGATTAATCGCTGGACAATCTTCACATCGGCTGGAAGAGGCTTTTCAGTAGCGTAGTACTTTCTGATCAGGCGACTATAGGTAGCGTCCTCGATAAAGGTCAGATGGGCGGTTGCTTCTGCGTAATCTCCAATGTGATGCTCGTAGTAATTCATTTAAAGCAGTCTCCGTTGCGTTCTTTTTCTTGCGTAAATTATTTGGTGCAAGAGATGAATCTAACAATCGGAAAGCGTATCGTCAAACGCGTTTTTTCTGAATTTATTTTGAATTTATTTATCTACTAATTCACTGTAATCCCTTTTTAAGAAATTTGAAGTGCTAAAAGATTTCTCTTGAAGTGTTAATTGATCTATGTATGTCCACCATTCTCCTAATGCCATCAGAAATTACTGACAAGGCTGTAGCCCTTTACTGGATTGGGTTGTAGCACTTATATGAATAAATATTTTTTTGTAGGGAAAAAATAATTTGTGAGGAGAAAGTGGGTATTGACTTTTGATTGACCATTAATATTTCATTGACTACATTGCTCTTCAGTAGCACACATATTCATACATAACAAAACTAGATGGAGAACAATTTGATGGTAGCAATTCGACTTTACAGTTTGTATCGTTCATACGGTTACACGAAGATGAGTTCTGCAAAGATGGCATTGCAGGTTTATCGAAAAAATATGAAGCGCGCCCGTCAAGGAGGTCGTCATGAGTAATTCAAACTCAGAAGTAACCTTAATGAGAATTCCTCAGATTCTGGAAGTCATGCCGATTTCAAAATCTAAGTTTTGGCTCATGGTGCAGAAAGGTGAGTTCCCTAAGCCGATCAAAATTGGAAGGTCCTCTTTTTGGACTATTGACCAAGTACAGGATTTTATTAAGGGTAGAGTCAATCAACGGGATATATAGAAAGCATGATTGGCCCATTGAGCCAATCATGCCCGAAATCAACCTGATATTAGATGGTAAATTTATTCAAGATCTCTTCAGCATCAGCCTTGGAGACTAAGGCGCACTGCACACGGGTTGATGCGCTTCCAAGCTTTAGATATGAGTCACCCTTACCGTTAAGCATTTCAGCGCCAGACTCATCCATAATTACTCGACTTTCAGTTGCACTCTTTACTCTTAGAGCTAGCTGTGCAGGTAAATTTGAACGCAAAACTGTGCTGATAACCTCTACACTTGGCTTTTGAGTAGCGATAACCACATGAATGCCAGCTGCCCTTGCCTTTTGTGCCAGACGCTTGAGTTCAGACTCAATTTCTTTTTTCATCGCAGGCTCGGATGTTAAATCTGCATACTCATCAAGAACTACAACCCACCAAGGCATCCTTTTTTCGGCAGAAACTTTACTATTAAACTCAGAAATTGTTCTAGTTTTTTCTTCACGCATCTTTTCATATCTTGCTTGCATTTCTATGACCGCATGTTTTAGAAGTTCAAGTGCCTCAGCATCGCCCCAGCCTATCTCTCCTAATAAATGAGGGGTTCTAGCAAAGTCCTGAAGCTCGGTGCCCTTAGGGTCGACAAGAAGCAAACGAAGTTCATCGGCAGAATAAGTCCTTACTAAACCATATAAAAGTACATTTAATGCTTCCGACTTACCGCTACCAGTAGTCCCACCAACTAAAATGTGCGGTGACAAAGTATCGGAGAAGTTAATGGAAATCACATCGCCATATCTATCCTCACCCAATGGGGCTTCTAAAGTAGACTCTGGGCGACTCCATCGACCCCACATTTGACTTGCATCCACGAAATATCTTTGCGAAGGCAATTTTGGAACGTCAATATTTACGTAACCTCTATCTATTGAGAACATTATTTCTTGGTCCTGCTCTAAACGTAGCTTCAACTTTAGAACCTGACTTTTATCCATCAATTTCTTGGGATCTGTAGCCCCTTTAGGCATGACTTTGAAAAGAATCGAGGCTGGCCCCTCAACAAATGGTATGTCTTCGACAGGCGCAGGCATTACATCTATGCCTTGCTCTGAATAACAGTCGAGAATTACTTGATACATGTCCCTCAACTGTTCTGATGAGAGCCTTTTCTTATCGGCACTAGGAACAATAGGGTTGACTGACTCGGCAGATGGTGCATCCGGAGTGTTTAATACAACAACCCCCTCATTTTCAGGCCAAACCTTCAACGGCTGATTAACCTCCTCTTGCTTACCCTCCACAGGCGACAATGGAATTACTGATGAAGCTATATCAGGAGTTGCTGATATTCGATTCAAAATCAGAGGAATTATGTTTGAACTACATGACTTGACTATTTCAACATCGCCCTGTGTCTCACGGGATACTTCCTTGCCTATGTCATCCCACATACATATTGAGTAGAGGCCCTTAATCGAGCGCAGTGTAAACAAACCCTTTCTAAATTTATCCCTAATATTTGGTGGAAAGACTTGGAAATCCCCGTCCAAGTCAAATCCAGAGATCTGAATCATGCTCTGATCAGCTGTTTCAACTGCGGAAATAATCTGCTCCCTCCACAGCGAGGAATCAATACGGTCTGAATTTACAAGGATATCTTGCAAAAATTTTATTGTTTCGGACGCTTGCAAGACGCCATGAATATCATACGCTTGCCGTAATTTCCCCTCTATCACCTCAATATCCAGGATAAGATCATCCCCCTCAAGCTCCAAGAGGAAGTTAGCGATATCAGCCCTTACCTCAGTTGGACCACCAAACCAATTCTGGTGCTCATCAAGAGAGATGGATGCAAATATGTTCTTATTCAAAGAATTCTTGCGCACCTGTTCAAGCTTAGATAGAGATCTTGCTACCATCAAACCTATTACTTCCTCTGTAACCCTAGATACGCCCATAGCTTTGAGCGCCAATTTCGGGGCAAAGCGCCTTGTTTCGCTATAAATCATTTTCGACACTTCTTCTAAGGTTGTGCCGTACTTAATCAAAGATGACTTATCAGAGATTAGACGATTCAGCTTTCTGTTTAAACGAGAAACAATTAATTCTTTTCCAGAACTCGCGGAAACAATTAAAGTAAAGTTATTTGAACTTCCTACACCCTCTTCCACACTCAGAATATCTGGGGATATCTCCAGTGCCTCTATTTGCTGTCTAGATATATGACGCTCAAGGGTGATAACCCAATGGCAGACTGCGTGGAGCTCCGTAAATAGCTTCGCGGATTCCTCGAAATTGACTCTCAACTCAAGAAAATCAGTATTTTCCGGCTGCGCTGGTGCGATTGGCCTTAATCTCTGGGAGCGTACAACATGAGTAGACCAGGTTTCAAGCATTACATCAGGCTCATCTGGTCTCATCAGTATGGAGATTGCGCCACCTGATACGCCACCTTTTAAATGGGTGGGGCGATCCATAAGTGGCCTAAAGGCGCCACCGAAAGAAACGGGCGATTCAGTATTATTCTGAACGGTAACCTTCTCATTAAGGAGATGAGTAACTATAGCCAAATCAAATTTGACATCAGCCAAACTTTCCTTAAGTGAAAAATTCTCTGTGTAATCAATAAAACTTAATTCACATGAAGGGAAAAGGCTAGCGCCCGAGGTCATTCTATCCTCGTTGTGAAGGGCATCGAAGAATTTAGAAATTTCAGGCCATGTAGATCTCTTTGAGATTACAGTTAGATCAACCCTAGCATCCCTCCAATCAAGTGTTCGGAATGTACTGATAAGCTCTGCTGGAAACTTGTTTGCATATGGTGCAACCAAAAGAATTGATAAGCCGTCTTTTTTATAGGGATGAGCTTCCAAATACGAAGTAATTTGCCTCGCAATTCTTTTTGTAGAGTGCGCATCTAGTGTTACGCCTGCTATTTCATTGTTTCTGGGGGTAAATTCCTCATACCATGCCTGCTCTCCTGAAGAAAACAAGATCTCCCCAACCTTATTTGAGCTAATTGCGGGCGCCTGGTTAGGACTAAGGTTTCTTAGCCAATCTAGATAAAAACTTGGATTTCTTTTGGAAAGCTCTTTTTCTCCAGATAAAACTGCCCCAACCAATCTTTCGCACTCGCTTAAATATTTTGAAATCCAACGAAGACGAATTGGGTGAGTGGGTAACATCAATTTATTTCTACCCCCAAAATTGATGAAATCCATATCCATTAGCTGAGTTACAGCTGGCAGCCTCGCTCCATCTGGCACAAGCGCCGTCCTGGACTCCTCAAAAATTGGCATCCACTCATCAAGATATTCATCGATCAACTCGGAATGAAATCCTCGAACCCTTAGTTTGGAAAAAAAGTTTTTTCTTATTGGAAGGAATTTATTGGTAAAGGTATGCTCTCGATGGATTGAATCAGAAACAATCAATGAGATTGGTAGTATCCGCTTAGAAAAATCAGACATCACAGAATTTAAAGGCTTGTCCTCGGGCAAATTCAGGCCCGATGGGATTTCAGCATAGCTACTTTCTGGGGCACATACAAGCAACCACAAAAATGATAAGTACTCAAGGTTATCAACTGAAGGGAACCATTCTTTCTTACCAATGCTATTTGCTACGTTTCCAGATGAATCGAGGAGATCAAATACTAAAGGTATAGGCTCCCACACTAGCTCGGTTGCATCATCTTCATCATCAGCCGTTTCCAATTCTGAAAATTTTGGAACGTCTATTGCGTCAATCAATTCAGGGTCAATTTTTAACCCAACACTGAACGCATCGGGGATACATTTAGCTTCAGCCGCTCTTAATGTTTCACCAAAAATAAAAGCAAAAAGCTTTATTGCAAGGTTTTCTTTATTGGCTTTATTTGCAAGCCTTAGTTGAAGGGTATACGCTTCTCCCTCTATCGACCCCTCCCTAAGAAGATCAATAACTTCGACAAATTCTAAAATGGGATTAAAAAATTGTTGGGCTCGTGGATTTGCAAGTTGCTCGATAAGTTTTTTAGTTGGTCGATTAAGTAAAAAAAGTAAGGGCTCCTGACCCTCGTTTGGCTCAAGTTCCAAAAAGCGACGTGCCTCATCCTCAAGCCTCTTGTTTAAGCCATCTATTACATTCGCATTTAATAGCTCTTGCACCCTCGAGCTATCAACAGCAGATATTTCCGTTAATACCCTGTCTCCCAGCAGCAACCCACTCATGTCAAGGGAAAATAATTGCTCAAATACATAAAATGGAATTTGCGCACGAGAATTAGGAGTTTGAGTTGAAATGAATTCAGAACATAAACCACGATATGCTAGGTTTTCAGAGTGGCTAAATATATTTCCTGCGTCATCTTTAAATTCAAATGTTTCCACCCTCGCCAACAATAGTTCTGCATCAATATCTCCAGACCCAGAATCCAAGTCTGCATAGTTGCGGTTCTGTATCAATCTTTTCCTTGTTTTCTTTTCATCCTGAAATAAATAAAAATCTGGGAAGCAATCTAACGCAACCAGATCAGCACCAACCAGCTCATTTATTTGCTGCTCCGATAAGGCGCCACCTGACTTGAGATAACTTTCAAGAGCCTTAAGGATGAATTTGGTAAAACGACGCACCGAAATATCATCCAGATAGCCCAGGACCTGAAGAATTCTTGTTTTTAGTAATTTAGGGGCTTGCCCTTCGCGACCCAAAACCATCCAGCAGTTATTGACCAATGCTTCAGACACAACAAAATCGTCGAAATCCGCATGAAAATCAAAACTTCCATCAAGAAAATTACTATCCTGAAGTGTAAAAATGTTCTGGAGGCCTTGCTCGTCACTCTGAACGCGAGTTTCAATATATACAAGCCCAGTAGGATTATTGTTCCGGTAATAGGTAATTGATTTTTTTGGCTCTGCAAGATATTGAGAGTTGATTTGACCCCTTACATTCTCAGCAATTACCAGAGAGACCTTTTCTAAGCCATTTGGACGCCGTTCCTTATCCCAAATATCAATAAATTCAAGAACCTCAATTTCTGTAAAGTTCTTGATTCTGAAGCACTTATGCTCACCTAAATTTTCCTGAGATAGCTGCTTAATTACAATTTGGTATGCAGTTAACGCTATTGCCTTACTAATCATTTTTCTGACCCCAAGCCAACCATTTTGGTGGCATCTGAATAGACCCTCAACATTCCAACCGCCTTCACTTGATCGGCCAATTTTCGTTCGTTCTCTTCAAAAATAGATGCATCAAGAACGTTTAAAAGACCTGCTTCACTAGCTGATCTTCTGCCGATAACAAATGAACATTTTTTGTACAGCCAGTCATATACAAAATCTTCAAATGGCATTTCTGTATTTGAATGAACAGCTACCAAAGCAAGAGTCTCGATACAATTCAACCCAAAAGTAAAGTGTCGTCTACCTGTTAGGGCATTGATCAACTTCATATTTGCAGCTGTAGAGGCAAAAAAACCTTTGATTTTCTGTGACTGAGCAGACGTGATATCACGCCCTGCTCTGAAATGGGTTATTCCATCCGCTATCTGCTTTAAATAATCCTTGAGTGATTTCTGGGATGCTCTACGTAATTGTTGATTGGTTCCAGCACAGTCAATAATGAAATATGAATTATTTTCTACAGCAATACGTGTTCTTTTATTCCCCACAATGATGAGCCAAATACCAGTCCAATTAACAATAGCTTTAATTTTAGAAACAGCTGGAATAGACTTATGGCTCAATATATTGAATACGCCATCTCTAAATAAATCCTCAAGCTCGTCGTTGAAAACATTTCGAGATTTGCTTTCTACCTCATCGCTCACAGGCGCCTTATCGAATGAGCCGTGCTTTCTCAAAGTTCTCGACAAATTCTCTAAAGGGGAGTCTTCCTTATTATCGAAAAGCTCTGAGATACCATTACGAATTGAATTTAGGCGCTCCTGATTTGGATCAAAACGCAGCACATTGAATATGTATGCTCCTGCGCCTCTGTAGTATTGTCGTTCTAGTATTACATTGCTAGTGTTTTCACCTCGAAACCTAGCATCCCAGTGAACCAGTGATTTGGTATAAGGGAAAAAATGTGCCCCCTTCCAGGTTGGCTTCTTAGTCCCAGCCTTTTGTTCTAGCTCGAGGCATGAAAGAAGCTTTCTAATGGATTCTTCACTATGTTTATCTGCAAGGACATTTGTCTTGGATTCTTGCGGCAAAGACTCATCGTGCACCAATCGTCTTGCGAAGTCATGGGCATATCTTCTTAATTTAATATCTGGAGATGATGGAAGAATACCCTCTTCTACGCCAAGCAAAAAACTAAACAGCTCTAGACCTGGGTATGCTCCAGCGCTATCTGCGTATAAAACACCACCAAACATCTCAATCGATAAATCTGGGGCCTTAATTGCGGTCATCATTTACCCCCATTCACTTGAATAATGTCTTCATCGAGAGAGACTGAGAAGATTTGGCCTGCTATAAATAAATTAATTTGACCATCCTCAGATCTGCCCTTTTCTGCAATTCTTGCTAGGAAGTTTCTTATCCTCTGTAAATCGTGCGAATAAAACTCTTCAGCAACATATCCCGTTCCAGCCTTGAGTACACATTCAAAAGCCATCAAATCCAACACCAAATCATCATATGATCCACTGCCACCTTCAAAGCGCACAATAATATGTCGATCAATCCAGTTCACCGAAGAAACCAGCGAATGATCGACTTGGTCAGACCCAAGACTCCATCCATCACGCATTGGAATCATCTGAATTTGATTTGATGGTATTTGTCTTGAAATAATTGCTGCATCAGAAGTTGCCCTACCAAAAGCAGGATCCACGAGATATAGAAAGTTAGCGCGTAACGCCAGTCTTACACCCTGGATCATATGAAGGCCTGCCAAAAGCTGACCTTTATATTGGATGGTTTTTTGACTGGTTAAATTTCCATTCAAAATTTCGCTAAAAACATCCCCAAACTTAAAGCCTAGCCTTTCCAGCAATGTTCCATGTGAGGCATCATCATCAAAAAACGCTCTTCTTCGCAAGGCCGTAATAACCTTTCCGATTTGCTCAGCCTCCTGGTTTCTTTCTTTTTTATTTGTTGGGTTTGTATTAATTTCATCAATTCCATTTGCAGCATCAATGTTTTTATAACGGCCGTCAAAAAGCAGTCTGAAATTTAAATCAAGTTCATTGTGTTCAAAAACATTTGCCTCGTTAAGCAATCTGTCATCAACTTCTCGAATTGCTCTTTTGCCAGGATCTAGCTTTAAAAGATTGCCTAAGACGGGTATACCTTTTACAAGTCTATCAAGCGGTATAGTGCTTGGCCTTGAAAAAATTAAATTATAGAAAGCGTACTCATGCTGCCAGCCATCAGTTTTATTTGTTCTACATTTTTCGTGAACATTCTCGCAAACCAAGCCACCAGTTAACAAATACGCTACCGACATCAATGCTTCACGTACCGTAACAACACCGCCCAATCTCTCCACTGTCGCGAATAGCTCTTCCAATCTGTTTAATCGAGAACCACCTAACCCGCTTGCAGACTCGCTTAGTAAATTTCTATTTTTAAAGATAGGGCATCTTGCCTGATTGGAGCAACTACCGCATGATTTATTCCACTTACCCCCATCCTCAGCCCATTTTTTAATTGCACTGCCTAAGATGCTTCGATCCTCAGAATCGGATCCTGCTATTGATTGGAAATTTAAATTAATAATATGTAATTTCCCATCTAGCGTACACAAACCAGTATCGAAAGACCCTGCAAATACTTTCTCTATTTTTTCTGAGATACCGCCTTTTTCTCCGCGCGATATTACCGCTCGCAAACGTCCTTCATTTGCACAAATTACAGTAATTGAATCGTCATCTAGGGCAATTTCGCTTATAAATTTTTTTGCCTCGGATATTTCAAGTTCAGAAAAATCTTTATGTATTTTTAGAGGGGATTTATTTTTTCCTCTTTCTTCGCCAGTAATTTTTACCGTTCCATCACATGAATTACGTAATAATTCGCGAGCTTTTGCTGGTGAATATTCAAAATATTTCTCCAATAAACGCCTGCATAAATGAGTTTTTCCATGCCCAGCATCTCCCGTCAAAACTATTAACTTGGCACCCGATTCAACCGCTTTCAATAGATAATCTAGAGCCTTAGTTTCGATATCCAGTGCATCCGCATCCTTTTGATACTCCTCATATATCTGATCGTGTGCAGGGGTGAATGGCAAATGCCGATTCATTCTGGTTACATGAGAATTTATTTTTTGTTCAAGCACGGAATATCGACCTTATAAATTTTTTAGATTTTCATCTTTTTAGGGCTATGAATATGATTTATATACCTAAATTAAGAAATTCAATATTAATTTTACTATTCATAAGGATCACCTAATGAGCTATCAAACATGGGATTTCCAGAGTTTCATACAAAAATGTCAAATACACTTTGAGTTCTGTAGAATTTGTTAACAAACCTAGAGGATTCAGAGGAAATTAAATGAACGGTGGCGAAATTGCTGAAAAAAAATTTATCGCTACCTTGGGCTGCCTTATAGGCCAAAGGCTTCAACTATTGCCAGCACAAAGCCCTCCGATCACAATTAAAACGCTTGAAACCCCCTATAGGCAATCACTAAGGCCAGTTGGAGTATTTCCAGCCTCAACTACGCCACAGGTCATTGAGCAGCTTACTGAAAGTGGACTAGTTACCTTTTGTAAGAACCATTCTATTGGTAAGGCTGGGCCTTATTCAAAAGCAGATGTTTTTATTAATGGGGTTGGCTATTCGCTTAAATATACAAACTCTAGTCCACCAGCCTTAATCAACCACACTCGACGTACTGGCTGGGAATTTGCAGCACAGCACACTGGGGCGAGCATAGCCCAGCTGGATATCCTAATATCGGACTACTGGAGGTTACGTCTATCGGGCGTTATCTCTGAAGATACGGCCAATTCAGACCAAAATTCACCGTTTTCAAAGCATTTCAATACTCTACTTCCATTTTTAGAGTATTTCGCATTTGACGGGACAGCCACAAAACTCTCATACCATCCTGCCAATGAAGTGATTGAATTTTCAGACCCTTGCAACATCACAACATGGAGACTGCTTAATAAGACGCAGCTAATTGCCAGCCTATGGCCACGGTTAGTTTTCTCGATCAGAAGCAAGAAAGGCATGCCCAGCGCAAGAATGTTTTCCTCTATGTCAGTACAAGAAAAAGCATCCGTTATGCAATGGTCGCGCCAATTAAATGGGGAGCTAAAAGGGGCCTTGCACGTACGAATCAGACATTAAATGTAATTACTTTTTGATTCTAGGTTTTTTTCCTGTGGCTAAATAGGCAACCATTTGCTCTGCCACCGCCTCAATCGCGTCTACAGCCACGCTATTCCCCAGCTGTTTCATTGCCTGACCCTTTGCAACTGGAAATTTAAAGGACTTAGGGAAGCCCATCATCCTCTTCCCCTCATCTGGACCAAGCCGGCGAACCTCTCCATCAACCAAATATGCATCCCAATTACGCCGATCGTTGATACCAGAGCCCTTTCCACCCACCCTAAGGGTGAATCCAACTTCCCTTGAACAATCGCCGCCCCACACGTCTGACATGTTGAACTTTAGTTTTTTCTTTTCAGGAAACTCAAACTGCTCTGGGTAAACATAGTCATTACTAAATCCTATAATAAAAATTCTTGGTCTATGCTGGGGTAATCCGTAATCGGATGCCTTAACGACCTTGTAGTAAATCGTGTAATCCAACTCGTTTTTTAAAATCTGCTTGATTGTGTCGAAAGTACGACCATCATCATGATTTTCTAGATGGCGTACATTTTCTAAAAAGAATGCTTTTGGTTTTTTTTCTTCCAAAATATCACGAATCCAGAAAAACATGTTGCCCCGATCTTCCCGCTCTTCGTTAAATCCTTTTTTATGCCCAGCCTGAGAAAAGGGCTGACAAGGAAATCCTGCGCACAAAATATCGTGATCTTTAATTTGCTTTTGGATATTCGTTAAATTCGTTATGTCATTGTTGAATAATGGGCTCTCAAGCAAATCCTTTTCGAATAGATTGGGGGAAATTTTCCTAAAATTCTCATAGTATGTTTGGCGTGCGAACGGATCTTTTTCAGATGCAAATACGCACTCAGCACCTTGTCTATGAAAGGCTAAATGAAAGCCGCCGATCCCTGCGAATAGATCTATAAATCTTAATTTAGGCTTTGGTTTACTAGTTTTAGCGCTAGGCATTGTTTGCAATTAAAAATATTAGTCGAGTCATTTTATATCGGAGAGCTTAACCTTGCCCACCAAATCCCCCATAATCATGCCACCTTCTCGATAGATTGCAATACATCGATTCAAACGGACAGACTTTGCCAACTCTTCATCATCCTCACATAGGTGAACATCTTTTTGACAATCGTCACAGAAACTTATCTTTTCATCGTCCGTAGGCGTTAACTCACTCCACTGTGCCGTACATTTAAATGCAAATGCGCAATTACGTATTGTTAACCCATCATTCACTTTTTATTCCTTTTTACAATAATTACATTACAAATGAGCTGCCAGCTGGGGCAATCTGCCGCCTTCAATCTGACGATACTCAAAGTATTCATATCCAATTTCATCCTCAAAATTATTTCCAATAATGTTGAAGCAACTTTCCGTCAGTGAGACTGAATTACCTGTTTGCTTATTTACGCCATGATCACCATGAATAATGATTTTTGGCAGTACAAAGCCCTTGTGACCATAGGTTCCTGACGTTATCTTTGGTAGCTTAAGCATCTGGTTAATCCCAATAAAAAGGAGTAATTCAAAAAAAGTGTTGTCTTTATCGTCGGATATATTTGATAAATAACTTATCCAGGTTTTGAATTTCCTTATGACAGCAGTCTCTATGGATACGTCCCAGTTGTACGCATAGTTCTCAACTGAGATCTCCTCATCATGGGCAATGGGACCTCCAAAAAGTAATTCAATCTTTGCCATGATTAATAAACACTCTTACTCATAAAAGACCTGTGCTCGCATATCTTTTATGAATACTTGGTAAAAGTCTTTCCACTTCTGCAGTTCTTCAGGCTGGCATACAGCGCCAGGTCTTTGCACCTTTAGCACTCGTGTTACAGAAACTATGTTTTTAGATTCTTCGTAAGCTGATTCATACTCAATTCCGCCCTTCTTGTAGCTTATGTTTGGCGGAATTCGGGTTACTTTGGTGTTGCTTGGAAATCCAATCTTGTAACTTTCCCCTATCCATTTGGTGGCACAGGTATATGGCACAGTAAATTTCTCTGGAGGTCTATCATTCGCTATGATCGCCAGCTCTCCGGGTGCAAGACCTACAGGAATCGCCATGGCTCCTGGACCCGGAACATTGGCAATAGCGTCTAATGTGAACTCTGTATTTGTTGTAAACGGCTCGTTTAGATCGTAAACATAACTAGTGGTGATTTTGCCTTCACCTGTTTGTCTAAATTTAGCCAGATCATTTCTGACTAGCTTATCTGCGAGCGTAGTTTCCGCGCCCTCATATTTATATCGCGCATTGATCTCGGCGCTTCCGAAATACATAGTGTGAGTCTTACCCTTAATCACTCCATCTTTTTCGATCTGCATGGTGATGCCGGTAATGATTTTGCTGTCTTCCTTTTTCGGTTTTGGAGTACGCCCAACCTTTGCAAGATTGGTCAATAGAGTCGGCTTATCCATCTCGCTTGATGGCAATGTTCCAAATGGCGCCATCTCTGCAGTTGAATCTAGGTACAAATCCCAAGCCGGTATATAGGTAATGACATGATTAAAGGGCCCCAGCACAGGATATTTTGGTAATTCATATGCAACACCTGAGTTTATAAGCGCGCTACTTGCATTAATTCCTTTAGCTGCTAGCAAGGCAATTAGCAATGCATTGTGGTCTTTGCAGTCACCATATCGATTTTTTAATACGCTATTAGCATCATGGGGAACAATTCCTCCATCTCCCAAGTAGATTGCAACATAACGGATATTTCTCGATACCCAGTTATATAGCGCTCTAGCCTGCTCTTTTTTTAGGTTAAGCGTCTTATCTGCAGCCACCCTCTTATCAACGCCTTTAGTAATTTCATCAGCCATCTTTTGAATTTCGGGGGTGACTAAGAATTTTTCTGCAATACGGTTTTCATATGCTTTGGCAAACTCTTGCTGACTATCAAAAGTAGAGATGTAAATATGCGGCGAGAAGTCGCTACTAGAAACCTGAAGCTGCTCCTTCTTTTTCATCTTTAAGTTTTGATATGTAAAGCTAATATGACGGACCCCATCAATAATTTCATCTTTGGTTTGTTTAACGTCCTTAATATCGCTATAGAGCTTTAACTCTTCCGGAAAATTCAAGCTGTACTCATATGATTGCACCTCCACATTAGGCGAGAAGGTGAGTCTTGTATAAAAGTAACTGGGCAACAGGGGCTTATAAGTGGTGAGCCTTGTCTTGTAATAAGTCTTTGATCCAGGGGTTACCTTTGGAAAGATGATGATCTTGTGTTTTTGATCTGAAAACATAGCGGCACCTGCGCTGTTGTCGTCCTCAACCGTTCTAATCGCATTTGAGGCGACCATCACCTTCTCGCCCTTGGCCGTTATTGTGTAGGCCTCCAAGACTTCAAGCTTTGATAGCGTGGAGTTAAAGGGTAGGTCCGCCTGTGACTCCGTATCCACTACTAATTGAGACTTAACTAAAGTTGTTAACTCATCAATTTCGACTACGGTGCCATCAGCCTGTCTTGTTTCTGTAACTACAGCTCTTTCTACGACTGATAAAGCTTCAAGTTCCCCCTTACCCGCACTAGTAATTCCAACGTTGGCTAGCAATAGAAATCCCAGGAGGATTGCGCCAAGACTACTAATCGATTGAAGTGCAAATTTCATATATTCCTTAACGCTTTACATACGAAAGTATGTAAGCCTTTCTTTTATTAACTTCGCTCGTAAAAATGATCCCTGCCTGATCGTGGACTATCGCCAAGGGCTCTTGCAATAGCACTTTATCTGGTAGATAGGGGTTGCCATTCGAATCTCTCAATCTGAATTTAGGTAGGCCCAATATCTTTGCCGTATCTACGAATGCAGCAACTGCTAGAGGTGTATTGAGAGGAATGGTTGATTTACCGCCTGGCGAAATCTGCAAAGGCATCAATGAAATAAAAATAAAGCTTGATAGCATGGGCTCTCTATGAAATTTGTTAGTTTTTTTATTTTCTTGAGCCTCTAGCTCATTAGGTGAGCTTCTTTCTTTTTAATCTGGCTATGTAAGTCCTTTTTTGGAGCTAGCCATGAAATACCTCATCACACTATTTGTAATTGCTCAGGCTGTTTTATTAGCAAGAGGAGCATCTGCTCAAGCTATCTATGGGCCCAACGGTAATTACCAGGGATACAGCCAAACATCACCAAGCGGGGTCACGAATGTATATAACGCCGCAGGCCAGAATGTTCAGTCCTTTCAAACGGATAGCGGGCAGACTAATTTCTACGGTCCCCAAGGAGCTTATCAAGGAGCTTCAACTGCACCAATTTATATAGCACCAAATACTTCAATTAATGCTCCACGCCAAGCACCTCAGGCGCCCTCTGTGAAAGGTTGGTAAAAAATGAACAAGAAAACAATTCTAGCGGCGACCCTTTTGGTCTCTTGTAGTAGCTTCGCTCAGGTAACTAGCTGGGATAACTCGCCCCTAAATTACAACAACAGTCCACTTAACTACGATAACTCTTCATTGAATTACAACAATTCACCGTTAAATTATCAAAATAGTCCGTTTAATTACAACTCTACAAATGGCGTATACGATAACAACGGCAATCGCATTGGCTACGAAACTCAGTCACCAACTGGCGTCACCAATGTCTTTGATAACAACGGGAATCGGATTGGGTACTCTCCCAGCAAGAGACAATGATTGCCGAAATGATCATCGATACCGAAGAGTTTTTAACGGTATTGAAACGATTAAAGCCTAGAAAAACTACAAAGGCCTCTTTAGCTGAAGAACTTTATATTGCGCTCTTTAGTGGCGAGGCTATTTTCTGCGTAAGAGGTTTCCAAACTAGATGTTTAGTTGAGAAGTCAATCAATTGGCGCGGCTATATTGAAGTTAATTCTGGGGTGGTGCTGTCATTCTTGGCAGCACGGCCTGCTGGTCCAACTATAAAACTCAGTGTTCGAGGCGATATATTTCAGATTGAAAACATTAAAGTGCCTTGCAAAACCATGCAATCCCCAGAGTGGATTACTGCAATGAGTTTTGAGGCCCATCTCAATGATGATCCCAAAGCTAAACCCCAAACAATCAATCTTTACTGCCCAAAATGCGGCAAGAAGCGCGGAGAGTTCTTTAAACAAAAGATAGTTAAGCAAAGAGAGCTGGGGGATCCTCCACCACCTAAATATCCAAGCTCTAGAAGATGCTCTGCCTGTAGCCATGAATGGCTAGAGTTTATCGACCTGTTGTGATTAGAGAGCTATTAGTAAGCACCAACCGCAGCACCATTTGGTAATGGCTGAATGGGTTTCGTAAATTACAAAATGGCTCGGCGAATAATTAAGCTTACCCATTAGCGTCTCCGATACTTAGCCCGAACTTTTTCGCGCTGCACAAATGAAACATGGGAAATGAGCGCTTCACTAAAAAACATAAACAGGCCAATAAAGAAGGCTTGAACAAGCCCCAAATCAAGTCCGCCCTGCTCAAGGCAATAAGCGCTGATAAACATTAAGAATAGACCTAATAACTTAACCATTTTTCACTCCTTTTGTTGATATAGGTGAGATTAATGACCCACTAGCTCACGAAATGAGCTATAAACTGATTAAAGTGATAAAAACAACAAATCAGCCATTAAGGGGTTCCCATGAGTGATATGGAAAGACTACACCGCATTAAGTACATGATTCAACAGCGTAAATGCGTGCCTAGAGAAGACTTCCTTGATGAGCTTGAGATCTCCCCCGCTACCTTTAAGCGTGACCTTGAGTACCTTCGCAGTCGCCTAAAGGCATCTATTGTGTATGACCGCTTTATGGGTGGATACAAGTTTGAAAATCCAGATCAAGTGGACAAGATTGAAATGCCTGGGCTTTGGTTTTCCGAAAAAGAAGCAACTGCTTTAGTTTTGATGCAGCACTTACTTTCATCACTGGATCAAGGTGGATTAATTGGCCCACATATTGAACCACTGACAGCAATCATCGATGGCATTCTTGGTCAAAGCGAAACTTCGGCTAAAGAATTGCGTAAACGTATCAAAGTTTTAGGAATGGGTTCACGTAAAAACTCAATCGATAACTTCTCAGAAATTGGTGCAGCCCTACTCAAGCGTAACCGCCTTGAGATTACTTACTACGCCAAGGGTAAAGATGAACTTACCGAGCGTGAAATATCGCCTCAGCGTTTAATCTTTTATCGCGAGAATTGGTATCTCGATGCGTATTGTCACCTTCGTAATGAATTACGCAGCTTTGCTGTTGATGGCATACGTAAGGCCGCTCTAACAAATAAGAAGGCTCAGGAAATCTCAGAGAAGGAGTGTCAGGAGCATTTCTCGGAAAGTTATGGAATCTTCTCTGGCAAGGCAACTCAAAGAGCCAAACTTCGCTTTACACCGGAACATGCAAGATGGGTGGCGGGCGAGAATTGGCACGGTCAACAAGTTGGAAGTTTTGATAAAGATGGTTATTACACTCTTGAGTTTGATTACAACCAAGATCCAGAACTAGTCATGGATATTTTGAAACATGGATCAGGGGTTAAAGTTATTGCGCCTGCAAACCTAAAAGCAAAGGTTGCAAGCGAACTTAAAAAAGCTTTTGAGCAATACTAAAATGAAGAATTTAATTCTCGAACTACCAAACCGGGGACCCCTAGAGGTCACATTCGATGGGGCCTCCAAAGAGATTGAACTGCTTTCTGGAATTGATGCCCTAGTGATAGAAACTAACTGGGGATTTAATGATCTAGGAATCCATGGGAAATACATTGCACAAGCTATGGATATTGACGAAGATGTTTTCAGGTTTTACGCCGAATCCCTGATGAAAGAGCAATTTCCGACTATTGACATAGTGCCTACACAAAGCCTAAACCCGACCTTAAAAGCGATTGCTCTAGTTCCAACGCCGAACTGTGCATCTTACAAGCCTTTTACTGGTAGTACAGGGAGGCCAAGTAAAGACTTTTTTTACAATACTACTTACGAGGCTTTATCTGGATTGGTGGCTATGGGTTGCACGAATATTGGTATTGCAGGACTTACGGGTTCATTGCTTTATGTAGAGGACTCCCAATACAAAAATTCAATAGCAGAGGCTGTCTGTCATGTTGCTCATGATTTTCCAGCCCTTGAGAAGATCCAAATCGTATCGCATGGTCCGGACATTTCTTTTGGCATCAACTACTTTAATGATCACAAAGAAGAAGCGGGATTGCACAAAATAATTGCGGTCGAAATGAAGAATTGGTTTGGACTCAAAAGAATCACTTTGGATATACCGAGGCGTTTTTAAAGGCATGTCAAGCACTCATGAAATACGCATCACTTAGAGTCAAACTTATTTTCATAGCAATTCCGACAAAAATACTTCTCATTTTTTTTCCAAGCCTTAATGCCAAGCTTCTTAGTGCACCAATAGCAATACAGATTTGTCGAAGGAGTCCATTCACCTACCGGAATATTCGCGAAATCAACTTGCTTTACCGCTAGCTCTCTTTTGGAGAATAGATATCTGTATGCCTTACTAATAAGCTTGTATCGAAAGAGGCAATAAACGCCAATCGCGCCACATACCCAACTAGCTACTAAGACCCAGTTTTCAGCAATCCAGGCCAGTATCGCCAGAACAACCATATAGGCAATGTAAATTCCCAATAATGCAAATAGGTATGGCCAGATGGCAATCAATATAAATACAGAAATAATGGCCCCAAAGATGCCACCTGAGTCATTGTTATCTGACATGTGATTTCCCGGGATCTTGAATACTCCAATCAAAGGCTAGATCAATAAAGATTGATGCTTCGTCAGATAGATATTCTTGCGAGGGCATTATTCCAACTCGCCCTAAATCGAGTCTGTCAGAATCCCAGCATGTTTGAATCGTTGCATCTAAAGATACATCTCCTCCAGAGTGGTGACGCATGGCATAGCACAGCTTATCAAGCTGCTTTGGATCTAGCTGAAAGTAATCTCCGTGAATCCCATGTGCAAATTCTGCAGCTCGCTCACCATGCTTTGGATCGCGACTATCATTAAGTCTGCAGCTATCATGCAAGAATCCAAAGAGCTCAACAACTACTAGGTCAGCCTTACGTAAGTTGCCAATATTCTTTCCATGATGCAGCACCCTGGCCCAGTGGTTGGCACCATGAATTCCATGCCAATCTATTTTGAATTCAGACTTAATGAGGCCTAGAAGCCGGCTCCTGTCATATTCAGTCATCATTTAACCCCGCATCTTTTAATTTTTTTATTCTGAAATGAAGCTTTAAGGCAGTTGAGAAATAGTAGAGCTTTGGATTGGCTTTAACCCTCTGGTACTCCCACTGCTTGATCCTTATACTCACTCCCTTAGCCCAATAAAAGTAATTGCCATCTTCCTCTATAGCAATTCCAATGTAGTTAGACTCTTTGAATGCTGGGTCCTTTGCCTCGATTGGGTTTAGTGGATGCACATGTACTAATTGAAAATTCATTGTTTTCTCCTATTTAGCCAATTCGACAAGTGTCAGGGTTTGGCAAGTTGGACTAAAGCCACCCTTTACCGCTAATGCAAGACTGCCTCCGATAACTCAGGCTTTCCCTCTGGATTTTTTTTCTGACTTGTTACCAAGAAATCTTTTGTTTCAAGGGCTACTGCTAGATAGGCGTCGGTCGCATTTCTAAATGCCTCTTGTCCATCTTCCTTGCTGAAGATGTAAGTCAGACTGTAGATCAAATTATCCGCATCCTCGCCGTCAACTGTTACGGTATTACCAGCATCGCTATCTACCACACGCAAGCCTCTTGAGAACTCAGGTTTTTCGCCATCTACCCAACTCATATCTAGACGATCAATATCAAAGCGCAAGCTACGGAATAAGTTATTAATAGAAAAACGGGCACCATTTAAGTATGTGTAATCACGCATAAGACCTCCAATTTCAATTGATTAATCTCTACAAACAAATTATCAAGATTGGCAGGCTCAAATATTGAGCTAGAGTTGCTTTTGCCCAATAAAAACCCACCAAATAGGTGGGTTTGTCGCTTTTGATTACCCGTTAATCGAGTCTCATCTTTTTAGCACCTTACTAGCGTTAGCAGGTTGCTGTGGCGACAAAGCCATCTCTTGATGTAGGTTTGATTATGCTGACCTTTGATCGATTCTGTCAAGATGATTAGATGCTCCAGGCCCTGATAATCTTAAGCATTGCGATCGTATCTTGCTCGCAATATTTAAGCATTGCTTTGCGTACTTCTTCTTTTCGTTCGAGGGTAGTTAGGCTATTGACAGCTTCTTTATAAGCTTCTTGCGCCATTGCTCCATCGCTCACCTCTAGATTTGCATAATTTAATTCTGGGGCAACTGTCGGTAAAACATCCTTAATTGACCAAGAGCCTTTCATATCAGGATGGTAGTAGTGATTGCGTGCGATCGGCAATAAATCAAAGAATCTATCAAGAATAGCCAATAGCTCTGAAGAGAGTTGGGGATACTCAGCCGCCAGCTCTTTAATGCGTGCGCCCTCGAAGCCAGCGTTATAAACCACTATTGGTCCACTTTTAGATACGGCCTCTATCAAAGTTTTCGCAAACATCTCCCTTGGATCATTTCCAGAAAGATCTAAGAATTCTTTATGGGTAATTGACCCATCAGCGTGCTCAATATGGCAAGACCACTGGAACGGCAGCTGCATATAGGGACGAGTTCCCGCCCAAATGGGAACAGCAAATCCAATGGTTTCAAAATCAAGGTAGTAACGCGGATATGCCAAAGCCTGTATTTCTTTAATAGCCTCAGGCTCCAATATGGGTTGACCTGTGAGGGTGGCTGAGTGAACTTTTAGATGCTTAGGATTGTTCAAACGTTCAGCGGGTACATCACGCAAATCTTTGTAGCCTTCCCCTCTCAATTCAGCAGCAATTGCTTTGCCGTATGGCAAGATTTCTACTGGGTATTCCACACCCACTTCGGGCGGCGAACAGTAATCGATAAAGTCACAAGTAAATGGATCGGTACATTGTTCTCCCGGGACAACTTCCGGCTCTACTGGTGAAGCTAAGGTTTTTTTGGCAGCATCAACCCAAGATTGAACTTGAGGGATATTTGGTTCGACCTGATTAGATAAGTCCGCCTCCGAAAATAGCCCTACGTAATTTCCATCGCCTTTATATACGAATTGATTATTGATGTAGGCTAAAGCCATGCTCGTAGGCTTATAACCAGCTTTTGCCATGACCCAACTCTGAACGGTGACATCATCAACATGGTAGCTCTTTACGCCTGTAGAGGACTTCACTTCCACTATGCGATAGCCATCATCCTCAGGGAACAGTAGATCGGCACGAATCATGACATCTTCCTCAAAGAAGGCTCCCTCGAAGATCATCTGATGTTTTGCCAGAGCCTCTTTAGTTAATTTGATTGCAGCTTGTCGATTTAGGGTTTCAATAAAAACCCCGCCGGGATAATTTTTCCGAGCAATATCTCCGACTTTGTTGCCCTCGTCAAAGCGTACTTGAGTGGCTGCACTAATTTGGGTGAGTTCTGGTCGATTAATCTGTAACCATAGACGCTTGGGGCATTGGCGATGAGCAATGATCTTCGATTTACTCAAACTTGCCATAATGATTACTTAGCCAGCTCAGATTGATACTCAGCCCTGCCTTTTTCTAGCAAAGCATCGAATAACCTCTCGAGCTTAGAGTTTGAACCCCTTATGCCGGCTACTACTGCAGCCGCCCATTCAAAATACTCTTGCTTTCTTTTCGTACTCCAGTCGGCAGGGGGTGATGCCAAAATATCGCGTAGATTACAGATCTTATCGGCTAACTTTACTAACTTTGCCTCATGAGAGGAGCGAGCAGCATGTTCAATTTGCTGTAGCTTACGCTCTGCTTTAGGCAGTGCCTTATCGTCTGTAACCTCTAAAACGATTGATGTTATGTTCTTTCCGAACTCTTTAGTCAACTCTTCGGTCGTGGTTTCAGTGTCTTCAATCGTGTCATGTAATAAAGCGGCGCATAGTACATCCCAATTTAAAACGCCACCTTCGTTAACAAGTACATTGACCAATGCAATTGGATGATTTATGTAAGGGGATGCTTCGACGTCCTTGCGACGCTGATCTCTATGCTTGGTAGCAGAAAAATTTAGCGCGGAAACAAATTGATTAATCATGATTCTTTCATTCTATAAGGTTTGCTTAGCACCGCTAGGCTCCATCACAGCCTGATTACACGATAAAACATTACAAGCTCGTAATTTGAGCTACCCCGGTATATCACTCAATAAAGCGCTCTCGGGTCCAAACCTCTCTGCCCTCAACCTTGCCGGTGCAGATCTTGGTTTTACGATGTGATTGCTCTGATTGGACTGCTTCAGCAAAAGCTTTCTCTTGAGCCTCTTCCTCAGCTTTCATCTTTGCCAATTCAGATGCAGGTACAACCTCTTTACTCTCAATCATCTGCTTGAGAGTTTTCATACCTTTTATTTTTCCTGCATATTCAGCATCACTCATACGGTAATGATAATTCGTTCTTATAAATTAAATAAAGTATTTCATTCAAATCCGTCATCCCTTGCTGGCTCATTGAGCCCAGGCAAACTCATTCCGCTCGCCACTTTATAAATTGGGTCTCTTGCATTAATTTGCTCTTGAGCCCAACTTATCCAACCACTTAGCTCTTCTTTGTTTTTTCTTCGGACAACTCTGTTTGATTTGATGGCTTTAATAAATTCCCGCAGCACAGACAACTCATTCCAGCGTTCTGCTGCATCTTTGAGTTGACCCCATTTCCATGCCTCAACCTCCCTAGCCCACTTGATATCAGCAAGTCGCTTACGTTCAGCCCTTTCCTTGGACTCACTAGCCTCACGCTCTACCCTTGCTATCCTTGCATCAAATGACATCTCAGAAATAAGATTTATAACTTTCCCGAGTTGATCTTCAACGCTGATCTTTTCCGTATCTTTGACAATTTTCCATCCATAAATGTCATTATGACGAATTCTTAACTCCAGCCTACCAGATGGGATGTAGTCAATATTCATCATATAACTGTGAGTCTGCCCTCCATGAGTCCAGCTACTTTTTCGCTTCATTGGTTTAGATGGTTTAGTACTCACCTCGTAGAACTCAATAGTTACTACGTCATCATTTTTCTTAAATGCAGTTTCTTCTTTATTGGAATACTTGCTGTAGCCACCCAGTCTATAGCCACGAGCTATGAATTCATTAATCAGGGTTTGAAGGATGCGCTTTACTCGTGGAACACTATTTGGGCCAATTTGAACATCAAAGCCAGTCTTGGATTCTGACCTTCCAAATTTTGAGTAACTTTCCATTTTGAAATCTTTGAAAGTTTTCTCTATCTCTTCATGGAATTTATTGCCCTTATAAATCTCTATGACGGGGATAGGCTCAACAGGCTTATTTAACCTAGCGTCCATGATTGCTTTTTCACGAGTCCTAACATATATAAGAGGATCATGCTCATTCCACCATGGCTCTAGGGGTGGCTTTTCTGCGGTGATCTTTCCATGCTCTAACTTAGCCCAATAACCCAAAGGAGGTTTTGGAACTCCGTACTGCTTGCACCACTTGCCGAGCGCTACGTCGGAGAGCCCAATCCTTTGGGCTACCTTAGTCGCCGGCTCTGTCCAAAGAAGTTCATATATTTCACTACGTGTGTAGGATTCTCTTTCCATCATCATCCCCCTTCAGAGTATGAAGACAATTAAAGCAAATTGTAAGGATCGAATCTGGGGGTATTTTTGGGGGTAGTCATCCAAATTCGAACCTTTTTGCTCTCTTGCAAGTATCTGTATTTAAGGCAAAATATGATCATTGGTTCGATTGCCGCCGACCCACCAATTAAAGCAAACCCCTCTGATTTTTAGAGGGGTTTTGTTTATTTAGCAGCCAAACGCCACAAAGAAGTAGTTTCCTTGGCTCTTGCGGCATGCAACGCATCCGCCCTATCAAACGCTTTTGGATGCTGCGGCTTGGTATCCAATCGAGCAAGCACTTTCAGTCCTGCAGTCTCAATCCAAGAAAGCAACTCTTCTCTAGTGCGCAAACCTAAGTGCTCTGCTAAATCCGACAGAATTAGCCAGCCCTCACCATTAGGCAGCAAATGCTCCTTGAGCCCTCCTAGGAAACCCTTGAGCATCTGACTATCCAGGTCGTAGACTGCATGCTCTAAAGACGAACTTGGTCGTGCCGGCAACCAAGGTGGGTTACACACAACCAGCGCTGCTTTTCCTTCAGGGAATAAATTCGCTTTCAGTATTTCCACGTAAGCATTTAAATCTAAGCGATCAATGTTGTCTCGCGCACAGGTTATTGCACGATCGTCTAAATCGGTTGCCACAATCTTGTCAATTTCTCGCGCAGCCAGCACTACCGATAAGACGCCCGAACCAACGCCAATATCAAATGCTGTAGAACTTTGTTTCAATGCGGCTGGCAATGGCGCTTTGAGAACCAGCTCGATATATTCACCACGAACAGGTGAAAAAACACCATAGTGCGGATGAATGCGAATCTCTTCATCATCCCTTGCCAGGATGGGCACGCCCTTTTTGCGCCATTCATGAGCGCTTATCACGCCGAGCAATTCTCGCAATGAAATCACATACGATACGGTCTGATGACCATAAGCCTCAAGACAGGCTTGCGTTACATCCGGAGCACGCCTCAATGAAATAGTGTGATCTGCGTTAACTTGAATAAGCAACATTCCCAGAATTCGAGCTCGTTGCGACTGCGAAAGCCGATGTAGATTAAATGTATCGAGAAGACTTTTCTTTATTGCTGGTTCAACTTTTACATTCTTATCTGCTCGCTTGGATTTCTTGGAAGGCTTATCCACCCTTCTCACTAAAGCCTGCAGTAGTTGGCGGGCATTCTGAAAGTCACCTCTATAGAGAATTGCTGTGCCCTCGCAGGCTAATCGATAGGCTACATCAGCCGTCAGCGTATCGTCACCAATCTGGATTTTTTTGTGTGGGGCAATGCCATTTTCAGAATGCCATTTGGCAGAGCAAGATTGACCGCCTTCGTCCCAATTGATCATCACGAATTCATCATTCAAGTAGTCACAAAGCGATTATTTTGATAATCGTCAATTGCCTGCTCAATTTCAGCGCGGGTGTTCATCACAAAGGGGCCATACTGAGCGATAGGTTCATGCAGGGGTAAAGCGGCTAGCACGATGAATTGCGCTCCATCAACGCCTGCTTTAGCCTTCAAAAGATCCCCATCACCTAAGACAATAGCCGCCTGCTTAGGCACAGCCCGCATTGGACCACCAATTTCTAATCCACCCTCATAGATATAAACAAATGCATTCAATTCCTTAGGAATGCGATGCTCAAATTCACCGCCGGAAGGTAAATGCACATCCAGAAATAATGGGGCAGTCGTAATTCCTTGAATAGGACCCTGAACACTCGCACCATCATTCAGATAAGAGCCTGCTATGACTTTCACTGATCCGCCATTGGCCAAAGTGGTGCTTGGAATATCTTCTACCTGAATGTCTTTATAGCCAGGCGTCTTCATCTTTTCTATTGCAGGCAAATTAATCCACAACTGAAAGCCGCGCATTGCTCCGCTAAGCTGCTGGGGCATCTCAGAATGAATGATGCCGCGCCCAGCTGTCATCCATTGCACTCCACCAGATTTCAGATGCCCTTGATTGCCTAAATGGTCCTCATGCAACATGTGGCCTTCCAGCATATATGTCACTGTCTCAAAGCCACGATGAGGATGGGCTGGAAAGCCCGCCACATAATCATTGGGATCATTCGATGAAAACTCATCAAGCATCAAAAATGGATCTAGCCTCACCTGCTGCTGACCTCCTAGGCTACGACGTAGTTTTACACCGGCGCCATCAGAGGTTGCAATGCCAGGAATAACCGTTTGTATGTTGCGGATCATTGATAGATGATTGATCTTCCAATTAAGCCGGAGGATGATCTTCCGGATTGACATCCAAAGCGATTAAGAAACGAGACACCATGTTGTATGCGGCAATAACCGTTACCAGCTCGACTGTATCGGTGCTACCCAACTCTTTTTGTAAGCGCTTCATTAACTCAGGGTCAACTTTGATATTGCGGGTCATCTGAAAAGTCAGATCAGCAGCATCATTCTCCACTTGAGAGAAGAGATTTTTAGGGAAAGATGTTTGCCCAATTAAACGCAAAGCCTGAACTTGCTCTTCAGTGCCGCCAGCCTTTTTAAACGGAGGCGCATGATGAAAGAATTCATATTCAGCACCATTTAAAACAGCAACGCCACACATTGCCAATTCCCTTAGCTTAGGGTCCAAGGACAGATTATTACGAATCTCACCAATGAAATGATTCCAGCCTTCGGCAATCGGTACGCTATGCAATAGCATGCGATCTAGGTTGATAAATTGACCTCCGCGTCTTTGACGAATCGCAGCCACCAACTCAGCAGGGTCAGCCAAATCCATTGGCTGGTAAGGAATTAAACGTTCTGACATAAATACTTTCTATTGAGCAGTTTCTTTGATGTTGTTTTCAATGACGAACTTACCCCAGATAGCAATTTGCTTGCCAATAAATTCACGCAGGGTATCAGGGCTACCGCCAACAATATCAATTCCCTGCGCCTTAAATTTAGCCGCGATCGCTGGTGTCTTAAGCACCTTGTTAAGAGCCTGGTTCATTGCATTTATAACCGCTGGTGGAGTTTTGCCTGGAGCCAATACTGCCCACCATGATGGTGCATTAAATCCAGGAAAACCACTTTCTGCAATCGTTGGGACATTGGGCAACTCTGGCGATCTCTTGGTCGTCGTGATCACCAAAGGAATAACGCCGCCACTCTCAATATGAGGTTTCACCAAAAACTCAGAGCCTACTGCTAACTCAACTTGACCACCCAATACGTCCTGCATCAACGGGCCGCCGCCACGATAAGGAATGTGATTCCAATCGAAACCGGCTTGCTTAGCCAAACGGGCCATCGCAAGGTGGCCTAAGCTGCCAATACCGATAGAACCGTAGCTAAATTGCTTGCCTGTTTTAGAGAGTTCGACTAACTGCTTAAAACTGGTGATACCAGATTTTTTACTGGCAACGAGCACCATAGGTGAAGTTCCCACCAAAATAATTGGGGCAATGTCTTTGATGGTGTCGTAGGGAAGCTTATCTTTTAAGCTTGGATTCACACCATGGGTATCAAAAACTACCGCAAAGGTGTAACCATCAGGATCAGAGCGAGTCATTGCAGAAGTACCAATCACCCCTGATGCGCCACCCACGTTTTCCACGATGACGTTTTGCTTTAATTCAGACTGCAAAGCAGGAGCCAAAATACGGGCCACTTGATCAACTGATCCCCCAGGTGGGAAAACAGCAATTAAACGAATGGGTTTTTGGGTCGGCCAAGCGCCAGTCCCTGTTGTTTGAGCTAAAACAAGGCTACTTAGCCCAAGCGTTAATAAAATGAGAAGCAGGGCTCTTTTGGCCATTTTTGCGAGTTCCAGCATCGATTGCCTCCTTTGAATAAGACCTCAAGATTACCACCCCCAAGGGCCATTTGCTCGATAATGCAGGGGTAGCTTGAAGAGAGAAAACATGAAGTCGATCCTGAACATTGCCGCCTATTTATTTGTCAGCCTAGATGAGCTGCCAAATCTGCGCGCCAAAATGCTCGAAGAATGTAATTCTAGAGGTCTAAAAGGTACTATCTTGCTCACCGGCGAAGGCATCAATCTGTTTCTAGCAGGCAAGACAGATGAGTTGCGCGGATTTCTAGATTGGCTTCGTACAGATGAGCGGTTTGCTCCGCTCCAGGCAAAAGAAAGCTGGTCGGACGATCAGCCTTTCAAAAAAATGCTCATCAAGCTCAAGAATGAAATCATTCGCATGAACCACCCGACCATTCAGCCGGAGAAAGGTCGGGCCAATTTCATTTCACCCAAAAAATTACAAGAGTGGCTAGATCGTGGAACCGATGACTTGGGTCGCCCCATAGTCATGGTTGATACCCGCAATGCCTTTGAAGTGGACTATGGCACCTTTGAAAACGCCTTGCATTTCAATATTGAAAAGTTCACTGAATTTCCGGCGGCGATTTCAGCACACAAAGAAGCCTTGGCCGATAAAACCCTGGTGAGCTTTTGCACGGGCGGCATTCGCTGTGAGAAATCAGGGCTCTACATGCGAGAAATCGGCATGGAGCACAGCTATCAGCTAGAGGGGGGCATCCTTAAGTACTTCGAGGAAGTGGGATCTGCACACTATCAGGGCAGCTGCTTTGTCTTTGATGAGCGAGAAGCCCTAGAGCCCAATCTAGCCTCCATCCCTGTAGAGCACTCTATTCGGAAAAAGCTCAAAACCGGGTGAGATAAGGTCAATATCTGCCATAAATAGTAAAATCTCAAAGCTGTATTACATAAATAACCAACAATAAACTGGACTTGAGACATGTCTAAAATTATTCATCGGCACGCGCCGATTTTTTTATCCTTTGTGATCTTTGCAGTTTCAGCTCTGACTAGTCATTTTGTCAGCGCCCAGAGCGCCTATCCAACTAAAACCATTCGCTTAATTGCCCCAGTATCCGCTGGCGGAGGTTTGGATAACATCGCACGTGCTGTAGCTGAGCGACTATCCAAAGGATTGGGTCAAAGCGTCATTGTTGATAACTTATCGGGTGGTGGTGGCGCAATTGCAGCACAAACAACTGCTAAAGCAGCGCCTGATGGCTACACACTCATGATTGCATATGTGGGTACACATGGAACCAATCCTGCAGTACGTAAACTCAATTACGATGCCGTGAAAGACTTCACACCGATTGGCATGATTGGTGCTACTCCAAACGTACTCATCGTCAACAACAAAGTTCCTGCAAAAAATTTAGCGGAGTTTGTTGCGTACGCCAAAAAGAATCCTGCTAAATTAAGCTACGGTAGCTCGGGCCCTGGAACGCTTACCCACTTAGGCATGGAGCAATTCAAGATGTCGTCCGGCATTTTTATGGTTCATGTACCCTACCGTGGAATTGCACCCGCCTTTACCGACATCATTGGCGGTCAAACTGACGCCATGCTCCCAACCTTATTCGCAGCTATTCCATATATTCAAACTGGTCGAGTTAGAGCCTTAGCTGTAACTGGTCAAAAGCGCAGTCCTACCGAACCCAATGTTCCCACCTTTAAAGAGCTGGGTTATCCAGGATTTGATGGTCAGCAGTGGTATGGCATTGCAGGGCCAGCCAACATGCCTGAAGCGATTGTTACTAAGCTGAACTCCGAACTAAACAAGGTACTTGCAAGTCCAGAATTTGCAGAAAAAATGGCAAGTGAAGCCATGACTGTGATGCCAATGACTCCACAACAATTTAACAATTACATCAAAGAAGATATTGCGCGCTGGACTAAGGTCGCTAAAGATCGTCATATCGAACTTGAATAAATAACCCATTAAGAAATCAGAATAGGAAAATATATGTCCCACGCAATTGCCGCAGCAGCCGATCTCAACGCACCACCAGTTACAAAAATTCTGGCAGAATTTGTTACCTCACATCCAAGCCAAGGCTGGACTCCAGAAGTAGATCATGAAGCCCATCGCACATTTTTGAATTGGTTGGGTTGCGCCATTGGTGCAGCTAATCATGAAAGCGTTGAATCCTCTTTGGCTGCCATTCGTGAATTTCAACCTGCTGCCCAAGCTAGCATTCTTGGTCGCAAAGACAAAGTGGACATGGGCGGCGCTGCCCTCATCAATGGCATTAGCTCTCACACCTTTGACTTTGATGACACACACCTCAAAACAGTGATTCATCCTGCAGGTCCAGTAGCTTCAGCTATCTTGGCATTAGGTGAGCATATCAATGCAAATGGTCGTCAAATCATCGATTCTCTCATTTTGGGTATTGATGTTGCCTGTCGTGTTGGCAATGCGATGTACCCTGACCACTATCACCGTGGCTGGCACATCACTGGATCTACCGGCATGCTGGGATCAGCTGCAGCTTGCTCTCGCATGATGGGTCTAGACCTACAAAAAACGACTATGGCCTTAGGCATTGCTGCTTCACAGCCAGTTGGTATGCGTGAACAGTTTGGCACGATGACCAAACCTTTCCACCCAGGTGGCGCAGCACGTGCCGGTCAACTCTCGGCAATGTTGGCTAAGCATGGCTTCACAGCCAGCCCTAAAGCACTCGAAGCAGGTCGCGGTTATATGCAAACCGTTTCCACAAAATGTGACTGGACTGAAATTGATCGCGCCCTCGGAAAATCATTTGAGATTTCTTTAAATACTTACAAACCTTTTGCTTGCGGTATCGTGATCCACCCAGCAATTGATGCTTGCGCACAATTACGCGCCCAAGGAGTTAAGGCAGAGGATGTAGAGCGCATTGAATTACGTGCACATCCACTCGTACTTGAACTCACTGGCAAGAAAACACCTAAGGATGGTCTCGAAGGTAAATTTAGCGTGTATCACGGCTGTGCTGTTGGCTTGATTTTTGGTCAAGCAGGTGAAGGTGAGTATGCTGACGACATCGTGAACCGCCCTGATGTTGTTGCCTTACGTGCAAAAGTAAATGCCACAACCGATACCTCTATTAGCGAGGCTTCGGTTGACGTCAAAGCCTTCTTAAAGGATGGCAAAGAAGTTCATATCTTTGTGAAGAATGCGATTGGTTCCGTTGAAAACCCAATGAGCGATGCCAATTTAGAGCAGAAGTTCACTAGTTTGGCTGAGCCTATCATCGGCAAAGAGAAAACCCGTCAACTGATTTCTGCTTTATGGAAATTAGGTCAAGCCGCTGATCTTAAGCAGATCCTAAGCCTTTGCACACCTGACTAAATTTAAAAAAGAGTAAATATCAATGGCTTCATTACCAAACATCGTCATTCTCGGAGATTACGAACGCGCCCTGCGTCGCTTCTCTAATTGGGAAAAATTAGAGAAGCAAGCAAACCTGAGCTTTCATCATGACGCGCTGCGTGATGAAGCTCTCTATGAGGTCATCAAAGATGCCGACGCTATTGCTATCGTGCGCGATCGAGCGCCTCTCAATGAAGCGATGATTGCCCGCTTACCAAAGCTCAAATTTTTAATGTTTACTGGTGAGCGCAACGGCACTCTCGATGCAGCAGCTTTGGTATCACGCAATATTCCAATGGCCTGCTCACCTGGTGGCCCCTCTAAAGAAACCACTGCAGAGCTCACCTGGGCATTAATCCTTGGCGCATCTAAGCGACTCATTGAAGAAAATAAATTGATTGCCTCTGGTGGTTGGCGAGATGAGCTGTCTCTTCTGCCGATGCTCTCTGGTGAGCGCTTAGGCATCATGGGTCTTGGTGCTATTGGTAGTCGCGTTGCGCGTGTTGGCGCCGCCTTTGGCATGGAGGTAGTGGCTTGGAGCCCTCGTATGACTCCTGAGCGTGCTGCTGCAGAGAATGCAAAATCAGTGAGCTTAGATGAGTTACTTTCCACCTCTAAGGTTGTCTCAATGCATCTCGTAGCTGGTCCTGGAACCAAAGGAATCATTAGCGCTGATCAACTAGCACTGATGCGACCCGATTCCATCTTGATCAACACCTCCCGTGCTGCATTAATCAATATGACCGATCTTCAGAAGGCCCTGAAAGCCGGAAAACCAAGTCAGGCAGC
>Ga0364893_10070_pt1 | contig 71510 bp, 68 predicted proteins | sample ExccelJu500001D3_FD_206943 | JGI IMG/M metagenome (GOLD analysis project Ga0364893, IMG submission 206943) | Enriched cells from Trout Bog Lake Hypolimnion, Wisconsin, USA - BchlTB.July16.5000.01.D3 | ecosystem: Environmental > Aquatic > Freshwater > Lake > Hypolimnion/Profundal zone | place: USA...
ACAATCGTGAGTAATCTTTGCTTGGATAGGATCAAAAGCGTTAATAAGGGATTCTTTGAGGAGTTTGATGAGCTTGAGCATTACCCAATAAAAGAGATTGAGTGGAGTAACGGAGAGGGCATTAGCCCAGAAAGTATACAAAAGGCAATGAATGTTTTAAGCAGCAAACAAAGAATGGCGATGTTGATGTGGGCCTATCAAGATATGACGGCAGAAGAAGTTGGTCTGGCAATGGGTATGAATAAAAACAGCGTTGATCAGTTGTTATATAGAGCCAAGTTGAAGTTAAAGGCAGAATTGGAAAAAGGTGAATCTCATGCGATCAAATGATAAAAAGCATTTAAAGCGAGTATTGGATCAAATCAAGGTTCAAGGACCATCTACTCATTTTGAACAACGCATTTACCAAGATTGGCAAAGAACGGTCTCTAATGTGGAGCAACCAACACATCGACTCTCTGAGGCTTTAGTTCTCGCTAGATTACATCCTAGAATTGTTGGATTGATTGCAATAGTAGCTATTACAGCCTCTGTGTTGCTAGGTCAACATCTCCTGATGTCTCAAGATGAAGAATTGCACAGGATCGATGCCTTGTCTGAACTGAGCCTTTCAACTATTTAATGTAAAGCGTTCTCCCTTGCCCCTTAACTCAAAAGAGTTTTTGGGGCTTTTTTAGCAAAAGGATCATTATGAAAAAGCAGCTATTAGCATTACTATTGACCACCATTGGTATGGTAAGTTTGACTTATTCTCAAAATGATTTGTTTCAGGCAACGCCAAACCCAACTGTTCGCCAACGAATATCTGAAACACAAAAGCAATTTGCTGATTGCATCAATCAAGCCAAGATGAGTGATGCGGCAAAGGTTGTCAATAATGAGGTATTTGAGATTGTTCCCAAGTCGGAACATAAGATGAATTTATTCACTACTGACAACAAAATTACGGATGACGAAGCAAATGCACTAACGGCTTACTTAGCATCTACAAGCCAATGTCGAGCAATATCTAATCAATTCTCCGTATCGGAGCTAGCGGGCATCTACCGGAACTTTTATAGCCAAGTCGATGTTGTTTATGGGAATTTGTTGTCTAGGAAAATTTCCATAGGCGAGGCAAACAAAGAAAAGTATGAGCTTATGCAGACAGCTCAATCGCAGTGGATTAACTATGAATCAACACATAAGATCAATTGATGTGTGAGTAATTAGCAAAGGTATTAAATATGGAAAAATTAGCCAGCACAAAGCAAGCTCTTCAAAAGAGTATTGCGTCATCAGCGTATATTCGTTTTTTAAATCTATTAGATGTAATTGATTCAGCTGGAGGGTGTGAAAGGCTGGACCCACTGGAGGAATCACTGCTAGATAAACTCGTTTTAATGGCAACAAAACAAGATTGCCCCATATTGGTTGGGGATCTAATATCAATTTCAACCCTGGCTTCTCAGGCAACGCTACATGGAAGGGTAAAGAGTCTTGAGAGGAAAGGGTTAATCAATTTAATAAGTGACAAAGATGATGCTAGGAAAAAGCATGTCTATCCTACCCGGTTGACTATGAAGCGTTATGAAGAGCTTTCTGTAAATTTTGAGAAAGCCCTTAATCCGACGATGTAATTATCGATTGAGGGCGAGAGTCCCTTATGGGTCGTTAACCGCCCCACAAGAATAGTCAGATAGACTAGATATAAAAATTCATGCTCCTAGATCCAGATTCAAGTCTTGGTGGCTACCATCAATGGGGTAGCTAACGTGAAAATTGCGTTGGCGGCAAGTATCGACCGCTTCTCAATGCTATGCTTTTGATATTGAATTTAACTTGTTCTAAGGAGCTTTCGTGAAACAAATAATGATTAGACAAATAGTGGCTGCTTTGGTTTCCGCTACTTTGGCATTTGCCCCATTTACGAGTAATGCATGTACTGCTGTAAATATAGTGGCAAAAGATGGCTCGGTTGTAGCGGGAAGAACCATGGAATGGGCATTTGATATGAAGTGGCAGCTCACGGCAAACCCCAAAGGCACGCCTATTTCCCTTAGCGCACCAGCATCGCTAAAGCTGCCTGCAACAAGCCTATCGAGCAAATATGCTTTTGTCGCAATTGCGCCTGGAGTATTGGCAGGGCCTCCTGCATATTTAGAGGGTCAAAATGAGGCTGGCCTTGGTATTAGCGGAAATTTTTTACCTGGCTTTACTGAATATCAAACCGTAACCCCGCAGGATAAAAATTATGTTTCTATCCTTAACTTAGGAGGCTTTATTTTAGGAATGTTTAGCTCGGTTAAGGAGTTACGAAACGAACTGCCTAAATATAAGGTGTGGTTTGACCCAAGCGAAGTCAAGGGCTTGCCAACCCCACCTTGGTTGCATCTCGTATTAACTGATCGCGGTGGCGACAGTATTGTGGTCGAGTTTGTTAAAGGTCAAATGATGATCTATAACAACGTTGCGGGAGTGTTAACTAATGCCCCTACATATGACTGGCATCTTAATAATGTACGCAACTATCTATCGCTTACATCGACTGCAACATCATCTGTAACTGTAGGCAATGTCAATGTCACTGAGCTAGGTCAGGGTGGTGGTTTGCTGGGTTTACCAGCGGATTACACTCCACCATCACGTTTTGTCAGAGCAACCTATCTAAAGCAGTTTGCCTATCAGCCAGCCAATAGTGCCGATGCTATGCAAGCTGCTGATCATATATTGAATAACGTTGATATTCCTGTTGGAGTTGCTCGGTCTACTGATGGTAAACAGGTATTTTCTGATTACACACAGTGGGTAAACATTAAGGATTTAAAAAATAATCGCATGAAAATTGCTAACTACGCAAATCGTACGAACTTTATCGAAATCAATCTTAATGAGGTATTTAAGTCCGGGAAATCAAAGACTTGGCAGGTTGATAAATTACCATACCCCCAAAATGATGTGACGACAGAGTTCTTAAAATAAGTTGCCTCATCAAACCACCTTCGGGTGGTTTTTCTTTGGTTGGCTGCCATGGGTCGGACTCCGCCATCTAGAGTAAAGCGGGTTGAATGACTCTTATCAAACTCATAACAGCCTGATGATGTTATGTAGGTCAATAAATGGAATGTCATAAGACATAGGGTGGGGTGAAGGTCTGCTTCACATCCAAAAGCAGACTTATTTATTTTTCCGTTATTCAAGAAATTAAACTTCTAGTCGACGGTGAGTAGCCATCAGCGAAATTGAATTTTTATCAGCAAATCAAGCTCTCTAGAGCGAGAATAAATTTACATAAATTCGACTCTAAATTGTTACGACGGAGAAAATAAGAAACCAATAGAAACAAGGGGTTAAGAGTGTCAATTCGTTAGTGCTGTCGTAAAAATTACCCTTCGTAAGTCATTGATTTATATAGGTTTTATGGTACTGCATGTCCTTGGCTACGAACCAAGGGGTCGTGGGTTCAATTCCTGCCAGCCGCACCATACTACATAAGGGCCTCCTGTCGGAGGCCCTTACCTTTTGGGTCATTTCAATCTCATTTAGGCTCTTGAAATTGCCTATATAGTTGAGGTCAATATGACAAAAATTAACGCTTCCCAGGCTTTATCCCGCTATCGGGTGCTGGATTTAACGCGAGTTCGTTCGGGTCCTGTTTGTGCACGCCACTTGGCTGACTTTGGTGCGGATGTGATTAAGATCGAAAATCCTGGTCTCGAAGAGTATGCGGGACCACGAGAAGCGGCTGATTTTCAGAATCTCCATCGCAATAAACGCTCCATTACGCTCAACCTAAAATCTGCCGAGGGTAAGGTCATCTTCGATAGGCTAGTTCAAACTGCCGATGTGGTGATTGAGAACTATCGCCCCGATGTGAAGTTTCGATTGGGTATTGACTATGAGTCACTGAAAAAACTCAATCCCAAAATAGTGCTCGCGAGTATTTCTGGTTTTGGTCAAGATGGTCCTTACGTTAATCGACCTGGCTTTGATCAAATCGCCCAAGGGCTATCCGGTTTGATGTCAGTAACTGGACGTCCAGGCGAAGGCCCGATGCGCGTTGGTAGCGCGGTCACAGATGTGACTGCAGGGCTCCTAGCAGCAATGGGCGTGATGACTGCATTGCTCGAGCGTGAAGTCAGCGGTGAAGGGCAATGGGTTCAATCCAACCTATTACAAGCAGGGCTTACCTTATTGGATTTTCAAGCAGCTCGGTACACCATGAGTGGCGAGGTGGCCAAGCAGGTTGGCAATGATCACCCCACCTTTATGCCGACTTCCGCATACCAAGCTAGTGATGGCTACATCAATATTGCCGCTACGGGTCCAGGCATCTGGGAAAAATTTGCTGCAGCGATTGGTCGCGATGACTTATTGGCCGATGAGCAATTCAAAATTGGTAAAGGTAGATCAGAAGGCCGCGCGCGCTTAAATGCTGAACTCAGCAAAACCTTGATTCAGAAAACCAGTGCCCAATGGGTAGAAATACTTTTAAAAGCAGGCATACCTTGTGGGCCGATTTATGGGATTGATCAAGTCTTTGCCGATCCACAAGTGCAACATCTGGGCGCTATCGGCAAGGTCACGCATCCAGAGTTGGGTGAATTGTCTTTATTGAATCAATCGATTGCTTTATCCAGAACTCCCGCTACGATGGTTGCCAGCAGTCCGATTAAGGGTCAGCACACCACAGAGGTATTGCGTGAAATTGGCTATAGCGATCTAGAGATTGAAGTATTTACAAATAATCACGTTATTGAATAAGAAAGTCAGTATGGCAAGAATCATTACTCAAAAAAATGGCGCTGTAGGCATCATCACCATCTCTAATCCTGAAAAGATGAATGCGATGACCTTGGATATGTGGTCCGCCATTCCTGTAGCCATTCAAAGTTTTGACGCAGATGCTGAAGTGCGCGTGATTGTGGTTTCAGGTGAGGGTGAAAAGGCTTTTATCTCAGGCGCAGATATTTCCCAATTCGACAAGCTTCGGGGAACAGCAGATGCCCAGGAGCAATACAACCAAGCGGTCACTGCAGCGTATCAAGCTCCCATAGTTTGTAGCAAGCCTGTGATCGCGAGCATTCGTGGTTATTGCTTTGGTGGGGGATTAGGTTTCTCCGCATCCTGCGATATTCGGATTTGCTCAGAAGATGCTCAATTTAGAATGCCTGCCGCTCGATTGGGATTGGGTTACAGCCCAGAGGGTATTCGACGCTTCATGAGTATTCTCGGACCGGCTAATACCGCTGACATCTTCTTCAGTGCCCGCCGCTTTAATGCAAGAGATGCATTGCAAATGGGCTTTGTTTCCAAAGTACACCCAGACGCTGATCTAGAAAAATTGACCATGGCGTATGCCCAACTCATCTCTGAGAATGCGCCATTGACTGTAGCCGCGAGTAAGTTTGGGATTAAGCAAGCTTTGCTTGATCCAGAGCTTAAGGATTTAGAGCGGGCCACAGAGATGGTCAAGATTTGCTTTGCTAGTGAAGATTATAAAGAGGGCCGCAAGGCTTTTGCAGAAAAACGCACACCTCAGTTCACTGGTAAATAATGATGTTGATCAGCAGAAGAGTTGTCTGTTTTTTGATTTACGCACTGATCTGCTGTAGCTCTTTTGTTTATGCGCAAAATACTTATCCAGATAGGCCCATTAAGTTAATTGTTGGCTATCCACCAGGCGGCGCAGCAGATTTTGTAGCCCGCGTTACTGCGGAGCAAATCTCTCGTGAAATTGGCGTTGCAGTTACTGTCGAGAATCGACCTGGGGCAGGAGGTGCGATTGCCGCCGATTTAGTGGCTAAAGCCCCGCCTGATGGTTACACCATTTCTTTATATGGTCCGCATGCGCAGATCAAGGCACTTTATCCAAAGATGGCTCTAGAGGAGGGTGACTTTGTACCAGTCACCAATATTGCAACCGGCTCCATGATTATTTGCGCAAATCCAAAGGTGCCCTATAAAAATCTTCGAGAGTTGATTGCTTTCAGCAAGGCCAATCCTGGAGTGATTTTTAACGCCTCTTCTGGCAATGGTTCGACTCCTCATTTAGCCGCCGCTTTATTTGAATCTGTTGCTAATGTGAAATTCACAACCATTCAATTTAAAGGTGGCGGTCCAGCAGCCGTCTCAACAATAGCTGGTGATACCCAACTCATGTTTGCTACGCCGCCAACAGTCATGAGTTTTATTAAGAGTGGTGACTTAAAGGCGATTGCTTTGACCTCCGCCAAACCTTCTGCCGCCATTCCTGGGGTTGCTGGAGCCGAAGAAAGTGGTTTATCTGGCTATAACTCAACGTTTTCATATGGATTGTATTTTCCAGCCGGCACTCCCGCTGCTATTACCAACAAGATGTTTGTTGCTGCGTCCAAGGGGATGGCTCAGCCAGGGGTCAAGCAGCGTTTAGCCGCACAAGGCATGGATGTCACCACCTCGAAATCTCCAGCCCAGTTTCAGGTCCATTTGCGGACCGAGGCACCAGCTTTGGCTGAGATTGTCAGAATCTCCGGCGCCAAATTGGAATAGTATTTTTTCGATATCGACAGGGCCTTCTATTTCAACCATTTCATGTCGATTTCACATAGATACCTTATAGTTTGCCTATGAGCATTTCAGCCCCCATTTCTTCAGCAGAGCCCCCAGTCGCGGTTTGGTCCCAGACTGATGGCAATAACGCCAAAATTTCCCTTATGGGCAAAATTAATGTCTATTCCCTGGGTGGGGTATGGACTCAAATTCGCGCTGCTCAAAATGCTTGGCTGAAACAAGGCGCAAGCCAGTCCTTAGTATTAGATGCCTCACAGATTTCTTCTTTAGATGGTGCGGGCATTGCCTTTTTGATTGGTGTTGAAGAGGTACAACAAAAAGCAGGTGGAAAGTTTGAGATTGTCGGTTTAGATGCCCGCTACCAGCCGCTCTTAAAAGAATTTGACCCTATCTCGAATTTATTTCCAGTGCCAGCAGTCATTCCTAAGAGAAGTTTTATCGTTAGCACTGGCATGGCTGCACAAAATCTGATTGACGATGCCCGTGGTCTCATCACTTTCACTGGCCACTTAACAGCGGATTTAGTGTGGTCCATTCGCAATATCAAACAGGTCCGCTGGGGTGATTTTGTCAACGCTGCCGTAGAAGCCGGTATTAATGCTTTGCCGATCGTGGGTTTGGTCTCCTTTTTGATCGGGGTAATTTTGTCGTTTCAAGCGGCCATTGGCATGAAGCAATTTGGCGCCGAATCTTTTGTGGGCCCGCTAGCTGCACTAGGCATTGTGCGAGAAATGGGCCCCTTGATTACTGCCATTTTGCTTGCTGGCCGTTCATCAGCTGCGTTTGCCGCTGAGATTGGCACCATGACTGTCAATAGTGAAGTCGATGCATTGGTGAGTGGGGGTCTGAGCCCCATTCGCTTCTTGGTTGTGCCAAGAGTACTTGCAGGTATTTTGGTGATGCCTATCTTAACTTTATATGCCGACATCATCAGCATCATTGCCTCCATGTTTACGATGCTGGCTTACGGCATCCCGTTTATTAATTTTTATAACGGCATGTTGGCAGCGGTAGATATTGAAGACATCTCATCTGGCTTGATTAAAGCGACGCTGTTTGGCGTTGTGGTATCCGCTGTAGGTTGCTTGCGTGGCATGCAAACTGGCACAGGTGCTGCTGCAGTAGGTATTTCTGCAACGCGCGCTGTCGTTAGCAGCATCGTAATGATCGTATTGGTTGACGGTGTGTTTGCCTTCATTTCCTATAAGACAGGTTTCTGATGGATACGACCAATAACAACTCCTCCAATACAACCTACGCCATAGACGTTCAGAATCTCACGGTAGGTTATGGCTCGAACGTGTTGATGAAGGATCTCAACTTCACCGTGAACAATGGGGAGATTTTTGTGATTCTTGGCGGTTCTGGTTGCGGTAAGTCCAGCCTTCTGAAAAATCTCTTTGGTTTGTATCAGCCTCTAGCTGGCGATGTTCTGATTGAAGGGCAAAATATTACTGCTGCTCAAGGAGCAGAGCGTCAAAAGATCATGACAAGCTTTGGTGTGATGTATCAGCAGGGCGCTTTATTTGGTTCTATGAATTTACTTGAGAACGTGACACTCTTTATGGAGGAGTACACCGAGCTCACTCAGGATCAGATGGATTTATTGGCGCGCTGTAAATTGGATTTGGTCGGCTTGCTGCCATATGAAACCTATATGCCCAGTGAGATTAGTGGGGGGATGCAAAAACGTGCCGCCATTGCCCGAGCCATGGCACTTGATCCTAAAATTTTATTTCTGGATGAACCGTCAGCCGGCCTAGATCCCATTACCTCGGCAGATTTAGATAGCACGATTTTGGACTTATCGAAAAATTTGGGCATTACCTTTGTGATCGTGTCTCATGAGCTAGCTAGTATTTATGCCATTGCCGATAAAGTCATCATGTTAGATAAGGGTGCCAAGGGCATCATTGCCGAAGGCGATCCAAAAGTATTAAGAGATACCAGTACTGACCCTAGAGTGCATCAATTCTTTAATCGCATTATGAGTAAGGACGTAGCATGAGCAATAACTCAAATCCCAATTATTTCCGTCTCGGCCTATTTGTACTTGCTGCAATTGGAGTGCTTGTTGCAGTCGTCCTCATTTTTGGATCAGGCCAGCTTTTTAAAAAATCATTTGTGATTGAGACCTATATTAAGCAATCTGTGACAGGCTTGGATACTGGGGCCTCAGTAAGGTTTAGGGGTGTCAAGATTGGCCAGGTTACCTTGATTGGTTTGTCTGGAGATATTTATGAGAAGGACATTCCGTTTCAGGAAAGAGAGCAATATGTAGTGGTGCGTATGCAGATCCTCGGTGAAACAGTGAATGAAGACCTTATTCAGGAGTTTGTTAAAAATAATTTACGCGCACAAGTGAAGTCCCAGGGCATTACAGGCGTCAATTACATTGAATTTAATTTCACCCCAAATGCCAATACCTACCCACCGTTGCCTTATGACTGGAAGCCAGCTTACCCAACCATCCCCTCTTTACCCAATCAAGCGGACCAAATTATTGGCGGTATTCAGAAGTTGATTGATGGCATGAATCAGATCAACATCGATGGCACTCAGAAAAAATTTGATGCTCTATTGAATAATTTAAATCTAGTGATGGGTGGTAATGGCAAAGACAATGACGGCATTATTCAATCTGTCAAAGATTTGAATGTTTTATTAGCTCGCATTGCTAAGGTGACCGATAAAGATGAGCTAAATGTGCTGATGCGTGAACTGGTCGGCGCCATGGTCTCTTTGCGCCAGACGATTACCAGCATTCAGGGCGATTCTGCGATTACCATCGAGAATCTCAAGCAAACTAGCGAGCAATTAAATGAGCTCACCAGAATTGCTAGTCAGTCGCCAGCGAGTTTGATCTGGAGTGAACCGCCACCTCGAATTACGCCGCCCATGAATGGAGCGCAAAAATGAGAACCCAATTGATGAATCGATCGACTCTACTGAAATTTGTTGTTTGTGGTGCATCGCTCGCCATTCTGGCGGCATGTTCTTTACCAAAGCAACCAGCAATTCAACCTACGAGCTGGATGGTTGCCCCTGAGCGTACTGGAAGCCCTTATCAGCCGCGTACTAACTTTTGGTTAAAGATTGGATCTATCTCTGTTACGCCACCCTCTGACGGCAAGTCTATGGTCTATCGACTGAGTGATCAGCGCTATGAAAAAGATTTCTACAACATTTATTCAACCATTCCGAGTGAGATGATCGGCAATGCCACACGTCAGTGGTTGAACAATGCCAATATCTTCTCTACAACGGTAGGTCAAAGCAATACCTTCTTCCCTTATTACACCCTGCAAGCTTCTGTGGAAGAGTTCTATGGGGATTACCGCGTTCGCCCTGAGGCGGTTGTAACGATAGAGTTTTTCCTAGTTGTTGCTAATGGTGGCAAAACCAGTCCCCTCATTGGTGCAAATCGTTACTCTCAGCGTGTTGCACTCAAAGACAATACCCCTGGTGCCTTAGCCATTGGTCAGCAGCAGGCTTTAGCCGAGATCCTCAGGCAGTATGAAGGGGAGTTATATAAGTATTCAGGCAATTTGCCAAAACCTTTAGGTCAGTAATTTTATGAACAGCCTTACCCGTCGCTCAGTTGTTTCATCAGCACTGCAATTATCTCTTTTGGCCTTAGGCATGGGGTTCAGTGTTTTTGCGTCAGCACAAAGTTTTCCCACCAAGCCAATACGTTTAATTGTTCCCTTTGCGCCCGGTGGCAGCACTGACATCATTGCACGCGCTGTGGGTGATGCCTTGGGCCGCCAATTGGGTCAGCCTGTGATTGTTGAGAACAAAGCTGGTGGTGGAGGTTCTGTTGGCGCTTTGGAGGTGATGCGTGCCCCTAAAGATGGTTACACCATTGGCATGGCCACTGTTTCCACTACAGCAGCCAATCCTGCAATCAATCCTAAGATTGGTTATGACCCGATTAAAGATTTCATGCCGATTAGCAATATTGCGGCAACCCCAAACGTGATTGCGGTCAATCCTTCATTTCCGGCAAAGGATTTCAAAACCTTCATGGCGGTATTGAAGGCGAACCCTGGTAAGTATTCTTATTCAAGTTCGGGCACAGGCGGTATTGGCCACTTGCAAACAGAGTTGTTCAAAAGTCTTGCTGGTGTATTCATCGTGCACATTCCTTATCGTGGTGCTGGTCCAGCATTGGCTGACACGGTTGGCGGTCAGGTTTCCATGATTTTTGATAATTTGCCATCCTCTTTGCCGTTTATTAAAGACGGTAAGTTGGTGCCGATTGTGGTCGCCGCCCCTAAACGTTTGGCGCAATTGCCAAACGTTCCCACTTTTGCAGAGGTCGGTTTAGCGCCAGTCAATCGCATGGCTTACTATGGCCTTTTGGGTCCGGCTGGTATGCCTAAAGATGTTGTGGATAAGTACTATGCGGCTCTTCAAAAGGCGGTCGCAGACCCCGCAGTATTAAAGCGTATTGAGGAGACCGGTTCTATCATTAACGTCAATGGTCCCGATGCATTCTCAAAAGAGATTAAGGCCGAGTACGCGGTTTATAAAGAAGTTGTAGCTAAACAGAAATTACAGTTAGATTAATCACTTCATCATCGGAGTGATTTGCTTATTATAAAAATAGATAGATCAAAATTATTGGGGATCACATGGATTTAGGAATAAAAGGTAAGGTTGCATTGGTGTTGGCCTCTAGTCGTGGTTTAGGTCAAGCGATGGCAGTGTCGTTGGCACGCGAGGGCGTCAAGGTGGCAGTCACCGGTCGTAACCCAGAGGGCTTAAAAAACTCTGTTGAGATGATTGAAGCTGTGGGCGGTACAGCCTTAGCCCTTTCTTGGGATCTTGCGGACTTATCCGTGATTGATGGCTTGGTTTCTAAAGTAGAAAAAGAACTTGGCCCGATTGATATTCTGATTAATAACACTGGTGGACCACCCCCAACTCCTGCAGCTGGTCAAGATCCTGCTCTGTGGCAAAAAAGTTTTAATGATATGGTTTTGTCTCTCATCAGTATCACTGATCGAGTGCTGCCTGGTATGCGCCAGCGTAAGTGGGGTCGTATTGTCACGAGCACCACTTCAGGCGCCATTGCTCCAATCAAGAACTTGGCCATTTCCAATACCTTGCGCGCAGCGTTGCTGGCATGGTCTAAAACCTTGGCTTCTGAAGTTGCTACCGAAGGCGTTACAGTCAACGTTATCATGCCGGGTCGCGTCGCCACTGATCGTCTGCGTCAATTAGATGAGGCAAGAGCAGGGCGTGAAGGTACAAGTTATGAAGCAGTAGTTCAAGCGAGTTTGCGGCAAATTCCCATGGGGCGATATGGCGATCCAACCGAGTATGGCGATACCGCCGCATTCTTATGCAGTCAAAATGCTTCTTTCATTACCGGCACTGTCACTCGAGTGGATGGCGGCCAGGTTCAGGCGGTTTGATAGGAGCGCTCTCTGACCTCTTGCGAGGTCTACGACGGGATCTCAGATCTACTGAGTTAGCTTGGCTGTTAGTGGCGCTTACCTTATCGGTAGCTGCTTTATCAAGTGTGAGTTTTTTAGCGGATAGAATGCAACGCGCATTTCAGTTTGATGCGCGTCAGCTTCTGGCGGCTGATCTATTGATTGCTGGCGATCGCCCAATACCAGAGCGCTTTCTTGTAGAGGCACAAACACGCAATCTTCAAATTGCCCAAACCGTCGTTTTCCCAAGCATGGCTACGGCGGGCTCACAAAGTAAGTTGAGCTCATTAAAGGCTGTCAGTTCAAGCTATCCGCTGCGTGGTCAGTTGCAAATTGATGCGCCAAAAGAAACTCCAATTATTAACAAGCAACAGAATGGCCCAAGTAAAGGAACAGTTTGGGTTGATCCTGCCATGCTCAATAGTTTGCATGCGAAGGTCGGCGATCAAATTATCTTAGGTGATCAGCATTTCACAATCGATGCGCTACTGTTGCGTGAATTAGATCGTGGTGCGGGTTTTATGAACTTTGCACCCCGTGTGATGATGTCCTTAGATGATTTGCCAGCAACGGGACTTATTGGCTTTGGTAGTCGCGTGACTTATCGCTTGCTATTGGCAGGTTCCGATAAAGATGTGGCTAGCTATCAGAAGTGGGTCGAGAACTATATTCAGTCTGAGGATATTCGAGGCCTACGCATCGAGACTTTGGAGAACGCGCAACCCATTATGCGCAAAACTCTGGAAAGGGCTGAGCGCTTCCTGTCTTTGATTGCCTTGTTAACGGCAATGGTTGCTGCAGTAGCGATTGCTTTATCTGCGCGTCGCTACGTCATTAAACAAGCCGATGTGTGTGCCGTACTGAAATGCTTTGGTGCCAGTCAGGCAAACATCCTAAAACGACAAGTGCAGACTCTAGTGGCTATCGGTATTGCAGCTGCAGTCTTGGGTTCCCTGATTGGTTATGGCGTTCAACACATTCTATTGGGTTTATTGGGTAATTTGATCTTGGCTAATCTGCCAGCAATCTCACTTTGGCCGGTGTTATGGAGCGCCTTGTTTGCTTGGTTCTTATTGATTGGTTTTGCAGGCCCGCCTTTATTTAGCTTGATCAAAGTGAGCCCCATTCGTTTGGTGCGCAAAGAGTTTGAAGGTGTTTCTGTCGCGGCAGTCTGGGTGGCCATCTTTGGTATAGCTACCTGTAGTGCTTTGATTGTGATTGCCGCGCGAGATTGGAAGTTGGCCGCCTGGGTTGGTCTAAGCTTTGGTGCGGCAGTAGCGGTTTTTGCGCTGTTAGCCTGGGGAATTCTGAAACTGTTGGGGCGTATTACGCCAAAAAACTTTGCCCTGCGTTTTGCTTTAACAATGCAAACACGCCGCTCTGGCTTTGCAATGATGCAAATTACTGCATTAGGAATTGCTTTGATGGCGCTCTTGATGATTCTGCTCTTGCGTCAAGACTTGTTAAGTACTTGGCGCGGCAATATTCCTACGGACGCGCCCAATCGTTTCATGATTAATGTGCAAGATGATCAAAAGCAGGGCATAGCTCAAACTTTGTTATCTGCTGGATTAACCAAGCCAGATTTTTACCCAATGGTTCGTGGGCGTTTAATTGATATCAACGGCCGCAACATCACTCCCAATGATTACGTTGAAGACAATGCCCGGCGCTTAGTGGATCGAGAATTTAATCTCTCCTATACAAACCAGTTACCTTCCGGCAACCGGATTACAGATGGTCAATGGATTGAAGGTTCCAAACCAGAAATCTCCCTTGAGACCGGAATTGCTAAAACGCTCAAACTCAAGCTAGGTGACCAACTCAGCTTTGAAGTTGCCGGTGAAAAAGTAACTGCGCCTATTACTTCATTGCGCAAATTAGATTGGGGATCCATGCGTGTGAACTTTTTTGTCATCATGCCGCCAGATTTACTCAAGGGCTTGCCGCAATCTTGGATCACCTCTTATTACCAGCCGCCGGACATTCAGAGTTTGGATTTTGAGTTAACCCAAGCCTATCCAAATTTGACAGTAGTGGATGTCGCCGTCTCATTAGCGCAGATTCAGGAAGTGCTGGATCGCCTATCGATGGCTTTGGGTGTGTTATTTGCGTTTACGATTGCAGCAGCGATCTTGGTATTGATGGCAGCAATCGCAGCAACTCAAGATGAGCGCTTTAGAAGTGCCGCTCTTTTAAAGGCAGTAGGCGCCTCCCAAACAGTATTGGGCAGTATTGCCGCAGCAGAGTTAAGCATCATTGGTTTAGTGGCCGGGAGTTTGGCAGGTCTTGCCGCAGGGATAGCGGCTTGGGCATTAGGACGTTTTGTTCTGGAGATTGAGTTCAACGCCTTTGCACAAGCTCTTGGTATGGGCATTGCTTTTGGAGTACTGGCTTGTGGTTTGGCTGGATTTCGGTTTTGCCGAAAAATACAGAGAGCCAGTGCGATTGAATGCTTACGAGAAAGCACCTAAGAGAAAGTGCTTAGGAGAGTGTTACGGCGCTCTTCGGTAATTCAACTAAGCGAGAGCCAGCAAAACGGTCTGGCAAACTTTGACGCCCAAGTGGGTTGACGCGATCTAGATAAGTACTCAGTGGCCAGATAAATAGCGCGACCGTAAAGAGCATTTCAATAATTTGCCATTTCTCTAGCTGTAATAGAGCCTGCAACAAGATGCAAGGCAAAATCCAGAGTGAGCCGTACACATAACGCCAAAAGGCTTGGCGTCTGCTTAAAGTGTAGCCACTCTGATTGATCATACGGATGCGCCAAGTTTGCATCGCGAGTGTTTGACCTGATTTAGTCCAGTACCAAACAAAGTAAAGACCCAGCACCACATAAAGATATAAAAAGGTAAGCCAGCTTGGTAATGAAACACCGAACAAAATACCTAAGGCTAAGTTAGGCACTAGGAAAGTCAATGCGACTACGCCTAGTAAAACAAGTTGTTCATAGAGCGTGCAAGAAACCCGACGCCAAAATTGGGGGGAGGGTAAAGCACTTAATTCTGCAGGCGTCATAAGCCTTATTGATTACTTGGAGCGCTAGTACTCTCGGTGCTCTGGGCAGGACTTTCTGGAGCGCTTAGTGTCAAAGCAGGTTTTTGTTTAATGGGGTGTTGCTGCAAAGTCGGCGCACTTGCTGCGGTCGGCTTCTTCTTATTTTCTTCTGCCTTGGCTAACTTTTTCTTTTCTTCATCGCTTAACTTTTGATACGCACTCCACGCCTCTGCTTTTTTCTCAGCAGGAAACTTCAGGCTAGAAAGATAGTTTTCACGAGCCACGCGACGATCTTTTTGTGACAGGCTAGACCAACCAACCATTCGGGACTGAAGCCGGGCCTGATCTTGCTCGTTCATCTTTGGATAGAGGTTAGCGACTTGCACCCACTTCTTGCGACTCTCAGGAAGCATATAGTCCCAGTCGCTTTCGAGCGGCGCCAGAATTTTTTGTTGCGCTGGCTTGAGACTTTCCCAAGTGCCATCCGGTTTTTTCTCAGGGATGCCAGTTGGTTTGCTATGACCACCATTTGCAGCGGAGCCACCAGATGATGGGCCTTGTGCGTACGCTACAGAAATACTGCCGCTAAGAACGGCAATGGCTAGCGCAGTGTAGGCGCTGGCAGCAGCTGTCTTGAGGGTCATTGCCATTCTGGGTGAGTGGCGAATTATTTGCTTTGGATCGAGCTTGAGCTATTAGAGCTAGAGTCAGCTATGCCGCCATTCTTCAGGAAGCCCATAAAGCCGCTGTCGGCATAGGCATCTGGTGGAACATCATCAGACAAGAGCGCTGCATCAACCTCAGCAATATCGTTAATGCGTGAATCTTCTTGCCACTGAGCAATGCCAATCAGTCCAAAAACCAAGACAACGAGTGGCGCAACCCAACCAAGGGTGTCCCAGGTGGAGCGTGAGCCAAATGACCAGTTTCCAGAGGAAGTCGCCAAAACTGGCTTCCGTATCCAAACTTTTTCTGCTTTTCTGACAGAAAGCGCCTTCATGCGGGCAGCGTAAAGGCGATCTTTGATGCTGGCAGGCAAGGCTTGAGAGCCTTGACTAAGCAGGGCGGCACTAGCTTGGCCAAATTGGTCAGCTTGGGTCGGGTTTAAGAGGTCTTCAGCGCGGTTCACAGGGTAATTCCTTTTAATTTCAGTGCTTTAGCTAGGGCTTGAGTAGCCCTAGAACAATGCGTTTTGACGCTACCTTCGCTACAACTCATAGCTTTGGCAGTATCAGTAATGCTTAGCTCATCCCAATAACGCATCAGGAAGGCTTCTCGTTGACGAGCGGGTAATTTTGATATTTCTGACTCTAATGCCTGCAGCAGTTGGCTGCGTTCTAGTTTATGAGCCCCATCTTGGTGAATTTCACTGTCATCAGGGGCTGAAAGTGACTCTAGGGGGTCAAAATCATCGTTTTCATCCGATTTCTTTCCCATATTGGAAAAGAGGGTGACCCAAGTATTTCTGACTTTTTGCCGTCTAAACCAGTCATGAATGCGATTTTGCAAGATTCTGGTGAATACCAGGGGTAATTCAGCTGCTGGCCTATCCCCATATTTCTCTGCCAACTTGATCATGGCATCTTGCACGATGTCCAAAGCTGCATCGTCATCTCGCACGGCGTAGACCGCTTGCTTAAAAGCTCGCTGTTCTACTCTGCTGAGAAAGTCGGATAGTTCTTGGGCTGACGCCATGCAAAGGATTAGACCTCAATCTGTAAGTGTTGAGCTATTTTAGGGGATTGCTATAGAATATAGGGCTTACTACCTAGAATCTCATTCAAGAAGTGGTTTTTCCGGTAGCAGCGCCGTTCGAACCCGGGCCATAAGCAAGGGATAGAACAGACCAAACAATTTTTTGCCGAAAATTGCAAAGGACGAAAGAAAATGAATACAAGCAGCGCCGAATTTTTAGCTACTAAAGCTAACAAAGACACAGCAACCCCAACTCCCGTAGCGGCCCCAGAAATCATTGGTGCAGAAATGCTCGTGCGTGCCCTGCATGCCGAGGGTGTGGAATTCGTTTGGGGATACCCCGGCGGATCTGTTCTCTTTATCTATGACGAAATTTTTAAGCAGAATAAGTTTGAACACATACTTGTTCGCCACGAGCAAGCAGCAGTGCATGCGGCCGATGGTTACGCACGTGCAACTGGTAAGGTTGGCGTTGCCTTAGTAACCTCTGGTCCTGGCGTCACCAATGCGGTGACAGGTATTGCTACTGCTTACACTGATTCAATCCCCATGGTGATCATCAGCGGTAACGTGCCAACCTATGCGATTGGTGAAGATGCTTTCCAGGAGGCAGATACCGTTGGTATTACTCGCCCAGTGGTAAAACACAACTTCCTCGTGAAGGATGTGAGAGATTTGCCTTTGGTATTGAAGAAGGCTTTTCACATTGCCCAAACAGGACGTCCTGGTCCAGTATTGATTGATATTCCGAAAGACGTTTCGGCGGCTAAGGCGCCATTCGTTTATCCAGAAACTTTGGAGATGCGTTCCTATAACCCAGTAGTGAAGGGTCATAGTGGGCAGATTCGCAAGGCGGTTTCTTTATTGCAAGAAGCAGAGCGTCCATACATCTATACCGGTGGTGGTGTGATCTTGGCTGATGCAGCACCAGAACTCAAAGAGTTTGCTGACTTACTCGGTTACCCAGTTACCAATACCTTGATGGGCTTAGGCGGTTTTCCTGGTTCTAGCCCTCAGTTCTTGGGTATGTTGGGGATGCACGGTACATACCAAGCCAACATGGCAATGCAACACAGTGATGTGTTGATTGCGATTGGTGCGCGCTTTGATGACCGCGTGATCGGCAATACCGAGCACTTTGCAAGTCATCCACGCAAGATCATTCATATCGATATCGATCCTTCCGTGATTTCTAAGCGTGTGAAGGTGGATGTTCCAATCGTTGGCAATCTGAAAGAAGTATTGCAAGAAATGACTGCGCAACTAAAAGCTGCTGGTCCACGCAAGAATGAGGCAAAAGTTGCCGCTTGGTGGGAGCAGATCAATGAGTGGCGCAAAAAAGATTGCCTTAAGTACGACGAAGCATCACAAATCGTGAAGCCTCAGTATGTGGTTCAAAAGTTGTATGAGCTCACTGGTGGCGACGCCATTATTACTTCGGACGTAGGTCAACATCAGATGTGGGCCGCGCAGTTCTACAAATTTGATAAGCCACGTCGTTGGATTAACTCTGGTGGTCTTGGCACCATGGGTGTTGGCTTGCCATACGCCATGGGAATCAAGAAGGCCTTTCCTGAGCAGGATGTTTTTGCCATTACTGGTGAAGGCTCCATTCAGATGTGTATTCAAGAGCTATCGACTTGTAAGCAGTACAACACGCCTGTAAAGATTGTGTCTTTGAACAACCGCTACTTAGGTATGGTTCGTCAGTGGCAAGAGCTTACCTATAACAAGCGTTATTCCAGTTCTTACATGGATTCTTTGCCAGACTTTGTGAAGTTGGCTGAAGCCTATGGTCACGTTGGTATGCGGATTGAGAAGAAGTCTGATGTTGAGGGCGCACTCAAAGAGGCGATTCGATTGAAAGATCGTACGGTGTTTATGGATTTCCAAACTGACCCAGAAGAAAACGTTTGGCCTATGGTCCAAGCAGGTAAGGGTATTACTGAAATGCTTTTGGGTAGTGAGGATCTCTGATGCGACATATTATTTCTGTACTCATCGAGAACGAGCCCGGCGCCTTGTCCCGCGTTGTGGGTCTTTTCTCCGCACGTGGTTACAACATTGAAACTTTGAGCGTTGCACCAACGGAAGACCCATCGCTCTCACGTATGACGATTGTCACGATGGGTTCTGATGATGTCATCGAGCAAATCACTAAACACTTAAACCGTTTGGTTGAAGTCGTGAAGGTGTTTGATCTGAGTGAGGGCCCTCATATTGAGCGTGAGCTCATGATGATTAAGGTTCGCGCAGTGGGTAAAGAGCGTGAAGAGCTCAAGCGCACTACCGATATCTTTCGCGGTCGCATCATTGATGTGACGGATAAGAGTTACACCATTGAATTAACTGGTGATGGCACCAAATTGGATGCCTTTATTGATTCGATTGATCGTGCCTCCATTTTAGAAACTGTGCGTTCGGGCGGTTCTGGAATTGGGCGCGGCGAGCGTATCTTGAAGGTTTAATTTTTTAACTGATTACTGCATTAACTACATTTTCAAAACAAGGAAAGAGCATGAAAGTTTTTTACGATAAAGACGCTGATTTGTCCCTCATTAAAGGCAAAAAAGTCACCATCATTGGCTACGGTTCACAAGGACATGCCCATGCCCTGAACTTGAACGACTCTGGCGTTAAAGTGACTGTCGGTTTGCGTAAAGATGGCGCTTCTTGGAGCAAGGCCGCTAATGCTGGCTTGAGCGTTAAAGAAGTTGCTGAAGCTGTTAAAGATGCTGACGTTGTGATGATGCTCTTGCCTGATGAGCAAATTGCTGATGTGTACAACAAAGAAGTTCACGCCAATATTAAGCAGGGTGCAGCTCTTGCATTCGCTCATGGCTTTAACGTTCACTATGGTCAAGTTCAGCCACGTGCTGACTTGGACGTGATCATGATTGCTCCTAAGGCCCCAGGCCACACTGTGCGCGGTACTTATGCGCAAGGTGGTGGTGTTCCTCATTTGATCGCTGTTTACCAAGATAAGTCTGGTTCAGCTCGTGATGTTGCTTTGTCATACGCTACTGCTAACGGCGGCGGTCGTGCCGGCATCATCGAAACAAACTTCCGTGAAGAAACTGAAACCGATTTGTTCGGTGAGCAGGCTGTTCTTTGCGGTGGCGCAGTGGAATTGATCAAAGCTGGTTTTGAGACTTTGGTTGAAGCAGGTTACGCTCCTGAGATGGCTTACTTTGAGTGCTTACATGAGCTCAAGTTGATTGTTGACTTGATCTACGAAGGCGGTATCGCCAACATGAACTACTCTATCTCTAACAATGCTGAGTACGGTGAGTACGTTACTGGTCCCCGCGTTGTGACTGAAGATACCAAGAATGCAATGCGTCAGTGCTTGAAAGATATTCAAACTGGTGAGTACGCCAAGAGCTTCATCTTGGAAAACAAAGCAGGTGCACCTACTTTGATTTCACGTCGTCGTTTGAATGCAGAGCATGACATCGAAATAGTTGGTGCTAAGTTGCGCGCCATGATGCCTTGGATTGCTAAAAACAAATTGGTTGACCAGACTAAGAACTAAGCAATCATTTAATCAGCAGTAAGAAGTAATAAAAAGGCTCAGAATAAAGATGATGTATCCACACCCCATTATTGCGAAAGAAGGTTGGCCGTATTTAGCGTTAGTGGGAGTTGTGACTTTGCTTGCTCACTATCTCGGTGGCATTGCATGGTCATGGCCACTGTGGATTATTTTCTTCTTTGTTCTGCAGTTTTTTCGCGACCCGCAGCGCATTGCTGCTTTAGGTCGTGATTTGGTGTTATCCCCGGCAGATGGTCGTATTGTGGTTGTTGAAAAAACCAATGATCCATATGCAGGTCGTGAAGCACTCAAGATTAGCGTGTTCATGAACGTATTTAATGTTCACTCCAACCGTAGCGCAGTCAATGGTTTGGTAAAAGAGATTCAGTATTTTCCAGGCAAGTTTGTGAATGCCGATTTAGATAAAGCCTCTACTGAGAACGAGCGCAATGCCGTAGTCATTGATGCTAACGGTCAAATTGTGACTCTGGTCCAGGTTGCCGGTTTAATTGCCCGCCGTATTCTTTGTTATATCCATGTCGGCGATCGCCTCAAAGCAGGTGAGCGCTATGGCTTCATTCGCTTTGGCTCGCGGGTAGATGTATATTTACCCTTAACAGCTGAACCTTTGGTGAGTGTTGGCGATAAGGTATTTGCTACAAATACTGCTTTAGCCCGCTTACCGGGTCTTGATTAACCTTATTGGGATCATCATTGAGTACATTTCGCCGTCGTGGCCGCATCGATCGTAGTCGCTTAACTCGTCCTCCACGTAACGAAGATCAGTGGGCAGAGGATCTGGGTGATGGCATTGATTTTGAAGTAGAAGAGTTACACGAAAAGCCTCGCCCTCGCAGCAAAGGTATTTACTTGCTGCCAAACGCTTTTACTACCGCAGCTTTATTTAGTGGTTTCTTCGCCATCGTCAATGCGATGAACGACCAGTTCCAGGTTGCAGCTATCGCCATTTTTGCTTCTCTTGTTTTGGATGGCATGGATGGCCGGATTGCCCGTATGACCAATACTCAAAGTGCTTTTGGTGAGCAATATGATTCGCTTGCTGATATGGTTTCCTTTGGTGTTGCTCCTGCTTTGGTGGCTTATGAGTGGGCATTAAAAGATTTGGGTAAGTGGGGCTGGCTAGCTGCCTTTACATACTGCGCAGGTGCCGCTTTGCGTTTAGCCCGTTTTAATGTGAACACGGGCGTAGTCGACAAAAAGTTTTTCCAAGGTTTGCCAAGCCCGGCTGCCGGTGCATTAATGGCTGGATTTATTTGGTTGGCTGATGACAATAAGATTCCGGTGCGAGACACTTTGATTCCGTGGATTACCTTCTTTATTGCAGTCTATGCCGGCTTGACTATGGTTTCTAATGCGCGTTTTTATAGTGGCAAGGCCTTGGATGTGCGCTACCGCGTGCCATTTGGGGTGATGGTCTTGATGATCTTGACCTTTGTTTTGATTTCCTCAAATCCACCCTTGACCCTATTTGGCTTATTTGTTGTCTACTCCATCTCTGGTTACGTCATTTGGGCGTGGGAGCGCTTCAGTGGACGTCGTTTTAGCTAATTTGGAATATTTAGGTTATATTTAATCCATGTTTATGAATTTCTCACCTTTAACCGGCCTCCTTCTACTAGCACTAAGCCTAAAGCTTGGGGCGGGTAAGGCCTGAGTTGATGAGATCACAGTAATTCATTAACCACCACATACCAGCCCCAGCAAATTGCTGGGGTTTTTGTTTTTAAGATTGATGTAAAAATTGAGCAACAGAATATTTAAGCAGCATTGAACCGGAGAGTAGTGATGAGCGACAAAATAATCATTTTTGATACCACCTTGCGTGATGGCGAGCAGTCTCCTGGCGCCTCGATGACCAAGGATGAAAAAGTTCGAATTGCCCGTCAATTAGAGCGACTCAAGGTTGACGTGATTGAAGCTGGATTTGCTGCCAGCTCCGAAGGCGACTTTGCGGCCATCTCTGCGGTTGCCGCAGCTATTAAAGATTCCATTGTGTGTTCATTGGCGCGCGCTAACGATAAAGACATTACACGTGCAGCTGATGCGCTCAAGCCCGCTAATGCAAAACGAATTCATGCATTTTTAGCAACCTCACCATTGCATATGGCCGTGAAATTGCGTATGTCTCCTGAAGAAGTCTTGGAGCAAGCAAAACGTTCCATTCGCTTTGCCAGAAACTTGGCCAGTGATATTGAGTTCTCGGCTGAAGATGGCTACCGCTCAGAAATGGATTTCTTGTGCAGAGTAGTGGAGGGTGTGATTAACGAAGGTGCTACCACCATCAATATTCCTGACACTGTTGGTTACGCCATTCCAGAGTTGTACGGTGACTTTATCAAGACTTTGCGCACTCGGGTACCAAACTCAGATAAAGCTGTGTGGTCCGTCCATTGTCATAACGATTTAGGTATGGCAGTTGCCAACTCCTTGGCTGGTGTCAAGATTGGTGGAGCTCGTCAGATCGAGTGCACCATTAACGGCTTGGGCGAGCGTGCTGGTAATACCGCTTTGGAAGAGATCGTGATGTCATTGCGTACCCGCAAGGATTACTTCGACATGGTTTGCGGCATTGACGCCACGCAAATTGTTCCTGCATCTAAATTGGTTTCTCAGATTACTGGTTTTGTGGTGCAGCCAAATAAAGCAGTGGTTGGCGCAAATGCCTTTGCTCATGCCTCAGGCATCCATCAAGACGGTATCTTAAAGGCCCGTGAGACCTATGAAATCATGCGTGCAGAAGATGTGGGCTGGTCTACCAATAAGATTGTGTTGGGAAAATTGTCCGGTCGCAATGCCTTCAAGCAGCGCTTGCAAGAGCTGGGCATCACCTTAGAGGCTGAAGCCGATTTGAATGATGCGTTTGTGCGCTTTAAGGCTTTAGCTGATCAGAAGTCAGAAATCTTTGATGAAGACATTATTGCCATCATGTCAGATTCTGCGGCAGCGGAAGAGGGAGAGCACTATCGCTTTATCTCCATGAGCCAGCACTCTGAAACAGGTGAGCGTCCAAAGTCACGGATTACTTTTACGGTGGGCGGGAAAGAAGTTTCTTCTGAAGCGGAAGGTAATGGCCCGGTAGATGCGAGCTTGAATGCCATTGAGGCAACCGTGAAAAGCGGTGTTGAGCAATTACTGTATTCAGTCAATGCTATTACTTCGGGCACTCAGTCACAAGGCGAGGTGACTGTGCGTTTAGCTAAAGGTGGACGCATTGTGAATGGTGTTGGTACTGATCCAGACATCATTGCCGCTTCTGCAAAAGCGTATTTATCCGCTTTGAATAAGCTGCATGACCCAAGCCAGGCTAAGCTCAATGCGCAGATGACGCCTTAAGATTATTTATTGAGGTCAGTATCTTTATAGTACTTGGTGCCTTTGCCGGTGATCTCAGCGGCAAGGCCTGAGTCTGTGAGTTGGTACATCAATACTCCAGGCGAAACTGTTACTGCATCCTGGTAAGCGTCACCATTGTTTTCATACTTTGCCGAGACGGTAGTTTGTCCGCCAAAAGTCCAGCCTGAGTTCACAAAATCATTGAGCGCTGCTTGAGTTTGGAATACAAAGATATTCTGAAATGACTTAATACCCAATCCAATTCCAGCCTGTACTTCAGCCATATCCATGTAGATGGGCTTTTTGGAATCCTTATTGATCACAACCCCAGTGCCAGTTCCGCCACCGGCGATGAGTATTTTCATGCCGAAGTTGCTGAAAGTCGCATAGCCCACGGCCTTTTCAATTGCTTCTTTGGCTTTGGGTTGTAGCTTATAAAGGTTTGCGAGGATTTCTTGATTCTTTTTGAGGATATCTTGGCGTTGCTGGTCTACTGTTTTATCTGAGGCAAATGGATTTGAAAATTGCGCAAAGCTGAGTGTGGGGGATAAGGCTAATAGACTATAGGCTAATGCTTGAATGAATTTAGTTCGCATCAATTTTTTCCTTTGCTGTATTTGCGCAATGAATGAGTTCCCTCTTTATACTCGATCAAGCTTTCTTGTCCAATAACAATCCAATATGACTCTGTTTATTCGCACCATCTTTACTCTCCTCATACTTTCATTGCTAGGCTGTGGCAGTTTGCAGCGCAAAGCGGCAGTGCCATCTCAGCAGATGGGTCAGGCACAAATTGCAGGCCTTACTGGTGCGCGCTATATGGTAGCTAGTCAATCCAGCGTGGATCAGATGGCCTTGGATATTCAGGCGGGATTTAAGGTGAGGGATGAAAAAACCTTAAATTCACCAGCGAATTATTTATCACTCTCTGGTGGCGGTGATGATGGCGCATATGGCGCTGGCTTATTAATAGGTTGGGCGGAGCGCGGCGATCGCCCGCAATTTAATTTGGTCACCGGTATTAGTACTGGTGCATTAATTGCTCCCTTTGCATTTATGGGGAAAGAATATGATCCCGTCTTGCGCGATGTTTATACAAAATATGGCCCCCAAGATATCTTCATTGAACGTGGATTGATTTCTGGCATTTTGAGTGATGGCCTATCAGACACGACCCCCTTGTTTCAATTAATTTCAAAATATATTGATCAGGATTTTCTGAAGAAGGTGGCAAATGAGTACACCACCAAAAACCGCTGGCTTTTAATTGGGACAACCAATTTGGATGCAGGCATACCCGTAGTCTGGAATATGGGCAAGATTGCCAGTATTGGCACTCCAGAGGCCTTAGAACTTTTTAGAAAAGTCATGCTGGCCTCTGCATCAATCCCCGGAGCCTTTTCTCCGGTGATGTTTGATTTTGAGGTTTCTGGTCAAAACTTTCAGGAGATGCATGTCGACGGCGGGGCTATCACCCAGGTATTTCTCTATCCAAGCGCTTTGACTGAGCGCGCTCAACATTTAAAACTGAAGCTACAGAAACAGCGTAATGCCTACATTATTCGTAATGCCCGTTTGGATCCTGAGTGGCGCGAGACAGAGCGGGGCACCCTCAGCATCATTCAGAGGGCGATTTCTAGCATGATTCAGACTCAGGGCATTGGGGATCTATACCGTATTTATCACACCACCCAGCTTGATGGTGTCAGCTTCAACCTGGCGTTTATTGGATCAGACTTCAAATTCCCGCATAAGATGGAGTTTGATACTGCCTACATGCAAGCCCTTTTTAATTACGGCTACAAGCAGGGACTTGGCGGTAAGGAATGGCAAAAGTACCCGCCAGGCTATAAGCGGGGATTTGATGAGGAATTGCCTAAAAAATAGGCAATTCTAGTGATTTTTATCATTATTTTTATATAAATCAACACCTTGCACTGATACGCACTGTTCAACCCGCCGTTGGGGTGCCTAGCCCCAGAGATAGTGATTTAAGGCGGATCTGCTACAATTCGATGGCTTTGATTTTTAAAGCTTTTTTGTTTTATTTTGTTAATAACGCACGACACAGATTGGGTGAAAGCTCAGGTGTTCGCAAGTAAGGAGTATTAAAAATGGCAGTTGCTGATATTAAAACGGCGGAAATCGTCAAAGAAAACGCGCGCAGCGCAAACGATACGGGTAGCCCTGAAGTTCAAGTTTCATTGCTAACAGCCCGCATCAATGAATTAACCCCCCATTTCAAGGCTAACGCTAAAGACCATCACAGCCGTCGTGGCTTGTTGAAGATGGTTTCACGTCGCCGTCGCCTCTTGGATTACCTCAAGGGCAAAGATTTGGATCGCTATCGCGCATTGATCGACAAATTAGGTCTCCGCAAGTAATTCTTATTGGTATGCAATGCCATCTTTCTTAGGGTTGTTTCGTAACGGAACCAGTCTTAAGCAGATGGCATGTTTTTTGGGCGCTTCAAGATTATTTGTGTAGGGGATTGTGTCATTCCAATGAGTTTCTGAAAGTTTGATTCAGAGCCTCCCTGGAATGGCATCCCTTGTAATCTTCAATCGCTCCAGTGTTGTCGTGACACTGCTTTATCCCACGACAAGCGTAGTACTCATGTGAGTTCTACGTGAACAATTTGGAGAAGATCATAATGACAATGTTTAAAAAATCAGTAAAGAGTTTTCAATGGGGCAACCATCAAGTAACCATGGAAACAGGCGAGATTGCTCGTCAATCAGGTGGTGCCGTTATTGTTAACGTTGACGACACAGTAGTAATGGGAACAGTAGTTGCATCAAAGTCTGCAAAGCCAGGCCAATCGTTTTTCCCGTTGACTGTTGATTACCTAGAAAAAACGTACGCCGCAGGCAAGATTCCTGGTGGCTTCTTCCGTCGTGAAGGCCGCCCATCAGAAGGTGAGACATTGATCTCCCGTTTGATCGATCGTCCATTACGCCCATTGTTCCCAGAAGGTTTCTTGAACGAAGTTCAAGTTGTGATTCATGTGTTGTCTATCAACCCTGATGTTCCTTCTGATATTCCTGCTTTGATCGCTGCATCAGCAGCCTTGGCTATTTCAGGCATTCCATTCGCCGGCCCAGTTGGCGCCGCACGCGTTGGTTACGCAGATGGCCAATACCTCTTGAACCCAACTCGTACAGAGCAAGCCACTAGCGCACTCGATTTGATCGTTGCTGGTACACAGGCTGCGGTATTGATGGTGGAGTCAGAAGCCAATCAATTATCAGAAGAAATCATGTTGGGCGCAGTTGTTTACGGTCATGACCAAATGCAAACTGCTATCAACGCCATTAACGAATTGGTTGCTGAAGCTGGCAAGCCAGATTGGGACTGGACTGCTGCTCCTAAAGATGAGCCATTTATTGCTAAGGTCACAGCAATCGCTGAAGGCCCATTGCGCGAGGCTTATCAGATTCGTCAAAAAGGCGCTCGTTCAGACAAGCTCAAAGAAATTACAAAAACAGTAGTAGCTAAGTTGCAAGAAGATGGTGATGTTGATGCGGTAGCAGTTAACGACATCTTGTTTGAAATCGAAGCCAAGATTGTTCGTAGCCAGATTTTGAATGGCGAGCCACGGATTGATGGTCGTGATACTCGCACTGTGCGTCCGATTGAAATTCGTAATGGCGTATTGCCACGTACACACGGTTCAGCATTGTTTACCCGTGGTGAAACACAGGCTCTTGTAGTGGCTACTTTAGGCACTGCACGTGACGAGCAGATCATTGATGCGCTCGAAGGTGAGTACCGTGATCGCTTCATGTTCCACTACAACATGCCTCCGTTCGCCACTGGCGAAACTGGCCGTGTAGGTAGCCCAAAGCGTCGTGAAATTGGTCACGGTCGTTTAGCTAAGCGCGCATTGATTCCAGTATTGCCAAGTGCAGAAGATTTTGCATATAGCATTCGTGTAGTTTCAGAGATTACTGAATCCAACGGTTCTTCATCCATGGCTTCCGTTTGCGGCGGCTGTTTGGCAATGATGGACGCTGGTGTTCCAGTAAAAGCGCACGTTGCTGGTGTTGCAATGGGATTGATCCTTGATGGCAATCGTTTTGCTGTATTGACCGATATTTTGGGTGATGAAGATCACTTAGGGGATATGGACTTCAAAGTAGCTGGTACTGCTAACGGTATTACTGCTTTGCAAATGGACATTAAAGTTCAAGGTATCACTAAAGAAATTATGCAAGTTGCTTTAGCTCAAGCTAAAGAAGGTCGTTTGCACATTTTGAGCAAGATGCAAGAAGCAATGGGTTCAGTTCGTACAGAATTGTCAGCGCATGCTCCGCGTATGGTGTCTTTCAAGATCCATCCAGACAAGATTCGCGAAGTAATCGGTAAAGGCGGCGCAACAATTCAAGCCTTGACTAAAGAAACTGGTTGCAGCATTGATATTAAAGATGACGGCACTGTCACGATCGCTTCTACTAGCGCTGAAGGCATGGCTGAAGCAAAAGCACGTATCGAAGGCATTACTGCTGAAGCTGAAGTAGGCAAGATCTACGAAGGTCCAGTAGTGAAGTTGCTCGAGTTCGGTGCTTTGGTAAACATTCTGCCTGGTAAAGACGGTCTCTTGCACATCTCAGAAATTTCAACTGAGCGTGTAAAAGAAGTTAAAGATTACTTGCAAGAAGGCCAAGTGGTTCGCGTCAAGTTGTTAGCTGCTGATGAACGTGGTCGTTTACGTTTATCACTTAAAGCTGCAATGGCTGAAGAAGGCGGCACGATTGCTCCTTTAGCTGGCGCAACTGAAGCTGTTGCTGAAGTTGCTCCTGAAGTTGCTCCATCCGCTGGCGAAACTGCTTAAGTCTTTAGGCGAGCTTTTCTATGCGTGTCATTGAGATTAAAGAGTTTGGTGCACCAGAGATGTTGGTGTCCACCACTCGTCCAGACCCAGCGGTTCCGACTGCTGGTTCTGGCGAGATATTGATTCGTGTATTGGCAGCCGGTATTAATCGTCCTGATGTTTTGCAACGTAAGGGCTTTTATCCTGTGCCTGCAGGCGCATCTGATATTCCTGGACTTGAAGTCGCTGGTGAAATTATTGGTGGCGACTTGTCGCATGCTGATAATGCCTTTGGTCTCAAGCTTGGCGATAAGGTTTGCGCTTTGGTGCAAGGTGGTGGGTATGCTGATTTGTGTACAGCCCCGATTGCGCAGTGCTTGCCATATCCAAAAGGATTTACCGATCAAGAAGCTGCCGCATTACCTGAGACATTTTTCACTGTATGGAGCAATGTCTTCATGCGCGGTGAGTTGTCTGAAGGTGAAACTTTATTAGTGCAGGGCGGATCAAGTGGTATTGGTGTAACAGCCATTCTGATTGCTAAAGCCATGGGTCATAAGGTATTTGTGACTGCTGGTACAGATGAAAAATGCGCTGCTTGTGTGAAGCTAGGCGCTGACTTAGCGATCAATTACAAGACTCAAGATTTTGTTGAAGAAATCAAAAAAGCCACTGACGGCAAGGGTGTTAATGTCATCCTCGATATGGTGACTGGCGCTTACGTACAACGTGAGATTGATTGCTTAGCTGATGATGGCCGTATTGTGATTATTGCAATCCAAGGCGGATCTAAAGCTGAAGTGAGTACTAATCAAATTTTGCGTCGTCGTTTAACGATTACCGGCTCAACTTTACGTCCACGTCCTGTTTCGTTTAAGAAGCAAATTGCTCAGCAATTACACGCACATATTTGGCCCTTGCTCGATGCAGGTAAGTTAAAGCCTGTGATTTATGAAACCTTCCCAATGGATCAAGCTTCTGCTGCTCATGCTTTGATGGAATCATCAGAACATGTCGGTAAGATTGTTTTGACTGTTTAAGAGATAGATCAAAAAGTCATGCGTCCACTTATCGTCATTGGCAATTGGAAAATGAACGGCAGTCTGGCCAGTAATGAGAGCTGGATCAAAGCGGTTTGCAAGGGTATGGAGCAAGGGATGCCTGCAGGTCGTAAATTTGCTGTTTGTCCCCCAGCGCCTTATTTAGCTCAATGCGATGCCTTAATCGATCAATGCTCTTTGGCATTTCTGACTTTGGGTGCGCAAGACGTTTCAGCTCAGGTTTCTGGTGCTTACACGGGCGAGACTTCTGCCTCGATGCTTAAAGAAGTGGGTTGCACTTATGTGATTGTTGGTCACTCAGAGCGCCGTCATATGCACCATGAAACAGATGGCTTGGTCGCAGAAAAGGCTTTGCAGGTTCTCGATCATGGGATGACTCCGGTGATTTGTGTTGGCGAGTCTGCTGATGAGCGAAATTCCGGTAGGGCGGTTGAAGTAGTACGCAGTCAAATTGCTAAGCAGGTTGCTGTTTTGCAAGACCGTTTAGCAGATTGCCTGATTGCTTATGAACCCGTTTGGGCGATTGGCACTGGCAAGGTAGCTAGCGCTCAACTTGCCCAGGATATGCATCGCGCCATTCGCTTGCAGTTAGCGGAGTTTGATGAAGATGTGGCTTCCCATGTGGGAATTTTGTATGGCGGTAGTGTTAAGCCAGACAATGCCGTTGAATTGTTTGCAATGCCTGATATTGATGGTGGATTGATTGGGGGCGCTTCATTGAGTCCGCAGGATTTCTTGGCCATTTGTCAGGCATAAATATTTTTATTTGGAGATAAGTCATGGAATGGTTTAAGACTTTATTAATCGTATTGCAGGTTATTTCTGCTTTAGCGGTCATCTTGTTGGTATTGCTCCAGCAGGGTAAAGGTGCTGATATGGGCGCCGCTTTTGGTTCAGGTTCATCCGGTAGCTTATTTGGCGCCAGTGGCTCTGCCAATTTCTTGTCCCACACAACCGCCATCTTTGCGGCGGTCTTCTTTATTTGCACCTTGGGTATTACTTGGCTTGGCAATAAGAAGGAAGTAAATCCTGGCGTTTTGTCCGGAACAGTTGCGCCTGCAGCTGCACCAGTGGCAGCTCCAGTGGCTCCTACACAAGATCCAACAAAACCTGCAGTTCCTAAGTAAAAAAGTGGGTTTTTAGATATTCTTTGCCCCTATTTTTAGGGGGTTTTAGTTGTGCAATGCAGTAGAATTGACATGTTTTAAAAATGCCGACGTGGTGAAATTGGTAGACACGCCATCTTGAGGGGGTGGTGGCTTAGGCTGTGCGAGTTCGAGTCTCGCCGTCGGCACCAAAAAGATGTATTTAAAGTAGAAATTTGAGTGGTAATGAGTAGTAATTTGTTTTAGATCAATTTGTGAGCTGTAGGAATCATTGATAATTTGGTTTATTCATAAGGCGCTTCAGACAATTAACACAGGACTATTTTGAATCTCGCTAATTACTTTCCTGTTTTGCTTTTTATCCTCGTAGGTATTGGGGTTGGATTAGTCCCCATGTTCCTCGGAAAAATTTTGGCCCCTTCGCGGCCTGATGCTGAAAAACTCTCTCCGTATGAGTGCGGTTTTGAAGCTTTCGAAGATGCGCGCATGAAGTTCGACGTGCGCTATTACTTAATTGCCATTCTCTTCATTCTGTTTGACCTAGAAACTGCATTCCTTTTTCCATGGGGTGTCGCTCTACGTGATATTGGTTGGTTTGGTTACGCCTCTATGGTGATTTTCCTTTTGGAATTCATTGTGGGATTTGTATATATCTGGAAAAAGGGCGCTCTCGACTGGGAGTGATAGATATGGCATTAGAAGGCGTTCTTAAAGAAGGATTTGTGACAACTACTGCGGACCAGTTAATTAACTGGACCCGTAATGGATCTTTATGGCCAATGACTTTTGGTCTGGCTTGCTGTGCTGTTGAGATGATGCATGCTGGCGCATCCCGTTACGACTTAGATCGTTTCGGAGTAGTGTTCCGCCCATCTCCACGTCAATCTGACTTAATGATTGTTGCTGGCACATTGACTAATAAGATGGCCCCAGCATTGCGTAAGGTCTATGACCAGATGCCTGAGCCACGTTGGGTTATCTCCATGGGCTCCTGCGCCAATGGCGGCGGTTATTACCATAACTCGTATTCAGTAGTGCGCGGTTGCGACCGCATTGTGCCAGTAGATATTTATGTTCCTGGCTGCCCTCCAACTGCAGAAGCGTTGATCTACGGCATTATTCAATTGCAATCGAAGATCGCTCGCACCAGCACCATTGCGCGGAAGGCTTGAGATGTCAGATCGCTTAAATCAACTTGCAGCAAACCTCGAGCGTGTTTTAGGTAAACGCGTTCAGTCTATTGAGATTGCTTTGGGTGAAGTTACCGTGACGCTCAATGCTGATACTTATTACGAAGCTGCATTGCTCTTGCGTGATGACCCTGCTTTAGCGTTTGAACAACTCATTGACCTATGTGGTGTCGATTACCAAGGTTTCCGTGATGGCGCATGGACTGGTCAACGTTTCGCTGCGGTGTCCCATTTATTGTCAATCGCCCATAACTGGCGTTTGCGCGTGCGTGCGTTTGCACCAGATGATAGCTATCCCGTGGTTGCTTCTGTAACGCCTGTTTGGAATAGTGCCAATTGGTTTGAGCGCGAAGCCTTTGACCTCTATGGCATCTTGTTTGAAGGTCATGACGATTTACGTCGCATCCTGACTGACTATGGTTTTGTTGGTCATCCATTTAGAAAAGATTTCCCAATCTCTGGCAATGTCGAAATGATTTACGACCCAGAACTCAAGCGTGTTGTATACCAACCTGTGACCATTGAAGCGCGTGAAATTACGCCACGCGTCATTAGGGAAGAGCAGTACGGAGATCCGGTATAAGCCATGGCAGATATTAAGAACTACACCCTCAACTTTGGTCCTCAGCATCCTGCTGCCCATGGCGTATTACGCTTAGTGCTCGAGCTCGATGGTGAAGTGATTCAGCGTGCTGACCCACATATTGGTTTATTGCATCGCGCGACAGAAAAATTAGCAGAGACTCGTACTTGGATTCAGAACGTTCCTTATATGGATCGTTTGGATTACGTCTCGATGATGTCCAATGAGCACGCTTATGTGTTATCCATTGAAAAGTTATTGCAAGTTGATGTACCTTTGCGTGCGCAATACATTCGTGTGATGTTTGATGAGTTGACACGTTTGCTCAATCACCTTTTGTGGATTGGCTGTCACGGCCTTGACGTTGGGGCGATGGCAGTCTTCTTGTACGCCTTCCGTGATCGTGAAGATATTTTCGATATGTATGAAGCGGTATCTGGTGCACGTATGCACGCTGCTTACTATCGTCCAGGTGGTGTTTATCGCGATTTGCCAGATCAAATGGCGCAGTACAGCAAGAATAAGATTCGTAGTGCATCCGCTATTAAGCGTTTGAATGAAAACCGCAGCGGTACATTGCTCGATTTCATTGAAGAATTCTCAAGTCGCTTTGACGGTAATGTGGATGAGTACTGCAATCTCTTAACAGATAACCGTATATGGAAGCAGCGCTTAGTTGGTATTGGTGTTGTCACTCCTGAGCGTGCTTTACAGCTTGGTTTCACTGGCCCGATGTTGCGTGGCTCTGGTATCGAGTGGGACTTGCGCAGAAAGCAACCATATGAAACTTATGACAAACTTGAGTTTGATATACCAGTCGGTGTAAACGGTGACTCATATGATCGCTACTTGATTCGTATGGAAGAGATGTATCAATCCAATCGCATCATCAAACAGTGTATTGCTTGGTTAAAAGCTAACCCAGGCCCTGTCATGAGTGATAACCATAAAGTAGCCCCGCCGAAGCGCGTGGATATGAAGACCAATATGGAAGAATTGATTCATCACTTCAAACTCTTTACTGAAGGCATGCACGTTCCAGATGGTGAGGCTTACTCAGCAGTTGAGCATCCAAAAGGTGAGTTTGGTATTTACCTGATTTCTGATGGCGCTAATAAGCCATACCGCATGAAGATTCGTGCTCCAGGATTTGTGCATCTCTCCGCAATGGATGAGATGTCACGCGGCCACATGTTGGCTGATGCTGTAACCATTATTGGTACCCAAGATATCGTATTCGGGGAGATTGACCGCTAATAGCGCGCCAAGGATTATTTAATGACAACAACTCTTCAACTTTCCGATAAAACGCTCGCAGACATTGCGCGCAATGTCGCGAAATATCCCCCAGAGCAAAAGCAATCTGCAGTGATGGCTGCTCTGATCGCTGCGCAATCTGAAATTGGTTGGGTTTCTCCAGAAGTCATCGAAACTGTTGCTAGCATCTTAGGTATGTCAACGATTGCTGTTGACGAAGTGGCAACCTTCTACAACATGTACAACACCAAGCCTATTGGTAAGTACAAGTTGGTGATCTGTACAAACTTGCCATGCCAGTTAACGCATGGTGAAACGGCTGCAACTTATCTTAAAGAAACACTCGGTATTGGTTTTAATGAAACCACTCCCTGCGGTACTTTTACCTTAAAAGAGGGAGAGTGCATGGGTGCCTGCGGTGATTCACCGGTGATGTTGGTGAATGACAAACGCATGTGTAGCTTTATGAGTAAAGAAAAGATTGATGCACTCTTAAATGAGTGCCGTGCAGAAGGGAAAGCATCATGACCAGCTTGCACGATCGTCATATCAAACCTTTAATCCTTGCTGGATTGAATGGCGATAACTGGCGTTTAAAAGATTACGAAAGCCGTGGTGGCTATCAACAGCTGCGCCGCATCATCAATGACAAAGTTGCTCCCGATGCCATCATCGCTGAGTTAAAGGCTTCTTCATTGCGCGGCCGTGGAGGCGCAGGCTTCCCAACGGGATTGAAGTGGAGCTTTATGCCCCGTCAATTTCCAGGCGATAAATATCTAGTCTGTAATAGCGATGAAGGTGAGCCGGGTACTTTTAAAGACCGCGACATCATGCGTTACAACCCCCATGCGTTGATCGAAGGCATGATCATTGGTGCGTACACCATGGGCATTGGTACTGGCTATAACTACATCCATGGCGAAATCTGGGAAACCTATGCTCGTTTTGAAGAGGCTTTAGAAGAGGCTCGCGCCGCTGGTTATTTGGGTAACAAAATTCTGGGTAGTGATTTCAATTTCCAACTGCATGCATCTCCTGGTTGGGGTGCATACATCTGCGGTGAAGAAACTGCTTTATTGGAGTCGCTTGAAGGTAAGAAAGGTCAGCCGCGCTTTAAGCCTCCTTTCCCGGCAAGCTTTGGTTTGTATGGCAAACCAACAACCATTAACAACACCGAAACATTTGCTGCTGTGCCATTCATTATGGCCATTGGTGGGCAAGCGTATTTAGAGCTTGGTAAACCCAATAACGGTGGCACGAAGATTTTCTCGGTATCTGGCGACGTTATGTATCCAGGTAACTATGAGATTCCATTGGGCACACCCTTTGCCGAGCTTTTGAAGTTGGCTGGCGGTATGCGTGATGGGAAAGCGATTAAAGCGGTGATTCCTGGCGGATCTTCTGCTCCAGTAGTTCCTGGTGCGCAGATGATGGATCTGACTATGGATTATGACAGCATTGCTAAAGCAGGCTCGATGTTGGGTTCTGGCGCGGTAATCGTGATGAACGACACCCGCTGCATGGTGCGCGCCTTAGAGCGTCTATCTTATTTCTATCACGAAGAGTCATGCGGTCAGTGCACCCCATGTCGTGAAGGTACGGGTTGGTTGTGGCGCATTGTTCACCGTATTGAGCATGGCCAAGGCCGTCCGGAAGATTTGGATTTACTCAACGATGTAGCGGCAAATATTCAGGGTCGTACGATTTGTGCCCTGGGTGACGCAGCTGCTATGCCAGTTCGTGGCATGTTGAAGCATTACATGGATGAGTTTGCGTATCACGTAGAACATAAGCGCTGCTTAGATTCTACGCAACCTTTATAAAAGATATTGAGCACGGGACTTCATAAAGTGAGCATGGTAGAAATCGAATTAGATGGCAAGATAGTAGATGTTCCGCAAGGTTCTACGGTGATGCACGCCGCGGCTAAGCTCGGCAGCTACATCCCTCACTTCTGCTATCACAAGAAATTGTCTATCGCTGCTAACTGCCGCATGTGTTTGGTTGAAGTAGAGAAAGCTCCAAAACCATTGCCTGCTTGTGCAACACCAGTAACGCAAGGCATGAAAGTCTTTACGCATTCCGCTAAAGCAGTAGAAGCGCAGCGCTCTGTGATGGAGTTCTTGCTCATTAACCACCCATTGGATTGCCCAATTTGCGATCAAGGTGGTGAGTGCCAATTGCAAGACTTAGCTGTGGGATACGGTAAATCTGAATCTCGCTACGACGAAGAGAAGCGCGTTGTCTTTCATAAGAATGTTGGACCGCTCATCTCGATGCAAGAGATGTCACGTTGTATTCATTGCACCCGTTGTGTACGTTTTGGTCAAGAAGTGGCCGGCGTGATGGAATTGGGTATGGTCAATCGTGGTGAGCATTCAGAAATCACCACCTTCCTTGGCCAAACGATTGATTCAGAGTTATCTGGAAACATGATTGATATATGCCCAGTAGGCGCATTGACCAGCAAGCCATTCCGCTATGCAGCCCGTACTTGGGAGTTGGGCCGTAAGCGCTCAGTCAGCCCACACGATAGTTTGGGTAGCAACACTACCGTTCAAACCAAAGCAAACAAAGTGATGCGTGTCGTTGCTTTAGAAAACGAAGCCATCAATGAGTGCTGGATTAGCGATCGTGATCGTTTTGCGTATGAAGGTTTAAATAGTGCAGATCGTGTCACAACACCAATGGTGAAACAGGGCGGTCAGTGGTTAGAAACAGATTGGGAATCTGCCATGGATTATGTGGCACATTCACTCAAAACTATTTCTGCTGAGAGCGGTCCTGAGGCAGTAGCTGCTTTAGCGCATCCAATCTCCAGCACTGAAGAGCTATACCTTCTCCAGAAATTAATTCGTGGTTTGGGTTCAAACCAAGTTGAAGCTCGTTTACGCCAAACTGATGTGAAGGGTGCAGCCTCAGCTCCATGGCTCGGCATGACAGTGGCTAAATTAAGCGAGCTTGATCGCGCCTTGGTCATTGGTAGCTTCTTACGCAAAGATCAGCCAGTGATCGCAGCGCGTTTACGCACAGCGACTAAGCGTGGTTTAGTGGTGCACCGTATTGATGCTGGCGGCGACGATTGGTTAATCCCAACTGCTGCAAGTATTTCTGCCACACCAAGCGCTTGGTTAAATGCTTTGAGCGAAGTCGCTCTAGCAGTTGCTAAAGCCAAATCGGTTGCAGCTCCAGTGGGCACTTTTAATTTGCCGATTTCTGCAGCAGCTCAATCAGTTGCAGATAGCTTGATTTCTGGTGCGACAACAGCGGTATTACTAGGTTCTGCTGCGATTGCCCATCCTCATGCAACAGACTTACATGTATTAGCGCAGTTCATTGCTGAGCAAACTGGTGCTACCTTAGGCTTCTTGCCGGTAGGTGGTAATGCAGTCGGTGCTGGCTTGGTCGGTGCAAACGGTGCTGGCGTAGATTCAGTTCTATCTGGCGAGCGTCGTGCAGTCATCTTGATGAATCTTGAGCCTGACTCTGATTTACCTAACCCACAACAGGCCAGAGTAGCTTTAGCTAAAGCAAACACTGTGATCGCATTCAGCGCTTATAAGAGCGCTGATATCCTGGAAGTGGCCGATGTGATTCTGCCAATTGCTGCTTTCACTGAAACAGTTTCTACATTTGTGAATGCTGAAGGCAGAATCCAAACGATTCAGCCTGCAGTCAAGCCTTTGGGCGACTCTCGTCCAGCATGGAAAGTATTGCGTGTGCTTGGCGGTCTACTGAATTTAGACGGCTTCCTCTACAACATGCCTGAAGAAGTATTGGGCGATGCGCTGGGTGATAACTACTGCACCAAGTTGAGTAACCAAGCAACCGTTAATGCTTTGGCAAACGGTAATTTGGCGCCATTAAATGGCTTAGAGCGCTTGGCAGATGTGAATATCTATGCAGCCGATCAAATTGTTCGTCGCTCTTCAGCATTGCACTTAACGCGCGATGCTAAACGGGGCAATCAAGTTGGCTTAGGTCAAAAACTCTTTACTGAATTGGGATTAAAAGAGGGTGATGCTGTGCGCGTAACTCAAGGATCTCAATCAGTGGATTTACCAGCAACATTGGAAGCAAGTTTGGCTGCTGGTGCGGTACGGATTTCTGCGGGCACTACAGCTAGTGCGAAATTAGGATCGATGTTTGGTCCTGTAACTGTCAGCAAGGCATAAGGGACGAGATGGATAATTTCTTGAACCTCGTTACGACCCAAGGCGAAGCCATTTTTGGCTCCCTGTGGCCCCTCGTTTGGGCTTTAGTCAGAATCGTCATCATCGTATTGCCGATGTTTGGCTGCGTTGCCTACCTCACACTGTGGGAACGTAAGCTGATTGGCTGGATGCACATTCGTCTGGGACCAAACCGCGTAGGTCCTTTAGGTTTGCTGCAGCCAATTGCTGATGCATTAAAACTGTTGCTCAAAGAGGTCATCACTCCTGCGCAAGCAAGCAAAGTGCTTTATTTCATTGCTCCAGTCATGGTGATCATGCCTGCGTTTGCAGCCTGGGCTGTTATTCCTTTCCAAGCCAAGATGGTTTTGGCTGATGTCAATGCCGGCCTCTTGTATGTCATGGCGATTTCTTCGGTTGGTGTCTACGGCGTGATTTTGGCGGGTTGGTCATCTAACTCTAAATATCCATTCCTTGGTGCAATGCGTGCCTCATCACAAATGATCTCTTATGAGATTGCGATGGGCTTTGCTCTAGTGACGGTATTGCTGACATCAGGCTCTTTGAACCTCAGCACTGTTGTGGCTTCGCAAGAGCAGGGTTATTTCGCTAGCATGGGCTTGAACTTCCTCTCTTGGAACTGGTTGCCATTGCTGCCAATGTTCTTGATTTACTTTATCTCTGGTGTAGCTGAAACCAACCGTCATCCGTTTGACGTGGTGGAGGGTGAGTCTGAGATTGTTGCTGGCCACATGGTTGAGTATTCTGGAATGGCCTTTGCGATGTTCTTCTTGGCTGAATACGCCAACATGATCTTGATCGCAGCATTATCAGCAACGATGTTCTTAGGTGGCTGGTTGCCGATTGTTGATTTACCAATCTTGCGTGATATTCCAGGCTTCTTCTGGTTGTTCGGCAAGACATTCTTCCTCTTGTCTTGTGTGATCTGGTTGCGTGCCACATTGCCACGCTATCGCTATGACCAAATCATGCGCTTGGGTTGGAAGATCTTTATTCCCATCTCTGTATTTTGGGTGGTTGTCGTCGGCGCGTGGGTGGTATCCCCATGGAATATCTGGAAATAAGTTGATCAATCATGTTTAAGAAAATTTCCCAATTCCTCAATAGCTTGATGCTCAAAGAGATCTTGATCGGTATGTCTATTACCGGTCGTTACCTCTTTAAGCCAAAAATTACGATTCAATATCCAGAAGAGAAGACTCCTCTGTCACCACGCTTTCGCGGCTTGCATGCTTTGCGCCGTTACGAGAGTGGGGAAGAGCGCTGCATTGGCTGCAAACTCTGTGAAGCAGTATGTCCCGCATACGCCATCACGATTGAGACTGATGAGCGTGATGATGGTACTCGCCGTACCACTCGCTATGACATCGATTTAACCAAGTGCATTTTCTGTGGTTTCTGTGAAGAAGCTTGCCCAGTAGATGCGATTGTTGAGACCAATATCTTTGAATACTTTGGTGATAAGCGTGGCGATTTGTATTTCACAAAAGAAATGCTCTTGGCTGTGGGTGATCGCTATGAAACAGATATTGCCGCCAACCGCGCTGCTGATGCGCCTTATCGTTAATCGAATAGAGCAAACATTCATATGACATTCGATACATCCTTCCTCTTCCCAGTCTTCTTTTATGCCTTTGCCGGTTTGCTGGTCATTTCTGCTGTGCGTGTGGTGACAGCGCGTAACCCGATTCATGCGGCCTTGTTCTTGGTTCTGGCTTTCTTCTGTGCTTCTGGCTTATGGATGCTGCTCAAGGCTGAGTTCTTGAGTTTGGCGCTGATTCTGGTTTATGTAGGCGCAGTGATGGTGCTCTTCTTGTTTGTGGTCATGATGCTTGACCTCGATATTGAGCATTTACGCAGAGACTTCAAAAAATTCCTACCTATCGCTTTCTTGATGGGCGTAGTGATTGTTCTTGAGCTGTCGATTGTGTTGATACGTAGCTTCATTGGTACCACAGCGCCAGTGCAACCCATGTTGGAAGAGGTTGGCAATAGTAATACCCATGCTTTGGGTATGTTGATCTTTGTTGATTATGTCTATGCCTTTGAGGTTGCTGGTGTGATCCTGTTGGTAGCAATTATTGCTGCAGTTGCCTTGACGCTGCGCAATCGCAAAGATGCTAAGTCACAAGACATCTCCTATCAGGTCAATGTGGTTGCTGCTGACCGCATGCGGATGGTGAAGATGGATAGCGATATGGCTGCAAAGCAAGATGCTAGAGGGGAGAAGAAATGAACATTACCCTGGCTCACTACTTAGTGCTTGGTGCAATTTTGTTTGCGACTAGCGTGATTGGTATTTTCTTAAACCGTAAGAACGTCATCGTGCTCTTAATGTGCATCGAGTTAATGCTTCTTTCGGTGAACATGAACTTCGTTGCCTTCTCCCATTACTTGGGCGATATGGCTGGTCAAGTATTCGTATTCTTTATTTTGACTGTGGCTGCTGCGGAAGCGGCGATTGGTTTGGCAATCTTGGTAGTGCTCTTCCGTAAGGTTGACACCATCAATGCTGAAGACCTTGACCACTTAAAAGGCTAGTAATGCAATTGACCTTAACTCTTCCTGTCCTCTGTGCCATTCCACTGGCGCCATTGCTTGGCTCTGCGATTGCCGGCCTTCTAGGTACTAAGCTTGGTGGTAACCGCATCGGGCATGGCGCATGCCAGTTTGTGACCATTCTGGGTGTGATGATCGCCTTTGTTTTGTCTTGCAACGTACTCGTGCAGGTCATGGATGGCTTCTACTTCAACGGTACCGTGTATCGCTGGATGCAGTTGGGTGAGCTCAATCTGGATATTGGCTTCCTGATCGATCCACTCACAGCCACGATGATGTGTGTTGTGACCTTTGTTTCCTTGATGGTTCATATCTACACCATTGGTTACATGAAGGGTGAAGAGGGTTACAACCGTTTCTTCTCCTATATCTCCTTATTTACCTTCGCCATGTTGATGTTGGTGATGAGTAATAACCTCTTGCAACTCTTCTTCGGATGGGAAGCGGTAGGCGTTGTGTCTTACCTGTTGATTGGTTTCTATTTTGAGCGCCAGTCAGCTGTATTTGCCAACATGAAGGCCTTCTTGGTGAACCGCGTAGGTGACTTTGGTTTCATCTTAGGCATTGGCTTGTTATTGGCTAGCACCGGTTCGATGAACTATGACGCGATCTTTGCGCAGAACACTGCCTTGGCAGCCCAAGTATTGCCGGGCACTAGCTGGAGCTTATTGACCGTTGCCTGTATCTGTCTCTTCATCGGCGCGATGGGTAAATCAGCTCAGTTTCCATTGCACGTCTGGTTGCCAGACTCGATGGAAGGCCCAACCCCAATTTCTGCATTGATTCACGCTGCAACCATGGTTACCGCCGGCATCTTCATGGTAGCTCGCATGTCACCTCTCTTTGAGTTGTCTGACACTGCTTTGAGTTTCATTGTCATCATTGGCTCCATTACAGCGCTCTTTATGGGTTTCCTCGGTATCGTGCAAAACGATATCAAGCGCGTGGTTGCGTATTCAACCTTGTCTCAATTGGGTTACATGACTGTGGCGCTAGGCGTATCAGCTTATCCAGTCGCCATCTTCCATTTGATGACGCACGCATTCTTCAAAGCACTCTTATTCCTTGCTGCTGGTAGCGTCATTTTAGGAATGCACCATGAGCAAGATATGCGCAAGATGGGTGGCCTGTGGAAATACATGCCAATTACCTGCTTGATGATGTTGCTCGGCAACCTTGCATTGATCGGCACGCCATTCTTCTCTGGCTTTTACTCCAAAGATTCGATTATTGAAGCGGTTGCTGCAAGCCATATCGCAGGATCTGGATTTGCTTACTTCGCAGTCATGGCGAGCGTCTTTGTAACAGCTTTGTATTCATTCCGCCTGTACTTCTATGTATTCCATGGCAAAGCCCGCTGGGGACATGATTCTCATGCGCACGATCATCACCATGACCACGCAGAGCAGGGCGATGACCACGCACACCACGGTCTAGCTCCAGGTCAAAAGCCACACGAATCTCCATTAGTAGTGACCTTGCCATTGATTCTCCTGGCAATTCCATCGGTGATTATTGGCTTCTACACGATTGAGCCAATGTTATTTGGTCAGTTCTTCGGCGATTCCATATTTGTCGATATCAGCAAACACCCAGCGATGGTTGAGCTTGCAGAAGAATTTCATGGTCCAATCGCCATGGCCATTCATGCATTTACTTCACCAGTCTTGCTATTGGTTGCACTCGGTGTATTGACTGCTGCCATCGGTTACCTCTGGATGCCGAAGTTGCCTGCTAAGTTTGCAGAAACATTTGCACCCATCAAGAAGTTGTTGGACAACAAATACTATCTCGATGATTTGAACCAAGCCGTATTTGCTAAGGGCTTGCTTTGGATCGGTGGTGTCTTGTGGCATCGCGGTGACCAGAAGGTTATCGATGGTTTCTTAGTTAACGGCAGTGCGCATGTCGTTGGGCGCTTTGCTGGTGTGATTCGCCATTTGCAATCCGGTTATCTCTATCACTATGCTTTCGCAATGATTGCGGGCTTAGCGGTATTGTTAGCTTGGGTTTTGTACGCTTACCTGCCTTTTGTTCGCTAGGCCTTTGTTACTTAAGTAGCCACTATGATTCTTTCATTCGCCATCTGGATCCCGATTTTCTTCGGACTCATCATTTTGTTTTATGGGTCAGAGAAGCCGACTGCCGGTGTTCGCTGGTTAGCGCTGGTCGGCTCTGTGATTGGCTTTATCGCAACCTTGCCTTTGATCATTCAGTTTGATATTGCCAACCCTGGCATGCAGTTTGTCGAGAAAATTAGTTGGATTCCGCGTTATGACATCAACTACCACTTGGGTATTGATGGCATTTCTGTTTGGTTCATTGTGCTGACGGCATTTATCAACATTTTTGTGGTGATTGCTTCTTGGCAATCGATTACTACTAAAGTTTCCCAATACATGGCTTCATTCATGATCCTCTCTGGTCTGATGATTGGTGTATTTGCAGCATTAGATGCATTGCTGTTCTACGTATTTTTCGAAGCCACCTTGATCCCGATGTACATCATCATCGGTGTGTGGGGCGGTCATAACCGTATCTATGCGGCATTTAAGTTCTTCTTGTATACCTTGCTTGGCTCTTTGCTAACTTTGGTTGCCATGCTGTACCTGTACAACGTAACCAATACCTTTGATATTGCAGCTTGGCAAAATGCCCGCCTCGATATCGTTGAGCAAATTTTGTTGTTCTTTGCCTTCTTCATGGCGTTTGCTGTGAAGGTGCCAATGTGGCCATTGCATACTTGGTTGCCTGACGTTCACGTTGAGGCGCCAACCGGCGGCTCAGTAGTCTTGGCAGCGATTATGTTGAAACTCGGTGCTTATGGCTTCTTGCGGTTTTCATTACCCATTGCGCCAGATGCGAGCCAATACCTCGGCCCATTTGTAATCTTCTTATCTCTTGTAGCTGTGATCTATGTTGGCGCTGTTGCCCTCGTTCAGAAAGATATGAAAAAACTGGTGGCTTACTCATCAGTAGCGCACATGGGTTTTGTGACTCTTGGCTTCTTTATGTTTAGTCCGCTTGGCATTGAGGGCGGTATTGTGCAAATGATTTCACACGGCTTTGTGGCTGGTGCCATGTTCCTCTGTATCGGCGTGCTCTATGACCGTATGCATACCCGTCAAATTGCCGATTTCGGTGGCGTAGTGCATCGCATGCCTGCCTTCACAGCATTTGCCGTATTGATGGCGATGGCCAACTGCGGTTTACCAGCGACTTCCGGTTTCGTAGGTGAGTTTATGGTGATTTTGGCGGCAGTTGACTATGATTTCGTGATCGGTATCTTGGCTGCTACCGCATTGATTCTTGGTGCTGCTTATTCCTTGTGGATGGTCAAGCGCGTGTTCTTTGGCACAGTTAATAACAAGCATGTTGAGGAGCTGCAAGACCTCAATGGTCGCGAGTATTTCATGATGGCTGTATTGACGATTTGCGTGATTGGTATGGGTGTGTATCCAAAACCATTCACTGACATTATTCATCCAGCTGTAATTAATCTGCTACAGCACGTTGCTGTCAGCAAACTCTGAGTAAAAGCAAATGCAAGCATTCGACCTATACGCCATCCTGCCGGAACTTGTTTTACTCGTAGCCGCCTGCCTATTGTTGGTTGCTAGTGTTTATGTTCCCGAGAGACAGCCAGCGACTCCTGGAGTAGAGCAGGACATCTTCCACACACCGCGTGGCGTTGGTTTTGTGTATTTCTTCTCGATCATCTTGTTGGCATACATGGTGATCGCATTTTTGGGTCGCATGGGTGATGTATCTCAAGTAGCCATGAATGGCTTATTTCAGTCTGATCCATTCTCCAATCTTCTGAAGGCCTGTTCTTGCGGCGCAGTATTGGTGAGCTTGATCTACTCTAAGCAGTATTTAAAAGACCACAACATGTTCCGCCCAGACTTCATTGTTCTGAGTTTGCTCGCCTTGTTAGGTCAATTGGTATTGATCTCTGGATCGAATCTTTTAACCCTGTATCTTGGCCTCGAGTTGATGGCTTTGCCTACATACGCATTGGTAGCGATGCGCCGTACGAGCGAGAAGAGTGTTGAGGCAGCAATTAAGTATTTCATCTTAGGTGCGTTAGCTTCTGGTTTCTTGCTCTACGGCATGTCGATGCTTTACGGCGTCACTGGCTCTTTAGATCTGATTGAGATCTTCAAAACCGTTGCCGACCCACGCATTAACCATTTAGTCATGGCTTTTGGCCTCGTATTTATCGTGGCTGGCTTGGCCTTTAAGTTGGGCGTTGTCCCATTCCACATGTGGGTACCAGATGTTTATCAAGGCGCACCAACTGCGGTGACCTTGATGATTGCTGCTGCACCAAAGTTAGCAGCATTTGCATTGTTATTCCGCTTGCTCGTAAACACACTGTTGCCGCTCTTGGGCGACTGGCAGCCGATGTTGGTTCTGCTCGCTGTTCTCTCATTGATATTGGGTAACGTTACAGCGATTGCGCAAACCAACATTAAACGCATGCTGGCTTACTCTGCGATTGCGCAGATGGGCTTTGTGTTGTTAGGTATGCTTTCAGTATTTGATGATCATGCCTTTAGCGCATCCATGTTCTATGTCATTACTTATGTCATGACTACCTTGGGCAGCTTCGGTTTATTGATGATGCTTTCTCGCAAAGGTTATGACTGCGAAACCATAGAAGGCCTGAAAGGCTTAAATAAGAAACATCCTTGGTATGCCTTTATCGGCTTGGTATTGATGTTCTCCTTGGCTGGTATTCCGCCAACAGTGGGTTTTGCTGCGAAGTTAGGCGTACTCGAAGCTTTGGTGGATGCTGAACATACATTCTTAGCCATCATTGCTGTGATCACTTCATTGATTGGTGCTTTCTACTATTTGAGAATTGTTAAGGTCATGTACTTTGATGAGCCTGACCATGAATTGACAATCACCGGCTCTACCTTTGCTCGCGGCCTATTGGGTTTAAACGCGATCTTGGTTCTGGTCATCGGCATCTTCCCATCTGGTTTGATGACGATTTGTTTGGATGCGATGCGTCGTACCTTGCTAGGCGCTTAATACAAGACAGTTAAAGATCAGAGCAAGACCCAAACTAAAGGCTCCCAAGTGCATACTTCGGAGCCTTTATTATTTTTGTGCTTTTGCACAAATGTCATCTGGGTTTTGTATGATGACCCCATACCCGTAATTGATATGAGCCTAAATACACATGACTGAAAAATCCTTTCAAGATCTCCCTAGTGGTGATGCGCATCTGCGAGAAGAGCGTATCTCTGGCGAAGATATCTATGGTGGCATCTTTTTAAACATGAAGCGCGATAAGGTGAGTCTTCCGGATGGCGGAGAAGCTGTACGCGAGTATTTAACCCATCCGGGTGCTGTGGCGGTATTGGCGATTTTGGATGATGGCAGGGTCCTGTTAGAGCGTCAGTATCGCTATCCCATTGCTAAAGTCTGTATAGAAATACCAGCAGGTAAATTGGAGATTGGCGAAGATCCATTGCTGTGCGCCAAAAGAGAGCTAGAAGAAGAGACTGGTTACACGGCAACAAAATGGAGCTATATTCGCCGCATTCATCCAGTGATCTCGTATTCAACAGAATTTATCGACATCTATTTGGCAGAGGGCTTGATGCCAGGCAAAAGTCATCTTGATGATGAAGAGTTTTTAGACGTCTTTGCAGCCCCTTTAGAGCAGTTGCTAGCTTGGGTAGAGGACGGTGAAATTACCGACGTTAAAACGACGATTTCGACTTACTGGCTGGATCGCCATCGCCGTGGCTTGGTGCAAGCAAAGCCGATTCCGGAAGCATCCAAATAAACCTATTAAAATCAATGTATTGAATTTGCTGTTTTTGCCCCTATATAGGTCTTATGAAAGTTTATAACCTCTCTTGCCCCTTAGATCATCGCTTTGAAGGATGGTTTGCCTCTGAAGAGGATTGCCTTGCTCAGCAAGACAAGGGCATGCTCGCTTGCCCGGTTTGTGACAATACTGAAATCACGCGGATGCCTTCAGCACCTCATATTGCCAAGTCAGGTACTGCGAAGGAATCTATCAAGCCATCCGTCTCGACAGAATTGGCGGTGAGCAATGGGGGCATCAATACTGGTAGCCTAAGTGGAGATGTTGTAGCGCTTACAGGCAGCGATCATGGTCAATTGGAGGCACAGGTTCAGGCTGCCTTTTTAAAGGGCATGCGCGACCTTATGGGCCGGTCTGAAGATGTCGGCAATTCTTTTGCTGAGGAAGCTCGCAAGATTCATTACAAAGAATCTCCTGAGCGCAGTATTCGTGGTCAGACCACCATAGACGAGGCAGAGGCCTTGCGAGAAGAGGGTATTGAGGTTTTGGCTATGCCAATGTTGCCTGCCTTCAAAAATACCCTGCAGTAAGTCTATTCTTGTATCTGCCTAGGGTTAATCATCCTAGGATAGAATTCCTGTATGTATATGTACCTGCCTTTTCTGACAGCTTTTATCGGACTTGTTTTGGTCTGGTTTGATCGGCGTTTTGCAGGCTTAGCGCTCTTGGCGGTAACCACGCTCATTTTGGTTTACTGGTTTCATTTCCACGCTACCAATCACCTCAATATCAGCCTGTGAGCAAACAATCCTTTCCTTCGCTTGCCGGACTCGGTAATCAACTCGCCTTATTGGCAGTGGTTGGTGTCCTATCCTACGCTTTTGTTGATCAACTCTACTTTGGTGAATTACCTTGCCCGCTGTGTTTAATGCAGCGCATGGGTTTTGTGATCATTGGTTTTGCGCTAGTTCTCAATATTCGTTTTGGTGCGCACTCAGCGCATTACGGTTGGGGCATTATGGGCGGCTTGGTCGGCATGATGGTGTCGTTACGTCAAGTCCTCCTGCATGTATTGCCCGGTGATAAGGGGTACGGCGCAACATTCTTAGAGCTACATTTTTATACATGGGCTTTTGTTGGTTATGTCGGTCTATTGGCAGGCCTAGCCATTTTGTTAATGCTGCCCAATCGTGAGATTCGCTCACGCTCTTGGTTTGCCAATACCTTAGTCATCCTGTTCCTGCTATTGGTCTTGGGTAATCTAGTTTCGACTTTATTAGAGTGCGGCATTGGCCCCTGTGCTGATGATCCTGTCAAATACGATGGATGGATTTGGTTACGCACGCGTTTCGGATTTTAAGTTTGCCAACATTGCATTTATCCACAGCGGTGAAGAAGCTCTTCGCTAGCTTACTGACGATGAGTTTGCTAGTTAGCGTCACAGCCAATGCCCAATCAAAACCCAATTCGTCGACTTGGCCTACACAGCCCATTCGCATCATTGTTACCTTCACCCCTGGTGGCGCCCCTGATGTCTTGGCGCGCGTCCTAGCGCAAAGTTGGCAAGAGAGCTTAGGTGTACCCGTCTTAGTCGAGAATCGCCCTGGATTTGGCGGCAACATCGGCGCAGAGATGGTAGCCAAAAGCGATCCTGATGGCTACACCTTACTCATTGGTACGGTGGGTATTCATGCGATTAATGGGGCTCTTTATGAAAAGATGGCTTACGATCCGATTAAGGATTTCACACCCATTAGTTTCTTGGCAAGCACGCCCAATGTGCTGATTGTGAATAAACGCCTCGGCGTTAATAATTTGCATGAGTTGATTGAAATGGCCAAAGCAAAACCCAATCAACTCACCTTTGGTTCTTCTGGGGTTGGTACTTCTTTGCACATGTCTGGCGAGTTATTTAAAGAGATGGCTGGTGTTGAGATTAGGCATATTCCATACAAAGGTAGAGCGCAATCTTTGCCTGATTTAATCAGCGGTCGAATCTCCATGCTGTTTGATAACCTTTCTTCTTCTTTACCGCTGATTAAAGCCGGTGAAGTGCAGGCTTTGGGTGTGACCACCTTAAAACGCTCTCCGGCTGCTCCAGATATTCCGACGCTAGCAGAGCAGGGTCTGCATGGTTTTGAGGCGACCTCCTGGTTCTCTTTAATGGCGCCTGCTAATTTGCCCGTTGCAGTCCAAAAGCGGCTAAATGCCTTAACGCGTCAAACCCTCAATAACCCTCAAGTCCGCAATAGACTTCTAGAGGGCGGCTTAGAGCCGGCTCCTGGCAGCCCCAAAGAGCTGGCTAAATTGATTCAATCTGAGACTAGTAAATGGTCTAGGGTCGTCCATCAGTCCGGAGCTAAAGTCGAGTAAGAAATAAGTACTTTTCTTGTCAGCTTAGTATTTTCTGAGGCGTTAAATAGATAAGAATATTCACTAATAAAGCCTTGCAAGCAGTCTTACCAAAAGGGCTGACTCAGCGTAGACTTAAAAGTGTGAACTGACCAATTAGAGGGGTCAAATATGAAACGGTTTAAAAAGTACATCGTGCTAGGCTTGGCGCTTACAGGGCTAGCTGCTGTTTTTCCGGCGGCTGCCCAAGCGGGTTATGTTGGCTGGAATGTTTCTGTCGGTGGCGGCTATGGTGGCGGTGGTTGGCGTCCAGCTGCATACGGACCAGGTTGGGGTAGTCACTATGGTCCAGGTTGGCGCGGTAATTGGGCTTATGGTGGTGGCTATTACGGCGTCCCTTACGGCTATCCCTATGCTGGCTATTATTCACCTCCAGTTGTCTATGCACCACCAGTGGCTTATGCGCCACCACAGCCCATGGTTTTGGCTTCACAACCCCAACCAGCAGTTTGGTATTTTTGCCAAGCAAGTGGGCAATTTTTCCCATACGTACAAGACTGTTCCTCAGGCTGGCAGGCTCAACCGGCGATTCCACCATCGAGCGGCGTAAAACCACAAAGACCCAATAATTAATCGCCTATAACAAGTAAAAAATTGAGTAAAAAAGGATTTCTAATGAAACGTTTAATTCTGTCTGCGGCGCTGATTACTTCTTTAGTTGCTTGCGTATCTGCACCAACTGGTCCAACCATCGCGATCATGCCGCGTGAAGGTAAGCCGTTTGAAGTATTCCAGCAAGAAGATCAACAATGTCGTGTGTTTGCTGCGGATGCTGTAAAGGACACTAGCAATGCCGCCCTTAAAGAAGGTGCAACTAGCGCAGCTCTTGGCGCTGCATTGGGCGCAGCTGCTGGTGCAGTGATCGGCGGTGGCAGTCACACTAACGTCGGTACTGGTGCGGGCGTTGGTTTATTAGGTGGTGCTGCAATGGGTGCTATGAATGCTTCCGGAAAAGAAAACCAAGCGCAGGCCCAATACAACATTGCATATCAACAGTGCATGTATGCAAAAGGTAATCAAGTCCCTAGCTACGGTGCGCCCAGTTCAGGCAATCGCCCACCAAGCCCGAATGGCAGCTACAACTTAGTAAAGTAAAGCAAAGAAAAACTGAAATCAGTTCTTAGACTTGAACTGGCGGATGCGTTCTTTCAAAGCGTGCCGCCGTTCTTCTAAATAGATAGAGTAAAAAGCAAGCAGCCAACCCAAGACTCAAACTATTGCCAGCCCAAAAGCCATTGGCGCCTTGCAAAAATATCGGGGTATTACCAAATACATTAAATCCCATGAGGTAACCGCCACCTAGGCCTACACCCCAGAGTGAGCCAGCATAAATCAGCATTGGCCAAAAAGCGATGCGATAAGCGCGCAGAATAAATGCTGCTGTCACTTGTAGTGCATCGAAGACTTGGTAAAAAGCAATAAACAAAAATAGCGGAACGGAGAATACTTTCACTTCTGCGGGCGGGTCGTACAAGTCTAAGAGTTCAAACTTAAAGACCCAAACCCCAATGCCAATGAGGATGCACAGCACTGTTGTAAAGAACACAGAAGACCAACCAATTTCTTCGGCACGCTCTTGTTTGTCCGCGCCAATAGATTGCGATACCAAAGTCATGGTTGCGATCGACAATGAAAGTGGCACCATGTAAATGACCGTGCCCATATTGGCGACAATCTGATGTCCTGCTAGTGCAGTAGTGCCTAAGCGCGCAATAAACAAAGACATAAACGTAAAGGAAGTCACCTCAATCAGATAGCTAAAGCCAATGGGGGTGCCAAGCTTGAGCAATGCCCAGATGCGATGCCAATCCGGCTTGCTAAAATGACTAAAGATTTTGAAGGGCCTGTAGAAGCGATCAATCAACACAAAGCTGAGAGTAATAATGAGCCAGAACCAATTGATGATGACAGTAGCAACTGCGCACCCCGGACCGCCCATACCTTCAATGCCTAATCCACCATAGATGAAGAGTAGGTTAAGGGGTAATTTCAGACCAAGGCCGACTAATTGCACCACGGTAATGACTGCAGGACGAGAGACGGCATTGTGCAGCGCCATCAGAACGCGCATGCCCATGCTAGCTGGTAAGCCAAGCGCCAAAATGTTGAGATACAACCTGGCCTTATCCTCGATCTCCGGTTTGATTCTGGAGATGGCTAGGAGGTAGTCGGCATTCATGAGAACAAAACAGCCTAAGACTGTGAGACCTACTGCTAGCCAAGTGGCTTGGCGAACTTCTTCACCGATTTCATCAAAACGTTTGGCGCCAAAGAGTTGTCCCGCAATTGGGGCGAGTGCTGAGATAACGCCAGTCAGGCCCACATAGATGCTAATGAAGATCGCTGAAGCCATAGCCAGTGCAGCAAGGTCATCTGCAGAGTAACGTGCGGTCATCGCGGTATCTAAAACACCAAATGCGATGACTGCCAATTGACCAACCAGAAGGGGGCCAGCGAGTTTTAGTAAAGCAGGAATATCCTCGCGCAGGCGCGATAACTTAAAGTGCAACACCCATTACTCCGCGCTGACTTGATAGAGTCTGAGTCGTTCATCGCGATCAGACGCGCGGCGATCTTCCCAGAGAAGGGTTAATTTCTTATTGTTGAGGCTGGCATAAGCTCTTGCCTCAGATTGATTATGAGTCAACATCCAATGGCAACTGGAATCATCGCGTAAAGTCAGCTTGGTAAAGTAAGAGAAGGAGGCTAATTGCGCGGGACCAATATTGGTAGTGTCAATGCAACCAGATTCTTTAGTGAGCACTTGCGAGAGACGAGCCGATACTTGGCGATAGGTCTTGGCATAGTTGATTGTAGGAAGCCATAAAGTCATCAGCAAGACCCACATCAAAGTAGTGCCTGATGCAGAAATAATCAAGCAACGCCAGATTTCTTTTGGAGCATGTGAGGTTCTCCAGCGCACTACCGACACCCACACACCCGTAATCACAATCGCCACAATAAAAGCGAGCCAATTAAATTGACCTTGAAAACCAGGAAGTAGTCGAGCAATATTGGCGGCGGTTGCTTCGGGATAGCCGGTAACCTTGGCCAGCCAAATAATCCAGATGGCCAGTGCAATCAGCGTGAAGCTAAACATCGCAAACCAGTCAATGAAACTAATGAGACTGCGTTTGAGAATCGGCAAACTAAAGGCGGCAATGATCGACAAACTCGGAATCAAAATCATCAAGTCATGTTCATTTGCTTCTTCGCGAAACAGAACATAAATGAAACAGCCAATAAACAAACTCAGCGGTATGGCAAGGTGCGGGGCACGCCAAGCACCTGCAGCTTTAGCGCGACCCCAGTGAGCCAAAGAAATAAACGCTAGTGGCCAGACAGGCCAGGCATAAGCCCAGAAGTTCACACTCAAGAAGGAGAGAGATTCAAGAGAAGGTGCTGAGCGCATCTCAGGCATATTGCGCCAGCCTTGTTCAGCGATATGACGCCACTCAGGAGTGATGTGACCTAGTTGCCACAAGATGGGCCAGATCGCAAAACCCATTAAACCTAAAACTGTACTGGTCAGCGTCCAACGAAAACGTAACTTGGCATTACTAGCAATCACCGCAATGATGGTTGAGGTGACCACGATCAGGCTGAGTGTGAGGTTGCTCGATAGGGCGACGATGATAATGCCCAGACCAGTCCAAAGACCACCTTGCCATGGCTTATCTAAGCCCCGTACAGTGCCGTAGAGAACAATGCTGATACCCATCAACTGCGCCATCATTGGCGTAGTCTCATGAGCACGCTGCGCAAGACCAACGCAGGCTAAGAAGATGAGCAATGCGCCGTCGGCCAAGGTCATGCCATAGTTTTTGCGATTGGGTTGACCACCCACAGCGAGTGCCATCGGTTGCACTTCATTTCTGCGACCTAAAAGATACGTCGCATACCAAATGGCTAAGGCTGCAGCAAAGAAACAAATCGCAGAGTAGAGGCGAGCAGCATTGGCTGCGCCAATCCAAGAACCAAATAGATCAATGAGGATCGCACCCATCCAATACGGTAGTGGTGCACCCAGAGAAAGATCGCGTCCTGCTAGATGCGGAACAATCCAATCGAGCGAGTTACCACGAAAGAGTGTCCACATACCGCCAAAACCAATTGCATCCTCGTTCTTCCAGGGGTCACGGAAAAAGAGACCAGCAAAACCATAGACTAAAGTCAGTGCAAAAATAATAATGCGCGGAATCGAGTTGGTGGCGGCGGCGGTAAGTTTGACCATTAGCTAAGTAGGGGGAGCAAGTAAATTTTGAGGCAATAAAAAAGGCAGCAAACGCTGCCTTCATTATCTCGCAGGGAAGGAGTTAACACCCCAAAATCCCTGCTATGAGTAAGTCTGTGCCTAAGCCTAGATTAAACCTTCTTTTTAGAAGTCTTTTCTGCTGCTTTAGCTTCTGCTGCTGCAGCTTTTTTCTCAGCTGTTTTAGCAACGCCATCACCGGCAGCCTTAGCAACTGCTTTAGTACCGAATTTCTGACGGAATTTCTCAACACGACCAGCGGTATCCATAATCTTCTGGGTGCCAGTGTAGAAAGGGTGTGATTCTGATGAAGTCTCGATCTTGGCCAATGGATACTCATTGCCATCTTCCCACTTGATTTTCTCTCTAGTGTTCATTGTGGAGCGAGTCTTGAAGCTGAAGTTGTTTGAAACGTCTACAAAGACGATTTCACGATATTCGGGGTGAATGCCAGGTTTCATTTTGAGTCCTATGAGCGGGTAGCCGTTTGAGCCAAATTGGCTTAAATACTTTCCCAGGTTTGTAAATCAGTAAAAGCGAAATTATGCCATGAAATCAACAACAAAGCGCGGTTTTGTAGTCTAAAAAGGGCTAAAACTGCCCCTTTTAGCCACCTTTACGCATTAAGTCGAAGAATTCACCGTTATTTTTGGTGGATTTGAGCTTATCAACGATGAAGTTCATTGCCTCGATATCGTCCATATCGGCCAAAAGCTTGCGTAAAACCCAGATTTTTTGCAGGTTTTCAGCTTTAACCAGCAACTCTTCACGACGTGTGCCGGACTTGTTAAGGTTAATTGATGGGTAAACACGACGCTCAGCCAAACGACGCTCAAGGTGGACTTCCATGTTGCCGGTACCTTTGAACTCTTCGTAGATGAGGTCATCCATACGGCTACCCGTTTCAATCAAGGCAGTAGCGATGATGGTGAGTGAGCCACCTTCTTCGATGTTACGAGCAGCACCAAAGAAGCGTTTAGGGCGTTGTAATGCGTTGGCATCCACACCACCAGACAACACCTTGCCTGATGAAGGAATAACTGTGTTGTATGCGCGAGCAAGGCGGGTAATGGAGTCAAGCAAGATGATCACATCTTTACCCATCTCCACTAAGCGCTTGGCTTTTTCAATCACCATTTCGGCTACTTGAACGTGACGTACTGCTGGCTCATCAAAAGTAGAGGCAACGACTTCACCGCGAACGGAGCGCTGCATCTCGGTCACTTCTTCAGGACGTTCGTCAACGAGCAGAACGATCAAGATCGCGTCTGGGTTATTAGCAGCGATCGCGTGAGCGATGTGCTGCATCATCACTGTCTTACCGGACTTCGGTGAAGACACAATCAAGCCCCGTTGGCCAAAGCCGATCGGGGAGATCATGTCGATGATGCGACCTGTGAGATTTTCTTCTGCCTTGATATCGCGCTCTAACAAAATCGTGCGATTTGGGTGAAGCGGCGTCAAGTTCTCAAACATGATGCGGTTCTTAAGGGCCTCAGGAGGCAAACCGTTGATCTTGTCAACTTTGACTAATGCAAAGTAACGCTCACCATCTTTAGGTGTACGAACTTCACCTTCAACGCTGTCCCCCGTGTGTAGGTTAAAGCGGCGGATCTGAGCAGGAGAGATATAGATATCGTCTGGAGAAGCCATGTAAGAGGCTTCAGGAGAGCGCAAGAAACCAAAGCCATCTGGCAACACTTCTAAAGTACCGTCACCAAAAACCATTTCACCGGCTTTAGCGCGCTTTTTCAAAATGGCAAACATCAATTCTTGTTTGCGCATCCGTTGCGTGTTTTCAATCTCCAAGCTAGCTGCCATTTCAAGCAGAGCGGAAACGTGGAGGACTTTGAGTTCAGTTAATTGCATGTGGTTCTCGGGTATAGATAAAGATGAATTTGTGGATATGGTTTTGGGAGATCGCTAGCCTTGATCAAGACTAGATAGAAAAACAGAATTTTGGGTATTTGCTAAAAGAAGGGGGAGTAAATTGCGGGAAATCGGAGCACTGGTAAGTGCGTTGAAATGCTGAATAAAGCCATACTACACTAAATTTCCGCTAGAAACAGCTAAAAACCCAGAAAAACCACAGGCCCACCCTGTGAGCCTGTGATCTGCAACTATTTACAGATGACTATCAATAAAAGCAGTCAACTGGGACTTGGCCAGGGCGCCTACCTTTTGAGCGGCAACAGTACCGTTCTTGAACAAAATCAGGGTAGGGATGCCACGAATATTGAACTGGGCGGGAACGCCTTGGTTCTCATCCACGTTCATCTTAGCGATTTGGAGCTTGTCACCGTACTCGGTAGACAGGTCTTCCAAAATAGGGCCGATCATTTTGCAAGGACCACACCATTCAGCCCAGAAGTCGAGCAATACAGGTTTGTCAGATTTGAGGACGTCCTGCTCAAAAGAGGCGTCTGTTACATGTTTGATGCCGGCACTCATGAAAATTCCTTATTTAGGCTTATTTAGTTATATCGCTACAACGCTTATATTAGCAATAAGCCAAACTTTCTGCCCAAATTTAAAACATAAGCCCTAAAACCAAACTGAATGTCTCAGCCTTTCCCTACTATTTCTAAGCAAGAGCAACCGCACTCATGGTCGATTACGCCTGATGCCAGCGCGCTTGAGCAGTTAGCTAAAGGGATTTGGGATTGTGCAGTGCAAACAAACGAACGCCCCTTAGTGGTGCTTAGTACAGCAGGCCCGCTGATCGGAGTAAGGGCGGCATTAGAATTTTATAGACCAAAAGGCCTAGATCCAAAGATCGCGCTCTTACCGCAAGTGATGAGTTTTAATGACTGGTTAGAAGCAGCGCCTGGCGCGTGGAAGTTTCCAAAAAAACAATCCGACTTAGAGCGTTGGATCTCAGTCTATGTAAATCTACGTAAACATCCCAAACTCAAAACGTGGTTCAAAGCAGAAAGTGATGCGGGCGCGTGGGGTCTTGCGCAGTCTGTGATTGATGCTTGCGATATTTTGTCTGAAGCCATCATTCCGCAATTGCATGATCAATTAAATCGTTTAATTAAAACTAATGCACTTGATTCAGAAGCATGGACTAGACAATTGCAAGCGCTACTGGATAAAACCATTGCACAAGCCTATCCAGAACTTGCGCGCAAAGTGGTTGATCAAGAATCCGAAGTCTTGCTGACCTTCTGGCGTTATTTAAGTGGGGTGGGCGATGCCGTATTTCGGAAACGATTTGCGATGGCAGCCCATCTTAGTGCAGCTCAGGAAGAAACGCATCAACAAACACACCAACCAGCACCAAGACCTTTTATCTGGGTGCAGACGGCCGACCCCAAGCCGATTGATCAAGAGGTGATTGGGAAGTATTTAAATGACTATGCTCAATATGCTCCAGTCGTAGAGGTCACATTAGATTGGCAAGCCGTTGCCTTGTGGTCTGAAGCGCTCGCTGGAGAAAATGCTTCAGGCGAACTCATTGAGTTAAGCGCAGAACAAGTACAACAACTCAAAAATAATATTGAAGCAGCGCATTACCAAGCTTGGAACTTGATTTCGGCAAGGCGTTTTGAAGAGTTGGCCTGGGCAGCAGCCAGGTCGATTGAGTCACATCTGATTGGCGGCAAGAAAAATATCGCTTTAGTAGCGCAAGATCGTTTGGCCGCAAGAAGGGCGCGGGCCTTGTTAGCGCGTTTAGGCCCAGCCTTAAATATTCGTGATGAAACCGGTTGGAAGTTAGATACCACCAGGGCAGCAGCAGCGCTTAATAGCTGGTTAGAGTTGATCCGGGCACCTAAGGAAGGACCAACGGCGAGCGTCTTATTAGAGTTCTTACAAAATCCGTATTTGGATATTCCGGCTTGTATCCAAAAGACCCCAGAGGTATGTATTGGCCTAGTCGCGCAGTTAGAAGATATCTTGATTGCTAGTCAAGCCAAATCTGGATGGGAAACCTTTTACATGGCGATCGAGCGGGCTAATGCGTACGCTGTAAACCACGACACTGCACCGAACGAGGCTTTATTAAAACTGCTGCAATTTGTGAGAGAGCGCCACTACGCTTGGCAAGAGATGAGTCTCAATTGCTCCAATGCTTATGCACTTTTGCAGCAGAACTTACTAGACACCGGCATTGCTAAAGCCTTAGAAAAAGATTCTGCAGGTAAGCAATTATTAGAAGTAATTCATACCTTTGATTTAAGTTCTAGCGATTACCAACGTGTTGCCATGCGTCTTGCTGAATGGATTAGTCTGATCAAGACCGTGATGGAAGAAGCGTCCTATGAAGAGGCTGGTAAAGATGCGCAAGCCACTTTAAGTATCTTGCCTTTGAGTTCTACACGCCTGAGAACATTCGATGCAGTGGTAGTCGTAGGTTGTGACGAGCAGCAATTGCCGGCATTCTCAGAGCCACCCTTGTTTTTTTCGGACACGCTCAATCGCTTACTCAAAGCATCGACGATTACTGCGCAATACGTTCAGCAAGCACGGGATTTCTCGCAACTATTAATGTCTTGTGCGAATGTTGATCTGCTTTGGCAAAGTAAAAGCAAGAGTGGTGAGCCACTCAGACCATCGGCATGGATACAGCGCCTACAAACACAATTGCCAAAATGGACGGCAGTGGTTTCTCAGCCAGAATTACATGGAGGAAAGGCTAGGCCGATAGAGAGAGCGGTAACGACCTTAGATCCCGATTTACCTTTGCCGCTGTCCATGAGCCCTAGTGCTTATAAAGCGTTAAGAGACTGCCCCTATAAGTACTATGTCCGCAGTTTATTGGGACTGCGTGAAGCAAAAGAATTTGAAGACGGCTTTGATGCATCTTTAGCGGGCCAGTCTTTACATGCTCTACTGCGTAATTTTTATCAGGCACTGAAAACTGAAGAGCAAAAAGCAGATTCAAAAATCAAAGATAACACCCCAGTTCGCCGTCAGTGGATGGAACAGCAGTTATTCGCCATCTCTGAAAAAGAGTTCAAACGTCTCATTGAAGGTGATGGCCGAGTGCTAGGCACTTTACGAGATTGGCAAAAACAAATTCCAAGCTTTGTGGATTGGCAATTGCAAAGAGAGGCCGAGGGCTGGCGTTATCACAATGCAGAACATCAAGTTGGATTTGATCTGCACTTTGTCGATGCTGATGGGGTAGATAGACTCATGCGGATTGCAGGGCGCGCCGATCGTTTTGATATCAATGTAGACAGTAAGCAAGCAGCAGAGGTGATTGATTATAAGAATCAGTCAATGACCAAGATTAAAAAACGTGCCGAATATCTCTTAGATGATCCGCAGTTGCTCATTTATGCACGTGCTGCGAATGAAGACCCAGAAAGCGCCCATCTGCAGGGTCGTGAAGTTAATCAAGCTCAGTGGGTTTCACTCAAGGTGGATATCAAACGAGATAAGAAACTCACTAGATCATTGGAAGTAGAAGACGTCCCAGATTTAATGCCTGTTTTTTCTGAGCAACTGATTCAAGACATGCAAAACCTGTGGTCCAGAAAAGAGATGGCGGCATTTGCGCCTGATGGCGTATGCAAATACTGTGAGGCAAGAGGTATTTGCAGAAAGGGGATGTGGTGAAAAAGAAGTTTGATAACGCCATCGCTTGTGATCCTCGCAGATCGGTCATTGTTTCTGCTTGTGCTGGTAGTGGTAAGACTTGGCTATTGGTTGCCCGCATGATTCGGCTCTTGCTTGCTGGAGCAAAACCACAAGAAATTCTGGCGCTGACATTTACCCGCAAAGCCGCACAAGAGATGCGCGACCGACTCTATGGTTTGCTAGAGCAATTTTCAAAAATGAGTGATGCCGAGCTTGTTCATGCATTACAGGAGCGAGGCTTGGAAAAGGATGAGGCAACAGCAGTATTGCCGCAAGCCAAGGACTTATATAACAAGGTGCTCTCTAGCCCGCAGTCGATTGTGATCGATACTTTCCATGGTTGGTTTGGCAGATTATTGAACGCCGCACCCATCTCAGCTGAAGTGCAACCAGGCTTTAGTTTGCGCGAGGATAGCAAACGATTGCTAGAGGAGTGCTTAGATGACTGGTGGGGCGATTTACCTGCAGATCTGAAGGCGCACTATGACGTCCTATTAAATCAGTTGGGCGCAAGTAATACTCAAAAGTTCTTAATGGGTAACTACGGCCTGATGAAACAACGTGGTGCCTGGACTTTTTTTGCGCAAGCTTGCAAAGCAAAAGGCATTACCCCTATCGAACACCTCAAGCAATTTTTACCTAGACTCAATATCGATAATCCGCTGCTCAGGATGTGGAATGCACCCAATGCCAGAGCTGATTTAGAGTTTCTCGTGCGTTGCTTTGCTCATAGCAGTGCACAAGAGAGCGATTTCTTGCCACGTCTAGTTTCCGCTTTAGAGTGTATGCAGCGTGGTGGTGATGTTCTGGAAGTAGCCTCAAATCTCCAGCTAGTATTTTTAAATGGCGATGGCGAATCTCGCTCTAATAACAACAAAGCCCTTGGCGCTGTGAAGACCTATCTCAAGAACGAAGGCTTAAGCCATTTAGAGCCAGACCACATTGCTTATAAGCAAGCTTGGGCGCAAGCATTTATTGAGTACTTAGATTGCGAAGCTGAAAAAGAGGTTTATGCATTAAATCAAGCCTGGTTTGCGATGAGCGAGCGCATGATGGATCATGCTGCTGCCACTAAAGAAGCAATGCGGGTGCGCGATTTTGATGATTTAGAAATTGGCGTCAGTCAGTTGATGGCCGACTCAGCCAATGCAGCGTATTTACAAGCACGTCTTGATGCTAAATATAAACACATCTTGATTGATGAGTTTCAGGATACCAATCCATTGCAGTGGCAAATTTTGCGCTCGTGGCTCGAAGGTTATGGTCAAGATGAAAGTAAACCCAGCGTCTTTATTGTGGGTGACCCCAAGCAATCAATTTATCGCTTCCGCAGAGCAGATCCACGCTTATTTACTAGTGCAAGAGAGTTCTTAGAAACCCATCTGCAAGCAGTCGCGCTGGATCAAGATACAACGCGTCGCAATGCGCCCAAAATTAACTCAGCAGTGAACGCTACCTTTGCTCCTTCACAGTTGCCACCTACTTACAAATTCAACGAGCAGGACACCTTGTGGAAGCCCTTAGAAGCGGGCCTACCAAACGAACTGTATTCAAAAGAGGGTGAAGCTGCGCTATTGCCGCTAGTTCCCTATGTCAAAGAGGAGTTAGAGCCTCGTGTTGGCAATGCTTTCGATGCACCCATTACCGATGTCAATCAAACAGTGGCAGCTACACAGCGCTATGTTGAAGGTCAAGAAATCTGCAAACTCATTCATCAAGTGATGGCAACACGCCAAGTAATGGATGAGGAAGACGGCCGCAAAATTTGGCGCGCCGCCAGAGAAAGTGATTTCTTATTGCTTGTGAAGCGTCGCAAATACTTGCCGCAGTTTGAGAGGGCCTTGCGTGAAGCTGAGCTTGCTTATGACAGCTCTAGGCTGGGAGGCTTACTCAATACTCTAGAGATTGATGATCTGATTGCATTGCTGACAGTATTACTATCACCGCGCCATGATTTGCCATTGGCGCAGGTGTTGAGAAGTCCAATCTTTGGTTTTACAGATCAGCAAATGCAAAGCCTGAGCATTACTAAGGCGAATAACCAATATCAATCTTGGTGGGATGTCTTACAAGATAGCCCAGATGCAGCAGTTCAGAAGGTGGCGCGTTTCTTAGAGCATTGGCGTGTCTTAGGTGAACGCTTGCCAGTGCATGACCTGCTCGATCAGATCTATCAAGAAAGTAATTTGCGTTTTGAGTATGCAATTACTGCACAACCGTTGGCGCGTGCACAGGTGATTGCTAATTTAGATGCCTTCTTAGAGTTATCTCTGAATCAAGATGGCGGTCGTTACCCAAGCTTGAGTCGCTTTATTGATGAGATCAATGCTATGCGCCGGGGTGATGATGACGAAACCCCTGATGAAGGTGATGTAGAGCTAGAGGCCGAGACTGAACTAGCTGAAGTGGATGAAGACAGTGAGATGTCAGAAGAGGATAAGCATAAGCGTGTTCGCTTGATGACCATTCATGGAGCTAAAGGGCTGGAGTCACCCTTTGTGATTATTTTGGATGCCAACCATACGGTAGGTAATTCTGATCATTCTGGCGTGCTTTTAGAGTGGTCGCCTAGTGAGAGTAGTCCATCACACTTATCGATGTATACCAAGGCCAGCTTAACTTCGCCGCGAAGCCAGATTCGGGAAGACGAAGAGCTCATTGGTCAGAATGAAAACTGGAACTTGCTCTATGTCGCGATGACACGCGCCAAACAGGGTCTTTGGATTAGCGGTGTAGCCAAAGAGTCCAGCACCAACAACCCAACAGGTTTAGATCAAAAGTCTTGGTATGCAAGAGCTTTGTTTGGACAGCTTCCTACTGTAGAGCCTATAGTGGCAATGCCCAGTGCTGGAGCTACAGAAAAAAATGGCCCACAAAAAAATATTCAAACTCCAGAGAGCTTCAGCATTGAAGATTTTCAGATTTCTTGGGAAGAGGCAAAACTCAGCCATCAGCAACAACTACAAGATATTGTCAGTGGCGCTACCGTAAAAGCCATACAGGCCGAAGCAGACAAATCCCCCGATCCAGAAATCCTCGAAGAGGGTGTGCATTTTCATAAGCTGTTGGAGTTTTTGGTTCCGCAATCCAGCAAGTCAGAAAAGTCTCCCGCTATACCAAGTGAGCAAGAAGTGATGAATTGGCTTGGCGTGAATCCAGCGGCAGCCAAAAAACTTCTCACCCATATCCAAGTCGTACTCAATACGCCGGAGCTACAGTTGTATCTCAGTCCCGGAGAATGGCTACAGGCGTGGAATGAATTGGATATCGCTAGCGAAGACGGTAAAAGCTTTCGTCTTGATCGCTTGGTAGAGATGGGCGATCACCTGGCCATCATCGATTACAAGCTGAGCATTCCAAAGCAAGATAGCGAGATGTATGGCAAATACCTCAAGCAACTACAAAACTACCAAAAAGAGCTCAAACGGATTCGTCCTGATAAAGAAAACAGGGCTTACTTGATTTCATCTGGTGGAAAGATCGAGCAAATCGGCGAAGCTCTCTAAGCTTCCTTGGCCCTTGAATAACCCTACTTAGCCCCCATATATAGGGCTAGGAGCAAAAATCCCCAAACTAGGGATAATCAGTGATCACGCTTAAAGGAGCCACGATGAAGATGCAACGTTTCTCTAATTTTTTTGTCAGTTTATTTGCTGCCAGCCTATTGCTGTGTAGCGGCCTAGCCTTAGCCGAACCTACCTTGCCTGAGGTATCTCAAGCCATTCAGTCTGGGCAATTGGGCAAAGCCGATGCCATGATGAAAGAGGTATTGCAAAACCATCCTAATAGCGCCAAAGCGCATTACATCGCTTCTGAGCTCTACCTTAAAGAGGGCAAGTTAGATGCCGCTAGAAATGCTTTTGTTCAAGCGGAAAACTTAGCACCAGGATTGCCTTTTGCTCAACCTGACTCTGTTCAGAAATTGCAAGCGCAATTGCGCGCAGGTTCTGCACCTGCTGCAACAAATGCCGGGGCTGAATCCATCTTCACTAACCCAATCTTCTGGGTGTTAATTGCGATCTTAGTAGCGGGTATCGCGTTCTTCATGAGAAAGCGTCCACAGCCAGTTCAGGTCTACAACGCACCGAGCGCTGCTTATTCAAGTGCGCCAGGCACACCTGGTGGTCCTGCAGGATATCCGCCAGGTTACCCACCAGCAGCACAAGGCGGAATGGGCGGCGGCTTAATGGGCAGCTTAGCAACCGGTGCAGCACTGGGTGCCGGCATGGTTGCTGGTCAAGCATTGGCTAGTCATTTAATGGGCGGCAACAATCAGCCCAATCCAGGTAATGCCAACAGTGGTTTTAACCAAGTGGGCGGACCAGCACCGGATGCGGCGAACTTTGGTGTGAACGATGCAAGCTCTTGGGATGATGGCGGTTCGAGCTCCTGGGATGACAGCAGCGGTGGCGGCGATTTCATGAGCGATGTGTAAGCATCCCTCCATAACAAAATAAATTTATACATTCAACACACACTAGAAAGTAGTAAGTAACCATGGCAATTTCAATGTACCAAGCATCAGTTCCACAACTAAAGAAGATGCTCGTTAATCTTTCTGCAATCCTTAAAAAGGGTGAAGAGTACGCTAGCGCCAAGAAAATTGAAGGCACTGTATTGACAGGAGATCGTTTGTTTCCAGATATGCTCCCGCTTACTAGACAAGTATTCATTGCTTGTGATCAGGTAAAGAATGGCTTAAGTCGCTTGGCTAGCATTGAGCCACCGAAGTTTGAAGACAATGAAACCACTTTTCCTGAGCTGCAAGAGCGCGTTGCTAAAACCATTGCGTTTATTGACAGCATCAAGCCTGAGCAGTTAGATGGCACAGAAGCCAAAGAGATCAAGTTCTCCATTAAAGAGTGGAACTTTGAGTTTGTGGGTGAGCAATACTTGCTGACTTGGATCATTCCAAACTTCTATTTCCATGTCACGACTACCTACAATATCTTGCGTCACAACGGCGTTGAAATTGGTAAGGCAGATTTTTTGGGTTAAGCCTAGCATCTTTAGTAAACTACCGGCATGGAGCATCTAAACGCGATTACCGAGATAGTGCAGCCCTGGATCTTTCGGGCCAGTCTTTATCTATCTAATGCATTTTTGGATGACCCGGCAATCTTGGCGTTTGCTTTCTGCTAGTAAATAAACCACCCTCGGGTGGTTTATTTACTGAAGGCAAGAAGAAAAGTTAAGCAAAGTGAAAACACAGCACTGCGCCTTACTTAATCATTCCCGCATTTTTAGCATCATCCATTGCTTGAGGCGTTTTCTCTTTCATGAATGCCGGAATCTTTGCCAATGGAATATCCACAATCACAAATCCTGATTCTTCTAACTTCTTCTTCGTTTCAGGGTCTGAGTTGAGTACGCCAAAGTAGTCCGATAGTTTCTGCTGAAGCACTAATGGGGTGGCTTTAGGTACGGCAACACCACGGTAAGCGCCATCGACCCAATTCAGACCTAGTTCTTTAAAGGTAGGAACGTCTGGTAGCGCAGGGTTACGCTTCTCGGTAGCAATCGCTAAAGTGCGCACTTTAGTCTTTTGCTGAATGGCTAATGGTAAGTAACCCATTGCGCCATCAACGTGCATCCCAATTAAAGCGGTAATTAAATCACCCGTACCTTTAAAGGGAACATAAGTAATTTTGACGCCAGCCAACTTATTCAAACGCTCGACAGCCATGTGGTTGGCTGAGTATTGCGAAGATCCAGCCAATGTCATCTTGCCTGGATCTTTTTTGGCTGCTGCCACAAACTCTTGGTAGGTTTTGTAAGGACTATCAGCAGAGACCATTAAGGCATCTGGTGTGAAGTGGTAGTAGTAGATCGCATTGATGTCATCGGTCTTGTACTGAATACCTTCTTGTAGTGGTTGCAAGATGATGTGCGGAATATTGACGCCTACTACGTTGGTGCCATCAGCTGGATAGGTATTGATGGCACTCCACACTAGAGCGCCGCCAGCACCAGCACGATTAAGAACCATCATTTGTTGCTTATATTTTCTGACGGATAAATCAGATTGATAGCGAGCTACCAAGTCAGATTCACCGGCGGCAGGAAAGGGAATGATGTACTGAATGGTTTTATCCGGCAGTGGCTGCGCGCTCGCTCCAGAAAGCAAGCCAAATGATGTGAGCAAGGCAACTAGCAATACAAGCGCAACATTCATTCGTTTTAGTAGTTTCATTTAGAAATCTCCTCGATGACCGCATTGGTGACATCACTCATCATGGCGCTGCCTCCTAAATCACGGGTGTGTAACTTCGGATTGGCAGTCACTTTTTCAATCGCACTCATGAGTTTGGCTGCTATGGCTTTTTCACCTAAGAAGTCGAGCATCATGACGGCTGACCAAAAAGTACCAATGGGGTTAGCAAGACCTTTACCCATAATGTCAAAAGCAGAACCATGAATGGGTTCAAACATGGAAGGGTAGCGACGTTCTGGATCAATATTACCGGTTGGCGCAATGCCTAAACTACCTGCTAAAGCAGCGGCTAAGTCGCTGAGCACATCGGCATGTAGATTGGTAGCAACGATGGTATCTAAAGACTCAGGGCGATTGACCATGCGCGCTGTTGCGGCATCGACCAACTCTTTATCCCAAGTGACATCCGGAAACTCCTTGGCAATCTGGACGGCGATTTCATCCCACATCACCATCGCATGGCGCTGCGCATTGGATTTAGTAATGACGGTGAGATGTTTGCGGGGACGTGACTGCGCTAACTGAAAGGCATAGCGCTGCACACGTTCAACGCCAACGCGTGTCAGGATACTCATATCTGAAGCAACTTCAATGGGGTGACCTTGATGGGCTCTGCCACCTAAACCAGAGTACTCACCTTCGGAGTTCTCACGCACGATCACCCAATCGAGTTGCTCGGGTTTGCAATTACGCAAAGGCGTTTCAATACCAGGCAGGATGCGAGTAGGGCGCACGTTGGCGTACTGATCAAAGCCTTGGCAGATCTTGAGGCGTAAACCCCAGAGCGTAATGTGATCCGGAATCTTGGGGTCACCAGCTGAACCAAACAAAATGGCATCTTTAGAGCGCAAAGGCTCAAGACCATCTTCAGGCATCATCACGCCGTGCTTACGGTAGTAATCGCCACCCCAATCAAAGTGCTCAAACTCAAAAGCAATTTCTGGATGTTTTTTGCTTAAGGCATTAAGAACCTTTTCGCATTCGGGAATAACCTCTTTGCCAATTCCATCGCCTGGAATTGACGCTATCTTGAACGTCTTCATTTGTCTCCTACTGTTTTTATGGATTGCTTAGTGAATTATGCCCCTATCGCACCCTCTCAAGGGTGGTCGTTTACCCCATATTTAAAGGCTTAATTCGCTATGGGATCCCAGTCGAACTAATTGGAGGGCGTGTTGGTCTGGTTTCCTGTAGATGAGCACCAAATCTGGTTTGATATGACAGTCTCTATGGTCTATCCAGTTACCCAGCATGGGGTGATCATGGTATCGATGGGGTAGGTCTAAGTCGTATATCAAAAAATCCAAGGTTTCTTGGAAATCTTTGGCTAGCGTGACCCTGTACCTGCCTTTTGATTCTCGTTTGTAGTCTCTTCTAAATTGCTTAGTGTATTCAGTCGTCCGCATTCAGGTCAGCCATCAAGTCGTTAACAGAGCTAAAGGATTTGAGCTTTCCTTTTCTAGCTTCTTTCATGGCAGCAATGGTTTCTGCGTTTGGACTGAGTGGCTCAAAGGGGAGGGTCTTTTCTCTGGCAATTCGAGTCATCAGAATTCGAAAGGCATCAGACGGCGTTAGACCCATGGCAGCCAATATGGCGCTTGCCTCTTCTTTGATGTCGCCGTTAATTCTGGCGCGAACTACCGCGTTTGCAGTCATAAACCCCTCCTTAATGAGCTACATTGTAGCCCAAAATGAGCGTCTTAAGGCGTTTTAAGCACCTAAAAGCCATTTTATTTGCATACTGTATAAACATACAGTATATTGGCACTTATGGAACTTCAGTCATCTAGCTCAAGCAACACATTAAGCCAGGCCCCACAAGCCTTGGCAGCGCATTTTGACGACTTTGAGTTCAAGCTACTGAGTCACCGGATTTCGGCTGGATTCCCTAGTCCAGCGGCAGATTACGCTGAACAGGGCCTCGATTTGAACCGCTATCTGGTTCAGAACAAGCCAGCGACCTTTATGTTCACCGTGAAGGGTGATTCGATGATGGGTGCTGGCATCTGTGATGGCGACAAGGTAGTTGTCGATAAAGCCCTCAAACCAAAACACAAAGACATCGTGGTGGCAGTCGTCGATAGCGAGTACACCATCAAACGCCTCTACCAATTACGTGGCCGTATCGAGCTCCAACCAGAAAATCCTAGTTTTGACCCCATCACATTTGACGAGGGAAGTGAGCTTCAAATCTGGGGTGTGGTCGTTGGCGTAGTGCGCAAGTACAGCAACGCTAGCAGCAGGGGAAACAAATGAACCCAGCCAACGAATCTCATCAAGCCAAGGAACTGTTCGCATTGGTCGATGTGAACAACTTCTATGTTTCTTGCGAGCGGGTATTTGCCCCCAAGCTCGAAGGTGTGCCGGTAGTAGTGCTATCAAACAATGATGGTTGTGCTGTCGCTAGAAGCGCCGAGGTCAAAGCTCTTGGTGTGAAGATGGCAACACCTTGGTTCAAGATGAAAGACCTCGCTAAAGAGCACGGCATCGTGGCCTATTCATCAAACTACACACTGTATGGCGATATGAGTGATCGCGTCGTACAGGTCCTGAGAAGATTTACGCCTAATCTTGAGGTGTACAGCATTGATGAGAGCTTTCTCAAAATTGAATCTGTCCTTAAAACCTATCCAGATGCAACGCACCTTGGCCAGATCATTAAAAAAGATGTCAAAGACACCACCGGTTTACCTGTTTGTGTAGGCATTGGCTCTAGCAAGACCTTGGCCAAGTTTGCCAACCACCTGGCTAAGAAGCACCCGCAGTTTGCAGGCGTATGTGATGTTGAGAGCATGCCCAAGGAAGAGCTCTATCAATGGATGAGTGAGATACCGGCAGGTGAGGTATGGGGTATTGGCAGACAACTGGCTAAAAAACTCAAGCTGCTGCAAATCAATACCGTCTTTGATCTCTTGCAGGTATCACCACAAACTATGCGCCAACAATTTGGCGTTGTGATGGAAAGACTTTGTTATGAGTTACGTGGCGTATCTTGCCTAAAGCTAGAAGAAGTAGCGCCAGCCAAACAGCAAATTATTGCCTCACGTAGCTTTGGTAAGTTAGTGACCAGCCTAGAAGAGCTAGCAGAGTCGGTTGCTACGCATGCCGCTAGAGCTGCAGAAAAACTCAGAACCCAAAACTCGGTTACGGGCGCGATCAGTATCTTTATTGAAACCAATCCCCATAAACAGAACGAGCCCCAATACGCCCAAAGCATCACCATTGCACTAGAGAACCCAACCGATAACACCCTCAAACTTACCGATGCAGCAATTGAGGGTCTTAAGCAAATCTACCAAAGTGGCTTTAGATACAAGAAGGCCGGCATTGTTTTCAATCTGCTGTCTGACAAACCTACCGTGCAGCAATCGCTGTTTGATGACGTAGAGACCAGAGGTAAATCCGCTGATCTCATGAAAGCCTTAGATTCGATTAACAGTCGCTTTGGCAATGCAGTCATTCGTTCGGGGGCAGCAGGAACCAAGCAAGCCTGGCAAATGAGATCAGGCAATAAGTCACCGAACTACACCACCCAGTGGAATGAATTACCAGTAGCGCAATAGAAAAATCAACGAAACAACCAACAACACACAAAGGAGTATTAAATGGAATTGCTAAACAACTTTAATGGTCTGTCACTCGTAGTTATCATGATCTTGTCTTACTTCGCGGTATTGAAAAGCACTAAGCGCGATACATTCGAGAAAAAGCAAGCAGCGTTCAATCGCCACTATCGCTAAGAAAAAATTCAGCAGTAGAAATTAGCAGCAGCAGGTAGTAAAAAAGTAGCAAAGAGCCTAGAGGGGGAATAAGGAAATCACGGATTCCTTATTCCCTAGTAAAGGCTTTTTTATTTAGCTTCTAGAGCTTTGCGCAAGTATGGTGAAACATTGTCTTGGCGCAACATCCATTGCTTGTAATCAGATGGCACCAGATTAATCGCCTCGCCCTTATGCTTACCAAAAGGCATGATGGTCGGAATTCTGGCTTTCTCAGACATTTCCCAAAAAGCATCCAACGAGGCGGGGTGCAGTTTCTCAATAATCTTGCCAACAATCTTGGAGCAAATCCACACATCAGCCAATGCACTGTGTGCATTACGCAATTGATCCCTAGCGGTATCTCTTTCGAAGAAATAAAGTAGAGCGCTTTGAGTGTGGCTATCTAAGTCAGGCCAAAGACTGCGAGCCAAAGCAAGCGTGCAAATGCGCTTGACTTCAGGGCTGCCAATTGCGACCCAATCAAAATCAATGTTGTGACCAATGAGGTATTTAGTACCAGCGGGCAACTTAAAAGAAGTGCTGGGTGGACAGCTAACAAGCTCCTCATCCAAGATGTGATGGGTGGCAAGGGCGCCAAGACTAATTGGTTTGCCCGGGTTGTAGCGTTGTACCCAAGGATTACCCACGTCAAATGGGGAAAGGGAGGTGACATCAAGTGAAGCAGCTTCGATGATGACCGCATCGTTCTTATCAGTTGCTTCAACATCGAAAATAATGGCTTGAGACATGTGTACTTTAGTTGGTTTATTAATAACTCATTGTGCCTTGAATCCAATGAGTAAAGGAGAGGCTCAGCTATTTCCTACGCCCAAATAAACCTTTTCACCTATTATCAAATTGCGTGGTGCTCTACGCTGAACTCTTCTTAACAATGGAGGGTTTATCTTGCAATTAGCACTGGAATGTACTCACAGACAGCAACGTTACTTTAGGTTTGTTTTGGATGGCCGAACCGTTCTGGTTTTGCTGATTATTTGGATGATTTGGGGGATTTTTAGAGTTCTGCACATCCTTTAATTATTTGTTATTACAAATAATTACTTGATTGTTGAATAACTTGTTACTACAATTAAATCTGAAAATAGAGTTTGATGAGAAAAAGCGCATTCAGACTCTATTAAATCGTGACTTAGATTTTGCTCGTGCTGGAGAGGTATTAAGCCGCACCATTCACATCTTTGAGGATCTGCGAAGAAGTTACGGTGAGCGACGATTTATTACTCTTGGATTTTTAGATGGTCGATTGACTGTAGTGGTTTGGACTGTACGAGGTACGAAGAGAAGAATTATCTCGATGAGGAAAGCAAATGAACGTGAAATTAAAGAATACGGTCGAGGAATGGATTGATCCTGATGACGCTCCTGAAATAACAGCAGAAGATTTAAAGCGCGGCATATGGGCCATAGATGGAAAGGTTGTTTCTGAAAAAGAAGGTCGAGAAGCATTTGCAAAAAAACTTCGAGGTAGGCCAGTTGGTAGCGTCAGTAAGTCACCTAAAAAGCTAACGACCATACGACTATCTTCTGAAGTAATAGGGCAATTTAAAGCAGCAGGTGCAGGGTGGCAGACAAAAATCGATCTCGCGCTCAAGGACTGGCTCTTAACTCATCAGCCATAAGATTGTGATGCTGGGGAAGGTGGATGAGCCTGACCCCCGGCACTGGCAGAAATTGGGTTTGGCTGCTTCGTTCCCGACCTGACCAGGTTATCCAACCCACCATGCGGGGAGGCCCATCCACTTCCATTTTAGCTTGTTAGAATGTCAGACATGACAGCACTGGCTTTAGCCCGTTCGTGGCGCCCTAAAACTTTCTCTCAATTGGTAGGACAAGACCATGTGGTTAAGGCATTAACCCATGCCCTTGACCAGGGACGCCTACATCACGCTTGGTTATTTACTGGCACTCGAGGTGTAGGTAAAACCACCATCGCCCGGATTATGGCAAAGGCCCTCAATTGCGTCGGTGAAGATGGCCAAGGCAAGATGACCTCAGAGCCCTGCGGCAAGTGTCCAGCCTGCCTAGCAATCGATGCAGGCCGTTTTGTGGACTATATCGAGATGGATGCGGCGAGCAATCGCGGCGTTGACGATATTGCTGCTCTATTAGAAAAAGCGGCTTACGCTCCAAGTAATGCGCGTTACAAGGTTTACATGATTGACGAGGTGCACATGCTCACCAATCATGCCTTTAATGCCATGCTTAAGACTTTGGAAGAGCCACCAGAGCACGTTAAATTTATCCTTGCTACAACGGATCCCCAAAAGATTCCGGTCACCATTTTGTCGCGTTGCTTGCAGTTCAATCTCAAGCAAATGCCAGTACCCCTCATCGTTGAGCACTTAGAAAAAGTCCTTGCTGCAGAAAAAGTCGATTACGAAACCAATGCCCTGCGTGTCTTAGCAAAAGCAGCCCAAGGATCGATGCGCGATGCTTTATCTTTAACTGATCAAGCGATTGCTTATGCTGCTGGCAAAGTTTCAGAAGAATCCGTACGCGGCATGCTCGGCACTTTGGATGATTCATACCTCATTCGGATTCTCGATTCTTTAATTGCTAAAGATGGTGCAACACTATTAGCCATTAGCAATGAGATGGGAGAGCGCAGTATGTCTTTCTCATTGGCCTTGCAAGATCTATCGAGTTTGATTCAAAAGATTGCTGCGGCTCAAATTGTTCCTGAGTCTGTATTAGAAGATTGGCCAGAAGCGAATGAGATTCGTCGCTTGGCCACATTGCTTACTAAAGAAGAAGCGCAACTCTTTTATCAAATCACCATTACCAGCCGTCCTGATTTATCACTTGCGCCCGATGAGCAAACTGGCTTTGCCATGACGCTTTTGCGTATGTTGGCATTTCGTCCTGGTAGCGGAGGAGGCGGTGGTTCTGCTCCAAACCCATCAGCGCCACCAGTCAATATTGCACGCCCAACTGCAACAACGCATTCAGCACCAGCTGCAAGAGCATCCGCTCCTGCGCCGGCGGCACCTGCAGCCACTAAGCCTGTTACTTCTACTGCTGCACCAGCTATCTCAGTTGCCCCCGTTGCAGCAGCCAGCAACGCAGTTGGCAACCCAGCTGAGCGCCCTGATTGGCACGCTTTGATGCGCCAGTTACCAGTCAAAGGTATGGTTCAGCAGTTAGCATTT
>Ga0364893_10059_pt1 | contig 71031 bp, 60 predicted proteins | sample ExccelJu500001D3_FD_206943 | JGI IMG/M metagenome (GOLD analysis project Ga0364893, IMG submission 206943) | Enriched cells from Trout Bog Lake Hypolimnion, Wisconsin, USA - BchlTB.July16.5000.01.D3 | ecosystem: Environmental > Aquatic > Freshwater > Lake > Hypolimnion/Profundal zone | place: USA...
AGCTCAAGGAAATGCGTGATGAAGCGGCAATGCGCATCAGATCCTACCGCGAACGCCCTAATCCTGCTTTGATCCCAAAAGTAGTTCTGCAACTCAGAGATGATCAAAAACAAGTGTTGGTCGTCGACGCCAACAAGTCGCGACTGTATCTTTATGAAAACGTTGCTGGCCAGCCTAAACTCGTGAGTGACCACTACATCAGCCACGGGCGATTCGGGATCAACAAATTCAAAGAAGGTGATCAAAAAACACCTTTAGGCGTTTACTACATTACTAGTCGCCTCTCTGGCGGGAAATTGCCTGATTTTTATGGGCCAGGCGCGCTTCCGCTCAATTACCCCAATGAGTGGGATAAAATCAATGGCCGCAGTGGCTCTGGCATTTGGTTGCACGGGATGCCCTCAGCTAACTTCAGCCGACCACCACTTGCTTCAGATGGTTGCGTCGTGTTGACCAATCCCGATTTCTTAAAAATCTCCGCCTTGGTTGATATAGGCAAAACACCTGTCATCATCAGCGATCAGATAGAGTTTGAAAATCAGGCAAAATGGCTTGTAGATCGTCAGTTTGCGGCAAAATTACTCGATGACTGGCGTTTGGATATGGAAAGCAAGAATGCCAATCGCATTTTTGCCAATTACTCACGCAACTTCAAATCCCTCCAAGGTGAAGATTTAAACACTTGGTTTTCAAAACAAAGGCAAAATTGGGAAGCCTGGACAAACCCGATCATACAATTGAAGGATGTCACCCATTTCCGCTATCCCGGGAAAGATGAAATGATTGTCAGTACCTTCACACAGGAAACACAGTCCGGCAAAACCAAAACGAGTGTCCGCAAGCGCCAATATTGGCTCAAAGAGTCAAACAAATGGCGAATTATCTATGAAACAACTGTCTAACTCGAGGAGTTAAAGTGAAATCAGCAACGACAAAATTAATTGGCCTGTTTCTCGGTTCTATGCTGAGTCTGAGTACCGCACAGACATTCGCTGACGAATTGCCTAAAGTATCAATTAAAACAAATATGGGCGAAATCGTCGTAGAACTCTACCCCGACGCGGCACCAAAAACCGTTGATAACTTCATTAGATACGTCAAAGCGGGTCAATACAAAGGCACAATCTTCCACCGCGTGATTGATAATTTCATGATCCAAGGGGGCGGCTACGATAGAAGCATGAAAGAAAAACCAACCCGTAAGCCTATTCCATCTGAAGCTGCGCTGGCCTTAGAAAAAGGCTTAAAAAATGACAATGGCACGATTGCAATGGCACGCACTGAAGATCCAAACTCGGCTACGGCGCAGTTTTTCATCAATGTGAGAGATAATGACTTCTTAAATCATCAGCCATTACCTCCGGGCGATCCTGTAGAATTTAACTATCGCGGTACAATGACCAAAGCACCCCGCAACCAGGCACTAATTGCGACGGCTGGATACACGCCATTCGGCAAAGTCATCAAGGGCATGGATGTTGTTGAAAAAATCAAAGCTGTTGAGACTGGCGACGCTCACATGATGCAAAATGTTCCCAAAAAGGACATCATCATTGAATCCGCAACTGTTATAAAATAAATTTATTTTTCATTTCAGATTTATATCCCTCTATTTTCACCCCATTACCAAGGATTATTATGGCCATTCTCATGACAACTAACCACGGCGCAATCACAATTGAGCTGGACGAAGCAAAAGCACCTAAGACTGTGGCTAACTTTCTTGCTTATGTAGCTTCAGGCCATTACGCCGGCACAATTTTTCACCGCGTTATTGATGGTTTCATGATTCAAGGCGGCGGCTTTGAACCAGGTATGAACCAAAAAGATACTTTGGATGCAATCGAGAATGAAGCGAACAATGGCTTGAAAAACGAACGCTATTCTATTGCGATGGCGCGCACCGGCGCACCCCACTCCGCAACAGCGCAATTCTTCATCAATACAGCAAATAACAGCTTCCTCGACTATCCTGGTCAAGATGGCTGGGGCTACTGTGTATTCGGGAAAGTGACTGAAGGTAAAGAAATCGTTGATAAGATCAAAGGTGTTAAAACTTCACGCTCAGGTATGTTCCAGGACGTGCCAGTTGAAGATGTCATCATCGAAAAAGTTGAAGTCATTTAATTCAGCCATTTGCTTTTTCTGAACATTATTCGATTGAGTGTGAAAAATTCCGAAAAGCAAACGACAGCGCAACCTAAAACGGTTGCGCTGTTTGTTTCCGACATCCATCTAAGTCCATCGCTCCCGAAAACCACCAGTGCGTTCTTGAATTTCCTTGCAGTGCAGGGAACAAAAACAGAACAACTCTACATCCTTGGCGACATGTTCGAGTACTGGGTTGGCGATGATGATATCCACGACAAATACAATGCTGAAGTTGTACAAAGTTTGCACAAACTTACAGCAGCAGGAGTCCAATTATTCTGGATTGCTGGCAATCGCGATTTTCTCATTGGTGAGGATTTTGCCGCCGCGACTGGAGTGCGGTTACTTCAAGACCCTAGTGTGATCACAGTCGCCGGAAAAAAAATTGCCATATGCCATGGCGACGCGCAATGCACTGACGACATTGCTTATATGCAATTCCGCGCTCAGGTACGTGCTATGGAATGGCAACGCAACTTTCTTGCATTACCTCTGACACAAAGAAAAACAATCGTCCAGGGAATGCGTGAAAGCAGTAAGATGCAGCAAAGCCAGAAAGAACTGTCTATCATGGACGTCAACCCGTCGGCCATAGCACAACTGTTTGCCTCTACCGGTTGTCATTACCTGATCCATGGACACACCCACCGCCCTGCTTTACATGAGCATGAAGGGCAATATCGCTATGTTTTACCCGATTGGGATTGTGATGAAGCGCGCCCCCGTGGCGGTTGGATATCCATCGACGAACATGGAAAAATTCACCGCATCAATCTTAGTGGCGACGCGACCCCAAGCTAAATTTATTTGATGTTAGGCGACATTTCGTCGCTGACTAAATGGCCGGCAGCAATCGTTAAGGTTCTACCGCAGCGTGCGGCAATTGAAAGATCATGCGTAACCAACACAAGCGTAGAATTACGCTCCCGATTGAGAGCAAACATAAGCTGAATAACTGCCTCGCCAGTCACCGCATCAAGACTACCCGTGGGCTCGTCCGCGAACAACAATGGGGGCTCAGTCACAAAAGCCCTGGCTAATGCAACGCGTTGTTGCTCCCCACCAGAAAGAAACTTTGGATAATGCTTTAAACGTGAAGACAAACCAACGCGTTCTAACATTTTTTCCGCCTTTTGCTTCGCCTCTTTATCGCCACGCAATTCTAGCGGCAACATGACATTTTCCAGCGCCGTCAAATGCATCAGCAACTGGAAAGACTGAAAAACAAAGCCTAAATTTTCTTTCCGAAATTGCGCCCGTTGATCTTCATTCAAAGCAAACAAATCGACCCCGGCTAAGTAAACTGAACCTGCACTGGGAATATCCAAGCCCGCCAGAATACCTAGCAACGTTGACTTACCTGAGCCAGAAGCACCAACAATTGCAAGCGTTTCTCCTGCTTGCACGGTAAAATCAATACCATTCAGAATAGTCAGGTGTCCGCTTGCGTCTTCGACTTGTTTGACAAGTTTATTCACCTGTATTGCCGTTTGTCCGCTTACTTTAGGATGTGTCATGCTGTCTTTTTTATCCTGTCGTCAATTTATAGTTAAGACCCTGCTCTGCGTCGCCATGTGCAACTCAATGTCTTTCGCGTACGCACATTCTGCATCAAAATCTATCCTCGTGCTTGGTGATAGTTTGTCGGCAGAATACGGCTTAGTGCGAGGGCAAGGCTGGGTGAGCTTAATGGAAAAGAAACTGGCTGATTCGAACCCGAATTCTACCGTGATTAACGCCAGCATCAGCGGAGAAACCACGAGTGGCGGAAAAACCAGATTGCCTGCTCTCGTCAATAAGCTTAAACCTGACATCGTGATTATTGAATTAGGGGGCAATGATGCTTTGCGCGGCTTATCACTTGCTGCCTCGGAAGAAAATTTCCTGGCAATGATCTCGACGGCAAAAAAAGCAAATGCAGAAGTGCTTCTGATCGGTATGAAAATTCCGCCCAATTACGGCAGAGAATATACTCAAAATTTTTTCTCGCTTTATGCAAAACTCTCCAAAGAACAAAAAGTACGGCTAGTTCCGTTTTTACTCGAAGGGATCGCTGAACGGGACGATTTGTTTCAAGCAGACAGAATTCATCCTGTTGCCAGCGCCCATCCTTTGATCTTAAATAACGTCTGGCCCCAATTAGTACCTTTACTGATGAAATGAAATAATGAAATATCCAGAACTGATTTGTTTCGACAACGTCGCCGCTAATTTAGCGCAATTCGATTGCATTATTGATGTCCGCAGTCCCGCCGAATTTGCCGTGGACCACATCCCAGGTGCGATTAATTGCCCGGTATTGAATGACGAAGAGCGGATACAAGTCGGTACGATGTATAAGCAAATAGGATCATTTGAAGCGAAGCGCCTCGGTGCTGGCCTCATCGCAATGAATATCGGTCGACAACTAGAGACTAAGTTTCAACAGCAAGGTAAATCCTGGCGACCGTTGATTTACTGCTGGCGAGGCGGCAACCGCAGTGGCAGTATGGCACTTATTTTTTCGAAAATTGGCTGGCCTGTAGCTCAGTTGCAGGGAGGTTACAAAGCCTATCGCCAACATGTCAACGCTTCAATTCCTGAATTGGCTACGAAGACGCAATGGAGAGTTCTCTGCGGGACTACAGGAAGTGGCAAAAGTCGCTTACTAAACACCCTGGCATCGTTGGGAGAACAAGTTCTCGACCTCGAACAATTAGCGCAGCACCGCGGCTCAGTATTAGGTGATATTCCTGCCGAAAAACAGCCATCTCAAAAAATGTTTGAGAGCAGGATCTGGAATGTATTAAAACACGCCGACCATGAACGCGCAATTTACGTTGAAGCCGAAAGTAAAAAAGTGGGGAATTTACGTGTTCCAGACGCCATCATGAGCATGATGCGCGAATCAGATTGCGTTTCAATCGCTATGCCCATGTCCGAAAGAGTCAACTTACTGATGGAAGAGTACGCACACTTTGTGGAAGACCCACAGCAACTCAACCATCAACTCAATTTTCTCAGCCACTTACATGGAAACGAAAAAATCAACACCTGGAAGAAACAAGCTTTAAACGGACACATTACCCATGTCGTACAAAGCCTGTTGGAAGAACATTACGATCCCGCCTATACCAAATCCATAACGCGTAATTTTTCAAAATTCGACCAGGCTCAACAAATTAATCAGACTGGTTTAAGTAGTGCAGACTTTGAGTTAAGTGCTAAACAGATCATCGCTCACCAACAGTTTATTGGCAATACGTAAGCTGTAAAGAATTGGCGATCAGACCTGCACGGTTAACCATCGACATCGTCAAGAATCCGCTGACCTTCTTGATCAAGTTCTTCAAATTGGCGGTTATTAATAGCCCACCAGAATAGGCCGCCAATAGCAAACACCAAAACAAGACTCAGTGGGATCAAAAGATATAAAATATCCATAATTAATTTAAACTTTCCGTCACTGCATATTCGGGCTGCGGCAATAAATACAAGCGCAGCGCATTCAACACGACAATCAACGAACTCAATGACATGCCCAGTGCCGCGTGCCATGGTTCCAACCAACCAATGACTGCGGCGGGAATCGCAAACAGGTTGTAGGCAATCGCCCAAATCAAATTTTCGCGGATTAAGCGAAACGCTTTGTTAGCGACAACAAAACCAAAATCCAGGTCACTCAAACGATTTGACATCAGCAGCACGTCACTGCGAGTCTGGGATATTGGTGCCCCTTGCCCCATTGCGATCGCAACGTTTGCCAATGAAAGCGCAGGACCATCATTCATACCATCACCAACCATCGCTACGATTGCGCCTTGAGCCTGCAGCGTCTGAACGATGTTAAATTTATCTGCGGGACTCAGATTTGCGCTGGCTTCGGCAATCCCACACTCACGCGCAACGACCCGCACCACCTCATCACGATCACCGGACAATAACAATACTTTCTTGTGACGTGCCTGTAACTTTTTGACTGTTTCGATGGCATCAACGCGCAAAGTGTCAGCCAAAGCGAATACCATAATCACACCATGTTCGTCCGCCAGCACCGAAACGGTTGCTTCGCGCATTGCCGTTGGAATCTCAAAAAATCGGGGATCTTTGACACCGGATGTTGAAGCCAAACCAAGCGCAAAATCAATACTTCCCAAGCGATAAGAGCGATGATCAATCAACGCTTCTACCCCACCACCAGCCACTTCATGCATATCCATCACTTGCATTTCTAACGTGTTTTCATTTTGTGCAGCCAAGGCGTCGGCTATTGCTTTGGCGGCAGGATGCCCGGAACCCGATGCCAATAGAAACGCCATACTCTCGGCGTGTGGTACATCTCTTTCCAATAATTGCTGTGCCACTCTGAGTTTGCCGACGGTCAGGGTACCAGTCTTATCGAAGACAAAATGTGTGGCTTCTGCCATGGTCTGAATCGCCTTTCCACTTTTGATCAGGACACCATTTTTTGCTAACAATCCGATAGCAGCAGACATCACGCCAGGAGTCGCTAAAGACAAAGCGCAAGGGCATGTCACTACAATCACACTAATCGCAATCCACAATGCGCGGTCAGGCGAAACAAAAGTCCAGACGATGCCAGTCAATAATGCCACCAGCAAAATAATACTCAAGAAGCGACTCGCATGTTTGTCGGCCATTAAGACGATTGGCGGCTTCTCAGTCGCAGCGCTTTCCATCATTCCTATTAATGACGATAAATGCGTTTCCATACCGACTTTAAGCGCTTTGATGATTAACGTGCCATTCGTATTGATTGCCCCTGCAATCACATTATCTCCAACCGTTTTAAGTACGGGACGGGACTCACCTGTCATCAGTGCCTCATCGCATTCACTATGGCCTTCCAACACAATACCATCTGCCGGAATATGATCACCAGGCGGGACCAAAACCAGATCATTGATGTGCAAAGCGGATGCATCCAGCGCCACTACTTCACGGCTCTGCGGATAGTTAATCAATTTTTGTGCCGAGACGGGTACCAGTTGTGTAAGCACCCTGAGTGCTGTTGTCGTTTTTTTTTGAACTTTGCTTTCGATCAAACGTGCGGACAACAACAGAAAGACGAACATAATTGCTGAATCGTAATAGACGACACCGCCACGAAACGTCGCCCACACACTGGCAAAAAATGTCAACAATATCCCCAGTGATACCGGCACATCCATACCGATATGGCGATTTCTCAGGTCACGCCATGCCGCCTTAAAAAAGGGCAATGCAGAAAAACCTACGACCGGCACCGTGATCAACATACTGGCGATTTTGAGCAACTTATCAAGGTCTGGCGTCAGATCACCATCGACTTGGGGAACTGGCACCAAATACGCCGGAAATGCATACATCATGATTTGCATCATGGCAAAACCAGCAATAAACAAGCGCCACAAAGCGAGCTTATTTTCTTTCTTTTCAAACTCGTCAGGTGATTGTGTAGCAGGGAGAGCACCATATCCCAGATTGCTGATAGCAGAAATGATATTTTTGAGATTATTTTTTTCTATCTGCCAGACGACCTCCGCCTTATGGGTTGCCGTATTAATTTTAAATAAATTTATTCCCGGCAATTGTCGGACCCGGAATTCAATCAATTGCACACAGGCAGCACAATGCATGCCTGACAGAATGAGTTTATCGGATTGGATAGATAGATCTTCTTTTTGCAGACTCGCGATGGCAGAATCGGACTTGTGATCAATACCTGAAATAACACTCATAGCACTTCCGTTTGCGGCGATTTGGTTTGTAAATATTCATCGACCATTTTGTTGCGTTCAATCGCATGCAATATTGCCAAGCATCCATGGCAGCAGACTGCCCTTTGATGACCATTAAATTTGATATACAGCGCTTTGGTTTCACGCATTTTTTCGCCGCAATGATAGCAATCGATCTTTTCTACACGCTGAGTGCGAAAAGGCAACATCTCTAACAAATGAGAAAGTGAGATCGCCATAAGAAACGAAAGGAGAGTAGAGATAGAAATTGGCAATAATACTATCCTAACCGAATATGCTTGTGAAATCTTTGATATGCCGCAACACCAGCTAAGCGACAAATCAACTCTGGTGTTTCTGAAAATGAGATAGACGCTGTAACAGACCGTTTTTTTTGGGGGAGATGAGTTCGAGATGAATCCGACGCTCAGAAAAGCAAAAAGACGGTAGCATTGCACCACCGCCTTTTTGTTTCTTCATTTTTTGACTATTCTATGAGGCATCTTAGAAACCTCTTATCCGCTTCAATCCACGGAAAGTTACTACACTAATTGTCATCCATCCACTTCATACATAACCGGCAAAACAAACTACAACCGGGGCTCAGATGCAAACCACCTTGGAAACGAAATAAATTTTATATCGACCTCCCGTTTGAACCAGTTACGGACTCAATATAGAACAACTGTCCTTCGAGTGGAAGATAATTAAAACTATCAAGTGTGACGCGAGATTAAAAAAATTAACTAAACTAATTCATCGCATCAATGTAAAGTCAGCTTGCTGGATTTGGTCAATGCAGACATCGCAGCAGTCCCGACGGAAGCGCCAAATTTTTTCAGTACGCGTTCTGGCAAATCGTCTTTTTGAGTGTAATCGATGATGTCTTCGGCTTTGATTACATCACGAGCAACAGAGTCCACTGTGCCATACCCATCCGCCAGTCCCATTTCTACCGCTTTACTACCAACCCAAAACAATCCCGAAAAAGTTTCAGGCGTTTCTTTAAGGCGGTTACCGCGGCCCTTGCGAACAACATCGATAAACTGCTGATGAATTTCATTGAGCATTGCCTGTGAGTAGGCTTTTTGCTTTTCCGTCATCGGCGAATAAGGATCCATGAAACCTTTGTTTTCACCCGCGGTCATCAAGCGACGCTCGACCCCAAATTTATTCATCAGGCCGGTAAATCCAAAACCATCCATCAATACACCGATAGAGCCAACGACACTGGCTTTGTTGACGAAAATCTTATCTGCTGCAGCGGCGATATAGTAACCACCAGACGCACAAATTTCGTCGACAACAACATACAGTTTTTTCTCGGGATATTGCTCACGCAAACGCACAATCTCGTCGTTGATCATGCCAGCCTGAACAGGACTGCCACCAGGACTATTGATGCGCAAAATGACTGCGACGGAGCCTGACTCAGCAAAAGCACGATCAAGAGCTGGAATCACGTCATGGGCACTACCACTTCCTTCGCTATCAATTTCACCATCAATTTCAACCAGGGCCGTATGGTGTGCGTTATTATCGCTTTCACTTTGAAACAAGCCACCAAAGTGGTAAGCTCCAAACAGGACCATTGCCATAAATGAAAACTTGAAAAAAATGCCCCAGCGACGCTGCATTTTCTGCTCTTGCAAAGTCGCAAACGCTAATTTTTCCAACGTTTCCCGCTCCCAATTTGCGGCTTTAGCAGCATCCGCTTGCGTACCGGAATCAGGCAAATCTTTATTCTGTATTTCCATAAAATACCTTCAACAATTACGCAATGACGGGCTGAATGTAATCATCCGGATGCCAAAACACGTTGCCATCGCTTTCACTGACTTGTATTTTTCTTAAACGACTTCCACGGCAAGGCCCACCAGAACAATGTCCGGTCTCTGGCTCATAAATTGCACCATGTGTCGCACACATGATGTAAAGCCCGCTCGACTCCAGAAATTCGCCTGGATTCCAATCAAGCTCTACCGGCACGTGGGCGCAGCGATTCAGATATCCATGGACAGCACCCGCATAGCGAATCACAAAACCAGTTGCATCATCGCTGCCTGCGGTCACTGGAAAACGTACACCCAAACCACCTTCAATTAACTCCCCGGAGGTACAAATCGATATCGACGTCATATTTCCTCCGATCAGGCATGCTGATTGAGCCATTGATGCAAAGCGTGCACACTGGTGGCTGAATACAAGGGATTTAAGGTGGCAAGCAAGGATGGTGCATGTGCGCCGTATTCCACTGCGACCGCACCAGCACCAGCGTTCGCTGCCATTTGCAGATCATGCGTGGTGTCACCGATCATGACGGTTCTTTGCATCTCCTGACCAAGTTCACGCGTCAATTCTTGCAACATCGCCGGATGCGGCTTAGAAAACGTCTCATCCGAACAACGCGTCGCATCAAACACTGAAGTTAACTTCGCTGTATGCAGTGCACGACTGAGTCCCACCCTGCTCTTGCCAGTCGCCACCGCCAAAAAATATCCTTGTTGCGCCAGATCACTGAGCATTTCGCGCACACCATCGAACAAAGGGAGCTCATGATCCTTGGCCAGATAATGGTAGCGATAACGCTCAACCATGCGCGGGTAATACTTCGGATCAACATCAGGTAATGCCGCCGCCATCGCATCCGCCAGAGATAAACCAATCACGTAGGCAGCCGCACTATCGTCAGGCACAGGCAGGCCCAAATCACGGGCAGCGGCCTGAATGCATTTGACAATAGTGGCAGTGCTATCCATCAGGGTGCCATCCCAGTCGAAAACAATAAAGTCAAATTGTTTTTTTGCCATATTTAAAAGTGCGATACCTATTCAAATAATACTTAATACTACTTAAAAGACATTACTAAACAGGTGTCAAAGTTGCTATTCAATAACGAGATAATACCATTAGTAAGCCATCAACACTTTTACGCACCAGAAAGGCTGCGTAAGAAATCGTCGCACTCCTTAGGCAAATGTGCATTGACCGTGGTGGGTTTGCCTGTTTCAGGATGCGTAAAAGTAATTTGATGTGCATGTAAAAACATGCGCTTTAAAGCACCGCGCTCAGATGTTGCTTTTTGCAAAGCTTTATTGAGCGGAAAATCACCATATTTATCATCACCGGCGATCGGAAATCCGCTTGCAGATAAATGAACACGAATTTGATGTGTACGACCAGTCTTTAATTCAGCTTCAAGTAACGCGAATTCTTTAAATTTTTTCTTTAAAGAAAATACAGTATGCGAAGCAAGACCGTCAGCTTGTACTCTGACCCGCCGCTCTCCGTCAGCTGTCGTATATTTGTGCAAAGGTAATTTGACATGCTGGCGAGCGTTTTTCCAATCACCATACACCAAAGTAAAATAACGCTTGTCGGTCAGACCATCACGCATCTGCTCATGCAAATTTGTCAATGCCGTGCGTTTTTTGGCAATGAGCAGCAAGCCGGAAGTTTCTCTATCCAATCTGTGCACCAGCTCCAGAAACTTCGCTTCTGGCCTCGATGAACGCAATTGCTCAATGACGCCATAGCTGACCCCAGAGCCGCCATGCACGGCAACACCCGCAGGTTTGTCGATAATTAGCAGATAACTATCTTCAAAAACAATGGGGAACTCCAATTTTGGCACCACTTGCGTCGATGGCTCCGACATACGGATAGGAGGAACACGGACAACATCCCCCTCCACCAAACGGTATAACTGATCAACACGCCCTTTATTGACTCGCACCTCGCCGGATCGCAATACGCGGTAAACATGGCTTTTTGGCACGCCTTTGCAGATGCGCAAAAGGAAATTATCGATGCGCTGCCCTGCCTCTTCTTCAGAGATTGTCAGCATTTGGACTTTCGGCTGTGACGCTGAAGGCTGCTCGTGGGGAACATTTTGCACCTGTTTTTGATGCACTCCCCTATTAATTGTCGCTAAGTCCTTCATTTTGAATATATAATCATTTTCGCTTCAGCAATTACGCTTTAGCAGTGTAAGAGAAATAAACAGCTATTTTACACAGGGGCAAGACCATCAGCCTCGCCAGTTTGCAAATATGATGGAAAAAGATGTGTATGCGCCCTCGTTTGCGTACCAAGGTAGCGACCAATTGTTGCTATCGGGCACAAGTTAGACGAGGTTGTATCAGAGAGCTTGAAATGTAAGGATAAGTGGACAAGAGATGCTGATTTAATTGTTAATGAGCATGCTTGTCTAAGTAGTTTTTGTAGTAAAGGCGATTCCGTCAGACACAACAAAATAAGATGGTCTGACATTAAAGTTGCGCATCGCCTGGCGTTCTGCTTAGTTATTGCACAAATATAACCAAGCCTGAGAACGTGGGGGACATGTGCACTCGAATTTGTTGCGAAAATTACACGCGCCACGCGCGAAGCAGTAGAGGATTGAGGTTCATTGCAATACAGCATCGTTGCTGGTTCATTGCTGACTCAGTGCTATGCGGCTGCGCCAAAGGCATTTCCACCCCCTTCGAACTCTCCGTTCTGGCATACATCCCGGCACCAGTACAGTCGTTGCTTCACTGAATGAAGCAAAGGCAAAAGATGACCATCAGGTCACGGAGTAAAAAAATGAAACGTATGTTGTTCAATGCCACGCAGCAAGAAGAATTGCGCGTTGCTATTGTTAATGGGCAAAAACTCATTGACATTGATATCGAGACCGCTGGTCGCGAATTACGTAAGTCAAACATCTACAAAGGTGTCATCACCCGCATCGAACCATCGCTCGAAGCATGCTTCGTCAACTATGGTGAAGAGCGCCACGGTTTCCTCCCTTTTAAAGAAGTTGCTCGCAGTTACTTCAAAGAAGGTATCGACGTTCGTAATACTTCCATTAAAGAAGCGTTGCGCGAAGGTCAGGAAATTGTTGTTCAGGTCGAAAAAGAAGAGCGCGGCAATAAGGGCGCAGCCCTGACCTCGTTTATTTCCCTGGCGGGACGCTACCTGGTGTTAATGCCAAACAACCCACGCGGCGGCGGTGTGTCACGTCGGGTTGAAGGCGAAGACCGCCAGGAATTGCGCGAAACAATGGACAAACTCGACCTGCCAACTGGCATGTCAGTCATTGCCCGCACAGCGGGTATTGGTCGCAATGTTGATGAGCTGCAATGGGATTTAAATTATCTGATGCAACTCTGGCGCGCGATCGAAGGCGCTGGCAAGTCTTCCCCTGGCGCATTCCTGATTTATCAAGAATCATCGCTGGTCATCCGTGCAATTCGTGATTATTTCCAACCTGATATCGGTGAGATTCTGATCGATACAGACGAAATCTATGAACAAGCCCAGCAATTTATGAGCCACGTGATGCCAGATATGGTCCATCGCGTTAAACGTTACAGCGATGATGTGCCTCTGTTCTCACGTTTCCAGATCGAGCACCAGATCGAAACTGCATACAGCCGCACAGTACCTCTGCCATCCGGTGGAGCGATTGTTATCGACCATACAGAAGCCCTGGTTTCTGTCGACGTCAACTCTGCCCGCTCTACTCGCGGTGGCGACATTGAGACAACCGCACTCAATACTAACTTAGAAGCTGCTGAAGAAGTGGCACGTCAGTTACGTTTACGTGACTTGGGTGGTTTGATCGTGATCGATTTTATCGACATGGAAAACGCAAAGAATCAGCGCGAAGTAGAAACTCGCCTCAAAGATGCGCTGCGCTATGACCGTGCCCGCGTGCAAATGGGCAAGATTTCTCGCTTTGGTCTGATGGAATTGTCCCGTCAGCGCCTGCGCCCATCTTTGTCTGAAGGCAGTCACGTAACCTGCCCACGTTGCAATGGTACCGGCCATATCCGCGACACCGAATCTTCAGCATTGCAAGTCCTGCGTATTATTCAGGAAGAAGCAATGAAAGAAAATTCAGCAGCGATTCACGTACAAGTACCTGTAGACGTGGCAGCCTTCTTGTTGAACGAAAAACGTGGCGAGATCCTGAAAATCGAAACGCGCCATCGCGTCACTGTGATCCTGATTCCAAATACCCATCTGGAAACACCGCACTACAAACTCGATCGACTGAAACACGACGACCCACGTCTGGAAGAACATCATGCCAGTTACGCTATGGCGGAACAAGTAGATACAGATATCGGTTACAGCAAACGCCAAAAAGAAGATGTAAAGCCGCGCCAGGAAGCAATGGTGAAAAGCATCACACCAGAAACAGCGCCTATCGTAGAACGCAAAGAGACGCCCGCACCTGTCGTAAGCGCACCGGCGCCAGCCACCGGACCAGGCTTCTTTGCCAAACTGATGAGCTTCTTCTTTGGCAAATCGGAAGAATCGACGACAAAAGTAGCAACACCTGTCGTGACCGAAGAGAAATCTGCTGATCGTGATCGCAATGGTCGCAACGGCCGCAATCAACGCAACAACCAACGCAATCGCAATCGCAGCAACCGCGACCGTGACGAGCGCGAAGATCGCCCGGCAGCGGCAAGTGCGGAAAAAAATGAAGCAGCAAAAGCACCAGTGACCGAAACGCCACGCCCACCAAAAGCAGCGAAACAAGTTCGCGAACCACGCGAACCCAAAGAGCCGCAAGAAGGCCGCCGCGAACGTCAACAACGTCAACGCGAAGAGCGCAAGGAAGCATTGCTAGCGGAAGCCAAGCCAGAAGACTTGATCCAGAAGCATCAGGATCCGGTGCCTGTTGAAGTAATGCCAGCACAAGCACCACTTCAAAATCTTGAGCAAGGCGTTGATGAAAACGCGGAGCAAAGCGAAGAGCGTCGTCGCCGTCGCCGTCGTGGTGGTCGCAATCGCAACCGTCGTGAACGCGAACCTGGCGAAATGAATGAGCAAGGTGAATTGGCAATTGAATCTGGTATCGCACCGGCGGCTGAAAATGCTGTAGCAAATGAAGTGACGCATGAAGTAACTGCTGAGCACGTAACACCGATTGCTACCCAGGCGCCTGCCCTTGTTTCGGCAACGGTATCACCTGTAACAGTCGCCGTTTCTGCAGCGCCTGCGGCAGTTGAAACCCATATTGCACCTGTCACAGCAGTGTTTGAACCAGTAGCAGCAATGACCCCAGCGCCAGTGATGGTTGCCAGCACCGCTGCAACGGATACAACGCTAACGGTGACACAAGCAGAAGCTGCCCCAAGCATTGCAGCAACCACAGAGCCAGCCGTACTTGTTGAAGCCCAATCGCCTGCGACTCCCGAAGTAGCTCCCGCAATGACCTTAGCGCCGGTAGCTGAAGCAGTCACATCGCCAACGGTCGCTGTTGAAGCTGCCGCAGTTGTCGCACCAGTGGTTACCGCGGTGACAAGTGACGCAAAACCCGTTGTTACCGCAGCGCCTATGCCTCTGGAGCAGCTACATGGCATGTTGAGCGCTGCAGGCCTGCAATTGGCCAGCACTGATCCGGAAAAGCTGCGCGCAGCGCAGGAAAGCGCAAGCAAGATCGTGCCAGCACCGCGCGTGCCGCGTGAACGCAAGCCTTTACCTCCTGCTTCCACAGAGCCATTGGTTCTGGTTGAAACTCGTCGTTAATCTGCGCTAAATAGCGGCGATTAGTCATAATCAGCAGCTATCTTGAAAGCCGGCAAAGCACTAAGCTCTGCCGGCTTTTTTACGGTTGCACACTAAAAAAGTAGATACTCCCCATCATTTTCATTAAAACACGCTTATTGTCTATACAGAATAAGGGAGATTTAATATACCCCCTTGGAGTATAAAAATAACGCAAAATCATAGTGATCGTCTGATGCGATTAATCTACGTTTAAAAAATCAACCGTAAATAGGGCATCATGACAAAAAATTCCTGCCGCACCCGATATCAATATGATCATCGTAAGCCTGACTCACTCCCGATTTTGATTATCGTGGTATCGTTCTGAATTAATTAGCACTTATCTCAAGTTGCACCAGATGACGGAAAAATTTATTCCCTTGATTGATATTCGCAGGCACAGGAACGCCCTCTCCATACCCGCACAACTGAAGCAACCCACCGGCGTATTGGTTGACGCTTTATCGCGGCCGTTGCATGACTTACGTATTTCAGTCACCGATCGCTGCAATTTTCGCTGCGTCTACTGCATGCCGAAAGAAGTCTTCGATAAAAATTATCCGTATTTGCCGCATAACGCCCTGCTGAGCTTTGAAGAAATTACCCGTATCGCAAAAATTTTTTTGAGCCACGGTGTGAAGAAAATTCGCCTGACGGGTGGCGAACCATTACTACGCAAAAACATTGAAGATCTGGTTGCCATGTTGGCTGAGCTGCGAACCACTGATGGATCCCCTCCGGATTTGACACTAACGACAAATGGCTCGTTGTTGGCAAAAAAAGCGCAACATTTAAAAGATGCAGGACTCAATCGTGTGACCGTTTCCTTAGATTCACTGGACGATTCGACATTCAAGCGCATGAACGACGTGGACTTTGCTGTATCGGATGTCCTCAATGGCATTGATGCCGCACACGCTGCAGGCTTAGGACCCATTAAAATCAACATGGTCGTCAAAGCTGGGGTGAACGATCATGACATAACCGCGATGGCGCATTTTTTCAAAAATAGTCCACATATTTTGCGCTTCATCGAATATATGGATGTCGGCGCATCAAATCACTGGCAAGCAAATGAGGTCATCACATCAGATCAGATTATCGGGCGATTGAGTGAAGCTGGCTTGCCGTTGCGTTTATTACCCGCCAATTACGAGGGTGAAACCGCCCAACGCTGGCAACACGTTAATCATCAGGGTGAAATTGGTTTTATTTCCAGCGTCAGCAAGGCCTTTTGCGGCGATTGCAGTCGCGCACGTCTCTCGACTGAAGGGAAACTATACACTTGCTTATTTGCCACGGAAGGCCACGACTTACGCGATATTATCCGGAGCAATGAAAATCACCCAGATTTACTCATTGCCAACATTGTTGCCTCTATCTGGCAATCGAGAACAGACCGCTACTCGGCATTGCGCAGCCTCAAAGAGCCTCAACATCAGACGACAGAGAGAAAAATTGAAATGTCATATATTGGCGGTTGAATTAGCGGTTGAATTGGCGATTGAGATACACTTATTTCGATTTATGTGCGGACCAACACCCTAAGCCACCATCTTGATTTTTATGACGTTTTAAAATGTTTATTCAATAAATTTGCAAATCCGATCAACATTCCGGGCTTCAGAGAATATTCGTCACGAAATGTGACAAGATATACATACATAAATGCAGCATTTTTTACAGTAGGCAAAGTACAATTCGTTTTTTAGATATGGAGATTAGATTGAAAGCTTCAACCTGGTTATTGGGTGCCTTAGCATCCCTCGCATTTCTGAGCGGCTGCGGCGGTTCGGGTTCATCATCTGGTACTTTAGCCACAGTCAGCAGCGTGAGCATCACTCCGACACTGAATACCTCACCAACAGTTGTCGCCTATCGTCAGAACATTACAATGGTCGTTAACGGTCAAAACCTGCAACAAGGGATCAACATCAACAACCCTGGCTGCACCAACCTGACCGAATCACCTGGCGGCTCCAATACGCAGCGCACATTTAGCTGTAAAATTATCCACGTTGGCCCGTTCAATATGAACATCACAGATAGCGCCAACAATCAACTGTACTACGCAGCAATGAGCGTCCCTTTAGCGGCAAGGCCACAAGTAACCTTAGCAACGTCTATGGGGAATATCGTCGTTGAACTTAATCCGGGTGCGGCCCCTATTTCAGTTGATAATTTCCTCGATTACGTTGAAACAGGCTTCTATTCGAACACGATATTCCACCGCGCCGACAATCAGGTCATTCAAGCTGGTGGATATACTCCCAGCCTGACAGCACTGATACCAACGTATAGCGCAATTACTTTGGAAAGCACATTGACAACTGGCCTGAGCAATACACAGGGCACGATAGGGATGGCTAGCACCAGTGCAGCAAACTCTGCAACTTCCCAGTTTTATTTCAACGTTGTTGATAACAGTTCCATTTTTAACGCAACGACTACGAGCGGTGGTTATGCAGTGTTTGGTACGATCGTCAGCGGCCTCAATGTCATGCAAGCAATTGATGCGGTGCCGACCTCTGCTCAAGGAGGTTTGCCGACGGTACCAGTGACACCAGTCATCATCACTTCAGCAACCAGAACACAATAAACAAGACATTCTCATGGGCGCTATACAATACTCAATGTGTAGCGCCTTTTTCTTTTGCCCCAGCAATTTACAACAAGCCTACCTGTTATAAATAGTCAAACTGGCATAAGATAAAATATTTCCAGCGACGTCGTTTCCACTCCAAATCAAGCATCATAGTGCGCTAAACTAACAACCAGACTCCCAGCGATTAAAACAAGTCAAGTATATATAGGAAAAACCTATGTTTGCTTCACCAACCAGATTAATCCTGTTCTACACCCTCTCCTTACTTGCACTTTGCTGCTCGTCTCGTAGTTTCGCTCAAACGAGTAACAATAATTTTTCCATCTCGGGCTTTGGCACCTTAGGTGTCGTCCATAGCGATACCCGCCAAGTCGATATTATTCGCGACTTATCGCAAAATAATGGGGTCGGTTTTACGCGTCAGACTGATGTCGGCATGGACAGCAATGTTGGCCTGCAAGTTGACGGTCGATTTTCGGAGGTGCTGGATGGAGCGATACAAGTCATCAGTCGTCGCAATCCTGACCAATTCCATCCTCAATTAAGCTGGGCATTCCTCCGATACTTGCCAAATGACAATCTCACGATCAGAGCAGGTCGCCTGGGTTTTGACGCTTATATGCTTGCCGACTCAAAAAACGTTGGTTATTCCTACATTTGGGTCCGACCACCAATCGACTTTTTTGGTAGCCTCATTGTGTCGTATTTTGACGGCGCTGATTTGCGATATTCGCAGAATACAGAGAATGAAAAAATAACATTCAAACTTTTTTCGGGAGTCACCAGAGAAAAATTGGAAACAGGGTACGCAAATCAAATCCTCTCCCTTGCTGGCTCGGCACTTTTGGGCGGCCATATTGAGTTGGAGAAAGACCAATGGACAGCCCGCCTTTCCTATAGTGCACTCCAAATCGCCAACGAGTACCCGCGCCTGACATCATCTTTGTCCAAACTAAATTCACCCACTTATCAAAATTTCATTCCGAACGGCTCAACCATCGCCAGTGAGCTCGCCTTACAAGATAAATTTGTGCGATACATGTCTCTTGGCATTGTCTACGACAACAATCCTTTTTTAGCGCAATGCATGTTCAATGACATTCATTCAAATAGCTTGATTATTCCTCATTCAAGGGCAGGATTTTTGACATTAAGTTACAGATCAGACAAATGGACTCCATACACGACTTTATCAGCAGTCCGGCCAATTGGCGGCAATAACAATATATCAACCACTCCCGATATGCCGCAAGCAGTCGTCACACTGATCAATCGCATTAATCGCAAAGTCATTGGTCAGGAAAGTAACCAGACCACATTGACGAACGGGATTCGCTACGACCTGAGCAATAGTAGCAACATCAAGGTACAAATTGACCTGATTCATAACATAGACCATCTTTTAGTGCGCAACGTCCAGCCCGGCTGGAATGGTCATGCAAATTTGATCAGTGCCTCTTATAACTTTATCTTTTAGCTCAACATGAAAAAGATAATGCATTTATTAATGAGCCTGACTGCCATTGCATTGATGAGAAATGCGTCGGCGGAGTTGGTCGTCATTGCCAATGCGAACAGTGGAATTAACAAATTAAGTAAAACCGACATTGTGAATTTGTATATGGGTAAGAATCGCAAATTTCCCAATGGATTAATGGCTCTGCCTGTAGATTTAAAAAATAGCGATATTGAAAAAGCAGAATTTTATTTATATCTGACAGGAAAAGACCTGCCAGAAATTAATTCCTACCGGGCACGGTTGCACTTTTCGGGACGAGGCTCCCCTCCCGTTCAGGCCAACTCAATGGATGAAGTAATCGATATCGTTAGTGAAAATAAAGGTGCCATTGGTTACATCGATAGAAAGAAGATTGATAAAAGGGTTAAACTGATCTTTATCATCAATCCTTTACCCTGAGCCAGATGAGAGAACTGATACGCACCAGCATCGTCTTTCGTAGCGCCAGCGCCGTGCTCGGCATGGCCTTCCTGGTGGGTAGCCTTTTTTCCGTTTTCAGTTATTTCTACCTGGTAGATGCTGAGAAAAAACATTCTATTTCCACGATCAAAGAATTACTCAACTCAGTTGAAAATACGGTCGCCGTCGCCTGCTATCTTTCGGACAAAAACCTCAGCAAAGAAGTTGCCAACGATCTGAAAAAAAATACCAACATCAAAGAAGTTCTTATTTTCAACAACAATGTTGTACTTTCCGAAGTTAAGAGTAGCGATTCACAAATACCCCCCGCCTCAAACCCTGCAATTGGCAAAGGCACAGACTATATCCAGAAAGATATCTTCTCTCCTTTTAATAAAAAAGAGCAGGTTTGTCATATCAGAGTCAGAGTCAACCAAGAGACGATCCACGATCAAAGCACTACAAAAGCACGCATCATTGCCCTTCTTTTGTTTTTGCAAACGTTATTCATGGCATCTGCAGTTGCTTACATCGTTCTATCCCTCATCACCAGACCGATCAAAGTGATTTCCGATCGCTTACATAACCTGCGTCCGGAAAATGGTGAATTACTGCCACAACCAGAAAAAAATAAATATGATGAGCTGGGACAATTGACGAGTGACGTCAATCGCCTGATAACGAACCTGGTCGGCACACTGGATGAAGAGCGAGAGCTACGAAAACGTCATGCACGAGGAGAAAAAAAATTCCAGACCATTTTCGACAACGCCGAAACGGGGATTTTTCAGATGAATAAAGACGGCGTATTAACCTCATGCAATCCTGCCTTTTTACGCATGCTTGGCATAGATAAAAGCAATTTTAGTCATGCACTAATCGATACGATGAAAGGACAAGAATTACGCCTGCACCTGATGATTGATGCTGCCATCAATGAAATGCAAGTCATCGCGGAAGATTTTTATGTTGAAACCGATCAGAAAAAACAAAAGAAATGGATACACCTGGTCATCCATGAAACGGAAAATGGCGAACTACAAGGACTGATCAACGACATTACTGAACGTAAATTGCGAGAAGAAAGTGCGCATCAGTTGGCTGTGACAGATCATCTCACCGGCGCATATAACCGCCTTGGCTTCGAGCGCGAAATGGCTCACCGCTCGAAAGCGCATTTGAATGGAAGCGGCAGCCCATTTTTTATCATGTTGATCGATTTAGACAAGTTTAAGCAGGTGAATGATCAGCTCGGACATCAGGCTGGCGATGATGTACTACTCCAATTCAGCAAAATGCTCCACCAGACGCTGAGAAAAAGTGACTTTATCGCCCGGATAGGTGGCGATGAGTTTATTGTTCTGCTTCATGATTTGCAACAACAAACAATCGCAGAAGAAATTGCCAGGAAGATTATTGCACACGTTGCTACCCCATTTGATCTTCATGCAGGAAAATCGGCGAGCATAGGCACGAGTATTGGTATTGCTTTTGTTGATAAAGGGAGCTTCGTACCGGCAGAAGTTTTAGCAAAAGCAGATATCGCGATGTATGAAGTCAAAAAATCCGGACGCAATGATTACCGGATTGCCGACGCAGATAAAGGCTAAAACCCATTGATCGCATTCAACCAGGAGGTCAACGTCGGGTTTGTACAACGAAAAATTTAATTATCACCGAGAGAAAAGAGCAATAAAACGATTTTAATAACTTTTAATGCAATTAGAATGAAATATCTAGAATAAAAAATTCTCCTCCATCCCTTCCCACTTACAATTTTTTCGCGGGATCTTTCCGCGATTAACTTGCAACAGTTGTTCGCAGTAGATAATTCTCAGTAGTAAAAAACATTCAACAATAGTTTCAAATCATGCTCACTACGCGCACGCCCAGCGCATAGAACATGGTGACCAGCAATATCTCTGGACTTACGCAAAACCCCGCCTCATCGCCGCAAAGTCGATATGTTAAGAAGCAAATCAAACGACAAATAAAGCGACGACAGGCGGCGATTTTGAGAAAGTCCTCCCATACATTCTGGAGACAAAATGAAATATATAAAACCGTTTTTACTTAGCCTTTGCATTCCTCTATTAGCCCTAGCAAGTACCTCAAGCTACGCGTTTGGCAGCAACACTTACACCTATCTGCGCTGTTTCTACCGCACCAATGCATCTAACCTGACACCAGCCACGACCTACGTATGGGGGCGCGATCCAAGCAGCAATGACTACTACCGTATCAATGGCTACTGGTATAGTAATGTCGATCTGAACAATATGTTTTACAGCGCCACCACTCAAGCGACTTTGCAGTCAGTCTGCCAAAGCACTCTTTCTTCCCAAGGTATCAAGGCACCTGTTGCAATGTATGCCGCCGCCGATAGCTCGGCATCGTTAAACCATACGGTCTGGACCTTAGATCAAGTCATTCAGAACGGTAGCATCAATAAAATTGTGGCGTTCGGCGACAGCTTATCGGACATGCAAAATATGTACAATGCCACTGATTGGGTACTACCAAACAAGAACAGTTATTTTGCAGGAAGATTTAGCAATGACAAAAACTGGCTCGATTATTTGTCGGCCAATCTCAATTTACCTATTTACAACTGGGCTGTTGCCGGTGCGGCGGCTGACACCTACTTTGTGATACCTGATGTAAGTCAACAAGTAGCGTCCTGGGTCGCTTATACCCAAAGCGCGCCAAATTATCAGCCGCAAAATACCCTGTTTACACTGCTCATTGGTGGCAATGATCTGGTCAATTACGGACGCACGGTGGCGACAATTATCGCAGCGGAACAAAAAGCACTGACCAATCTGATTGCGGCTGGCGGAAAGAACATCTTATTGGTTAATTTACCGGATGTTTCACGAGCTCCGGTTTTTGCCCTGAGGACGGATGCCGCATCTGTTCAGGCGCAGGTTCAACAGTTAAATCAACAACAAGCAGACATGGTGGCGACATTCAAGACAAATTATGGGAGCAATATCAATATTCGCATTTTTGACGCCAATAGCTTATTTACCGATCTGTTAAATAATCCATCCAAATATGGCGTGAACAACACGACACAATCCTGTCTGAATATTAATTCAAGTTCGACATTGAATTACACCTACGTCTGGTCACCACGTAGCAATTGCACGAATGCCGATACCTTTGTCTTTTGGGACTTGCTCCACCCGACGACTCATACACATAAACTACTGGGAGACAATGCAACCAGCTTCGCCAGAGCAAACTTCAATATCGGCAGTAATTAGCACTCGTCAATAAAAATTTGATGCACGCGACACAATCACTGCGCATCGAATCATAACCCCGATCGGTCAGACTAAAAATCAGTCTGACCAATGGAAGATACAAAGCTCATTATCATATCAGACGATCAATCCGATGCTATCCCAATGAAGAATCAGCATCACCGCCAAGCTCTGCCGCACCTAACAAATTTTGCGCCGCATCCACCGGCAAGGCTTCGACATCCTTTAACTTGCGCGTCATTTGCCGCGTGCGTACTTCTGCCTGGTCAATGTTTCTCGCTGCTTTTTCCAGTGTCGCTTTTGTTGCAGCTAACACGTCACCAAATTTAGAGAACTCGGTTTTTACCGCGCCCAGCACTTGCCAGACTTCAGACGAGCGTTTTTCAAGGATCAAGGTACGGAAACCCATCTGCAAGCTATTTAACAGCGCAGACAAAGTGGATGGCCCCGCAATAGACACTCTGCACGTACGTTGCAAATCATCAGCCAAACCTGGTCTACGCATCACTTCCGCATACAAGCCTTCCGTCGGCAAAAAGAGAATCGCAAAATCTGTCGTCAAAGGCGGTGAGACATATTTTTCTGAAATCGTTTTTGCTTCAGTGCGTATTGCCCGCTCTAATTCTTTACCGTAGGTCGCCACGCCTTCTGCATCCGCGCGATCGGCAGCGTCGAGCAATCGTTCGTATTGCTCTTTCGGGAACTTTGCATCAATCGGCATCCAGACGGGGACTTTACCCTCGTCTTTGCCCGGCAATTTGATGGCAAACTCTACCCGCTCACCAGTACCAGGAATAGTTTCGACATTTTTGGCATATTGATCTGGTGTCAGCATTTGCTCCAGCACCATCTCTAATTGCACCTCACCCCAGGTTCCACGTGTTTTCACGTTCGTCAATACACGTTTAAGATCACCGACGCCAATCGCCAATTGCTGCATCTCGCCCAAGCCTTGGTGGACTTTTTCAAGCCGGTCTGAGACTAACTTAAACGATTCACCTAAACGCTGCTCTAAAGTTGCATGCAATTTTTCATCAACTGTCTTGCGCATTTCTTCTAGCTTGCTGGCATTTTCGGCTTGCAGCTGCTGAATTTTTTGTTCTAAGGTAGCGCGAATTTCACCCATACGCTGGGCATTGGATTCAGTGAGATTCACTAGCGTCTGATTCAAGGTGTCGGCAAATAACTTAAGGCTGTTGCCCTGCTCTTCACGTGCATTCTGGCTTTGTTGTATCAGTGCCAGACGCATTTGTTCCAACTGCTGGGCATTGCTCTCATTGAGCTTGGCCAATTGCTGCGAAAAACCATCGATCTGCCCTTTTTGTAAGGTGGCAACACTGGTCAATTGTGCCGCCAGGCCTTGCTGTAAACGTGAAAAATTTGTTCCCAACTCTTGCCGCGTCGCCAATGCCGTTGATTGAACTTGCTCACGCAGTGAACGCTCAGTGCGCTCATCAGTCAGCATTTGTTGCTGCTGCGAGGTTTGCAAAAAGTGTTGCAATGCCTGCACATCCAATCCGTGCTGGTTCTGTTGCCAACCACTGGTACGGACCAGTAAAATCACAATCAAAATAAGGACGAGCAGCAGTACCGCCGATAAGACGAGTTCAAATGTGGTCATGTTTTTAAAAGGCGTCAATCTTCATTCAATAGCAGTTGAGACACAAAGATAGTATCAACCCGGTGTATTACGCATCCAATCGGCGGTTTGGTAAAATGACTGCATCAAATGCTGTTGCAAGCCCTCTTCAATACCAACATCCTGCATCGCCCACGCCATACAGCGCAGCCATTGATCACGCTCAGCACTGGCAATCGCAAAAGGCAAATGACGCGCACGCAAACGTGGATGACCAAACTGCCTGATGTACAAATCTGGCCCTCCCATCCATCCGGACAAAAACCAGAACAATTTGTCGCGCGAACTATCCATGGGTACCGGATGCATCGCTCGGATACCTGCAAACTCCGGCTCCAATTCCATCAAATCATAAAAACGATCAACCATCTGACGCAGATTATCTGCACCGCCGATCAATGCATATAAATTCGATTTCTCATCTTCTATATCCGCATTCTTTTGATCTTGTTGATCTGCTTGCTTCATTTCATTATTCATTACTGCTCACATAAAAATTCTCTGCCGCATAGGTACGGCATGTTTTACAAAACGGGTCTCACCTGATGCAACCATTGCTGTACAGAAGCGCGTTGCCACTGGTGTTGCGCATATTCAACTAAACGTGCAGGCACCGCCTCATGATGTTGCACAAGACGATGTAGCATTAACGCCACATCTGTGTCAGCGATACTCCAGTCGCCAAATAAATTTTGCTGACCGACTGGCAGCAAAGTTTCAACGACAAAATATAAATTTTGTGCTGCGGCTAAAGCCGCTTCCGACAGAGGTGCAAATTTTTTGCCGTAAAAAATGACCTGTGTATTACGTTCAACGCGAATTGCCATCAGATCACTCCGCAACCACGCCTGCATTTGCCGTGCTCTGGCGCGTTGCTTCGCGTCTTTTGGATACAAAGCTGGCCCGGCAAATACGTCGTCTACATATTCGGTAATAGCAGACGATTCGGACAAACTAAAATTGCCATGCACCAAAGTCGGTACACGTTGCGTTAAGGACTTTTCAGTAAAGTCTTTCTCGTGATTTTTCTTTGCCGCTAAATCGACCGTCATGAGTTCAAACGGCAGTTTTTTTTCATGCAGCGCAACAAAGGCCGACATTGCATACGGGCTACAAAACTCGTTATCGACGTATAAACGCAAAGAATCTTCAGAGTGGATTGCCATAGTTATCCTTCAGAGATAGTTCAATTAAATTTCAATCGTGATTCAACTTTCACGCAGACTCAGGAGTGGTGGTTGATTCAACACATTGCGCAAACCTACCCAACCACCAAATAAGGCACACGCCGCGCCAATAAATACACCAACGAGCCAGACCAATGGCGAAAAATTCCATTCAAAATTAAAACTAAAATGCGCCAGAGCCCAGCCCACTGCAGAGGCGCCACTTGCCGCAAGGATTCCCGCAACACTACCAATCAACAAGAACTCTATCCATTGCGCATAGGACAATTGCTTGCGGGTCGCTCCCAATGCTCTGAGCAACGCTGCCTCGCGTTGTCGTACGTCCTGGGACCCCGCCAATGCAGCGTACAACACCAGAATGCCCGAAGCCAACGTAAATAAAAACAAAAACTCTACTGCCGTAATGACCTGATCCAACACGTTCTGCAATTGTTTAATGACGGCACCCACATCTACGACGGTCAAATTTGGATAATCGAGCGTCAATTGATTAACAAAGCGCACATTATTTGCGGGCAAACGAAACGCCGTAATCCACGTCACTGGCATATCCACCATCGATTTGGGATTAAGAACAATGAAAAAATTAACCCGCATCGAACCCCAATCAAGTTTACGCAAACTGGTCAATTTTGCTGTCACTTGCTGTCCAGCGACATCAAAGCGCAATTCATCACCGAGTTTTAACTTGAGCGTTTTAGCAATACCTACTTCGACCGAAGCCTCGGGCTCCATGGTGCTCTTATCATCAAACCATTTTCCGGCGGTAATTTGATTTAAAGCGGGAATTTCACTCATGGCGGACAAATTAAACTCTCGATCTACCATGCGCTTTGCCTGATCATCCTGATAAGTTTCAGCAGTAAGCGCCTTGCCATTTAACGAGATCAGGCGTCCCCGTATCATGGGATACATCTCTGGGTGATCAAATTGTGCTAACCGGGCAGCAATCTCTTCTTTTTGATCGGGTTGTATATTAATCACAAAATGATTGGGCGCATCTGCAGGCGTTGATTTTTTCCACGCGGTGATCAAATCCCCTCTCACGACCGTCAACAATAGCAGTGCCATCAAACCCAATGCCAAAGCAACGATCTGTATCACAGTGGCTCCTGGTCGACGCTGCAATGCAGTGACCGCAAAACGCCAAGATGTGGATTGAAACACATTGCGTATGCGCTTCAATGACATGACGCAGAACCACGAAATCATCGCAAAACCGACCAATCCCACTAAAAAGCCAGCAGAGGTCAGCAAACCCAATTTCACGTCACCCGTTTGCCATAGCAACAGCCCGACAAACATCGACAATCCCAATACATACGTCGCTATAGTCAACGCTTGCGGCGCATCTTGTTCACGCCGGATGACCCGGTTATGTGGGACGTTCCTTAGTTGTAAAACTGGTGGCAAAGCAAATCCTACCAGTAATAACAACCCGGTAGCCACGCCATGCAGCGCTGGCAGCCAACTTGCGGGTGGCAAATCTTTCGCCAGCAAATTTCCCAACCACTCCAACAACACATAATGTGCTCCATAGCCAACGGCAACACCGACGAGGCTTCCCACTAATCCCAATAGCAAAAACTCACAAAGATACATCACGGTGACTTGATTTTGCGTCAAACCAAGACAACGCAACATCGCACAGGCATCGAGATGCCGCAGCATAAAACGACGGGCCGCCATGGCTATCGCTACCGCCGCCAGCATTGCCGACAACAAACTGACGAGGGATAAGAATTGCTCTGATCTATCGAGCGTTGCGCGCATTTCCGGACGACCAGATTGCAGCGACTCCAGCCCCACCCCTTTGAGCTTCTTTTGCACAATCTGCGCTTCTAATTGGGTCTGATATTGTGTAACTTCCTTGTCAGGCCCAGCGATCAGCAATCGGTACGTCACGCGTGAGCCATTTTGCACTAAATTGGTCGCAGACAAATCGCTCGCTGCAATCATGACCCGTGGTGCAAAATTCATAAAACCAGCGCCGCGATCCGGCTCATCAGCAATAGTTTGGGTGAATACAAAAGCCATATCACCCAGACGTAATTTATCGCCCGGCTTGAGATTCAGCGCCGTCTGCAATGAAGGATCAATCCAGGCCGTGCCCGGCGCGGGAATATCATCGGTGGCAACTTCCTTTTCAACATTGCCTGCGCGTTGATTCACTTTCAATTTTCCACGCAAAGGATAATGCTGACTGACCGCCTTGAGCGATACCAGCTTAGCCAGGGCATGTTCGCCTTCACCGGCGATACCCATGCTCGAAAAAACCACGGTCTCTGCGGTCTGCAAGCCACGCTTTTGCGCGTCGGTTTTCCATTCAGGATTGACGGGCTGATCAGCACTGACCAACAAATCCGCCCCGAGTAATTGATGGGCATCACGATTGAGTCCACTGCGTAAGCGATCGGCAAAAAAACCCACTGAGGACAATGACGCCACAGCGACCACTAAAGCAACGAGCAAAAACCGCAATTCACCAGCGCGCCAATCGCGCATGGTCATTCGCCAGGAGAGTCGAAACATCATCGCCTTTCGTCAGTTCAACAGCGACTATCGGGTATTCAACAACAAGCATGACGGAATTCGCAATCGTGCTTACTACTCGCTTCGAAACATTGAAAGCGCAGTCACCCCACCATGCTTACTTATCAAGAATTCAAAGCAGCAGCAAAATCACTCAACAAATCCTGGGTATCTTCTATCCCTACTGATACCCGTATCAATGAATCTGCAATTTCCATCTCTGCACGCTGTGCGGCACCCATTTCAAAGAAAATTGTGTGTGCAACCGGTATCACAAGGGTACGTGTATCACCGAGATGCGTCGCATTAATCGCTAATTTGAGACGATTCAGGTAATCAAAACAATCAATTTCTGGTTTCAATTCAAGACTTAACAAAGCACCATAAGCGCGGAACAATTCTGTCGCTAACTTATGCTGTGGGTGTGACGGCAAACCAGGATAATACACAGCGGCGACACGAGGATCCGCGTCCAGCATTTGCGCCAGCGCCAGAGCGTTCGTGCATTCACGGTCCATGCGCAATGCAAGAGTCTCCGCACCGACTGCGATCTGATGGGCTGCATCCGGCGATAAGGTTGCGCCAAAGTCACGCAAACCTTTGGCACGGATTTGTGCCATTCCCTGTTGCGCGGGTGCTTGTTTGCGGAAATTATCAGCGATGTTTGGATAGGCGCTCCAGTCAAATAAACCAGTATCCGTGATCGCACCACCAAGCACGTTGCCATGACCTGCAATGGATTTAGTCAGTGAATTGATGACCAGGCCAGCATGAACCGACTTAGGCTGAAACAGATAAGGCGATGCCATCGTGTTATCAACCACAAACAAAATACCACGTTCGCGGCATAATTCACCGGTACGCTTCAAATCGGCAATCTGTGTGCGTGGATTGGCAATGGTTTCAACAAAAACCAGACGTGTTGCAGGTGTCAATACAGCCTCGATATTAGCCACATCGGTCGCATCAACCAGACTTAGCGCTATACCCTGAGACTTTGCAGTTTGCCACAGGCTATTGGTATTTCCAAACAAGAATCGGGAAGACACGACATGATCACCCTGACGTAACAATGCCTGAAACACAGCACCGATGGCAGCCATGCCGGTCGCAAAGCTAATGGTTGATGCACCACCCTCCATCTTGGTGATTTTGTCCTCCAGAGCTGCAACTGTAGGATTGCCCTGACGACCATAACGATATCCCGATTGCTTACCCTGAAACACTTGTGCGAGATCACGCGCATCTTTGTAACCAAATAGCACCGAGGTATGCACTGGCTTATGGACAGAACCGTGTTCTATGTCTTTTTGGCGGTCGCTATGCAAAATGGTCGTAGTAAAGCCGTAGGAAGTTTTATCGTTCATCTTAATATCGTAGAAATGAGTCGCTGGAATTAAATTTCAAATAGCTGCATGACAAAGTATAAGTGTAACGCAGAAGCGACGATCTCTCTGCAATCCTGGCAGATGTGCGAATGCGGCATAACGTTGCATGGGGCTATATTGAGCTCAATGCGGTTTTGACAAGTTCAAGATTTCATTTGGCGTTGAATGCCGACATAGCCTTGCGGTAACCATATTGCCACTGCAAATTGATCATTTCGACGAAATCTTCGTGACGCTCAGGAATACGCAAAGCCAGCCGATTGCGTAACCAGAAGAGCTGTTTGCTAATCTGATGCTTGACCAACGCTTGTTCCATGTCTGCAGTATCAACCCAATAATCTGCCTGTTGCTGAAATACTTTATGCAAACGTTGGTTGCCATGCACCCCCAAAACCAGTCGCAACGCAGGCAAATCGATGAACTTGTTGTACAAGCCTTTACGCTCCATAATCACTTCGCGCCCCAGTTTGCGGGCAATTTCTATTGGGAACAGGTCCAATACCCCCCCCAGGTAATGATGTTCGCCAATCTGATGACAACGGAAATAGTACATATCAGCAATCGATGCGCGGACGGCATCTGCAACCGGCGTCTGTGTTTCGAATAACAATTGACTGGCGACAGCGCTATGTTTCCATTCAGGACTGGCAAGCGGCGAAGACATACTCTCAAGCAAATTCGTGACGCGTTGATTGGAAAAAATAGTTTCTGCGTACAATTTCCGCTTGCCGCGCAACTGCCCCACTTCGGATTTAGAAAATAATAATCGCCCCGCGACAATTGCGAGATCCGGCGCACCGCTGTAGTTGGCGTTATCCGGCAAAGGTAGCACTGCCGGAATATCGAACAAATAGTCCTGAAACAGATCCGGAATACGTTTCACATCGTTAGCAAATAAGGCACGTCTGGCGACGCCACCGATGGCCTTCAATAGACTCTTTTCAGGATTGGCTTGCAAACCGCGCCAAAATGTATGCATTTGCGGAGAAGTCAGCCACGCTAAACGTTGCGCATTGTCTGGCAAATGATGAATGATGGTGCCGGCAATCGCCGCACCGCAACTGGCTAAAATCACATCCGGTATTTTTCCGCGCTCCTGGCAGGCAGCGTAGATACCGAGGTAATAACCGAAACGAAAGCCACCGCCAGCCATCACCAGACAACGTTGATAAGTTTGCTCCGTGCTTTCATGTCTGACTGTGGCATCTGCGTGCCAAGTTTTATCTATCCGTTGCTCTGACAAACCAAATCCTTTAATTTCGACTGAAGTGACAAAAATGCTGGATAAGAGTGTAAATGCTTCAGCCAGAAAAGAAATAAATTATTTCAATAAAAATGCTTCAATCAACTGCGCCAACAACGCGGGCTGGTCGTGATGCAACATATGTCCGGCATCCATGATCATTTCTTTTTGCAAATCCGGAATGTGTGCAAGGCGACGATCAATTTCTTTTTGCCCTTCTTCTTTCGGCCCCATCCAATGCCAGACGTTTGTATCATCGGCTTGCATCCATAACACTGGCGCTGTAATTTGCTCCCAACATGCCATCACTTCTTCAACGCGGAATAACAAAGGGCTGGTTTGTTTGTGCGCCGGATCACCAAGAATTTCCCAACGTCCTCCGGCGCTTTCACGCGCCCAGAACCCGGACAAAAAAGCCGCACGTTCATTCGTCAACCGTGGATTTGTTTTTTGCAAGCGCGCCGCCACTTCAGATTGCGATGCGTACGTGCGTAACTCTGGTTGCTGGCGCAGTTCGTCCAGCCATTTTCGATAACGACCAGGGGCTTGTTTGGGATGCGTCGTTGGCATGCCAAAGCCTTCCAGATTGACCAGTTTGCGCACACGTTCAGGGCGCGTCCCTGCGTACAGACCAACAACGTTCGCACCCATGCTGTGTCCGAGCAAATTTACTGCACCGTCAGGCACATAATGATCAAGTAATGCATCCAGATCACCCAGATAGTCAGGGAACCAATAGGTATCCGTGCCAGGTGCCTCAGTCAGACCAAAACCGCGTAAATCGGGTGCAATCACATGCCAGTCTTGTTCAAAATGATCGACCATAAATTGAAACGATGCCGACACATCCATCCAACCATGGAGCATAAAAATCACTGGCGCATCAGGTTGTCCCCAATGACGGACATGATATTGTAAGCCGCGAATCTGGATGAATTCAGAACGCGAAGCGGAAATAATCGATGAATGAGTGGATGACATGGCAATATTCAATTTTCTTTGGGAGCAACCAGAAATTACACTCAGCAATTGCGCGAAGGTATGGCAATATGCAGTAGCATAGAACAGTGGTCAGAATTAAAATAACACACAATAGAACGACCGTTCGATAATTATAACGGAGACTGGATGAAACTGCAGGAATCAATTCCAAACGGTACGACAGAAGATCAGTATCAGAGCTTATATCAAGATTTTTATTGGGAAGTTCCTGAACGATTCAATATTGCCGATGTCTGTTGCCGTCGTTGGGCAGGAGAGACAAAACGCACAGCAATCTTTTATGAAGATAGTAACGGCAATTGCACTAAGATCAGTTACAGCGAGTTATATAAAAAGTCGAATCAACTGTCCAACTTATTACGCCAGCAAGGCGTTCAGCGTGGCGATGTGGTCGCTTGTATTTTGCCGCAAAGACCCGAAATGGCAATTACTATCATGGCTTGCTTGCAGTTGGGCGCCATCATCATGCCACTATCTTTTTTATTCGGTGCAGAAGCACTTGAGTACCGTCTTGGACATAGCGAAGCAACGACGCTCATTCTGGATCAAAGCGGGGTAGAAGCGTATATGCAAATCAGTGATCAGTGCAAGCATTTAAAAACCGTGATTGGCGTCGATTGCCACCAGGTACCCAAAAATTTTGCGGCACTGGAATGGGAAACCTATGTGGCTGATATGTCGACCAACTTCAAACGAGAAAAGACTCGCGCCACTGACCCTGCCATTCTGATTTACACCAGTGGCACAACGGGTAATCCCAAAGGCGCCTTGATTCCACACTCAGCAATCCTTGGCAACCTCACAGGTTTCGTGGCTTCTCAAAACTGGTTTCCACAAGAAAAAGATGTTTTCTGGTCACCGGCTGACTGGGCCTGGACGGGAGGCTTAATGGATGCTTTGTTGCCGACGTTGTATTTCGGCAAGCCTATCGTCGCCTACCAAGGTCGCTTTAGTCCTGAAACCGCTTTTTATTTGATGCAAAAATACAAGGTCACCAACACCTTTTTGTTCCCGACTGCCTTGAAAATGATGATGAAGACCTTTCCGGAACCGCGTCAGGCCTATAAACTCAAGCTGCGCGCCATCATGAGCGCGGGTGAATCGGTGGGCGAAACGGTTTTCAATTGGTGCCAGAACGCACTACGCGTCACCCCCAATGAAATGTTCGGACAAACCGAAGTCAATTACATCGTAGGCAACAGCCATCAACGCTGGCCTGCCCGACCAGGCAGCATGGGTCGTCCTTATCCCGGGCATAGAGTCGCCATCATCAATGAATCAGGAACGGAGGTGCCGCCAGGAACGATTGGTGAAGTCGCCATCAATCGCAATGATGTTCACGGTCATCCTGATCCGGTTTTTTTCATGGGCTATTGGAAAAACGACGCTGCCACCCGCAACAAATACAGCGGCGACTGGTGCCGGACAGGCGATCTGGCAATGGCCGATGCAGATGGCTATTTATGGTATCAGGGTCGTTCCGACGATATGTTTAAAGCGGCGGGTTACCGCATCGGTCCGTCAGAAATAGAAAATTGTCTGATTCACCATCCGGCAGTTGCCAATGCCGCCGTTATCCCTAAACCTGATAAAGAACGCGGCAACATCGTCAAAGCCTATATTGTCTTATGCAAGGGCTTTGAAGGAAGTGACATGTTAATCAAAGAATTGCAAACCCACGTCCGAGGCAAGCTGGCACCCTACGAATATCCGAAAGAAATAGAATTTATCGATGCCCTGCCCATGACCACCAGCGGCAAAATTCAACGACATGTACTTAGACACAAAGAGTCAGAACGCAGCAAGGACAACGTCATTAAGAAACGCACACAAATAAAGTAAATACCAGCCCTGATCAGCAGTCACCTAAGGACGAACAATCAGTCTTGTGCTGATCTCTTGCGCCGACTGCTCGATGAGGTCATCAATGGCTTTTCCAAATGGCGTAAACCGAAATGCCTCGCTATCAAAGCTATAATCTTTTCCTACCATGACATCGCCAGTGGCGTTTCCGGTAAATTTCAAACGCTCGACTAAGGTTCCTGCTTGCGCATCATAGACATAAATTTCAACATCGAGAGCACGGATTTTCTTTTCCCATAGACCAAATACCAAAGGCTGAATGCGAATACCTGCGTTTCTGACATCCCCGGAAATCACATAACGTGTTTTGTACGTCTCAGCCACCTGCGCCAACATTTTGGGTGTCGGCGGCGTTAATTGCCAGTCAAACGACAACAACTCGGGCGTACTTCGAACGGAAAACTGTTGCCCTTGCTCCAGGCGTCTGGCCAACTCTCTGGGGAAGCCCAAGGCAATATCATCGATATCAATAACTTGGGTAGGATGGGCAACAGCGAATCCTGTCAACAACACGCTACGCCCGGGATCGCGGGCAGGAATCAGCGCTTGTGCCGAGCAAAGCCCAGACACCTGGCTTACTACCAATATCACCAAAAATACCCTCAAGCGCGGAAAAAACAAGGTCATAGCTAACCTCAAAAAATCAAGCCTTCATGATTTATCGTCGTGATTGAGATGGACCGCCCCAAAATCACTCCTGAACATCCTTTGATTTAAATTTATAATTTACACTTTACTATCAAGGAACTTCTCACGGTGTTATCGGCAAGTATTGTTAATTCATTAGTGTATGCCTGAGCAAAACGTTGTTTTTAAGCAATAGCACAAAGTAACATTCACCTCCTTTGGTTTCACTTTTTCTTTTCATATATTCATGGACATAACCTCTGACGTGCAACTTCGTATTACCCCTGCCCTTGCCGACTATGCTGAGGCATTGCTCGCCTTTGAACTGGAGAATCGTGAACATTTTGAACAATGGATAGCTACACGCGGTGATCAGTTTTATTCCAAAGAAGCCGTCCGAAAAAGTCTGGAGCAAGCACAGTGGGCTGCGCATGCAAACACGGAACTTCACTATCTGGTCTGGATCGGTGAAGAAATTATCGGCCGGGTCACGTTACGTGGCATAGAACGTGAGCAGTACTTCAAAGCCTCACTGGGTTACCGTTTTAGCGCGCGTCATGGCGGAAAGGGCTACGCAAGCACTGCCGTCAGTAAAATTATTGAGCATGCGCTGACGGAACTAAAATTATGGCGCATCGAGGCCACCATCATTGCCAATAATCTTGCCTCTATCGGGGTCATCCGTAAATGCGGTTTCACTCAATATGGCCACTCTCATGCCTCAATTTTGCGTCATGGCACGTGGATGGATGCCTTGCATTTTGAAAGACATGCAAAGGAATGTATTGACAAGCGTATCAGCGAAAACCGTGGCTAAAGAGCAGCTCAGGGCCCATATTTTGCAATTCGTCGGATGTCGATAGCGAAGCAGACCAACATCGTCCATACTCGCATCACTTTTGAAACAAAGAGCGATTCCATAAACCAATAAATACCCCAATCAATACCCCAATCAATAATCTAATAAAAATGAAGGAGAAACACATGCGCCCAATCCTTAATGCCGCAACAATAAGCCTGGCTCTGAGCTTGTTGAGTTCTACTGCATTCGCCGACGAGCAAACACGCAACGTCTCCAGCTTCACTAGCATCAACACACAGACTGCATGCAAAATTACCGTTGAAGTTGGCAAAGCACAATCCATTACCCTGAGGGGTGACAGCAAGTTCATCGAGAAATTTACCACTGTCGTCACTGGAAATGAACTGGTCATCACCGATGCAAATAAACGCATGAAAATTACCGACTCCGATGAGATTATCATCACGGTTCCTGAACTGAAAAAATTCAATTTCCAGGGCGCAGGCATGACAAAAATAAACAATCTCAATATTGATCGTTTTGATTTAGCTTACGAGGGTGCAGGTAGCCTGACAGCAACCGGGAAAGTCAATCACCTGACCATTCACTCACATGGCGTAGGCGCGATTGATACAAAAGCGCTGAGCGCCAAAGAAGTTGAAGTCTATGGAGAAGGCGTAGGCGCCATCACTGTGACAGCCTCGGAAAAATTAAATGCAACTTTACAAGGTATAGGCAGTCTGACCTATTATGGACACCCTCGCACCATCAACAAATCCGTCGAAGGCATAGGCAGCATCAAAGCCGGTGACTAACAAGCAAAAGCCGCTTTAACGGTGCTGGGTGTACATGAAAAATAAGTAGACATCTATGGCTCTGAAGTTACCGGCTCCAGAGCTTTTTTTCGGATCATCTATTGCGTCAGTGGATCCAAGAAACGATCAATCGCAGTAAGAAAACTTCCTACGAACGACAAACATTGATGTAGCGACAATGCTCAGAATAAGGTTCTGGCGCTCACTGGATTACCGTGATCGCGGTAATGAGAGGCCAAAAGACCGTAGCTTTTGGATGATCTTCATATAAAGCCCCATCCTGCACTGATGCAGCATAACTCAGTCATTCAACTGCGCAAAACCACGTTACGAAGTTGCAGCATTTCAATTTTTCGCCATAGAGAATTGAATTCTCATGTTTCTAATGCCTGCAATTCCGCCTCACTGAAACCCGCTTCTTTACGGGCATCGAGATTAAATGGTCCCCGTAATTTGGGCGCCTTGTATTCCAAAGCTAAACGTGCGTAAGTACTTATCGTATTGAGCCCTTGCGCATCGCATAGCGTCTGGTACCAATGGTTGCCAATCGCCACGTGACCAATTTCATCGCGGTAAATAATCAATAGAATATCAGCGCCAGCCTTGTCTCCGGCTTGGGCTAATTTTGCAGATAAACCGGGTGTCACATCCAGACCTCGTGCTTCTAAAGTGCGAGGAACTAATGCCAGACGAGCAAGTAAATCATCCGTGGTCTTTTCGGCCATTTCCCACAAACTATTGTGCGCAGGGAAAGCGCCATAGTGATATCCCATCGTGCGCAAATGCGCTTCAAGCAATTGAAAATGATAGGCTTCTTCTTTGGCGACTTTCAACCAATCCCGATAGAATTTCTCTGGCATCCCGGCAAAGCGCCACAAAATATCTGCTGCCAGGTTGATTGCATTCATCTCGATATGTGCCAGAGCGTGAACCAGAATCGCACGCCCTTCTACCGTTACCATTGAGCGACGACCAACTTTGCCAGGCGCAATCAGTTCTGGCTTCTCTGGGCGACCTGGTATGCCAACTGGAACGGCGAATTGCTTCTCACAATCAACCAGCACATCATCAGGAATAGCAGACAATAGTGCGCATTTGGTATCAGTGTCGGTAGCAAGTAAAGCTTGCAAGGCTGTAGCGCGTAATTCCATTAAAAATCCGTTTTCAAAATACTCATTTTTTGTTAAATCTGACGTAAGTCCTAAGGCAGCGTTAAAATAGCAGCTGTATGCAATTCACGCGCTTGGCACACAGCGAAGCTGGGGCGCTTTTGCGTCACCCCTTTTCAGCCTCTATTTTACGGAATTCATATGCCCATCTACCAATTAGGCGACATTGCACCAGATATTGATGCCTCAGCTTACATTACAGATACCGCCAAAATTATCGGCAAAGTCAAAATCGAAGCCAAAGCCAGCATTTGGTTTGATGCCACCCTCCGCGGTGACAATGAACTCATCACGATCAGCGAGAACAGCAATGTGCAGGAAGGCTGCATTTTACACACTGATCCCGGATATCCCTTAGTTGTCAGTAAAAATGTCACCATCGGCCATCAGGCCATGTTGCATGGCTGCACGATCGGCGAAGGCTCATTAATAGGTATCCAAGCGGTTATTTTAAATGGTGCAAAAATCGGTAAAAATTGCCTGGTAGGCGCTGGTGCGTTGGTAACAGAAGGGAAAGAATTTCCTGACAATTCACTCATCATCGGCTCACCCGCCAAGGCAGTGCGCGAACTGACCGAGCAGGATATTCGTGGTATGCACCGGAATACCGACAACTACGCCATGCGTGGTCAATTGTATAAAACAGAACTCAAACGCATAGACTAAATCAACAATCCGTTGGGTTTAAGAAGTGCTTGAGCATTAAAAAAGAAATACCCGTTTTAGAAAAAAGTAAAAAGATGACTGACACCTTACAAAAATTCATGTTCGAAAATGCTGGCGTACGTGGCGAGCTGGTTGAACTGGAATCTTCATGGCAACAAATGTTGTCTCATAAAATTTACCCAAAAGCCGTGCAAACCATTTTGGGTGAACTAATGGCAGCTTCAGCGTTGCTGTCAGCCAATCTCAAATTCAATGGCACCATGATTATGCAAATTCATGGTGATGGTCCGGTTAAGTTGATGGTGGTGGAATGCGATGCTGATCTGCGCATCAGAGCAACGGCCAAATTAGCCGACGACGCCGTTATCGAAGATCACGAAACACTGAAAGAACTCGTTCATGCGCATGGTCAAGGACGCTTCGTGATTACCCTTGATCCGAATGACAAAATGCCTGGGCAGCAGGCTTATCAGGGGATTGTTCCTTTAGACGGTGACACCGTCGCGACTATCATCGAAAACTACATGTTGCGCTCGGAGCAACTCGACACCAAACTGTGGCTCGCTGCGAATGAAAAAGTCACCCGCGGAATGCTATTGCAAAAACTACCAGAAATCGGTGGTTCTGGCGCGCACGCAGAAGATGGCGAAGACATGTGGAGTCACGCGGTCATGTTGGGCGACACCTTGAAGCACGAAGAGCTGTTAAGCACCGATATCGAGACATTAATGCGCCGCCTGTTCTGGGAACAAACTTTACGCGTATTTGATCCTTTGCATCCGGTTTTCCACTGCGGCTGTACTCGTGAAAAAGTCGGCGATATGCTCAAAATGTTAGGTCAGGCAGAAGTGGAAACAGCAATTGCAGAAATCGGCAGGCTCGATATTAATTGTGATTTCTGCGGAAAGCATTACGGCTTTGATCAGGTTGATTGCACGCAGTTATTCGTTGCTAAAACTTTAGCCGAAGGCACCGTGGCGCCAACAGAAATCAAGCATTAAGCCTCCCGAAACCAATCAACCCGGATGGAATATAAGCTTCACACATTCCGTCCGGCCATCGCCCCACCACCGTTCTTCATCCGCCCTGCACGTCATCACATCTTTGATTAGCCATCAGCTTCTCTCTACCAATGTCTGTTTGCGTTCTTCCGTGTACGCCCACCAGACACGCGCAGGTTCACCATCCATGAACCGCGTTACGGACATGAATACGTCGATCACACACGGGTCATGCTGCTTGCGAGTCAGCAGGCACAATTTATCGAACATGTCGTACGGACAACGGCCAACCAGTTCAGCTGGCGTATGAATACCCAGCACCCTGAGATCCTCCGCACCTGCTTTACCAATATTAGGTAAATCGGTTAATTTTCTCAGACGCTGTCGATCAACTTTATCGGGATGCATTTCGTGTGAGCTGACGGGATTGAAAGAGCCAACTCCGAACACGAAATTGGCCTTATTTCTACGCGAATTCGCAAATTAAAAGGCAGCGATACCTGTTTGTGCACGACCAAGTATCAGGGCGTGGATGTCATGCGTACCTTCATAGGTGTTGACGACTTCCAGATTCACCAGATGACGGGCAATGCCGAATTCATCGGAGATGCCGTTACCACCGAGCATATCGCGCGCCATGCGGGCGATATCCAATGATTTACCGCAAGAATTACGTTTCATAATCGACGTAATTTCGACAGCGGCAGTACCTTCATCCTTCATGCGACCTAAACGCAGACAGCCTTGCAACGCTAAGGTGATTTCGGTTTGCATGTCGGCAAGCTTTTTCTGGATCAATTGGTTAGCCGCTAAAGGGCGACCAAATTGTTGACGATCCATGGTGTATTGACGTGCCGTATGCCAGCAGAACTCTGCCGCGCCCAATGCGCCCCAGGCGATACCGTAACGTGCAGAATTGAGGCAAGTGAAAGGGCCTTTCAAGCCTTCTACGTGTGGCATCAGGTTTTCTTCTGGTACAAACACTTCATCCATCACGATTTCACCAGTGATCGAAGCGCGCAAACCTACTTTGCCGTGGATTGCTGGTGCGGTTAAGCCTTTCCAGCCTTTTTCTAAAATAAAGCCGCGAATACGACCATCGTCAGTTTTTGCCCAGACCACAAAAACGTCAGCGATAGGACTATTGGTGATCCACATTTTGGCGCCGGACAATGAGTAACCACCTGGCACTGCTTTAGCACGGGTCACCATGCTGCCAGGATCGGAGCCATGATTTGGCTCAGTCAGACCAAAGCAGCCTATCCATTCACCTGTTGCCAATTTAGGCAGATATTTTTGTTTTTGCGCTTCGCTACCGAATTCATTAATAGGCACCATCACCAGAGAGCTTTGTACACTCATCATGGAACGATAGCCAGAATCGATACGCTCGACTTCGCGTGCGACAAGACCGTAGCATACATAATTGAGGCCAGCACCGCCGTATTCGGTCGGGATCATCGAACCGAGCAAACCGAGTTCACCCATTTCCCTGAAGATGGCAGGATCAGTTTTTTCGTGGCGGAAAGCTTCCAGCACTCGTGGTGCGAGTCTTTCTTCACTGTACGCGCGCGCAGCGTCTTGCACCATGCGCTCTTCGTCCGTCAACTGCGAGGACAATAACAAAGGGTCTTCCCAACTAAATACTGCCTTAGCCATCTAATTCTCCTGAATATTTTTTGTGTTAATTTTTACTACGGTATTGCGCAACAATCATGAACAAGGAACGCTGAATAAAGGTCAATCCCCTATCCCTTGGGCTTGCTGCAATAAAGACAAGCTTAATTGCACCCTGCGTACCAGCCAAGGACTAGGACGATAACGCGGGTCGCCAGTGCTGTCCAGCATATTCCGTAATACCAATAGTATACGCGAAGCGCCGAGCTTGTCGCCCCAGCTTAACGGTCCATGAGGATAAGCCAACCCTAATACCACTGCCAAATCAAGGTCGGCCGGACTGCAAATGGCCTGCTGACTCATATCACAGGCCACATTGACAATACTGGCGATGATACGTTGCGCAACAAAACCGACGCTATCTTGTATCAAATACGCAATACAATGACGTTCTGATAATTTGTTTTTCAATTGCCGGAGCATTTGCGCGTCGGTCGCGGGATTAAGCATGACTGTCACCGCGGCGTCGTTGGCAAACATGGTATCGATCCCCACGGTTCTATGCGCATCCAGGCCTTCCCGTGCAACGCAGGTGCTGACATCCTCTCCAAAGGGGGCAACGATGCATAAAGCCCGCTCTGAAGGCAAAATGCCGTCATCTAGCTGTATCCCATGGCGTTCAAAAAAACCGGATAAGAATGCGTGTGCATCAGTATCCTGACGACTAATCCAGATGGGCACATCCCAACGCACGTCCGTGGATTCTGGAATCGTCAGCATTGGCATATCGACATCGGAGGTCAAAGAGTTTGCCGGCGTTGCGAGATGGGAGTAAAAACCCTCACCACTTTTGCGTCCTAACAAGCCTGCTTGCAAGCGTTGTGCCGCTATTTGGCTGGGCCGATAGCGTGGCTCTTGATAGTATTGCTGGTAAATTGCTTCCATTACTGGGTGTGACACATCCAACCCGGTCAGATCCATCAATTCAAACGGACCCAATTTAAACCCTGCGCTACGCATGATCTGGTCAATCACACTGACATCGGCAACGTTTTCCTGAAGAATTTTAAGTGCCTCGGTCACATAGGCGCGCCCTGCGTGGTTGACGATAAAGCCTGGGGTATCCTTGGCGAGAACCGGGGTGTGTCCAATTTCCTTCACGAAGTCACGCAATTGGGAGATGACTGCCGTATCAGTGCGCAGACCGTGGATAACCTCCACTACTTTCATTAAAGGTACGGGATTGAAAAAATGTAACCCTGCAACGCGTTGCGGAAGCCTGGTCTTTGTCGCAATCGAAGTAACAGACAGGGAAGAAGTATTCGTAGCGAGTATGCAATGTGCACTGACCACTTCATCTAATTGCGCAAATAAATCGCGCTTGGCATCCAGATTCTCGACAATGGCCTCGACCAACAGATCACTCGAAGCCAATCCAGTCATTTTATCAACCACGCGCAGCTTGGATTTGGCTGCAGAACATAAGTGCACACTGAGCTTCCCCTTTTCTTGCATCTTATCCCATTGCAAGAAAATGTCTGACTTCGCCTTTTCTGCTGCCGCTGTGTTCACGTCAAACAATAACACTTGAAAACCTGCCTGAGCACTGATCTGTGCGATCCCTTTACCCATCGCACCAGCCCCCACTACCGCAATGACTCGCAACATAGTTTACTCCGGAATAATCGCCGTTACTTCAATTTCTACTTTAGCACGGTCTTCAATCAACGCAGCCACCTGCACTGCGGTCATAGTTGGATAGTGTTTGCCGATAATATCGCGATAGGCAACGCCGATTTCTTTGTAAGCACCAACATATTCCTTTTTATCAGTCACATACCAGGTCATGCGCACGATATGCTCTGGCCTGGCATCAGCTTCTGCCAGTACTTCGACAATATTAAGCAAGGCCTGACGCACTTGCCCGGCAAAATCATCGGTATGAAATTGCCCCTTCGCATCCCAGCCTATCATGCCGCTAACGCAGATTGTGCGCCCACTGGCCGCAATGCCATTCGAATAACCACGTGGTCTGGCCCAGCCTTCTGGTTGAAGAATTTGCATCAATGTTTGCGTCATTTTTCTTCTCCTGATGTGGTCGCAGCAAATTCTTTGAGTAACTCTCTGCCAATAATCAATTGCTGGACTTCACTCGCCCCCTCATAAATGCGCAAGGCACGAATCTCGCGATACAGGCGTTCCACAGGCACGTCGCATACCACGCCAAGACCGCCAAACATTTGCAAGGCAGCATCGATCACTTGTTGCGCACTTTCGGTCGCCGTCAGTTTAGCCATAGCCGCTTCTTTGGTGACTTTTTTCCCCTGATCACGTTGCCAGGCGGCGCGATAAATTAACAAAGCCGAGCTATCAATGGCAGTTGCCATATGCGCGAACTTTGCTTGCGTCAATTGAAAATCAGCCAGAGTCTGGTTAAACATCTTGCGACTTGTCGCGCGATGTAAAGCCTCGTCCATTGCACGACGCGCAAAACCCAACGCGGCGGCAGCGACCGAAGTACGGAACACATCTAAGGTCGCCATCGCCACTTTAAAACCCTGCCCCGCTTCACCTATACGTTGGGAGGCTGGAATACGGCATTGCGTAAATTTCAGACGCGCCAAAGGGTGCGGTGCAATCACGTCGATGCGCTCGGCAATCTCAAAGCCTGGCAAACCAGCATCGACAATAAAAGCCGAAATACCACGTGCACCAGCTGCCTCACCTGTCCGGGCGAACACGACATACATATCCGCGATGCCACCGTTAGAGATCCAGGTTTTTTCGCCATTTAAAATATAATCGTTACCATCTGGCGTCGCCGCACACTGCATTGCTGCCACATCAGAACCTGCCTCAGGTTCTGATAATGCAAAGGCCGCAATTTTGTCGCCACGTGCCACCGCATTCAGATAAGTCTGCTTTTGCTGTTCTGTCCCAAATAAACTGATCGCCCCCGAGCCTAAGCCTTGCATGGCAAAGGCAAAATCCGCCAACCCGGCGTGTCGCGCCAGGGTTTCTCGCAACAAACACAATGAGCGCGTGTCAATAACGTCACTGACGGCACCGTACGCCAGGCCGCCAATTGCGTGGTTGAGCCATCCGCCGCCCCCTAACTGTTTCACCAGATCTTTGCAGGCCTGATCCACGTCATGACCATGTCCGTCAGAAAGATGTTGTGCAGCCCAGGCATCGAGCTGTAGTTGCAAATCACGATGACGCTGATCAAAAAAAGGCCAATCCAGATAACTACGATCGGATTTTGATAATACATGCGTCATGCTTAATCTCCTTCGAATACTGGTTTTTGCTTAGCCACAAACGCATGATAGGCGCGATGAAAATCATTGGTCATCATACAAATTGCCTGTGCTTGTGCTTCTGCCTCGATGGCTTCGTCGACGCCCATATTCCATTCTTGTTGCAACATTTTTTTTGTCATTGCATGCGCAAATGTTGGGCCTTCGGCGAGATTTTTTGCGTATTGGCGGGCATCCGACAACACATCATCTGGTGAGCTCAGGCGATTAAAGAAACCCCAGCGCTCACCCTCTTCACCAGACATCGAACGCCCGGAATACAGCAAATCAGACGCCCGTCCCTGACCTATCAAACGCGGCAAAATCGAGCATGCGCCCATATCGCAGCCAGCCAGACCGACACGCGTAAATAAAAAGGCGGTCTTGCTGCGTGCTGTACCAAAGCGAATATCCGAGGACAACGCCAAGATCGCACCGGCACCCGCGCAAACGCCATCAATTGCCGCAATAATTGGTTGCGGACAAGCGCGCATCGCCTTCACCAGATCACCTGTCATGCGGGTAAAGCTGAGCAAGCCTGGCATATCTAATTGCGTCAGAGGACCAATAATTTCATGCACATCACCACCCGAGCAAAAATTTTCTCCGGCGCCAGAAATGACAATCGCTTTAACATCATCGGCATAAGTCAGCGCACGAAACAGATCCCTCAGTTCAGCATAGGATTCAAAGGTCAATGGATTTTTACGTTCGGGGCGATTCAGAATAATCGTGGCAACCGTATCTGCCACTTCAAAATAAAAATGCTGCGCTTCATAGGTCGCCAGATGCAGGCGGCCACCTGGCAATTGATGCGTTTGTCCCGGGAGGTATTTCATGGTTTATTCCTGTTCAGACTTATTTTCAAACTTGCTTATAGAGACATTCAAGTGATTTTTAACTTGCGATAATAATTCGGATAAATTGCTCTTCTGCTTGTCAGGCATACCGGAAAATAATTCAGCAATCCAACGTTCATGCACCTCTGCCATGCGTTGAAACGCCTCGCGCCCACTGGCGGTAAGTTTGACACTGTAGGCACGACGATCCTTAGGATCAGGCACGCGCACCACGAGATTTTCTTGCTCAAGCTGATCGGTAATGCCAGTAATATTGCCGCCAGTGACCATCATGCGCTTAGACAATTCACCCATACGCAATCCGTCCGGGTAACGTTCAAGTTGTGCCATCAGATCAAAACGCGGCAAAGTAATGCCAAACTCGTTGCGAAGACGCGAACGAATCTCTGCTTCGACCATCACCGTACAAGACAGCATGCGTAACCAAAGACGCAGCGAATCATGGTGATCGCCAGTTAACCGCGTTTCCAGATCGGCAATGCCTTCCAGCTCATCCTTGCTCAACTCAGCTTCCATTACATCACCTCTCCGCCAGCAACGGCTATAGACTGACCTGTGATGGCACTTGCCTGCGTCTGGCATAGCCATGCCACTGTATTGGCGACCTCAGATGGTTGCACTAATCGTTGCTGCGGATTGCCGGACGCCAGTGCAGCACGTGCCTGTTCTTCCGTTCTGCCGGTTTTTGACATGATATTGTTGATCGCCTCTGTGACTATATCGGTTTCTGTATAACCAGGGCACACCGCATTGACTGTGACACCCTTAGTCGCCAATTCCAACGCCAAAGCGCGGGTCAAACCAACGACACCATGCTTGGCCGCGCAATAGGCACTGACGTATGGATATCCAGTCAAAGCTGCCGTGCTGGCAACATTGATAATACGACCCCAGCCCGATTCCAACATGGCAGGCAACACCTGCCTTGTGCAATGGACCGTACCCATCAAATTCACATTCAGCATCTGCTGCCAATGCGCTGTATCGGTTTTTAAAAATGGCGCAGAACTTGCCTGACCAGCGTTATTGATCAGAATATCGATAGGCCCCAGCTGCTGTGCTGCGAGTGTAAAGTTGGTTTCAACGGCTTTCGAATCAGAAACATCAAGTACGACGTAAGCGATCCTGGTTTCATCATGTGCACTGCTAAGACTTTTCACGGCGGCCGTGAGGACGTCCTCATTGCGTCCGGCAATCGTTACCTTTAGCCCCTGCGCCAGCAAAGCCTCAGCAATTGCATAGCCTATGCCTTTACCCCCACCAGTAATCAGCGCGTGCTTATTGTTCAGATTTTTTTCGGTCATCATCAAGCTCAGCCTTCAAGTAACTTTGCCGCGATTTGCTGCGGCGTCAGACCAGCGCTCGCTGCTGCAATCTGGCGTTCACGTTCGAGGTTACGTTCCAACTGGAATTTTCCGGCCACATATTGTTTCGGCCAGGCAATATCAGTAACGCCAAGTTTGGCCGCCTCGTGCAAGGTCCATGCCGGATCCGCCAGATGGGGTCGCGCGATCGCGCACAAGTCAGCACGACCAGCAGCGATAATGCTATTGGCATGATCGGCTTCAAAAATAGCGCCAACAGCCATGGTCGGCATCTGGACTTCGTTGCGGATACGATCTGAAAACGGCGTCTGAAACATACGTCCGAACACAGGTTTCTCTGCTTTACTTACCTGTCCTGAAGAGCAATCAATCAAATCAGCGCCCGCTGCTTTGAACAAACGGGCAATCTGTACCGCATCATCAGGTGTGATACCACCTTCCACCCAATCATGCGCGGAAATACGCACGGAGATGGGCTTTTGTTGGGGCCAGACAGCGCGTATAGCCGTCAACACTTGCAAAGGAAAACGGCAACGGTTTTCCAACGAACCGCCATATTCATCGTCACGATGATTCGTCAATGGCGAAATAAAACTCGACAACAAATAACCATGCGCGCAATGCAATTCCAGCCAATCAAATCCGGCCTCCTCTGCCGCTTTTGTTGCCTGTACAAAATCAAGTAATACCTGGTCTAAATCAGCCTGAGTCGCAGCACGTGCCAATTGCGAAACACCAGGCAGGTAACGCTGCTCAGAAGCGGAAATCAAAGGCCAATTATCATTAGCCAGCGGCTGATCAATACCCTCCCACGCAACGCGTGTGGAGCCTTTAGCTCCGGCATGCCCCAATTGCACAGCGATCTTGGCATCGGTATTGGCGTGTACAAAATCGACAATGCGCTTCCACGCTACCGTATGTTCGGGTGCATATAGACCGGGGCACGCGGGTGTAATGCGTGCATCCGCAGAGACGCAAGTCATTTCGGCAAACACCAGACCCGCACCACCCATCGCCCGACTGCCAAGGTGCACTAAATGATAGTCACCTACTACACCGTCCACCGCCGAATATTGCGCCATGGGTGACACTACAATGCGATTTTTCAATACCACATCACGTAATTTGTAAGGCGTCAACATCGGAGGAATTGCTTGTGCACTGGCAGGCATAGGAACACCTGCTTTTGCATACGCTTGCTCCGCAATCCAATGCTCAAAACTGCGAACATAGCTGGCATCGCGCACACGCAGATTCTCATGGGACAAACGCTGGCTGCGGGTCAACATAGAATACGCAAATTGCGGTGCTTCAAGCGCGGTATAACGGGAGACGTTTTCAAACCATTCCATTGAATTACGCGCAGAACTTTGGATTTTCAGTACTTCGACCGAACGCAATTGCTGATAATGGTCAAGCACGGCTTGCATGCCTTGCTCGCCATATTGCGCAAAACTATTGCTTAACTCAATCGCGTCTTCTAACGCCAACTTCGTGCCCGAACCTATCGAAAAGTGTGCAGTATGCGCAGCGTCACCCATCAAAATAACTGGCACTTGCTTTTGATTGACGGTGTTCCAATGCACCCAGTTTTTGCAAATAATGCGTGGAAATTTAATCCAGTTCGCAGAGCCACGTAAATGTGCAGCATTCGCCATCAAGGCATTACCATCCAGATATTTGGCAAACAGACGCTCGCAAAATGCGATTGCCTCTTCTTGCGACATTTTGTCTATACCCGCTTTGAGCCATACCTCTTCTGGCGTTTCGACAATAAAGGTCGCAGTATCACCGTCATACTGATACGCGTGCGCCTGAAACCAACCGTGTTCGGTTTCTTCAAATGCAAAGGTAAAAGCGGAGAATAATTTTTTGGTGCCTAACCACACAAAGCGACATTTGCGTGTATCAATATCCGGCTGATAACTCGCCTCGTAGCGTGTTCTGATACGACTATTGAGACCATCGGAAGCGATCACAATATCGGCATTATATTGCGCTGCTAACGCCTGATCATCGGATACATCGGTTTCAAATACGAGCTTTACGCCCAGGTTCTCGCATCGAGCCTGCAAAATATTCAACAGGCGCTTTCTGCCTATACCGCAAAAACCATGCCCACCAGAAGTAACGACCTGCCCTTTAAAATGGGTGTCAATATCATCCCAATGATTAAACGCCTGCAAAATTGAACGTGCAGTGTCTTCGTCCGCCTTGACGAGATTACCTAAAGTTTGATCAGAAAAAACGACACCCCAGCCAAAAGTATCGTAAGGACGATTTCGCTCAACGACCGTGATCTGATGCGCTGGATGTTGCTTCTTCATCAGTAAAGCGAAATACAGTCCGGCTGGTCCACCGCCTATGCAAAGAATATTCATCTCGTTTCCCAAAATTGAGTTTCGATGATCTTCATTGGGATCATCGTCATATCATGTCACTGCGCAACGCGTAATTTAAAACGCTGTAATTTGCCAGTCTCAGTTCGCGGCAATGCCGTTTTAAATTCAATCACTCGTGGATATTTGTAAGGCGCTATAGATTGCTTCACAAAGTCTTGAATCTCTTTAGCTAACATATCGTCCACTACCACATCAGGCCGGGCAACGATAAACGCTTTGACGATCTGACCTCGCTCTTCGTCAGCAATACCGACGACCGCACACTCAGCAACCGCTGGATGCAATAAAATCGCTTCTTCCACCTCAGGCCCGGCAATGTTGTAACCAGCCGAAATAATCATGTCATCAGTACGTGCGCAATACCAAAAATAGCCATCGGCATCCATCTGATACGCGTCGCCAGTGAGATTCCAACCATTCAAGACATATTTTATTTGTCGTTCATCTGCCAGATAACGACATCCGGTAGGACCCTTGACTGCCAAACGCCCAACCACGCCTGCAGCAACCGGATTACCATCCTCATCCAGGACACATGCCTGATAACCAGGAATAGGTTGGCCAGTTGCTCCCGGACGCACCTGTTCATCAGCAGCAGAAATAAAAATATGCAACATTTCAGTCGCACCGATGCCATCAATCATGACCAATCCGGTTGCCTGACGCCATGCTTCGCGCGTGGAAATGGGTAATGCTTCTCCCGCAGAGACGGTTTTACGCAAGCTGGTCAGATCATGCTGCGACACCAATCCCGTCATCTGACGATAAAAGGTGGGCGCTGTAAAACAAATGGTCGCTTTAAAATCGCCGATTGCTTTGAGCAATAATTCTGGCGTCAATTTTTCGAGCAAGACGGCGGTGGCACCTACCCGCAATGGGAACAGCAGTAAGCCGCCAAGCCCAAAGGTAAACGCCAATGGTGGTGTACCTATAAAAATATCGTTGACGGCAGATTTGAGTGTAGAACGCGGAAAACAATCGCAAATAGCCAATACATCGCGATGAAAATGCATGGTCCCTTTGGGTTTACCTGTTGTACCAGAGGTAAAACCAATCAAACACACATCCTCTGCAGCGGTATCAACGGCCATAAACTCAGCAGACTTAGACTGCATGCGGGCTTCAAGCGAATCGTCACCACCGCAAAAGTACATCACGTGCTGTAAGCGGGGTTGCTCCTGGCGGGTCTTTTCTAAATCTTCATGTAAGGAATAAGAACAAAGTGCATGCGTGATTTCTGCTTTTTCAACGATCACAGCCAACTCTTTGGCGCGCAACAAAGGCATGGTTGGAACTGCGATGCCACCCGCTTTAATCACCGCTAAAAAACAAGCCGCCATCATGGGATGATTCGCACCGCGCAATAAGACACGATTTCCGGCGACCATCCCCAAATCCTGCACGAGAACATGAGCAATGCGATTTACTTTTTCTTGTAATTGCGCGTACGTCCAGGCTTCTGTGTAGGTGCGTATCGCGACCTTATCGGCAAAACCTTGTGCGCAGGCTTTATCCAAAATCTCCGCAATACAATTGATGCGTTCAGGATATGCCAACTCTGGCAAGGAAAAGCTCAACTCAGGCCACTGTTCACGCGGCGGCAAATTATCGTAGGCAAACGTGTCCACATGAGCAGACACCGGTCGTACATTTATAGCCATGTCACCTCCTATCACTTCATTTTCAGCGAAGAATTCAGGAACTACGCAATCAAGTTAAATATACTTTAAATCTAAACTATTTAAAGGTAAAGTAATTTTAGCGACAAATCGTAAAAAAATTAAAAAGCCTCATCACTTCAAAATCCCAAAGCAATACAACGTAAATACAATGTAAATACAACTTAATAATTAGAAGTCGTCATTTAAGATCATTTAAGATCATTTAAATGACGACAACGGGTATAGCCACAGCACAACACAGATGCAAATCGACAATATAATAATTGCAACTTACTTTAATTTAATTTAATTTAATTTAATTTAATTTAATTTAATTTAATTTAATTTAATTTATTGTCTTAAATGATTTCCCCCACCTCCAATTGCCGATACACACGAGAGATGAGGGATGCTTTACCTCAAACACATCACTTAACAGAATGACGTAATAATCTGGGAGCGCGCATGGAAATTTCCTTGAATCAAAATTCAAATACGACCTCACCGCTCAAAAACATCTTACGTTGGACGTTGGCATTGATCAGTGGGATAGTTGCGCTGGTAATCTCTATTATTGCGTTCGGTATTGTGATCAATCTCAGCGATGAACCGCTGGATTCAAAGGCAAAAACTATGCTTGACGGCCCGACCAATGCCGTTGATCCCAAAAGCAATGGCTACTTTGTATTGAGCGCAATGGATGCAGATGAAAGCCTGGATGTCTTAAAAGCAGGGCAGGAAAAGACGAAAGAATATATAGCACTCAGCAAGGCAGATCCGTCGCAACCTGACTATACAAAGAGAACAACTTATAAAACAACGACTCTTTTTACACCGCAGAACGATCGCTGCAGGGGTGTCACCAGCACATGTATTGAGGCAGATATTTTAAACAGAAGTAAAGTAGAAACACTGATCTCACAGAGTTCACTTCTGTTAAAACGCTATGAAATGATTCAACAACTCCCAAACTTTGAGGAGCCACCAATTTCTACTATCGCTGCGCTCCAAGCTTCATACCTTCCGTTGTTGCATGCTTCGGACCTGGTCATTGCGAGAGCGGTTTTTAATATTGCCGATGGAAAAATTCAAGAAGGTATTGATGCGTTAAAGAAAAATGATCAATTCTTACGCCGCTTAATGCGACAGTCATCGACACTCGTTTCCAAACATACCATCAGCGCCATGCTTCGAAAGCAAGTACAGGCGATCAGTGAAGTCATTGAAGTCTATCCCGGGGTACTCAAAAGCAATGGTGACGAAATGAGTGACATGCTGCGCCCTTTGAGCGAAGCTGAACTTTCAATGGTTTCTCCATTTGAAAAAGAAACCCAATTTGTCTTAAAAAAACTGACGCCCGAGTACGTGACAGGCGCTCCAGAAACCGTTTCAGAAAAATTTTCTACACTACTTATTAAAACGTTCTATCAACCAAATATCACTGCGAATTTGATGGCAAATTATCTTGAAATGATAATAAAGGCCGCCCATCTTCCGCCATCGGGTTATAAGCAAGCTGAAAATGAAATAAAACTGTGGTCGATAGACGCCAATAAATACAGTTTTTCAACGTTCATTCATTTTTTGTACAACCCAGTAGGTAAAGTACTTTACGAAGCGGAGATCGCACGTCCAGAAACCTATTTTAGCTACATGGAGGGCGTCGCCGATCTTGACGGCTATATTCGCCTGGTTGGCTTGCAAACTGAACTACGCCGCAAAGGCGTGAGCGATGATGCCATACAGAATTTTATCGCGACGGCAGGTAGCCAGTTCGTCAGCCCCTATGATTCAACGCCAATGACGTGGGTCGCCCAACAGAAACAATTACAATTTATTGGGCACCAGAATTCCGGCGATTATCAAAGCAATTTATCTGGAAGAAAAATCTACACTGTTCAACTGCACTGAAGAAGAAAAATGATCTAGCAGGCTGTCAGTGCTTTGAAATCGCTTTTTTAGTCGTAGTTTTTAAAGGTGGTTGCTGCGTGGTTTCAGCCGGAGCAGAAGCCGGCATGATCGCATTTGAATCCAGGATCTGAACAAAAACTTCGTCTTTTTTGATCATACCTAATTCAAAGCGGGCGCGTTCTTCAACTGAGTCGGTGCCGGTCTTTAAATCAGCAACCTCCGATTCAAGCTTACCATTGCGCTCTTTGAGTTTATTGTTATTTGCTTTAGCTTGCTCAACTTGTCGTTGAAATTCCCAGACGCGCAGCCAACCACCCTTCCCTAACCATAGAGGGTACTGAATCAGTGCCAGCAAAAGAATAAAACAAACAGCAATCAGTCGCACAAATACTCGCGTTTAAAATTGAAATAAAAAACAATAAAAAGGGGAACAACGTTCCCCCTTTTTCATCTGAAAACGATGAATTATTTCAGATTATAGAATGCATCACGACCTGGGTAGCTCGCGATTTCGCCCAAATCTTCTTCGATACGCAATAATTGATTGTATTTTGCCATACGATCAGAACGGGACATAGAGCCAGTTTTGATTTGGAGAGCATTCATACCAACTGCGATATCAGCAATGGTGCTGTCTTCTGTCTCACCAGAGCGATGAGAAATAACCGCAGTGTAGCCCGCACGTTTCGCCATTTCAATCGCTGCAAACGTTTCAGTCAATGTACCGATTTGGTTAATTTTGATCAGAATAGAATTAGCGATACCTTTTTGGATACCTTCCTTCAGGATCTTGGTGTTTGTCACAAACAGATCATCGCCCACCAACTGTACTTTTTTGCCCAGTTTTTCTGTCAGAATAGCCCAACCTTCCCAGTCACCTTCCGCCATTGCATCTTCAATAGAGATGATAGGATATTTGTCGACCCAAGTCGCCAGCAGGTTAGTAAAATCTGCGGCAGACAAAGTCAAACCCTCGCCTTCGAGGTGGTATTTGCCGTCTTTGTAGAATTCGCTCGCTGCGCAATCCAGACCCAGAGCGATTTGTGTACCTGGCTCATAGCCAGCTGCTTCAATCGCTTGGATGATCATTTTGATCGCTGATTCGTGGTTATCAACAGAAGGAGCAAAACCGCCTTCGTCACCAACCGCTGTCGTCAAACCTTTTTCTTGCAGGATTTTTTTCAGTGCGTGGAAAACTTCTGCACCGTAGCGAACTGCTTCACGGAATGTTGGCGCGCCAACTGGAATAATCATAAACTCTTGAATATCCAGATTATTGTCAGCATGCGCACCACCGTTGATGACGTTCATCATAGGTACTGGCAATTGCATCGCGCCGGAACCACCGAAGTAACGGTACAGCGGCAAGCCAGCTTCTTCTGCGGCGGCTTTCGCCACTGCCATCGACACTGCCAACATCGCGTTTGCACCAAGGCGGCCTTTGTTTTCGGTACCATCAAGGTCGATCAGAGTACGATCGAGGAATGCTTGTTCATTTGCATCCAGACCCATAATCGCTTCAGCGATTTCTGTGTTGATGTTTTCGCAGGCTTTTAATACGCCTTTACCGAGGTAACGTGATTTATCACCGTCACGTAATTCAATCGCTTCACGGGAGCCAGTAGAGGCACCAGAAGGAACCGCAGCGCGCCCCATCACGCCAGACTCAAGCAATACATCACATTCAACAGTTGGGTTACCGCGTGAATCAATAATTTCACGGCCGATAATATCAACGATGGCACTCATTCAATTCTCCTAAACGATCAATATAGCGAACAAAGTAAAAAATCTGATGTAGTGGCGCACATGAAACGTTCTTCTAATTATAAAAACTGGATACGTTACAGCCACCAAAACTACTTAAACTCAAGTGCCAAAAAAACCTCCTATTACTTATGCAGCAATAGGAGGTTTGCATACTTCAATTAAAAACTGGTTTCCAGGAAACTCGTTTTTTTCACCACACGATCTAGATCGACCAGGGTAGACAATAATTCTTTCATACGATTCAAAGGTACTGCGTTTGGACCATCGCACAACGCTTCGGCTGGGTTTGGATGCGTTTCCATAAACAAGCCAGAAACACCTACCGCCACCGCCGCGCGTGCCAGCACTGGCACAAACTGGCGCTCACCACCAGAGGATGTGCCCTGCCCGCCAGGCAATTGCACCGAGTGCGTCGCATCAAAAACAACCGGGCAATTGGTTTCGCGCATGATGGCCAATGAACGCATGTCCGAGACCAGATTGTTATAACCGAATGACACACCGCGCTCACAAGCCATGAAGTTGTCTTCATTAAGACCAGCCGCCTTGGCAGCAGCACGCGCTTTAGCAATGACATTCACCATATCGTGCGGGGCAAGGAATTGCCCTTTCTTGATATTCACTGGCTTGCCAGAGCGACCGCAAGCTTCAATAAAATCTGTCTGGCGTGACAAAAATGCTGGCGTTTGCAATACATCGACGACTGCTGCAACCGGTGTGATCTCTTCGATGGAATGGATGTCGGTCAATACTGGAACACCAATCTGCTTTTTGACATCAGCCAAAATCTCGAGGCCTTTTTCCATCCCTAAACCGCGGAAGGAATTGCCGGAAGAACGATTGGCTTTATCAAAAGAAGATTTGTAAATAAACGGAATACCCAGTTCTTGCGTGATCTCTTTCAGATACCCTGCCGTATCGAGCGCCATTTGACGCGACTCGATAACACATGGACCAGCGATCAAAAAGAAAGGCTGATCAAGACCAACATCAAATCCACATAACTTCATGTTATTTATCCTTGTGCCTTTTTATGGGCAAGTGCTGCTTTAGCAAAAGCGATGAACAATGGGTGACCATCACGAGGTGTTGATTTAAATTCCGGATGGTACTGAACACCGATATAGAACGGATGCACTTCACGCGGCAATTCCATGATTTCGCACAAATCTTCGGTCGCTGTACGAGAAGAAACCACCAGGCCAGCCGCTTCAACACGCGTCAGGTAATGGTTGTTCGCTTCATAGCGATGACGATGACGTTCAGTCACTACATTGCCGTAAATTTCTGCAGCCAGTGTGCCTGGTTTGATGGCGCAAGTTTGCGCACCCAGACGCATAGTGCCTCCGAGATCAGAATTTTCATCACGTTGCTCAACTTTACCGTCGTGATTTTTCCATTCATTGATCAGCGCAACGACTGGTTGTTCTGTCTCTGGATCAAACTCGGTTGAGTTCGCCATGGTCAGGCCAGCCATGTGGCGTGCGTATTCGATGAGTGCAACTTGCATACCGAGGCAAATACCGAGGTAAGGGATTTTGTTTTCACGGGCATAGCGAGCGGCCAAAATTTTACCTTCGACACCACGCTTACCAAAACCACCAGGAACCAGAATCGCATCGTATTTTTCCAATGCTTTAGTACCGTGGGCTTCGATTTCTTCAGAATCAACGTACTCAATATTGACGCGGCTTTCTGTATGAATACCCGCATGACGCAAAGCTTCAGTCAACGATTTATACGATTCAGTCAAGTCTACGTACTTACCAACCATACCGATGGTCACTTGCTCTTTCGGATTTTCGAGGGCATAAATCAATTTATCCCACATCGTCAAATCAGCTGGCTTTGGAGACAACTGTAATTTTTCACAAACGATCTTATCCAAACCCTGATCGTGCAACATTTGTGGAATCTTGTAGATCGTATCAGCGTCCCATACTGAAATAACACCTTCTTCTGGGACGTTCGCAAACAGAGAAATCTTTGCACGTTCATCGTCAGGAATCGGACGGTCAGCGCGGCACAACAGCGCATCAGGGAAAATACCGATTTCACGCAATTTTTGTACGCTATGTTGGGTTGGCTTGGTTTTTAGCTCACCAGCAGCAGCAACATATGGAACCAGCGTCAAATGCACAAACGCGGCCGCATGACGGCCAGCACGCAGACTTAATTGACGTGCAGCTTCCAGGAATGGCAGGGATTCGATATCGCCGACGGTGCCGCCGATTTCAACCAGAGCAACGTCAGCACCCGCTGCACCGCGGTGGATGAATTCTTGAATTTCATTGGTGATGTGAGGAATAACCTGAACAGTTTTACCCAGATATTCACCACGACGCTCCTTGCGGATCACGGATTCATAAATCTGACCTGTTGTAAAATTGTTCACTTTCTTCATCTTCGCAGTGATGAAGCGCTCATAGTGCCCCAGATCCAGATCAGTTTCTGCGCCGTCGTCGGTCACGAAAACTTCACCGTGCTGGAATGGGCTCATGGTACCGGGATCAACGTTGATATACGGATCCAGTTTGAGCATAGTAACTTTGAGACCGCGCGATTCTAAAATAGCGGCGAGAGAGGCGGCAGCGATGCCTTTGCCCAGTGAGGAGACTACGCCCCCCGTAACGAATACGAACTTAGTCATTGCAGAAGGTGCCAGACGGCACAAGCGGGAAATTCGAATTATACATCACTCTGCAACAGAGTTCACGCTTTCCCGTTCATGCCAGTAAAAAAAACTGCAATTGAGCGGGAATTACATGGCGTAAAAAAATTGCAATCGAATAATATTTTGCGCACCAACGGCGTTCGACATTTCTTTTATTTCATTTGCGCGACGGAAAATCGAGGCCGTCGCACCATAGTTTCCAGCCTGCCACACATAACCCAATTCCATTTCGCCACCTATTGTTTTCGCATGCACTTTAGGAACATCATTACTAAAATATGCGCCTTCAATCGTAGCGTTGTAGCCAACTGCCTTGACATCACCTCGCAAGAAGCCGTAACTTGCAGGCTGATAGGGTAAAGCATTCAGACGCCCAAAGCGAACCGCTATTTCCGCACCGGCATCCGTAAAAATATTCCCAAACCGTCCATGAATTTTAGGCGTGATATCAACACCAGAAAAAGGCAATAATCGCCCTGGCGACATGTCGCCTGACAAAACAACGCCAGGCTCATTGTGATACTGCGTACTCCAACCTTGCGGCAAAGGCTGATTAATAAAGCGATGTAATTGCGACTGTGTGCGAGCGCCCCCTGCACATTGACCAAAACAACCGACATCAATACCCCAACGCCAGCTTTTGCCGGTCACATCGGCATTACCATTAAAGACGCCGCCATACAGCCAGCCCGCGTAAGGATGATCATTAGGCGCCAACTGGGACGGCAGTAATTTTATATCGGAGGCCGTATAAAGGTCTTGCGCGATATGCCATCCGTATTCAACTGAATGCAGATCAGTTTGCAAGACATACATTTTTTGAAGGTGATCGCCCGCCGTATAAAACTTATCGTCCTTATTTAAAAGGAAACTATCATTTTCCAATTCCAGCATCCAGATCGTTTTACCATGATCCATGACCGTTTTGGCTTGCTGCCAGGAGGGCGCACTATTTTCCGAAGACACGACATCATCTCCGAATGCGAAACCAGATGATGCCAGAAAGCTTATTACAAACAAAGATGGCACCACTTTTTTAGAAAATTTCATATTCAATTCACGTAAAATCAGTTCAAATTTAATTTCGCCAACATCGCCAGTACTGCTTCTGCCGTTTGACACGGTGTTTCCATTGGTATCAAGTGCCCACCGGGTATCAGCGCGTAATTGTCACCCATCAATTTTCTGGTGTAATAATCACCAGCCTGAGCACACTCCACCGACTCGGTGCCACCTACAAATCCAATCGGCACTGGCGGCGGGCGACGTATCAAGCGCCCCATGCTATGCGGCAGACTGAGATAAATCGCCGTTTCAACCTCGCGTGTAAAGCGAAGAGTGACGCCTTCGGCAGATGGCACTGTACCAGCATGAATATAATCCCATAACACTTCAGGCGGCCAGATGGCGAACATTTCTTTTGCAGCAAAATGTTGAAACGCGGCGTCTTTATCTTTCCACGCATACTTACGTTTTTCGGAAAAACGAGCCGGGCCATACTTTTGTGCCCAGCCTGCCCATTTCGAAAATCTGAGAAACAGTGCACGCCAACCCGCAACGACGGGGGAGTCAATCACCACCACACCACGCACCAAATCAGGTCGCGCTCTCGCCGCCATTAATGACAATATCCCCCCCAAAGAGTGCCCCAGCAAAATGACCGGCTGGTGATAATTAGCATCCAGCGTATCAATAAGCTCTTGCACCAGATGCCGCCAACCGTCAGTTACCGGATACGCAGGATTATGCCCGAACATTTCAGTGACGCGTATATCGTAATGGGGGCGCAACTGATCCAGAAAAACACGATAGGTCCCTGATGGGAAGCTATTGCCGTGGGCGAAATGAAGAATAGGTTTACTGGGTTGCTCGATCATGATGAATTATCGCTTTACTGGCCATACCAATAGCGCGCGTGTTCCTGTCTGAATTGAGAAAACTGCAATGATGCGCTGAATTGTAATGTGATTGCACCCGATTCATCTGTTCTTAGACGATTTATTCCAAAATCAGCGTAGCGCGAATACACTTCAGGCTTAGGATGATGGTAGCGATTTAAATAGCCAACCTGAAAGATAGCCAGTGAAGGATGTACCGCCCGCAAAAAAGCTGGTGTCGACGAGGTACCACTCCCATGGTGGGGCGCGAGCAACACATCAGCCTGTAACTTATCCGGAATACTATTAACCAGCTCATCCTCCTGGATCGCCTCAATATCACCAGGTAGCAATATTGCGTGATGATCGGTGGTGACTTTTAAGGCACAACTACGGGCGTTGGGCTTCCATTTCACACTCCGATAACTGTCCTGCACCGGTTGCAATATTTCAAAATGCACGCCATCCCAATCCCACTCCTGCCCTGCCTGACATCGTTTGTGTCGCGCAGACAGCGCTACAATCCGACTATCCAAACTGAGAGAACTACTGACCAGACCGACCGGTATCTGCCTGAGTATGCTCAATGCCCCACCCGAATGATCACTGTCATTGTGTGAAACCAACATTATGTCTAGCGCATTAATTCCACGCGCTTTAAAGTATGGAAGAATGACGCGACTCCCACTATCCGAGTCAACAGAGTACGTGGGACCCGTATCGTACAACAAACGATGATGTGCCGTTTCCAAGAGTAATGCCATACCCTGCCCGACGTCCAATGCGGTCACTCTCAGATTTCTGTTTGCAACCCCTTGTGGAGTTTGAAATATCAGCGGCAAGCAACATACCCCGCCGAGCCAACGCATAGGCCATCCTCTTGGCAATAACATCCACAAGATTCCGACCAGCGCTAGCAAAAAAATGGGAAACGATGGCAAGGCAGCATTCCAGACAGCCATTGGTGATGCACTTAGGTATTCTAAAAGCCAAACTAAAAATTGAATCAACCCATGCGCAAGTTTTAATACAAGACCTGAAAGCGGCATCGGCAAAACGCTGCCCAATAACGCCAGTGGTGTAACAAAAAAACTCACCAAAGGTATCGCCACCGCATTGGCAACCGGCCCCACCAAAGATATCTGCCCGAATAACAACATCGTCAATGGCACTAAACCGATCGTTACTGCATATTGGGTACGACCAGCCAACCGCACTTCGCGCCCTATCCTCTGCCATCGCCCCTTGCTACCTGCGTCGAGCTGACCTCCGGCGGCAAAGATCATGACCGCCACAGCGCCAAATGAGAGCCAAAAACCTGGCGACAATACCGCCCAGGGATCCAGTAAACTAACCAAGGCCAGCGCCAGACAAAGCACAGAAGAAAAGTTTGTCAGACGTCCACTCCAGATCGCCACTGCAACAACAAGCAACATATACATGGTGCGCTGTGCAGGAACACCAAAACCTGCGAGCGCAACGTAGAAAACAGCCATCAATGCACCAGATAACGCAGCGACTTTTTGCACGGGAACATACAAAGGCAAAGACAAGTTCAAATAAAAAGAACGCCGCCACAGAAAAGCCAGCAACCCCGAAAACAAACCTGCCACCATCGTGATATGTAAACCTGAGATACTAATCAGGTGACCAATGCCAACCCGATTGAATACTGTCCATTCAGATTGGGGGATTTCGCGCTGATCACCTATCACCAACGCCACAATCACACTGGCGTAGGGATACTCAGGCAAGGCCACATGAATACGATCACGCAATAACGCGCGGCCGCACTCAACGAGATTACCGATACTCCACACAAATTCATCCAAACGCTGATTAACGGCACCACCACCTGCGTCATCACGAATCGTTCCGGTGGCACGTATACCCTGCTCTAAAAGCCAGACTTCATAATCAAAACCATCAGGATTAGCAGTCCCATGCGGGCGCTTTAGTCGCACCTTAAAGCGCCAGCGCTCGCCAGGTCGAACACCGGGATGTTCAGGATCACCAGTGGCTAGTCTTTTCAAATACCATGATAAAGATAGTTTCTCCGGAAAATGAGCTTGATCGTCAGCCGCCATTCTGCTATCGAGAATCTGCTCAACAGCAACATTAAATCGCTGCCCCTCTGCCATTTGCAAGGGAAGGCTATCTATCGTGCCAATGATCGTCAGATCCTGATTTTCATATGCTGACGGTAACGATGTGCGTAAATAGAAGTGCGCAAAACAACTCGCCCAGACAAAACCTACAGCAAGAGCGAATAGACCGCGGCTGAGATGACGCCAGAAATTCGGATTTTCCGTTTTATCAATGAAACGGCGAACTGCAAGAAAGGTCAACGAAGCAAGCGCTATCAGATAGCCAAGCTGCGCTAACGAAAGCAAAGCAGCTTGTTGCTGCAAAAAAGTGACGCCCGCAACAAAAAAAAGGCATGCCACCCGCATCGTTTTTTACCTGCTCATACGAGCCAAAACATTTTTTGCATTAGCACTGGTAGCCTCGGCAATGTGAAGCAAACTCATGCCACGCAACTCAGCCAGCACACGACCTATTTGTGGCAATTCCACCGGACTATTGATGCCACGAGAATTCCAGCTTGGCGGAATATCTGGCGCATCGGTTTCCAAAACAATAGCCTCCAGAGGCAGGTCAGTTGCCAGACGGCGGATTTGCAAAGCACGCGTATAGGTCATCGCACCGCCAAAGCCTAATTTAAATCCCAGATCAATAAAATGATTGGCCTGCTGCACACTACCGTTAAAAGCATGCGCAATGCCACCAACAACCTGAATACGGCGCAGATGTTTTAAAATAATGTCTTGCGAGCGTCGCACATGGAGCAATACTGGCAATCCAAAATCACGCGCAATTTTTAATTGCTCAACGTAGAAATACTCCTGCTTCTCACGCAAAGGACTTTGCATTAGTGCGGGAACAAAAAAGTCAAGACCAATTTCACCAATCGCGACAAAGCGTTGATCATCATTCGACCGCGCCATTAACGTGGCAACACGTTCACGCAACAAGACTAAATCCTGCTCATCAGAAGTCGGCACATACATTGGATGGATACCCAACGCATAAAAACAATTACTCGCTTGCCGCGACAATTGGGTTACATGCTCAAAATTATTTTTGTGCACGGCTGGTATCACAATACCATCCACATTCACTTGCATCGCCGTTTCTGCAATAGCAAGTGACGCCCCATTAAATTCAGAGGCATCCAGGTGACAATGCGTATCTATCCACATCGCGACGCCTTGCCATATGTGACTTGATTCAGATTTTGATTAAAATTTTGCATTCCATGATTATGAAGGATGCCTGCACACATTCCCAAACAAGAATTCACATTGCGCGTATCAATTTTGCAAAACGCTGGCAATCACCACTTGAATTATTGGTTATTAATGTTTTGCATAGCGTAGGTTGAGTTCAAAAAGACGATGCTTTCCACGTGATTTACTCTTCGTGATGATTCGGCTCTGCATCAACCTGAAAAACCGCCATATCGCGGATATTTTTTTGTACTGCGACGGCACCAAACAGTCCCAAGACGAATGACATGGCGTAAAAGCCTTTTTCGCTGTATTGCAAACTTGCATTCCATAATCCAATCACCAGCAACATGATTGCCGCAATCAGTGCAAACCAGGATACGCCAAAATAAATACCTGTCACATGAATACCTTCGGATTTATCCCGCACTGACTTTTGCAAAGAGATGGCTGCATACAAGCCAAACAACAGCACCGTCAAGTAATAACCACGCTCATTGAGTTGCATCGTCGAATTCCAGAGTCCGATGACGAAGGCAGCAGCCCCGCACAACATGGAAGCCCAAGATGCGGCGACAAAAGCACCGGTTGGAGGTTGAATTTTCGATGGCATACCATTTTCCTTGTTTAATGTGAGTCATTTTGTTGAAAACCGATTAATACCTAAATCCCGCATTCAAAACTACAACAGCTTGGTAAGGCCGGTGCAACTCGCCCTACCCGTCACCGGATTTTAAACCCTTCTTTCTCTTTGCAGCAGGTTTAAAACAATCACCGCAGCGGCACTTGCCGCCAACAGATGTTTAATACTATGGCCACTCACGACGTGAGTCAGATTCCATATCGCACTATCAGATAATTCAGCAATTTTGGCAAAAACATACAAGGTCATCGCCACGCCAAAAGCGATTCTGTCGGACACTGGGGCGCGCCAGATCATTTGCCATGCAGGTATCATGATCACACTCAATCCTTGCAATAACAAATAAGGGCGCAAATCCGATGTCCATTTCCACCAGAACACAGAAAACACAGCAAACGCCAAAGCGACGGATAACTCAGTAAATAAACGTAGTTGCGCAATACCAGGCACGTTCTCGGCACGAACGGCGCACATCAGGCTTGCGCAAGCTAAGGCGATTGGCAAACGATCCCAAAATAGTCTCGTATCGTCGGGAGCCAGATGATAAAACCAAGATCCCGCCGCCGTCAGCAACAGGCTCACAATGAACACGCAATATGCAGAAAAGCTGTTGGCTCTCAACATCTGCTGGCTGCTTAGTGCAACATAATAAAATCCAATGGCAGCAACCAATACAAAGCCGAGATTACTTAATACATCGACCGAATGAGGTATGCCCAACCAATGTGATTGATCAGCAAAATCATGGTAATGCGCAAGTTGAGGGATGGGGCCATGCAAAACCATGGCAATCACAATCAATAAGCTTAACAAGGTTGGCAAGTGGGCAAGGCGACTGTGCATTTTTTCTCCAATCTCAAAAATTGATACACACAGCTTGCCAAGAAGCATAAAAATATGAAACTATTTCAGAATAAGTAGCAATTCAACGACAATTAAGTATTAACTTTTACGACTAAACAATGAGTGAAATTAACCAGATCCTAAAAACGATCAAACGCCAGCTCAAACTCCAGAGCAAAACCTACCGCAATGTCGCGGTAACGCTGGATTTATCTGAAGCTAGCGTAAAACGGCTGCTGCAAGCGGACAATGCTGCCTCCATAAGCTTAGAGAGATTGTCGCAAATCAGTCAGCTCTTGGGACTCAGCCTGACGGAACTGATGCAAGAGGCAGACGCGCAGGGAAAACGTCTGCACACACTCGATTTATCTCAAGAACGAGAGTTGGTTGCTGACACGACTTTATTATTAGTTGCTGTGTGTGCCATTAATCATTGGACCTACGCCGACATCACCAGCGCTTACCGCATTTCTGAAACCGAATGCTTGCGACACCTGATCAAACTCGACAAGTTAGGCTTACTCACTTTATTACCTGGCAATCGTCTGCGTCTCAATCTGGCGCGTGATTTTGATTGGCTACCGGATGGACCGATACGGCATTATTTTCACCATAAGGGAATGCCAGATTTTCTGGCTGCAAAGTTTAATCAAGACGATCAATCTTTGAATTTTATTCATGGCATGTTGACCGATGCGGCACTAAGTAAGCTTGACGCCGAGCTGCGCCTGCTCAAGCACAAATTTGCTGAGCTACACACAGAAAGTTTAGCCGCCCCCATCAGGAAGCGGCGCGGCACAGCCTTGCTTCTGGCAATGCGTGAATGGGAACCGGAAGAATTTACCGCCTTACGCCGTCGCTAAATTTATTGCAAAGTCTGCGCAGAAACCAAAATACCATCCTGGTCAGCATAGATCCAGTCACCAGGCTGTATAGCCACGCCAGCGATAGAAACACGTACATCGTGTTCACCGCCACCGCGTTTGATGCTGCGCACTGGCATAGTAGCCAGTGCACGCACACCAATTCGACATTCATTGATTTCTGCCACGTCGCGAATGCAACCATGCACAATGACGCCAGCCCAGCCATTATCTTGTGCCAAGACGGCGAGATTGCCCCCCAATAAAGCACAACGCAAACTGCCACCGCCATCAACCACCAGAACGCGCCCCTGCCCCGGAGTTTCTAACACTGTGCGCACCATACCATTGTCTTCAAATAATTTGAGCGTGCTGGCACGGCCTGAAAATTGACTTACAGCACCAAAAGCATGAAAAATTGGTGGCAACACCGAGAGCGCACCGCTCGCCAATTTATCTTCATTCGCATCACACAAATCACAGGTCGCAAAGCTCATCATTTCATCCTTTCAATTGGTGAGCTTATTCTAGCGTGCTTGTTGTAGAGTTTGTAGAGTGCTATCGAACAAAAGCAAGTTTACAACGACGAAAAGAATCGCTCAGTTTTAAGATGGTGGCATAATCCTATGCATGGCAACGCCGATACTGACCCACAATCTTCCTGTCACCGCACCAAATTTACCGACACCAGAAAGGCCGGTACGGCTCGTTGCACGCAATTTAAAAATCTCGCAAGACCTCGCGCCACATAGCCACCCATGCGGTCAAATCACCTACACCCCGCAAGGCATGTTACAAGTCATCGCCGATGGCACTGCATGGTTTGTACCACCCATGCGAGCGATCTGGATACCACCAGCTATGGTGCATGAAGTCCGTCTATTAACCGAATCCAGTCTGCGGGCGATACACATCCACGCGGATTATTCACCACTCAACAATGAACATTGTCTGGTTTTGGAAGTATCGAACTTGTTACGGGAATTGATTTTCAGCCTGGAATTTATCGAACCTGGCACGCCGCGGGAACAACATTTAACCCAAGTTATTCTTGACGAATTGATCGCCGCCAAACCACTGCCTATTCATTTACCAATGCCAAAAGATAAGCGTCTGAAAAATCTTTGCGAAATATTACTTGCCCATCCGGCCAGCAACGACACACTAGAAATGTTGGCAAGCAAAGCTGGCGCCTCCGCCCGTACACTGACCCGATTATTTGAACAGGAACTCCATATGAGTTTCGGCGACTGGCGTCAGCAAATGCGCCTCGCCCGCGCTTATCCCTTAATTGCGAATGGCACGCCTTTATCGCAAGTTGCTTCAGAACTTGGTTACTCCAGTCAGTCGGCGTTTTCTGCAATGTTTAAAAAGACCTTTGGCGTTTCACCAACAACGTTTTTTAGGCAGGTCGGTGAGTGAATGTACTACTTCGCAGACACGGTCAGCAACCCCACCTGACTCGTTTTGTCATTTCTACCTATTTCCAGCAGAAATCTGGTGCATTTCAATCGCATATTTTTCCAAACATCATCCGAAAGACACCAGATTCCAGCCCTCACTAGAATGACAAGCCTGGCGGGTGTCGCCCGCCTTACTCTCAGTTCAACGCGCCATCAGGCTTTACTAAACACCAGCTCGCCTTCATGCGCATTGATTGCAATCACGTCTTTTGGCCCGAACTTGCCTTGCAAGATTTGCTTCGATAAAGGATTCTCTATCTCCTGCTGGATCGCGCGTTTCAAAGGACGTGCGCCGTAGACGGGATCGAAGCCGGCTTCCGCAATTTTAACAAAGCGGCATCGCTGACTTGCAAGCCCATCTCCATTTGCTGCAAACGACTTTCCAGAGTTTTGAGCTGGATCTTGGCGATGGCGCCGATGTTTTTGGCATCGAGAGCATGGAACACGACGATCTCGTCAATCCGGTTGATAAATTCTGGCCTGAAATGCGCTTTTACCTCCCCCATCACCGCCATCTTGATTACCGCAGGATCACTGCCTTCCATTGCCTGAATCTGATGTGATCCCAAATTCGAGGTCATGACAATGACCGTATTTTTAAAATCCACGGTGCGTCCTTGACCATCGGTCATGCGTCCATCATCCAACACTTGCAACAAGACATTGAATACATCGTGATGTGCTTTTTCAACTTCATCGAGCAAAATTACGCTGTATGGCTTACGACGCACGGCTTCGGTCAGATAGCCACCTTCTTCATAGCCGACATAACCAGGTGGCGCGCCGATCAGACGGGCGACACTGTGCTTCTCCATAAATTCGCTCATGTCGATACGGATCAGAGATTCTTCGGTATCAAACATAAATCCAGCCAAAGCTTTACACAACTCGGTTTTACCAACGCCCGTTGGGCCAAGAAACAGGAACGATCCATAAGGCCGCCCAGGGTCGCCTAGACCCGCACGGGAACGGCGAATCGCATCGGATACGGCAACGATTGCTTCATCCTGTCCAACGACGCGCTCATGCAAGGCATCTTCCATATGCAACAGCTTTTCGCGCTCACCTTGCATCATGCGCGACACCGGTATGCCTGTTGCACGGGAGACGATTTCAGCAATTTCTTCTGCGCCAACCTGCGTGCGCAATAAACGGAGTTTTCCTCCACCTGTCTCATTTTTTTCGGCCTGTGTGTCTGCTTGCTTGAGTTGCGCTTCCAATTCTGGCAAACGTCCATACTGGAGTTGAGACATGGTTTGCCAGTCGCCTTTACGCTTGGCATCTTCCATTTGCAAACGGATTTTTTCGATTTCTTCCTTAATATGGGTGCTGCCTTGAACGATGGCTTTTTCAGCTTTCCAGATTTCTTCAAGGTCAGCATATTCACGCGATAACTTCTCGATTTCTTCTTCGATCAAGCCAAGGCGTTTGTGTGAAGCCTCGTCTTTTTCACGCTTTACCGCTTCACGTTCAATTTTGAGTTGTATCAGACGGCGATCAAGCTTATCCATGACTTCAGGTTTGGAATCAATCTCGATCTTGATTTTAGCAGCCGCTTCATCAATCAAATCAATCGCTTTGTCTGGTAAAAAGCGATCAGTAATGTAACGATGTGACAGCTCTGCCGCTGCAACAATAGCAGGATCGGTAATATCGACACCATGATGGACTTCGTACTTCTCTTGCAAGCCGCGCAGGATAGCAATGGTCGCCTCCACACTTGGCTCATCGACGATGATTTTCTGGAAGCGACGTTCCAATGCAGCATCTTTTTCTATGTACTTACGGTATTCATCGAGCGTCGTTGCGCCCACACAGTGCAGTTCGCCGCGTGCCAAAGCAGGTTTGAGCATATTACCGGCATCCATGGCACCTTCAGCCTTACCCGCACCGACCATCGTGTGCAGCTCGTCAATAAAGACGATCGTTTGCCCTTCATCCATCGCGATTTCTTTGAGTACAGCCTTGAGACGCTCTTCAAATTCACCACGGTATTTAGCACCCGCCAATAAGGCGGCCATGTCGAGCGACAATACGCGTTTAGATTTCAGGCTATCAGGTACCTCGCCATTGACGATACGTTGCGCCAAGCCTTCGACAATCGCTGTTTTACCGACGCCTGGTTCGCCAATTAATACCGGATTGTTTTTGCTACGACGTTGCAAGACCTGAATCGCACGGCGAATTTCATCATCGCGGCCAATGACGGGGTCAAGCTTACCTAAACGCGCACGTTCGGTCAGATCCAGGGTATATTTTTTGAGTGCTTCGCGCTGGCCTTCGGCATCCTGTGAGTTAACATTACCGCCACCACGTACTGCGGCGATCGCGGCCTCTAAAGATTTGCGGGTCAGGCCGTTTTCACGGGACAACTTACCTGCTTCAGATTTATCTTCCGTTAAGGCCAGCAGTATCATTTCGCTCGCCAAAAATTCATCCCCACGCTTTTGTGATTCTTTGTCCGCCAGGTTAAGCAAACCAGTCAACTCGCGGCCAATTTGCACCTGCCCATCAGTGCCTGACACCTTAGGTAAGCGATCCAAACCACCTTTTAAGGCATTTAACAGTGCATTCACATTCACGCCTGCTCGCTGCAGCAGCGAACGGCTACCACCATCATCCTGATTGATCAGGGCTAACAGCAGGTGTACTGGTTCTATGTATTGATTATCGTTGCCCACCGCCAGGCTTTGGGCATCGGCTAACGCTTCTTGCAATTTGGTAGTCAGTTTATCGAGACGCATTTTTTGCTCCTGAATGATTAGTTACCAACACAATTTGGGGCTGTGAGGCCGTTTTCAAGCAGTGTGGAGCAGACGAGACAAAACTGTTTGTGATAGCGCAAGCTTGCCCGAAGTTTGTATGACGTCGGGCGATATATGTTGCAAATATAGAAATTAATTATGAAAAACTAGCTTGCTTCTTAAATTCCTCAGTTGCGCGAACCAAGGCATTCGCAATCCCCGGCTCCATTGCCGCATGACCAGCATCACCGATCAAATGAAATGCCGCCGTCGGCCAGGCCTGATGCAGACGATAAGCGGACACCGGTGGGCAAATCACGTCATAACGACCTTGCACGATCACTGCTGGCAAATGCGCAATTTTTGCGACATTGTTAATCAAGGCGTCGTCTTCCATAAACGCGGCATTGAGCATGTAGTGCGCTTCCAGACGACCGATACCCAGACTGACTTCATCCGATTCAAAATTGGCAATCGCTGCCGCTTGCGGTTTCAGGAATAAACATGAGCCTTCGTAGCGACTCCAGTTGCGTGCAGCTTCCATATAAATCGCCGGATCATCACAAAATAAGCGCTTGACGTACGCTTGTAAAAGGTCGCCACGCTCCTCCTCAGGCACACCTTCGGCAAAACGTTGATGAACCTCTGGATAGAAATATTTCATGCCATTCACAAACCATTCAACTTCTGCTTTGGTACACAAGAAAATTCCACGCAGGATAAAACCAAGGCACATCTCCGGATGCGCTTCACCATAAGCCAGCGCCAACGTAGATCCCCAGGAACCGCCAAACACCAGCCATTGATCAATCCCCAGCATCCGACGAATTTTCTCGATATCTGCAATCAATAATTGCGTGGTGTTTTGGCGATACTCGCCGAGCGGCGTTGATTTACCGGCACCACGCTGATCAAACATGACAATACGATAGTGTGCAGGATCAAAAAAGCGTCGATGCCCCGGCGACGTTCCAGCGCCCGGGCCACCATGTAAGAACAAAACAGGGTGACCTTTCGGGTTGCCACTTTCTTCCCAGTAAAGTGTATGCAGATCATCAACAGGTAACATACCGGTTCGATACGGCTCAATTTCCGGAAATAATGGGTAGCTTAAGGTATCAGACATCGTGACTCCTGATCTTGAAAGTAATCCCTCATTATACGCAGAGCTGGAACGACATCGCACATCTCTGCTCAATTCAACCTCTAAAAACGCTGCTCCCATAACAAATGCCAGACCGCATTACTGGCGTTGACAATCTGTTGCCCAGCACGGATTTGCGTATCTTCATAATCGGCACGTTGCCGGCTATTCTGATGCAAAAGATTGCTAACTGACAGCCTGATCTGTGTTTGTGGATTGACTTTCCAGACGGAATACATATCCAACTTACGCTGCGGATTTTGGCTTGAATATAAATACGCCGAGGCCCTTTCCAACCCTTGAGTTTGGAAGGCATAATTGCCACCTAAGGTCCACCCGGCTTGCAGTTGATAATCCATACCTACGTTTGCGCTGAACTTCACCTGATCTGGCATCACATTATCCGGGCCGGGAACATTCATGACACGCGACCAATTGCGATTGAGGTTCGCATGCAAATTAATTTTGGGCAAACTGGCGTCAATTGCCGTCAGCGCAAATTTGGTTTCCAGCTCTATCCCCATTACAACTGCATTGCCGTTATTGACTGGCATGACCAACCATCCGTTGACTTGCTGCGATAAGGAATCGATCGTGACATCCGTGATCTGACGAGCATAAGCGCTCGCGCTCAACATACTACCCTCGGTATTAAACTGCTCGTAAGCAACATCCAGCCCCCACGATTTTTCGGCATGTAATGCAGGATTGCCTTCCTGATCAGGATTCAGCGGATTATTGTCATTATCCATGCGAATAATTCGCGGTATCAAATTCACGAGTGTCGGTGCTTTGAATGTCCGATTCAGTGCAAAGCGCCATTGTCTTTGCTCATCGAGTTTCCAAACCGTTTGTACAATCGGACTTAACAGACTATCGACATGGGTAATTGCAAAGTCGCCAACCTGTTCACCTTGCGTGGTCACATGCTCCCAGCGCAGTCCAAGATAGCTCAGCCAATTTTTAGACAAACGCCATTCATCCTGCGCAAACAGAGCAAATCGTGTCATTGACGCGTCGTAATGCTGATTGGTGTTGAGAATCGGGTAGCCCGATGCGTCCTGATCTTGCTCTATGCGCTGCTCTTGTCTTCTCCCATAGCTAGTCTCCCATCCCATCGAAAACACATGATCCTCCAACACCGGTGCCAGATATTTGCCATTCAATTTGAATTCATTCTCTTTTGCGTCTGCACTAACGTCATTATGTTGCAAAAATTGACCATCGGAAGCATTACCCCAAAATTGAAAAAATGAAGCACGCCGAAAGTAATTCCAGGCCGCAGTCAGGCTCAATTTGGCGTCATTCTCAAGATGACGCTCCCAACTGATCGTGTTACGGACGGTACTCATATGTCCATTCCACACGCTGACGTTTTGCGGAAAATCTGTCGTGTTGCCAAACAAAGTCGTTTCACTTTCCTGTTTGGTTTGATGCAAATAAACCTGATTCAGAAATCCCTGCCAGCTCAGCGTCTCATCCGCGTTCACTGGCCAA
>Ga0364893_10068_pt1 | contig 69461 bp, 67 predicted proteins | sample ExccelJu500001D3_FD_206943 | JGI IMG/M metagenome (GOLD analysis project Ga0364893, IMG submission 206943) | Enriched cells from Trout Bog Lake Hypolimnion, Wisconsin, USA - BchlTB.July16.5000.01.D3 | ecosystem: Environmental > Aquatic > Freshwater > Lake > Hypolimnion/Profundal zone | place: USA...
GGTTCAGAACGTTTGTTCTCACAAGTTGGATTGGCAACGCAAGCGATGTTGTGGAATGTTGGTGTGCAAACGGTATTGCCGCCAGGTTATTTGTGCTGCGGTTACCCGCAACGTGGTAGCGGCCAGTTCGACAAAGCGGAAAAAATGATGACCGATAATCGCGTCTTGTTCCATCGCATGGCGAATACACTCAATTATCTGGATATCAAAACCGTCATCGTCTCGTGTGGTACTTGCTACGACCAATTGTCGACCTATGAATTCGATAAAATTTTCCCGGGATGCCGTATCGTTGATATCCATGAATATCTGATGGAGAAAAACGTCAAGCTCGAAGGCGTGACCGGTACGCGCTATATGTATCATGACCCTTGTCACACACCGATGAAGTTGCAAGACCCGTTGAAGACGGTCAATGCCTTGATTACCGGCAGCAATGGCGATGTCAAAATCGAGAAAAATGACCGCTGCTGTGGCGAGTCCGGCACGCTGGCGGTGACGCGTCCGGATATTTCTACACAGATTCGCTTCCGCAAAGAGAGTGAAATGACCAAAGGAGCAGATAAGTTGCGCGCTGATGGCTTTACTGGCGATGTCAAAATTCTGACTTCGTGCCCGTCTTGTTTGCAAGGTTTGTCACGCTATAACGACGACAGCAATACGGATGCTGATTACATTGTGGTTGAAATGGCGAAACATATTCTGGGCGAAAACTGGATGCCAGAATACGTCGCCAAAGCCAATAATGGCGGTATCGAAAGGGTGTTAGTGTGAGCGTTGACGGTAAGGAAGTGCAGTGCGAACTCTGTGATAGCAGTCATGGCGATGTGATTGTCAGTACCGCTCATTGGCGTGTTATCCTGGTTGATGATGCAAATTATCCGGGATTTTGTCGTGTGATCTGGAATGCGCACGTCAAAGAAATGACGGACATGAGTGATGCTGACAGAGCGGTTTTGATGCGAGCTGTGTGGCAAACTGAAGCCGCGATTCGAGAAATTATGCAGCCACATAAAATCAATCTGGCTAGTTTGGGTAATATGGTTCCACATGTCCATTGGCATGTGATTCCACGTTATACCGACGATGCACATTTCCCTAATCCAGTTTGGGCGACAGCTAATGCCATCGCACCTGAAATGAGCAGCATAGACGCGCGCCGCGAACTCTTGCCGCAATTACGCGCAGCGATACGCGCTAAACTGAACAACTGAAACTGCAAACGATGAGTCAAGACAAACCACAACCTACCGCCCTCAATGCACGTACTCAATCACGTGTGCTCGAAATCAGTTTTGACGACGGCAAAGCATTCTCTATTCCGTTTGAACTGATGCGCGTGTATTCTCCGTCCGCTGAAGTCAAAGGGCATGGCCCAGGGCAAGAAACGCTGCAAACCGGTAAGCGCGATGTCGGATTGATCGGCATAGAACCTGTTGGTAATTACGCGGTAAAGCCACTCTTTTCTGATGAACATAGTTCCGGTATTTTTACCTGGGATTACCTGTATTGGTTAGGTGAGAATCAGGCGCAGCTGTGGCAAGACTATTTACAGCGTTTGCAAGCCGCAGGTTATCCGGAGGAGATAGGTCGCGATGCACCGATGCAAGCCAAGGCAAGCGCTTGTGGTCACTCGCATTAGTGCATTGATAGCGCTTGATCGGTTTTTACTTTAAGTTACCAGATAGATGATTTTCTGGTCGGCGTTGTGTTGGCAAGTGACGTTAACCGTATCAGTTCTGACTTATTAACAATAACGTAAAGGTCAGCGTTTTTTTCTGGAGACAATCATGAAAAAGCGTTACATCATTGCTACGATGTCTGGTTTGTTGAGTGCCTGCGTCAGCCAATACCCGAATGATTTTTATACCAGACCATCTCCAGAGCCCTCGGGTGCTTCCGGCGGCAATAGGGCAGTACAAAAAACATCAAGTAATACCCGCTCTGCTGCAGACTCGGTTGATAACTACAAAGTAGAAATTGCTAGCAGAATAGCGCAAATGAATGCCAATTTTGTGTATGCCGGCAATCCACAAGCGATGCTCCGTTCTGTCGTTGTTGTTCATTATGTGTTGGCGGCAGATGGTCGTTTAGTCAAGGCCGAAATAGTTCGCAGCAACCAGGATAAATATGCAGAAACAACGGCGCTAGCTAGTCTGCAAAATAGTGCGCCATTTCCGGCTCCCAATCCTCGGTTATTGCGAGGTGGTCGTTTCGATGTTTCTGAAACCTGGCTGTTTAACGACGATGGTCGTTTTCAATTGCGGAGTATTGCCTTGCCGCAAGCAAGCGAATAACACTTAACGCAACAAAATAAAGTCCTCAGGTCAATATGAGCATCAGCGTCATTGATCATGCACAAAAATAGTGCTTAAGAACCCTTTTCCCGTAAGCAGGAGGCGGTCAGGGACGGGTGGGCTTGATATACCGGAACCTAAAAAACTGATGGATAAAGTTTTTCTCGGCCATCAAGTTGATGCAACGGCTCCCGGGATAGCGCAATGTTTGCTCCGCTTGATTAACAACTGCGCGCATTGCGATAGCTTACACAAAGGAATTAAATTGTACTAATTGCAATTCAATTCCTTTCCAAATGATGCCTTTCATAATTACTTCCCCTATAATGCCGCATCCCATAGGAGTCTTGAGATTATGAGCAATACTACCCATTTCGGTTATACCACCGTTGAAGAAGACCAAAAAGTGCATAAAGTTGCCGAGGTATTTCACTCGGTTGCTGCTAAATACGACATCATGAATGACGTGATGTCTGGCGGCTTGCATCGCATCTGGAAGATTTTTACTGTCGCTCAGGCAGGTGTGCGTCCTGGCTTCAAAGTGCTCGATATTGCTGGTGGTACAGGCGATCTGACTAAAGAATTTGTCAAACAAGCGGGCAAGACGGGTGAGGTCTGGCATACCGATATTAATGAATCCATGCTGCGAGTTGGACGCGATCGCCTCTTGAATAAAGGCTTGATTACCCCCACCTTGCTCTGTGATGCCGAAAAGTTACCATTTCCTGATAACTATTTTGATCGCGTCACGGTGGCCTTTGGTCTGCGTAACATGACACACAAGGATCAGGCTCTGGCAGAAATGCAGCGTGTATTAAAACCGGGTGGGAAATTATTAGTGTTGGAATTTTCTAAGGTTCCTGAGGTCTTACAAAAACCGTATGACTTGTACTCATTCAAAATCTTACCTTGGATGGGGCAAAAAATTGCAGGAGACGCCGATAGTTATCGCTATTTAGCTGAATCCATACGCATGCATCCGGATCAGGAAACTCTGAAAAACATGATGGAAACTGCTGGCCTTGAAAAGGTGCAGTATTTCAATTTAACGGCTGGCGTGGCCGCTTTGCACACGGGAATTAAGCTGTAACAGCATACTGGTGTGCTGTGATAGGAATAGTAGCTTTGTATGCGGCTTAATTTGCAACTTGGTTTGTCGCTGAGCGACTACGCAGCACTCTGAAGGAATGAACGCAATGAAAAAAATATTAATCGCCATGGTAATGGTTGTCAGCACATTGGCAATGACGATGCATGACGCTGATGCAAAACGCATGGGTGGCGGTGGCTCTGTTGGCCGCCAGTCAAACAATGTGTCTCGTCAGGCTGCTCCCGCAGCACCCGCCAATACTAATAATCTGAATCAACAACGTCCGGTTGCGCCTGCCGCTGCGCCGGCTGTGCCGCCTGCTGCACCTGCGATCCCGCCTAAGCCAGCCAGCCCTTGGAAGGGGATTGTTGGTGGCCTGGTCGGTGGTGCCTTGTTGGGTGCAGCGTTGTCACATTTTGGCTTTGGTGGCGCGGCTGCCGGTATGCTGGGTTCTTTGTTGACCTTTGCTTTGATCGGTTTTGCGATTTTCTTTGTCATCCGTTTATTCCGTGGCAATAGCAATGCGCCAAGCTCTGCATCTCGTTTTGATCAACCTGCTTATGCTGGTATGAATACTACTGCGACGCCAGAGATCGGTTCACGTATTGACCCGCAACCTATGCAAAGTGCCGCTGCAGCACCAGTATCTGCGGCAACCTGGAGTATTCCGGCGGATTTTGACGTGCCAGCATTTTTACGTAACTCAAAAGCATACTTCATTCGCTTGCAAGCTGCATGGGATAAAGCAGATATCAATGATTTGCGTGAATTCACCACACCAGAAATGTATGCTGAATTGAAATTGGAAATCCAGGAGCGTGGTACATCCGTCAACGTAACAGATGTCGTTTCTATCGACGCTGAATTGCTGGGGATCGAAAATACGGGCAACGATCATCTGGCAAGCGTTAAATTCACCGGCATGATCAAAGAAGCACAAAATGCACCTGCAGAGCCATTCACTGAAGTCTGGAATCTGTCCAAACCAGTCAATGGTCAAGGTGGTTGGGTCTTAGCTGGTATTCAACAGCTCTGATCAAATGCACCGATCCTGATGCAGATCGAAGATCAACAATTCGATTAGCTGTTAAACTTGAGACCGCCCGCAGAATTGCCGGGCGGTTTTTTATAGGGGTGATACAAAATTGGCGTTACCGTCGGTGGTTTACAGATTGCAGAAATCGTTAACGATTGCCCACCACTGAGAAAACGCATTTTGCATCATTCTTATTCCAACCGAAATAAGCATTTCTGTCACGCTGGCTTAGTCAGCAGCACAACAGGACTTATACTCAGGAACTATTTTGCTATCGTCTTTTCAACCCGATATGATTTCAAGCGCACCCTTCATCAATCATTTGCTGGCACAAGAAAAATGGGCCAGAGATAAACTCCTGCCGCACGCCGGGAAAATCGCTTGTATCGATGTGCAAGCAATGCAAATACGCCTAAAAGTGGCGGCGGATGGTTTATTGGAAAATGCGGACGCATCCGCCACACCAGATGTGACGATACGCGTTAAACCCAGCGATTTACCCTTGATGGCACAGAATCGCGAAAAAGCCTTTTCGTATGTAAAAATCGAAGGTGATGCTGATTTTGCGAGTACCATTTCTTATCTAAGTCAGAACTTACGCTGGGAAGCCGAGTCTGATTTGAGTAAGTTGTTTGGGGATGTTGTTGCGGTGCGGATGGTTTCCGGTGCAAAGTATCTGGCCAAAACCGCACAAGAAACCCACCAAAAAATCCAGGAAAATCTGGCTGAATATTTTCTCGAAGAAAACCCCTTGTTAGTGCGACCGGCTGAAGTAAATTCTTTTGGAACACTGATAAATAAAACTCGCGATGATGTTGAACGTTTGATCAAGCGCATCGAAAAATTAGAAAGGATGCGTGGATGATTTTTAAATTTTTACGCTTAATCAAAATAGTTCGCGTAACGCTGCGTTATGGTATCGACGAGATTGCAATTTCAGGTCTGAAAATTCCGCGCACTGCAAAGCTGGTAGAAACGATGCTCTTCTGGCGCGATTTGTCCGCGCCCAGGGGAGAGCGTTTGCGCAAAGCGTTAGAGGACCTCGGGCCGATTTTTGTCAAATTTGGTCAGGTGTTATCAACCCGTCGCGACTTGATGCCACCAGACATCGCCGATGAGCTATCTAAGCTGCAAGACCGCGTTCCTTCATTTGATCCGGATCTGGCGATTGCGCAAATCAAAAAATCGCTGGGCGCGCATCCAGATGAGTTATTTGCCAGCTTTGAGCGCATCCCCGTCGCTTCTGCATCGATTGCTCAGGTTCACTTTGCCACTCTGAAAGATGGGCGTGAAGTGGCTGTGAAGGTTTTGCGGCCGGGCATGAAGGATACGATTGATAAAGACGTTGCCTTGATGCAGGTCGCCGCCGGTTGGTTAGAAACCTTGTGGGCAGATGGCAAACGCTTAAAAGCACGCGAAGTAGTTGGTGAATTTGATAAGTATCTGCATGATGAACTGGATCTGATGCGCGAGGCAGCCAATGGTAGCCAGTTGCGCCGCAACTTCCTGGATTCTGACTTACTGCTGGTGCCGGAAATGCATTGGGATTATTGTTCATCGTCCGTTATCGTGATGGAGCGTATGAAAGGTATTCCGATTTCTCAAACGGAGCGCTTGCGCGAAGCCGGAGTTGATATGTCAAAGCTATCGCGTGATGGTGTGACAATATTCTTTACGCAGATTTTCCGTGATGGTTTTTTTCATGCTGATATGCATCCCGGCAATATTCTGGTCTCGACGGAACCTGAGACCTTTGGGCGTTATATCGCACTTGATTTTGGTATTGTCGGTACCTTGAATGATTTTGACAAAGACTATTTGTCGCAAAACTTTTTAGCGTTTTTCCGTCGCGATTATAAGCGTGTGGCTGAAGCGCATATCGAGTCTGGGTGGGCACCAAAAGAAACCAGGGTTGATGAATTAGAAGCGGCAGTACGCGCATGCTGCGAACCGATTTTTGATCGTCCATTGAAGGATATTTCATTCGGACAGGTACTACTACGCCTGTTCCAGACCTCTCGTCGCTTTAATGTTGAGGTTCAACCGCAATTGGTCTTGTTGCAAAAAACCTTATTGAATATCGAAGGTCTGGGGCGCCAGCTTGATCCCGATCTGGATTTATGGAAAACCGCTAAACCTTATCTTGAACGCTGGATGAATGAGCAAGTTGGCTGGCGCGGTTTGTTAGATAAGTTGAAAGCAGAAGGACCGCGTTATAGCCACATCTTCCCGCAATTACCACGTCTGGCGCATCAGGCATTGACCAGAATTGGCGAGAGAACTGATAATTCAGACGCATTAAATGCATTGCTGATCGAACAGCGTCGCACCAATAATTTATTGCGCATCATCGTTTATTTTGGTGCTGGTTTGTTCATCGGCATTATTGCTGCACAATTGTTGCTGCATTTTTATTTTGTCGAGTAAGCAGATAGCGATGGCAGATTTTATCCAACGTGATCCTACCAAGGCAGATTTTTGGGATGAGCGTTTTGAAAAAGAATTCATGCCTTGGGATAAAGGTGATGTGCCACAACATTTTAAAAATTTTGTGGCAAGCAGACCTGCAGCGATGCGTTGCCTCATTCCCGGCTGTGGAAATGCCTATGAAGTAGCTTTGTTAGCTGAAAAAGGGTGGGATGTTACTGCGATTGACTTCTCGCCAGCAGCGGTACATCGTGCTCATTTGGCCTTGGGTGCTTGGGCTAAACATGTCGTTCAGGCAGATTTTTTTACCTATATACCCAAACAGCCTTTGGATCTGATTTACGAGCGTGCTTTTTTCTGTGCCTTACCACCAGATTTACGCCAGAAAATTGTGAACCGCTGGTCACAAATACTACCTGCGGGCGGTTTATTGGCCGGCTACTTCTTTTTTGACGATGCAGCAGATGCCAATAAAAAAGGACCACCATTTTCTATCCACAGCGAACGTTGGAAAGAATTGCTTGAACCGTATTTCGCGTTGACAGAGGACAGTACTGTTGCCGACTCCATTCCTGTCTTCGCAGGCAAAGAGCGTTGGCAAGTCTGGCGCCGCCGTTAGTTTGTATTAAAAAAGACAATTTCTTTTGCGTAGAGACTGTTTTAGCCTCTTTCACAATGCTACTATCAGCGTGTTTTTAACTAACGATTCCGCTATGCGCTTCCAACGTCCTCGTTCTGCACTTGAGCAATTACCTGCGATTCCATTGAAGCCGGAATCGGTCAAGACCTTGCTGAGTGCGGCAGAGTATCGCCAAGAATTACTGAAGCAAATTTCCAAAGCGAAACACAGGATTTACTTATGTAGTCTGTATCTTCAGCATGACGAAGCAGGTGCTGAAGTGTTGGCTGCCTTGTATGCGGCAAAGGCCGCGCGACCTGCGCTGGATATCGCGCTCTTGGTCGATTGGCATAGAGCACAGCGTGGTTTGATCGGTGAAGCACAACAAGTGGGAAAAATGATGGGCAATGCCGCCTGGTATCAGGAGCAAAGTGCCTTACATCAGGGCTGCATACCCATTTACGGTATTCCGGTGCAGACTAGTGAATTATTTGGCGTTTTGCATTTGAAGGGATTTGTCATTGATGATGGTGTCATTTATAGCGGCGCCAGTATCAATAATGTCTATTTGCATCGACAAGAAAAATATCGGCATGATCGCTATCTGTTGATCCAAAATGCAACCTTGGCGAACACGATGGTGGACTTTATTCGCCGGCATCTGTTGTGTAGTGCTGCCGTTCATCGCTTAGATAAACTCGATCCACCAGGGACTCGCAGTATTCGCGCTGAAATACGCGATTTCCGGGCGAATTTAAAAAAGGCACGTTACAGTTTTGATTCTGAGATCAAGCAAAACACTGACACGTTGAGTGTGTCACCTCTGGTTGGTGTGGGTAAAAATAATCCGCTGAATCGCGTGATATGCCAATTGCTTGCTGCGAGCAAAAAACAAGTGACGATTTGTACGCCGTATTTCAATTTCCCATTAGCTGTCACACGGGAGATTAATCGCGCTTTAAAACGTGGGGTGAAGGTTGATATCATCGTTGGCGACAAAGCGGCGAATGATTTCTACATCCCACCCGATCAGCCGTTCAAGGTCATTGCCGCGCTACCGTATTTGTACGAAGCGAATCTGCGTCGGTTTGCCAAATCACATCAGTCAGAAATCAAACATCAACAATTGAATTTGCACTTATGGAAAGACGGTGACAATACCTACCATCTGAAGGGTATGTGGATTGATGACGACTATGCGTTGATGACAGGGAATAATCTGAATCCGCGTGCTTTCCGGCTAGATTTGGAAAATGCGTTGTTGATCCATGATCCTCAGCATCAATTGCAGAACCAGAGAAATGCCGAACTGGTGAGCATTATGCAACATACTTCGGTCATTAACCATTACCGCCAGTTAGAGAAAGTACGCGACTATCCGCATGAAGTGCGTAAGTTGCTTGCACGTTTAAGTTCAATCAGACTTGACCGACTGGCCTATCGCGTGTTGTAAGTGATATCGATGATCGCGCTCACGTGCGAAGAGGAAGCGGGGGAGTTGGTTATACTGAGGTCTGTCTTTTCGTAAAAACGTCATTCACTTTGAACTAATTTTATGCGCTTTGCTTTTGCGGGTTGCGACAGAAATCTGAGCATCTTCGAGGCACTGGTCGCTGCATCGTGGCAACCAGTCAAAATTTTCTCTGTGCCCGAACAAGAAGGCATTGCATATCATCGCGCTCTGTTAGCTTGTGCTAACGATCGTCACATCTCCGTACAACTCGATCCCTTGCGCGCACATGATTTACTGGCGCTGGAAGAGCTTGCTTGCGATATTTTAGTCGTTGGTAGCTACAACTATAAAATTCCCGAATGGAATGAGCATTTGCCGTACGCGATCAATTTTCATCCATCGCCCTTGCCTACAGGACGGGGCCCCTACCCTTTAGTCAATGCGATTTTGCACGAACATCGTCACTGGGCAGTCACGTGTCATCGTATTGACGCTACTTATGATACCGGGGCAATTCTTGCATCCCAAGCATTTGCGATTGATCAATTTGATACTCATGAAAGTTTGAATATCAAAATTCAAATCGCTGCTGGCCAACTTGCAACTCAGATCGGCCAGAATTTCGGCGCTTTATGGGATGCCGCACACATACAATCCGAGGGCGATTATTGGCCTTTGTTTTCAACGACTGATCGTACTATCGACTTTGCTAGTTCGGTACGTCATATACGTTTGCAATTGCAGGCTTTTGGCAAACTCGAATGCTATGCGATGGTTAATCAACAGGACGTGCGGGTGAAAAGCGGTTATGCGTGGTTTGAATCGCACACACTAGCGGCTGGACAAGTGGTTCACGAATATGCATCGAGCATCGTTGTCACATGCAAGGACGGCTTTGTCGTTTTTAATGATTGGTATTTTGTTTAAAACTAATATCAAGACGGTCTCAAACAGTCGCACATAGCGCAATGACGAATTAAAAGTTTCATACACGCCGATCCAAAAAGTTACAAAACTTGCAGTTTATTGCAGCATCATTACGTTGATGCTTACCAAATATCATTGACACCTCATTGACCAGGCCAGAATGTGATGAGCAGAGTATAGATCCAACGGATCCACATCTAAAAAAGAGAAAATCATGCATTTTGCATTCGCCGGATGTGACAGAAATCTTAAGCTGTTTGAGATGCTGATTCAGGCTGGATGGCATCCAGTTAAACTTTTTTCCGCCCCTGAAATCAATCATCTCAGCACGAACAGGGCTTTGCTGGCCTTGGCGCAGCTCAAGAAAATCCCGATTCAGCTATCGCGAATTGATCAGAACGATTTAGATGCGCTAAAGATTCTCGGCTGTGATTTATTGGTCGTTGGAAGTTACAACTGGCGCATTCCTGACTGGCGGCCGAGTTTGCCGTTCGCGATTAATTTTCATCCTGCGCCACTCCCAATTGGACGTGGCCCCTATCCGCAGGTCAAAGCAATTTTAGATAGTTTTCCGCGATGGGCGGTAACCTGCCACAAGATAGAACGGGAATTTGATACCGGGGCGATTCTTGAAAGCGAAAGTTTCTCTCTCGACGAGTACGACACGCACGAAAGCCTGAGTATCAAATTGCAGATGGCCGAAGGTCGCTTGGGATTGCGTGTTGCTCATAATTTTGTCAATCTGTGGCAAGGGGCCAAAGCACAAGCCGAAGGTGAATACTGGCCGCTGTTCAAGGATGAAGATAAGACACTGAATTTTGATCAGTCAGTACATGCGATCAAGAAGCAATTGCGCGCATTCGGACTTTTAGAATGCATTGCGTTTGTGAATCAAAAACGCCTCTTTGTTAAAGCGGGTTATGCCTGGCAAGAACCGCATGCGTATCCAGCAGGGCAAGTCGTTCAGACTAGCGGTTTAACGGTAGTCATCGCCTGTAAAGATGGCTATGCAGCACTCACAGATTGGTATCTCGGCTAATCTACAGTATCTCAGGCCTGATTTAATTTTCTCATCGCGCTATTTTTTTTCCACTGACGTAAACGGAAAATATGTTGCCCGAATGTACGCCGTAAGAAATTATTCCTGACACAATGATATTCAACATAGTTGATTACTTCAGGGCTCCAGCGTGTTTTTGAAACGTCTTCGCCGACCGATAAGTTAATACGCGGAATACTTTGTGTGATCGACCATTGGATAATCTCTGAGACCAGCGTGGTCATAACACTGTATTTGCTATACGCGACATCATAGCCAGAATAGTATAAATACAGTTCATCATTCATCGAGAATCCCAGGCGCATCGCAACAGGCGTGCCGTTCAGCTCCAGAGAAAATAGTATGCATCGATGGCTAAATTCTGAGGTCAGTAACGCGCGTATAAATTCTTGATGCCGTGGTACTGAAAAATAATCAGGGTGGGAAACATTTGTTTGCGCAGACGCTCGCGTTGCATGCAGAGAAAAAAATTGACCGATGTTCTTTCTCAAGTCTTCAGTTCCCCGGATTAATTTTAATTCTGGCTGCAACTGATCACGTTTTAAGGAGTTGTAGCAATGTCTGAGTGATTCTTTGATATTGCGTTTCAGCTTTGTCTTAAAACCGCCCCAATCATCGCTAAGAGGGAGTACAAAATTAGGAATAATGCGACTGCTTAGTGGATGTATTTCTTGATTGCTGGTTAAAAAATCCTCTGCTTGCGCTTGGGCATGAATCAACTGAAATTCTGCCAGACCAAATATTTCTTGTTTTGACATGGCTTCCCAAAACCGCAAGATCATCTCTTTATATGGTGGTAATGCCAGTGGCAATCTGAGTTCAGTTAAATTGGGATCGGCCCCGAATGGCCGGACATAACGATAAACATGAAACTGATAAAAGCCAATGTGGGTATTGCATAAAGGCATGACCGCAACTAGTTTTTCATTTGCGTAGATCGCACAAATTGCGAGTTCATCGCGGTGAAATAACGAGGTATCTGCAAAAAAGCGCCACCACTGGCGATTCCAGTCAAATGTCTGAAAAGGCAGTAAATCGGGTATTTGCTTTTCCAAGGCACGCCAGTCCGATGCTAAAGCATCGAAACCTGATTCGGTAGTGATAATGATATCTCGTAATGTCATGTGGAATCGGTAGGTTGAAACGAAAACATCCAAATTTTCTACGCCACCAGAAAAAGCAAAATGGGCTATTTTTTTGCATAAAGGAAATATTATTATCTTGCAAAGTGGATAGTAAGACACTGGTTGTAATGTTTTGTTACAATCCGTCGGCGTATTCATTTTGTGATTTTTCATTATTTTTGAATAAATTAGCCTGTCGTACATGGGCAATGATAGACAAACATGTATTGATCTATTTTTGCCAGTGATATGGGCGCTTCGTTGTTTTTAGGTTTCATCTTGAGCCGCAACGTCTTGTTAATCCCATTTGCGCTGGTCTGGGTTACGCGCATGAACAAGCACTCGCTTGACAATGGAGGTCATTCGGCAGCATCATCGCCCCCTTCAGGTGCCTGGCAATCATGTCGGGAGAATCGGGAAGGCAGTGTGAGTCTGCCACGTGCCCAACGCTGTGAAGAGGATGAGGCTGGTGATATACCACTGCGATAACAATGCGCGGGAAGGTGCCAGTTTCAAATGAATCTGAGTCAGAAGACCGGCCTGAATATGTCAACGGGAGCTTGGTCAGGCTGCCCCCAATTTATTTGCATTAGGGGAATTCATGCAAACAACGCCAGTTTCCGACGCCTCGGATGTTCACGCCTTTTCGCAAGAAGCGCGTGATGCAATTTACCATACGATCTTTTCCAGACGCGATGTGCGTAGTCAGTTTTTACCGACAGCAATCGATGATGCCGTGCTAAGTCGCATCTTGACGGCGGCGCATTTTGCTCCCTCTGTCGGTTTTATGCAGCCATGGAATTTTTTACTGATCAAATCGGAAGACGTTAAAACCCGCGTGCAGGACGCCTATAAGTCTGCCAATGCCGAAGCGCTGACAATGTTTGAAGGTGAAAAGCGCAATACCTACCAACACCTGAAGCTGGAGGGCATACGCGATGCGCCGATAGGCATTTGTATTACCTGTGACCGCGAACGCACTGGCAGCGTCGTTCTGGGGCGCACACATATGAAAACCATGGATTTATATAGTAGCGTGTGTGCTGTTCAAAATCTCTGGTTAGCTGCACGAGCTGAAGGGCTCGGCGTAGGCTGGGTCAGCATTTTTCATGAACATGAATTGCAAGCAGCACTAGGTATTCCGCAGCATATCGTTCCGATTGCCTATTTGTGCGTAGGATATGTGAGCCATTTTTATCCCAAACCGGAACTGGAAACGAAAGGCTGGCTACCGCGTTTGCCGATTGAAGAGTTGGTCTATTTTGATCAGTGGGGAAATACCGATCTCAATCAGCCTTTGATTGCTCATTTACAGCGCGATCAGATTGCAGCACAGGATGTTGCGAACCGTGCAGTGACGCCATTACCAAAAAAACAAAGTCGTTGATAGGCTATGGTGAAATGCTGGTGGTCGTGGCATTCGCAAATTGAACCTGATCGCGTCCACCATGTTTCGCCATATACATCGCTTCATCAGATTTTGCAGACAACTCTGCTTCGCTCGTACCGTCATCCGGATACATCGCAATGCCGATGCTGCAAGAAATAGATAAGTCATGCTCATGGATTTTAAAATTTTTACTATGAGCGATGCGAACTTTTTCTGCCACCAATAAGGCATGTTCCGTCGTATTGACCGAACGCAGCAAAACGACAAATTCATCGCCACCAACACGCGCTACGATATCTGAGTCACGCACGCAGCGAGATATTCTGAGCGCCACTTCTTGCAATAGCTTGTCTCCCATCTGATGGCCAAAGGTATCGTTGATCAGTTTGAATTTATCCAAATCGATATAGAGTAAAGCAAAGCGGGTCTGATCTCGCTTTGCAACCATCATTGCTTGTTGTAACCGATCCGAAAATAATGCGCGATTGGCTAATCCAGTGAGTGGATCGTGATGCGCCATTTTTCGCATATTCACTTCAGCTAATTTGAGATCCGTGATATCGGCGATGACACCAACTAACTGATGTCCATTTTTTTGACCATCATGCATGTGAGTTGCCGTTAACTGACCCCAGAAATGACTACCATCAGGGCGACTATATTCGCGCTCCAGTTTGAGAAATGAAATTTCACCACTCAGTAATTTACTTAGCTGCTCTTGCGCCTCATCTCTTTGTACATCCGACACACAATCCAGATACGGGATACCGATCAGGCTGTCAATACTGCGGCCAAACATCTCTGCCATGCGCTGATTGGCCATGCTGATAAAGCCATCGTCATTGGCTAAAAATATGGCAACGCTTGAAGTATTAAAAATATTGGTGAGCAGGGATTCTCTGATTTGCAATTCATTCACTGCTTGCGCCAAGGCACTATCGCTTTGTTCTTTGAGCAGCAATAAAAATCCCGCACCACCAGCCAAGGTGAATGCAAAAGTCATCAGGTACGTGAGCGCTTGAATCGGTCCATTTTGAAAAACCGATATTTGATTGGGATAAAGCACGGCATACGCAACGCGGTAGGCAAGCATGATACTGAATGCGATATAGAAACATGCAACCAGAACGCGTAAGCGTGAGGCCTGTATTGAGCCCAGCATCAATACCGCTGTCATGGCAGTAATTGTGCCGACAGACGCTGATGACAGTGCGACTCTCAGTGCGGGTGTCGTACTAAATATCGTAAAAAGGAAAATCCCCGTAATGGTCACTGAGGCATACAAGCGGGTCAATTTTTCTTCACGCTTTTCCAGCAGCGCAAAAGCCAATCCCTCAAATGCAAAACCCACGTACAGACTGCCATTACCAATATCCGCTGACAGCCAGTCAGGGATGGTGCCTCGTGCACCGATCAGCATCCAGGCGAGTGCCTGAAAAATTTTTCCTGCAAAATAACGGCGGTAAGCTAACTCCAGACCTTCTTTCCGGCGATAGGCAGCCAGCATCACTATCGCCAGTACATTACCGGAAAATAGCAATAAAATAACAGTGCGTATATCTGGTGAAAGTAAAATGCTCATCGCTTTACCCGCAGCAAGAGTCACTCAGTGTCCTCCTCAGATTTACGATGGTCAACTGATATTTCTGACTTTTAAATAATTTTTTACACCTGTAATGACAGGCATTTTAATAATACTATTTGTATGAAATAAGGTTAAATTGCTTGAGATCGAAAGAGGACGTTGATTTTTCTTTTCCGTCTTTTTTCGTATCTCTTTGGCGCACTTTGTTGCTGATAAGTAAAGTAAAAAAAATCAATTTTTTCATCTGAACTCACATCTGAAAGTTAAATCGCAATACGGGCGTAACGGTTTGCCGTAAGCTACATCGCTAGTGCACGCACGCGCTGTTTTTGAAAATCCGATTCGTCGCAAAGGCAGAGAAACACAGAGACGAAGAACGTGCTTTGAGATTATTCGAAGTCCGTTTCTCTTTGTGTCAAATGACTCGTCAACACTGCATGCGCGATTAAGTCAACGGCAGGTCTTGTCTTCCCTTGTTTATCGGTCCACACTTTTGGTGTCAGTGCGCCTGAGAGGGCAACGCTTTCGCCATCTTCTAAAGCGAGCAAGGTGTTACGAACGTGATCGTTAAAAGCAATCACATTGCACATGAGCGTATCGCCTTCGTCGGTGGTGGCGCGTACTTTGCATGTCACATACAATGAACCGCCTTGTCCACTACGCTCATCAGCGCGACCGTACATTCTTCCTGAAATTAAAGCATCTATCATGTGTCATCGTTCGAAAAAGTAAAGGGATGCCCAAGCAAACCCGAAAGCCGAATTAGACGCCGTATGCAAAAATAAAGCAATACGTGTTCGGTTCGATCAGTGCTGTTGCCCACATTTACTCGCTATCAGCCTAATGGTATATGCTTATGATGTTGAGTACATTTTTAAAATTTGTGCTGACTGTTGAGAATCATTCTCCCCCTTCAATTTTTCAAAAATCTGAAACGATCAAGGTATGAATTTAAATCAAATCGCCGAAGCCTACGTCAAACTGGTGCTGTCCGTTGGACAACACGACGATAGCTACGTGGATGCCTATATTGGCCCTGCAGAATGGCGTGAGCAAGTTCGCCAGCAACCACTGACCGAATTGCAAGCGCACGCCGATGAGTTGATGGAACAAGCAAAAAATTTACCTGCCGCTCCCGCTGACCAAGTTGAACGACAAGCGTTTTTGATTTTGCAACTGCGTGCCGTACGTGCCCATGTGGGTCGTTTGGCAGGACATACGCTGGCTTTCGATGATGAGACCAAAGCTTTGTATGATGCCGTGTCACCCCATCTGACCCCGGCAGATCTGGATTTGACGCTGGCGCAGTTAAATGATTTATTGCCCGGCAGCGGAGAACTGAATCCACGGTTGTCTGTCTACAATAAAGATTTCGAAATCCCGCGTGAAAAACTCGATGCCGTCTTTACCGCAGCGATTAACGAAGCACGTGCCCGCACCAGAAAATATATCGCTTTGCCTGAGCATGAAAGTTTTCAGATTGAGTACGTGACCGATAAAGTCTGGAGCGCTTACAACTGGTACAAAGGCAATAGCCATAGTCTGATTGAAGTGAATACCGATTTTCCGATGTTTATCAGTCGTGCAATTGATCTGGCCAGCCATGAGGCGTATCCGGGGCATCACGTATTTAATGTATTGATCGAGAATGAATTAGTGAAAGAAAAAGCCTGGATTGAATACGCCATATCCCCTTTATATTCTCCCATGTCTTTCCTTGCCGAGGGTAGCGCCAATTACGGAATCGAAGTTGCTTTCCCGCATGCCGAACGTATGAAATTTGAGAAGCAGGTTTTGTTTCCTTTAGCGGGAATTAATCCCGATAAAGCAGACCGCTATTATGAAATTCAGGCGGTGCTGCAAAAGTTATCGTACGCCGGAAATATGGTCGCCAAGCTATATCTCGATGGTGAAATAGACCGTGAAACAGCGATTGCTATGTTGATGAAATACAGTTTATCGGATGCTGAACGCTCTGAGCAACGTGTGCGCTTTATCGAAAATCTACGCTCGTATGTCATTAACTACAATCTGGGGCAAGACGTGGTGCAGGCGTATATAGAGCGACGTGCAGGTACGCAAGATCAGGATTTACGTTGGCAAGTGCTGACGGATTTATTGCGTAGTCCTAAGAGTGCTTCGATGATGGTGTAAGAGTTACGCCAGGGCGGGTTGCACCCGCCCTACAAAGTTACGCTTGTTCCAAAGGGATAAGCTTTACCGTCCATTGCTGATTCTCTTCGATACTCAGCAAGCGGTCGATGTTCGGATGCTTACCCGGAAACGCAATCGCGTCAGCGGTGTGTTCCGCGTACAAGATCAATCCCTTCGCTGCCGCAACAGCATTGATCACTTCAAATTCCTGCGCTAACGCATGATAGACACGCACACTTCCTGCCGAGCCGGGTTTGTTGTCGATCCTCGCGATCAAAGTGTCGCCATCAAATAATTCGATCGCCGCCACATGGTTGATCTCTGGCAGGGCGGATAAAACTTCATTAAATTGCATTTTTAGATTCCTATTTTTTTACGATATATTCTATCTTTATTTTTGTATGTGAAAACTAGTAAGTAGAAAGTAACATGGTCTTTGGGACTATTTAGAGGGGGTGTCAGCAGTCACGTATTGAACAATGTTTTCTAATAGTTCATTTGCAGAAATACCGGATACGTTTAGCGCAAACGAGTTTAGATCGGTTTTGTAATACTGGCCAGATTTTACATTTATTAATCCAATTGAATTTATATGACTTTTTTTGGACGCGAAATTTAAAGCACAATACGTAAGTACTTGGCGAATGTCTGAAATCCTAAAATGTCTTTCTACATTTTTTATTTCATATAAAGTGCCATCAATCAACAAGTCACCTATGCAGCTATCGATAATTCCACAACCATCAAATACTGGGCTTGCAATTATTTTTTTTTGGGGATGAATAAAACGAGTGAAGTCGAAAAGGCTTTTCCCCCAAAAGAAAGACTCTTCTATTTCAACATTTTCGAATGGATTCGCGTTCTCATCTGCACCTTCCAAGCGCGAAATGTACGAGTGAGCTTCTGTTGCAATCGATGTTACAGTTTCTTTTTGTTCTCTTAATTTTTCAAGTGAAATATTTTCGTTAACTGAATATGAAAATAGACGAAACGAGAGCTCGCTTATAAGGGCGTTTCGATTACCCTTGAATTTTCTTATACGAGGATCAGAGATTCTGACCAGAGTTACATTCATCCTTCGAACGAAAGATTCAGACATTGGCATGAGATTTCGCCAAAATGACGTGTGCGATGCAACTAGCTTTCGTTCTGAAATCATATTGCCACCTCATTATTTCCGCTATTTATACGTGCATCCATCCATTCAAGTACGAGTTTTTGCATTGGTGAAATTAAAGACTTTATAGAGCGTCTCCAATGTTCTCCTTCATCACCTAACATGAAAGATGATACTAGCAAAGCTGTGCGCTCCCATTCAGTGATAGTTCTAAAATTTCTCCGAACATCTGAAATCCAATAGTCAGCATTTCTTTTTGCCATTACTAAAATTACGTCTCTTCTAATTGAATTGCTATTTGATTTTTCGTATATTTTTGAAAGAATTTCGTCAGATTCTACAGATGTATCGTTCGCTAGTATTCGCACCGTATATGCTAAATGAGTAGGTACGCTAAGAATGTAGGAATTATTTTGTAATAATTCCCTCAGTCTACCAAATACAGTTTCGCGAGTTTCATCGCTAATGTCGTCAATTGTCCCTTTAACCAAATGTAAAATACTTGGGAATACTGGAAATAAAATTGGTAGGTTATCCATCATAGAAACAATCGCAGAGTCTCGTTGATGTTTATTGAGTAATTTTATCGCGCTAATTAATTTCTTCGTCAAGCTTTGGTGAATTCTACTTTTTTTGAGTTCCCTACCTAACATACCCACAATATCAAATTTAGTAATTTCACTCTTTAGTAATTCGTAGTCTTCATCTGCCGTCGCTGAGTAGGGATCGTAATGAAGTCTTAACCTTAGAAACATACGATTATTGGTTTGCTCTAGACTTTCTGGTTCATTTTCAGAAGCGAATTCGGATGTGGCCAAAAACTCATCTGAAGAAATAACTTTTGTTTTTGTCTTTTGCAAAAGCAACCCTTCGTTTGCTTGCAATTTCACACTAAGGAAAAGTAACGAGTTATACGCATCTTCTGCTGAGTCAGCAAAAATATGATAATCATCTGCGAAACGGCAGAAATCTATACCGTTCGTTATCAATAGTCGGTCTACTCTATTTAATAGTAATTCGCTTAACAGACGTGATGCAGGACCGCCAACAGGAAGACCATATGAAACATTGCCTGAAAAATTCATTAGCAACTTCATTATTTGACCACTGTTACTTTTGTTTGACGTTGCTTTGCTTAATGCGTTATCCAATCGGTGATGGTAAACGCTAGGATAAAAATCAGAAATGTCACATACAAGGACGTATTTCGATTTTCTTGCTTTTTCTACTGACTCCCGTTGGAATTCTGCCCAACCAATAGATTTATTGAAGATCGTTTTATTTTCTTGATCTGGTTGAAAGCGATATGAAAAGACATTTTTCTTTTCACTTGGAATACGAGCATTCTCTATATCTTGACCAACTGAAATTACTAGTCCTAGAAAATAGGCGTTCCAAATAGGATCAATTTGGGTAGCCCATCGGAATCCCGTATAGCCAACTGGGGAAAGCATACCTTCAACCATTGGAGGAGAATCTTCAATTGCTTTGGTAAGATTTCCATGCATCAATAAGAGAATTTTTACTACATCATCTGGCCGGTCAAAAAAGACGTGATTCTCAATTGGAAATGGAAAAATGTCGGTGTCACCGTATTTGGCAATGTTCTCAACAGCAAATTTAAAATGTCTTTCCATAATTTTCTTTCTGTTTTTGTAATTGGAATTATTATTTTCGGATTTTATACCTAGTTTCTATATGGTAGATATTAAGCTTCTTCCCCCCGCTGTTCTCTGTACCATAATCTTGGTCGCAATGCGTTCCGTCATTTCTTGTACATGCGAGATTACGCCGACTTTGCGGCCTTGGGCTTGCAGGCTGTCGAGGGCATCCATGGCGACTCTGAGGGTGTCGGCGTCGAGGCTACCGAAGCCTTCGTCGATGAACAGGGATTCCACTTTGACGCGGTTGCTTGATAGTGATGCCAGGCCAAGTGCAAGTGCCAGTGAGACCAGGAAAGATTCGCCGCCGGAAAGGGAATGGACTGAGCGGTTCTCATCGCCCATGTCCTGATCGATGACCATCAGCCCCAGGCTATCTTGTATGCGTTGCAGGCGATAACGGCGGGCGAGTTGATGCAGGTGTTGATTCGCATAGGCGAGTAAGACGTCGAGCGTATATTGCTGCGCATAGTTACGGAATTTTTTACCATCGGCAGCGCCGATCAAATCATTTAATTGCGCCCAGATACGGTAACGATTTTCTTGTGTTTGCAAGTCTTCAAGCAGGTCAGCAGCGTGCATACGGCGTTGATCGTCTTGCGTGATATTGGCTTTTAACTGAATCAGAGTTGCCTGCGCTTGCTGCTGACGCTGACTTAACACCTCCCGGCGTTCTTGCAGCGCAGACACACTGAGCATATCGCTCTGTGTTGTGGAACGTTCAGAGACATCTATCGTATTATTTTCTTCGTCGGTAGCAATTTCCTGCGTTTCGCCATCAGTGCCCATGTTCGCGGGCAAGGCAGCTGGTAATTGCTCACGGTGTGCCACGCTTTGCTGATGGCGTTCTTGCCATACGGCGCGCGCATGCTGGCTGGCATTGGCGATGACTTGCAATGCCTGACGTTCAGTAGCAATCCACTCAGTGCCATGTTGCAGCAAGGTGTTTAATCCGATTTCATCCAGCGCACTATCCGAATTTTTTTGATGTTGTTGCAGCCAATGACGTAATCGTTGTTGTGCCTGTACCTGCTCTTCCTGATGTTGTGCGAGTCGTTGCTGTGCTTGTGCCAGAGCTTCGTTTGACCGAATCAGTGCTTGTTGTTGTGCACTCAGATGCTCGGTGCTTGCCGTTACTTGTGATTTTGCAGTTTGTATTGCCGCGTTGAATTTTTCTATGACGTTGGTGATAGTTTCACCTTCAAATAAGTGCAAACGTTGTTGCTGAAGTGTTTGCAATTGTTGTACGCATATCTGCAATTCGTGGCTTAGGCGTTGCTTCTCTTGTTGCGCGTTCTGCTGAGTACTGGCCAGCGTATTAAGTGCTAATTGCAGTGCAGTTAGTTCTTCACGCGCCTGTTGCAGATGATGCTGTTGGCTATGCCATTGTTGTGTTTGTTGTTCGCAATTCTGCTGAAACGCAAGAGGTGCTGCAAGCCATAGCTCACGCCAGGTGTCCCGCAGATTGTTTTCATCGTCCTCGACATCGCTATGTGCGTTGCGGACGATAAAAGCGGCATCCAATTCATCAAGCGTCTGACCTAACGCTTGTCGTGCATTTTGTACTTGCGTTGCTGCATGGTCGCGCTGCGTTTGAGTCTGCTGCAGTGCAAATTGTGTCACCTGCTGTGCATCTTTAGTTTGCGTGAAAAAAATATGGCATTTGTCCCATGCAGCTTGCGCTGCATCTTTGGCGCGCATTGCTTGCTGGTGTTGTGTCTCGCTATTCTTTAATGTTTGCAGGTGCTGATCAACTTCGTTCAAAGATTGCGCCAGCCATGCCAATATCGCCTCGCTTGTCGCTAAGTTGATTTTCTGCGCTGTCGGGTACAGAGGGTGTTGTTGCCATGCTTGCTCATGCGTCTGACATTGAAGAAGTAAGCTATCGGCTTCTTGCTGCAAGCGCTGGCGTAATTGGCTTTGTTGACTGGCAATCGTTTGGTGTTGATGCAAATGGTCGCGATGATATTGTTCTTGTTGCCGACATCCTTGCAATTGCTCTTGCAGCGTTTTTAGCAGCGCGTGTAATTGCGGTTGTTCCACCGCATACGGGTGTTCAGTTGCGCCACAAACCGGACAAGGCGCCTCGTCTTGCAATTGATGTCGCAAGGCTTCAACGTTTGCTGCGCACGCTAGTTCTGCGGCTTTGAGTGCTTGCTCCGCTTGTTGTTGTGCGGCGCTTGCTGCCGGAAGTAGGGTTTGCGCTTGCGCTGCCTCACGGTTCGCTTGTCTGATTGCCTCATCGGACTGTGCTATCTGCACTTGTAACTTATCTACGCGTTGTTGGTGTTCGTGTCTTTGATGTACTAGTTGCGTGGCAGAATGAATCTGATCGCGTTGTTGTTCGGCGCTATGTTTTGCTTGTTGAAACGCAGCAAGATCAAAATCTGCATACACTTTTTCTGCCGTTTGTCGTTGCAGTTCTGCAGCATTGAGTTGCTCTTGGGCGTCAATCGAGGTGCGTTGCTGTTGTTCCAATGTCGCTTGTTGGCTAAGCCGCAGTTCATTAAAGTGCGCAACGCGTTGCTGTTGCGTTTGAAGTTCATATTGGGTTTGTGCCGCTTGTTTGAACAGGCGTTCCCAGCCTGGCCATTGTTCTGCCAATACCCGCAGTGATGCGTGTTGTTGCAACCAGTTCTGCGCGTTTTGCAGACGTTTCTCGCACTGTTTTACCAGGACTTGTTTATCGTTAAAGCTGGAAATTGCTTGCTCAGCATGTTGCGTTGCTTGCGCCACTTGTTGTTGTAACGTCTGATGGACTGGCTGCAAGTGTGCAATGTTAGCGTCAAGCAATTTTGCCTGGTCAATATCATCCGCGGCATCCGCCTGGGCTTGGTCGCTTGCTTGTAATTGTGCTGTGGCGGCTTGTAAAGCAACTTGTGCTAACGCTTCTTGTTGTTTGATTTCTTCCAGCTTGATGAGTGTACTTTGGATACTCGCCGTATCTTGGATAATGTTGTTATTTAAACGCTGGAGATCAGCGACGATAGGGCGCGCGCTCTGCACCGCATCCAATTGTTGCAACAAGGCGTAACGCGGAGCGCAGGTTGTTTGTGCTTGGTCAGCCTGTTGTGCGGCCTCTGAAGCTGATTGTTCTTGCTGCGCAAGTTTGGCGGCATCCTGATGCCAGCGCAGATGCAGATCGATTGCAGCCACATAGGCATCAAGCTGTTTCAATTTTTCTGATGCGATCTGAATCTCTTTTTGCAGTTGTTCGCGATCTTCATCATTGAGTGGTTTGTTATCAGCCAGACGCAAATGAAAACGGTCTAGCGCGTCGCGCTCATCCTTGGCACGTTGAAATGCACGTTTCGACAGGTCTTCATAAATCACACTGCCAGTTAAGGTTTGCAGTAATTCACCACGCTCATTGTCATCCGCTTTTAAAAAGCTGGAGAACTCATTTTGCGCTAATAATACGGCACGCGTAAATTGTTCAAACTTGAGCCCAATACGTTTAACGATTTCTTCTTTGACTTCTGTTTTCTTACCGCCAATCGGTAGCAGCGCGGGTAGCTGATGCAGTGTCATGGTGGTAGGTTGCAAGCTACCGCTGGCTTTATTACGCGAACGTCGGACGCTCCAGCGGGCGCGATACTGGACACCATCGTTACCAACAAAATCTACTTCGGCGTAACCGTCACCAGTACCACGACGTAAGAGATTGCCGGTATCTTGCTGCGAGATCAGTTCTTTGCCATCTGGCAGCGTTTTGTTGCCGCCAGCCCTCACCAAGCGTGGTGTGTTTTCATACAAAGCCATGCATAGGCCATCGAGCAAGGTGCTTTTGCCTGCGCCTGTCGGGCCGCTAATCGCAAACAGGCCAGCCGACCGCAGCGGTTCTTGTTCAAAGTCGACGGCAAATTCGCCTGCAAGTGATGCCAGATTTTTTCCACGGAGCGCGAGAATTTTCATGCTTACTCTCCGCTCGTTCCCAGCATCAGCTCGGCAAATGCTTTGCTTAATTCTGGTGGTGTCGGGGTACCTTCTTCAGTGCCATATTTGCTTTGATACAGGCGCTCAAAAATCTGATCGGGTTGCAATTTTTCTAGTTCAGCCATGGTGTTGTTATCGCTGATTTGCGCATTTTTTTTGACGAAGCTGGTTTCGATTTTCGCTAATCGGACAGGTTTTCCTTCCAGCGCCTGTTCGATGGTGGCGCGCAAGCTGGGTTCCGGGGCGTCAAGTAAGACTCGCACCTCCAGAAACGGCATGCGATCGGGAGGTGTATCACGCGGGATATCGAGTGCGGTTAAAGCGACCAGCACTTTAGCTAACACCTGAGGTTGACGCGGCACCCGCAACAGTTCCACGGCGCGTGGCACAAATAAAGGTGTAATTGCGCTGACGCGCTCGCCGTCCAGATCAACTTGCAACACTTGATGTTGATAATCGACTTCGGCAAATGACAAGGGAATCGGGCTGCCGCAATAACGCAAATGGTCTTGTTTGCCGACCTTTTGTGCCAGATGCAGATGCCCTAAAGCAGCATATGCCACTTGATTATCGAACATGTTTGCTGATAAAGCTTCGGTGCCACCGATAACAATGCGGCGTTCTGATTCTTCTGACATCTCACCGCCCGTCATGTGGCAATGCCCGAGCGCGATAATCGCTTGTTGGGGTTGGCGCAGGCTTAAAGCGTATTCCAGTGTCTGTTGATAAAGTAACGCAATACCTTCCATATAAGGATCTTTGGCATCTTCAATGCGCGGCACGTCGCCGGGGCGCAAAAATGGAATGGCCAGGCAGTACGCAGCAATGGCACCATGAGCATTGCGTAGCGGCACAACTAATCGTTCCAGGTCGATATTCCCATCTGGATCGCGGGGTACAAAGCCGATGACCGTGGCGCCCAGACTTTCCATCAGTGGTGCAGGTGCTTCCAGGCGCCCCGGAGAATCATGATTTCCAGCAATCATCACGATTTGCAGATGCGGCTGCGCGGCTTTCGCTTGTTGCAGAAAGCGGTAAAACTGCTTTTGTGCTGCGGCTGAAGGGTTGGCGGTATCAAAAATATCACCGGATATCAGCAAAACATCGGCTTTTTGATGCACCAGCGTGGCTGTCAGCCAGTCAAGAAAAGCCTGATGTTCCGTGTTACGTTCAAATTGATGCAGTGTCTGGCCTAGATGCCAGTCAGAAGTGTGGATAAAGCGCAAGGAAAGTCCTTCCTGGGGATAAACCGGAGCAGAGATCATTTATTGCTGAGAATATATCGTAGAAGCGGCCTGAATGTAAGCGCCAATTGCGTTGGCGACAGAAAGACAATACACGGCGACAGATGAAATTTTTTGTTTTTTCGCCGTCACGCAATTCTGTTAGGATTCTTGTCTGAATTCAATTCCATCCTCAGCGTAGATGACCTGGACAATATGAAAAATATCCTGCCGCAAACATCCGTCGATTTTTATTTATCTGGCGAAAACGCCGCAGTCTTGTATTCGCGTTCCCCGGTCGATGTAGATTGCCAACGCCGCATCTGGGCAATTGCACAGGTGATCACTAATGAGGCGATATGCATCGACGTGGTACCGGGAATGAATAATCTGACGCTCATTTTTGATCCCGAATTACAACAAGGGGAGACCTTGCTCGCGCGCCTGAAAACGCTATGGGAATTGGTCGAAATCGAACAATTTACCCCACGTGAGGTACAAATTCCGGTTCATTACGGCGGAGAATATGGCCCCGATCTGGCGGCAGTGGCTGTGCACACGGGCATGAGCGAACAAGCCGTTATCGCTGCACATAGTCAGGCGGAATACCGGGTCTATTTTTTGGGTTTTCAGCCAGGTTTTGCGTACTTGGGTGGGTTACCCTCTACGCTGACAACGCCAAGACGTACCGAACCGCGCCTGGAGGTACCAGCCGGATCCGTCGGGATAGGTGGGCAACAAACCGGCATTTATCCGGTAACCAGCCCCGGTGGCTGGCAAATTATCGGGCGCACTGATATGCGCTTATTTGATTTGCATCGCCGGGTTCCCAGCCTTTTGCAAAGCGGCGATATCGTGCGATTTGTTCCCGTCGACGCTTCAGAACAGAATGGAGATAAGCATGCTTGAGATTCTACGTGCAGGCATACAAACTACCGTTCAGGACCAGGGACGTAGCGGTTTTCGCCACATGGGCGTCGCCCAGGCAGGTGCATTGGATGCGCCTGCGATGTGGCTGGCGAATCGTCTGGTGAACAATGCTGGTACGGCGGCAGGTTTGGAAGTGGTTGCTGGCCCATTTGAAATTCGCTTTATGCGCGACGGCTGGGTCGCTTTGTGTGGCGCTGATTTTGACGCAACGCTGGATGAGCAAGCCTTGGTGTGTGGCTGGCGTTATCCAGTCAAAAAGGGACAAAAATTACGCTTACGCGGCCCCAAATCAGGTACTCGTGTTTATCTGGCATTTGACGGAGGGATTGATGTGCCGGTTGTGATGGGATCACGTTCTACCGACCTTAAAGCTGGATTTGGCGGTCATGCGGGGCGCGCTTTGAAAAAAGGGGACCGCCTACCGCTAGGCGTTACCTATCCATTAAAAAATAAGTTAGGAACGCCGCAACGACAATGGACGCCCGAGGTCAGGGTATTACGTGGACCTGAATTTGATCAGTTTGATGAAGCTAGTCGCCAAAGTTTTTTTAAGCAAGTATGGACTGTCAGTCCCCAAAGTAATCGTATGGGATATCGATTGCAGGGCACCGCTTTGCACAAAAGTGAAAGCGCCGATTTGTTATCACATGGCGTTTTGCCTGGCGTAGTGCAGGTCCCACCGAATGGACAGCCGATTGTATTACTGGCAGATGCACAGACTACTGGCGGTTATCCGCGCATTGCGGTCGTGATCGCCGCCGATTTGTGGAAGCTTGCACAAGCACCGTTGGGACGACAATTCTGTTTTGTAGAAACTGATCTGGAGGGCGCAAAAGCTGCTCGCAAGCAATGGCAAAATGAGCTATATCGGTTTGAATGGAGTTTGTATGGAAAATAAAATCTTGAACAGTAGAACGATAGATTTAAACGCAGATTTAGGCGAAGGCGGTGCAGATGATGCGGCGATTCTGGCCTGCGTCAGTTCGGCCAATATCGCTTGTGGCGGTCACGCTGGTGATACGCAAAGTATGCGCATTGCAGTACGTGCAGCGATGGCGTGCGGTGTAGCGATCGGTGCCCATCCTAGTTTTGTTGATCGTGAAAACTTTGGTCGTACTGAAATGCATTTACCTATGCAACAAGTGTACGACGAGGTATTGGAGCAAATATGCGCGTTGAAGGATATTTGCAAAACGGAAGGCACCAAGCTAATACACGTCAAACCGCACGGTGCTTTATACAATCAGGCGGCACGTGATGTCAGGCTTGCCGAAACGTTAGTTAAAGCGATTGCTGCCGCTGGCTCACAACTACGTGTAGTAGGTCTGGCTGGTAGTGAGCTAATTCATGCCGCCCGCCGTGCAGGAATGACCGTTGCAGAAGAAGCATTTGCAGATCGTCGCTATCACAGTGATGGTAGTCTGGTGTCGCGCAAACTACCCGGTGCAACGATTGATGAAGTAGAGTTAGCTCTGCAACAAGCAATGCGCATGGCCGAGCAACAGAGCGTCGTCAGTATTGAAGGCAAAGAGATGCAGATGAATATAGACACCCTTTGCCTGCATGGCGATGGCGCACATGCATTACAACTTGCACGTCGTTTGCGAGAGCAATTGCAGCAACGAGGGATCACCGTGTGCAAGGCGGGTGCCATCTACCAATAGTCACCTGGCTAAAATCCACGCGGGTCGCATCTGCAATACAAAAAAATAGTCGGAGACAAATACATGGATATACAACTTTATTTACCACTCATTGGCATTCCCATCATCGTGCTGGGATTCGCTTTTCGCTTTAATCCTTTAATGGTCGTCACGCTCGCCGGGCTGGTGACAGGGTTAGCGGTAGGTCTGGATTTTGGTACATTGCTAGAAACCTTTGGTGAGAAATTTTTAAATAGTCGCCAGTTGTCGAGTTCTATTCTTATTCTGCCCATTATTGGTCTTTTAGAACACTACGGCTTACGCGAGCGCGCGCAAGAATGGGTCAGAGGCATACGAAGTGCCACCACAGGAAGAATTTTGATGTTGTACTTTATCGTACGTGAATTAACTGCGATGCTGGGTTTATTGAGTTTAGGGGGGCAGGCGCAGACAGTACGTCCTTTGTTGGTGCCGATGGCAGAGGGTGTGGCACAAAGTGCTTACGGTGATTTGCCACCGGAACTCCGTGACCGGATTGCAGCGCACGCGGCGGCCTGTGACAACATCGCCTTGTTTTTTGGTGAAGATGTCTTCATCGCTTTTGGCGCCGTGTTGTTGATGACGACATTTTTGAAAGAAAACGGTATAGGCCAGATTGAACCATTGACCGTTGGCTTATGGGGACTGCCAACCGCGATTGCCGCCTTGCTGGTTCATCTGGTCAGACTGTCACGTCTGGACGCCAAAATTGCGACTGAGGTTCAGGCATGGCGTCTGGCACAGCAAGCAATTGTGAAAGCGAGCGCATGATGAATAGCATTTTTAATATTCACTTCATTTTTTATGTCATTGGTACGATTTTATTGTTGGTCGCATTGATGGCCTGGCGCGATGAATCGAATCCTAAACGCCTTGCAACCGGTTTGTTCTGGTTTTTGTTTAGCGTCAGTTTTTTATTCGGTGACCTGATGGTCGCGCAGCTCGGCAAATCGCTGGCTTATCGCATTAACGGTGTGATCGTTTTATTGCTGGCACTGATTGCGGGATTTAATTTTCTGGGCGCTGGTACGCATCGTTTTTTACCGGATGCAGAATTCCAGGAGAAATTAAAAAAAATAGGCATGAAAATTTTCTTGCCTGCGTTAGCGATCCCAGTGTTGACGGTGTTACTGACCTTGTTCGGTAAAACGATACGCTTCGGCGATTGGTATTTGCTGGATCAATCCAATCTGACGCTGGCTTCTCTGATCCTTGCTTGTATTTGCGCATTAGCTTTTGCATGCATGGTGACTCGGGGTACGCCGTTGCAGGCAGTACGAGAGTCCCGTCGTTTGATTGATGCGCTGGGGTGGGCTTTGGTGTTGCCGCAATTGCTGGCGATGCTGGGCGGGGTATTTGTCGCTGCACATACTGGTCAGTCGATACAAAACCTGATGAGTCTGGTGGTCAATCCTGAAAGTCGTATTGGCGTTGTCATTGCTTATTGTGTTGGCATGGCGATCATGACGATGATTATGGGGAACGGCTTTGCGGCATTTCCGATTATGACTGCCGGGATTGCATTGCCATTTTTGATTATTGGTCAGCACGCTAATCCTGCTGTTGTGGTCGCAATAGGGATGTTCTCCGGCTATTGTGGTACTTTAATGACACCAATGGCCGCCAACTACAATATTGTGCCAGCCGCATTATTGGAGTTAAAAGATAAGTATCTGGTAATTAAGACACAGATACCAACGGCGCTGATGGTATTGGCTTGCAATATTGTGCTGATGTACTTTTTAGCTTTTTTAAAATGAAGTGTGGTGGTTTTGATGCGAAAAATTTTATTGACCGGCTTTGCCCCGTTTGGTGCTGAGAAAACGAACCCCTCATGGGATGCGGTGCAGGTGCTCGATGGTCAGATGATCGACGATGCACAAATTGTCAGCCTGCAACTTCCATGTGAGTTCGATGTTTGCTTGCAAGTGCTGGAGGAGGCAATGCGTGAGCACCAGCCAGAGGTCGTGTTGAGTCTGGGGCAGGCTGGTGGGCGTGTTGATATGACGGTTGAGCGGGTAGCGATCAATATTAACGATGCCAGAATTCCCGATAATATCGGGCAGCAACCGATCGATACGCCGGTAGCAGAACATGGCCCGGTAGGCTATTTCAGTAGTTTGCCGATCAAAGCCATCGTACAAGCTTTGCGGGAGCACGGTATTCCGGCATCGGTATCGCATACCGCCGGTACCTATGTCTGCAATCACGTGTTTTACGGCCTCATGCATATGCTACCTCGTTATCCAGGCGTAAAGCGTGCCGGCTTTGTTCATGTGCCTTATACACCGGATCAGGCTGCTGCTCATCCGGGGGCAGCGAGCATGGAAGTCACGACGATGACGGCAGCAATACGATTGATGTTAGAAACAACGCTGCACACGGCGCATGATATTCACGTCAGCGGCGGAATTACGCATTAAAACGGTTTCAGAATTTCTGTGTTGTCAAAGCGTTTTGAAAAATCAGCGCAATAAGTTGTTTCAGATTCATAAAAAAATCAGGTAGAATTCCTGTCGTGTTAAGGTGTTTTTTTGCTTTCCGCAAAAAAATTAAACGGGAAGCCGGTGCGCAGATGATTTCAGTTTCATCGCAAACCCGGCACTGCCCCCGCAAAGGTAAATGAGTTAACTTCGGTTAATGCTGCGCAATATGTCACTGTGTTTTTTACATGGGAAGGCGCGTCAGCTGGAATTTTTCCGCTCATCAGTCCTGATACCGGCCTTATGCACTAGCGGCAATTTCGCGGTGGGCGATGCTTGCGTAATCCGTGCTCGCGCACGCGTTCCGTATCCATTTCTTTTCCCAGATTGCCATTTTTTGCCACGCGGGTGTGCGGGTGAAAAAATGACGTTCGTACTCTCTGGACATTCCTGCATTTCAATGGCTTTAGCTGTATGCCATTGCGCCTTTATCCTGATTTTGGGCCTGGCTTAGCCAAGGATCAAAGAGAGATGTTATTTTTTTCTATTCATCATTCGTGATGATGACACGCGCTGGCGATGATTGACTCTTTTGATGAGGAATCGCTATGCATATCGAACCAGGCATTATTGCTCCGGCTAAACTGGCTTTTGCCGCTGTGACTGCATCCGCAGTATATCTCGGCTATTTACCGCAATTATTTCGTCGCCCCGCTTTGCTATTGCGTACAGCGCTGGCGGCTATTTTCTTCTCTATGTTTATGCAGGCTTTCCATATGCAAGTGGGGCCATCGGAACTGCATTTTATTGGTGCTATTCCTATTTATCTGAGTTTTGGATTTTTGCCTACTTTGTTTGGCTTTGCACTAGGCTTGTTGTTGCAAGGCGCTTTATTTGAACCACAAGATCTGGTGCATCTGGCAGTGAATAGTTTGAGCCTCGCAGTACCTCTCATGGCGATGCATTACAGCTTTGGACGCAAGTTGCAGCGCGTTAATGTCACCACCTTACTCAAGTTAGATGCGATGTATTACAGCGGCGTCACTGTGATGGTGGGTTTTTGGTTGGCGGTCTCCAATCCTGCGACCTCGTTTTTGGCATGGGCTCAATTTGCTTCCAGTTATCTGAGCTTGGTGTTGCTGGAGCCGGTTTTTAGTTTGGGTATTTTATGGCTGATACGTCGTTTCTCGCATAGCAAATTAGTCGCCTTGTGCTTATCCGAAGGCACGCTGTCTGCTTCTTCCATCGCTTCTAGTCCTGACGTATGAATGATATTTCGACGACTGACAAACCAGGCACTGTCTGGTTTGTTGGTGCGGGGCCGGGTGATCCTGATCTGTTGACAGTCAAAGGACGCGATCTGATCGCCCGCGCTGGCGCCATTTTGTTTGCCGGGTCACTGGTGAATGAAGCGGCCACGCGCTGGGCGCCACCTGATTGCGTCATTGCTGATTCTAAAGAAATGACGTTGGAGCAAATGGCGACATGGCTGATAGCGCAGGCACATCAACACCAAACCGTGATACGACTGCAAACCGGAGATCCGGGTTTATATGGTGCGTTGATTGAAGTCGTTCAATCGCTGGATGCGGCGGGGATTGCGGTACAGGTCGTACCTGGCGTGTCATCGGCAATGGCTTCTGCTGCGGCAGCGGTCGAGAGTCTGACTTTACCCGAGATTACCCAAACCGTCATTTTGACGCGAGTGGAAGGGCGCACGCCGATGCCAGAAGGTGAATCACTGGAAGAACTTGCGAGCCATCACACGACGCTGTGCATTTTCTTGAGTATTACTTTACTCGGACGGGTAACGACATCGCTGATCACCGCTGGCTGGTCTCCTGATGCACCAATATTGGTCGTCCACAAAGCCAGTTGGCCAGAACAGGAAAAAATCATCCGTGGCACGATTTCAACGATACAACAATTGTGTCGTGAAGCGAAAGTGGCAAGCCAGGCGATGATTATTGCCAGCCCGACGTTAGGGGCGCGGCAATGGACGACGCTCATCAAATCAAAACTGTATGACGCTAGTTTTACTCATCGTTTCCGTCGCGCCAGCGTAACGACGACCGTCAACGCTGATACGGCTCCCTTGTCGCCTGATGCAAACAGCGTGACCACTAAACATTCAATAGAGACTTTATGAAAAAAGATACGATTTTGTTAGTCGGACATGGTTCCCGCGAGGCTTCTGGCAATGATGAAATTTTAGAGTTTGCGGCGCAATGGCGTTTGCGTCAACCTGATTGGCGCATTGAGGTTTGCTTCATCGAATTTTCTGAAGTCACGATGAGTGTTGGCCTGGCACGCGCCGCAGAAAATGCGCATCGCGTGTTGGTATTGCCGCTTATTTTAAATGCGGCGGGGCACGTGAAAATGGATATTCCGCAAGCGATTGATGGCGCGCGGATCAAGTTTCCGCAAACGCAGTTTTTATACGCACCGCACCTGACGGCTTGTGATCCTGTCCTGAGCATCCTCAAACGCCGCTTACGCAAAGCGATGCAAGCTTTAGATATGCCCGATCCGACGACGACAGGTGTCATCGTTTTGGGACGTGGCTCGTCTGACCGTCAGGCTAATGGTGACATGGCAAAAATGGCGCGTTGGTTAATGGAAGAAGGAGATCATGAGTTAGTCGATCTGGCATTTACCGGCATCACTTATCCTCGTATAGAAAAAGTCGTTCAACGGCAAAACATGCTGGGAATGACGCAGATTGTTGTGCTGCCTTATTACTTGTACAACGGCACGCTGGTGGAACGCATCAAACGTCAGGTTGAGCATTTGAAGATGCAATATCCACACATACGCTTTACCGCGAGCACTTATTTTGGATTTGAAAAAGAAATCTTTGAATTGCTGGAACAGCGTGTACATGATTTGCAGCATGGACATCAAGATTCAACAATGCCTTGTGATGGCTGTAAGTTCCGTGATTTTGCGGTCGAACATGGTTTAGGTGGACATCATCACGATGATGCGCAGCATCACCACCATCATCATGAGCATGAACATACGCCAGCCATTGCGATCAAGGCAACGGCAGTTAATCATCACCATGAACATGATCATGGACGTGTTCATCATGCTCACCACGAACACCACGGCCATGCGCATACTGCACACCCGGTAGCAGGATAAATCATGAACAATAACGTGATCACCGAACAGCTCACCGCTGCCGGACGCGCGATAGAACATGATTCGTTTGCCGTGATTGACAGTGAAGTGAGCAGCCATTCTTATACTGCGGAGCAATGGCCGGTCGTCAGGCGCATGATTCATGCGAATGCAGACTTTGATTTCAATGGCTTAACGGATTTTCACCCCGATGCGATACGTGCGGGTGTGGCGGCGATCCGTAGCAGAACATCGCGTGTTGTCGCTGATGTGGAAATGATCTGCGTCGGCCTATCGCAACCACGACTCGCGCATTTCAATATGACAGCGCATCAGTTTATTTCAGAGCCGCAAGTCATTGCTGATGCAAAAGAGCAAGGAACGACACGCGCTGTTCAGGCGATGCGACGTGCGCATCAATTAGGTTTATTGGAGGGCGCGATTGTTGGTATAGGTAATGCACCGACTGCCTTGATCGAACTGGTCAGACTGATTCATGAACACGGGGTACGTCCTGCACTCGTGGTGGGGATGCCAGTCGGGTTTGTCTCGGCGGCGGAATCGAAAGACTTGATGGCGTTGGAACAGCAAGTGCCCTGGATCGTGATTCGTGGTCGTAAAGGTGGGTCGACCTTAGTGGTGGCAGCGATTCATGCCTTACTTGGTCTGGCTGAGGCTGCTGAACATCCATGATGAAGAAAGAGACGCTGCGTGGCACACGTACCGGTTTTACGACTGGTGCATGTTCTGCTGCGGCGGCACGGGCTGCTGCGATAGGCTTAGTCACTGGCAGCGTACCGGATCAGGTGGAATGTTGTTTACCGAATGGTGATCTGGTAACTTTTGCGGTACAGGATGGATATTGCGACGGACAAAGAGCCCATGCCATGGTGATCAAGGATGCGGGCGATGATCCCGATTGCACCGACAAAGCACATTTGACTGCCGATCTGCGTTTGTTGCCGGATGCCGGGCAATTACTCCTCTCGGGTGGCTTTGGTGTTGGTACGGTAACCATGCCGGGCTTGGGTTTAGAGGTTGGTGGTCCGGCCATTAATCCGGTGCCGCGCAAGAATATTCTTGCGAATGTGAAGGCCGTCGCTTCAGGCTTATTGGACGACGCCGGGATAGAAATTATGATTTCTGTTCCGCAAGGCGTAGAAATGGCGAAGAAGACGCTCAATGCACGTTTGGGCATTCTGGGTGGCATTTCTATCCTGGGCACCACTGGCATCGTTAAACCTTATTCCACGGCGGCTTATCGGGCCAGTGTGGTGCAAGGCGTGCAAGTCGCAAGCACGCTGGGGCATGACGTCGTGGTATTGACCACTGGCGGTCGTACAGAAAAATTTGTCATGGACGAAATGCCGCATTTGCCTGCTGCGGCGTTTGTGCAAATGGGCGATTTTTTACGCTATGCCATGAGTGCCGCCAGCCGGCATCACATCAAAAAAGTCATCATCGGTGGCATGGTCGGCAAGCTCACCAAGATTGCACAAGGTGAAGAAATTACCCACGCCGGGCGCGCTGAAGTGGATACCGGTTTGTTGGCAAACATTGCAACTGGCCTCGGCGCACCAGCTGAGGTCTGCGCGGCGATTGCTGCCGGAGAAACCGCGAGGTATGCCAGCGAGCAGATGGAATTATTAGGTCTTTCTGTGGCATTTCATACGGTATTGGCGGAGCGCGTGATTGAGACGCTGAACGCGCGCTATCCGGATCAATTTCAATTACATGTACTGGTCTGCGATTTCGATGGTCGCAAGATTACAGAAGTAAGGTCAGAAAATTTATGTTAGACAGCTTACCTACTCACCCACGCTGCCGTATTGTTGGGGTGCTCGACGACGGCATCGCCAGCTTATCCGCTAATGCTTTGTTGCATATACAAAATGCGCAGATGATTATCGGTGCACGACGCACGCTGGACATATTTCAAAACCATATTGCACCCACAGCAGAGCAAAGGCCGCTGAGCGGCGCACTATCTCAGGTCCCTGAATGGATACGTGCCGCGCAGAGCGATGGCTTAAGAGTGGTGGTGCTGGCGACAGGCGATCCCTTATGCTATGGCATCGCGGCCTATCTTGCAGCGCATTTGTGTATCGAAGCGATAGAAGTGATTCCCAATGTGTCGACCTTGCAATTGGCATGTGCCCGCTTGGGCATGCCGTGGCAGCACATGAAATTTAGTTCAGTACATGCAAAAGATGCGGGTGAATGGACGCAAGGTAGCGACGCCAGTCACGGTATGTACGGTTTGATGCAAGATATACGGCAGCATGCGCGGCTGGCGATTTTAACCGGGCCAGACAATACACCAGACAGAATTGCACGCATGTTAGTCATCGAAGGTCTGCAAGACGATTATGAGATGGCAGTATGCGAACGCCTTTGTCAGGATGAGGAACATATCGTCACCGATATGAGCGTCTCTGCCGCGGCTGAAATGCGCTTTGCTGATCCAAATGTGATGCTGCTGTGGCGCACTGATATGCAAGGAGAACCGGTGCTGTTTGGCCTTGCTGATGACCAGTTTCATCAAAGACATCCAGAAAAAGGCCTGATCACCAAGCAAGAGGTTCGCGCGGTATCGCTGGCGCGTCTGCAATTGCGCGCGGATAGCATTGTGTGGGATATCGGCGCGGGTTCCGGTTCAGTCGGTTTGGAGGCGGCACGCTTGTGTCGCCGTGGTCATGTCTATGCGATAGAAAAAAATCCCGAAGATAGTCAAATCGCCTTGTCGAATTGGCGCCAGTTTAGCCTCAGTAATTACACCTTAGTCCACAACAAAGCGCCTGCTGGCATGGAGCATTGGCCAGCGCCTGATGCGATTTTTATCGGCGGTTCTGGCGGGGAGTTGAATGAACTCATCTCACTTTGTTTGCAACGTCTTCGACCAAATGGCAAGTTAGTAATGAATTTCGTCACACTCGAAAATCTTTCCACCGCCATCACCGTCTTAAAGCAGACGGATGCAGAGTGGGATGTGATCAGCCTGCAAGCGTCACGTAGCAAACCAATATTGCATATGCATAGAATGGCGGCAGAAAATCCTGTGTGGCTGGTGTGTGCGCAAGCCAAGGCGGACGTATGAGTAAGTTGATTGCCTTATCGCTGGGGCCCGGGGATCCTGGTTTGATCACGCGTAGCGCGTGGCTACAACTGCAGCGTTCTGATACGGTGTGGACCTATCCTATCCGTAGTTTGCGCAAAGAAAGCTACGCCTTAGATATCGTTCTACGTGCTGGTTTGCCTTTGCCAGAGCAGCATCAGGCATTGCTATTCCCGATGACGCATGATGTCGAAAAGCTCGCACGGCATTGGCTTAAGGCTGCGCAAACTGTTCAACAATTATTGCGATCCGGACGCGATGTTTTATTTTTGGTTGAAGGCGATGCTTCAACCTACGCCAGCTTTTGTTACCTCGCTCGTACTTTGCGCGAGCTTGATGCGACAGCGGATATTGAGATTATCGCTGGCGTGAATTCGTTCAATGCTGCTTGCGCAACGTTGCAAATACCGCTGTCGGAACAAGACGACACCATTGCGATTGTCCCCGCCGCTTACGGCATCGGTGCGGTGGAACGCATGCTGAATGATTTCGACACCTTGGTGCTGATGAAGGTGAAGCCTTTACTTGATGACCTGATTGATTTATTAGCACGCCGTGATTTATTACCACATGCACGCTTCATAGAAAAAGCCGGTTCACCAGTCGAACGTATCGTGACGGATGTGGCGACGCTCAAAGGTGAGAAGGTCAATTATTTGTCTTTGCTCATCGTTAAAAATCCTCAGCGAGAACGCGGTGAATTGTTACGTGGCTGCCGGAAAATCGACAGCTTTGTTGCCAATGAAAGTGTAGTTTTCGACGAAAATAAACAGGAAATCCCAGCATGAATACAAATAACGAAGTGATTCAGTTTACTCCGGATGAACCACGGATTGTCTTGGTAGCGATTACAAAGCATGGCGCACAGCAAACAGCCGCTTTGGCGCAGCGTTTGCCTCAGGCGCATGTCTGTGTCGCAGAAAAATTTTCTGGTTTGATGAACGATATCAGCAATCCTGTACGTGCCTATACGGGCGCGTTTCGCGATGAAATTGCAACATTGATGGTAGATTTTGATCAGGTCGTATTTTTTGTATCACTTGGTGCTGTAGTACGTTTGATCGCGCCTCATCTGAAAAACAAAGACGAGGATCCCGGCGTGATTGTGGTCGACGATGCCGCGCAATTCGTGATTCCCGTATTGTCGGGTCATGTGGGCGGTGCAAACGAATGGGCAGAAAAGATTGCCACCTTATTGCAGGCGACTCCTGTACTGACCACCGCATCTGACGTAGGTAAAACGATTCCTGTTGATATTCTTGGTCGTGATTTGGGTTGGCAGGTGGAAGCTCCCAAAATCAATATCACTCGCGTCTCTGCTCATGTGGTGAACGGTGAAGCGATCGCTTTTGTGCAGGAAGCCGGACAAAAAAACTGGTGGAATCGGACAAATCCTTTGCCATCGAATATTCATTTGTTTGACCGCTTTGACGACGTCGATATCAGCAAATTCTCAGCGGTGTTGTGGGTCACGCATCAAGTTATCACTCGCGCCTGTTGGGAACAATTGCATGAACGTCTGGTTGTTTACCGTCCTCCGGTTACTGCCTGATATGCGCTATTACAGTATTGGTCTCGGATGTGACCGCGGCACGCCTTTGCTGACCGTGCAGACGGCTTTGACGCAAGCCTTGCAACTGATATCTGCACATGAGTCGCAGATCATGTGTATTGCAACGATTGATCTGAAGGCAGATGAATTTGCTTTCATCGCCTTGGCAAAACATCTTGGCTTAGCTTTGCAATGTTACCCCGCACATGCGCTAGCGAAAGTGCCGGTTGCTAATCCATCAATGACGGTCTTGAAGTATGTAGGCACGCCTTCGGTATCGGAAGCTGCAGCTTTATTGGGGGCGGGTTATCAGCCAGCGATGAATATACAAGAGTCAAGCCAGGCAGCTCCAGCATTAGTTTTGGAAAAATATAAACATCAAGGCGTTTGCGGTAAGAACGTCACTATTTCAATTGCGGAAATTCCATCATGAATCAACTAGTTCAGACTGAGCAGCAAGCTACTGCCGAGGCAATCGACATATCACCATCGCGTCAATCTGGCGGGAAAATTTCTCTGGTCGGTATCGGCCCCGGTAGTCACGCGCACATGACCCAGCGAGCGCGTGATGTCATCGCCGAAGCCGATACCATCATTGGTTATGTGACTTACATCAAACTGGTTGCGGATTTGATCGTCGGTAAAGAAATCATCCGTAAATCCATGACCGAAGAATTGGACAGAGCAATTCATGCGCTGGAATTTGCGCAGCAAGGCAAAAAGGTCGCCTTGATTTCTTCTGGCGATGCGGGCGTGTATGGCATGGCGGGGCCGACCTTTGAGGTCTTATTTCAGGCTGGTTGGACACCTGCGACGGGCGTTGAAGTTGAAATCGTTCCCGGTGCTTCTGCCTTGAACACCTGCGCATCATTGGTCGGTGCACCACTGACGCATGATTTTTGTTCGATTTCTTTGTCTGATTTATTGACGCCGTGGCCTGTCATTGCGCGTCGCCTTGATGCTGCCGCTGCCGCAGATTTTGTTTGTGCTTTGTATAACCCTAAGAGCGGTCGCCGTACACAACAGATTGTGGAGGCACAACGATTATTTTTGAGACACCGCGATCCAACGACGCCAGTCGCTATCGTGAAATCAGCTTATCGTCCCAAGCAGAGAATCGAATTCACGACCCTGGAAAAAATGAGCGATTGCGACATTGGTATGTTGACTACCGTGTTGATTGGTAACAGTAATACCTTCATCCGCGAAGGGCGCATGGTAACCCCGCGTGGTTATGCCAACAAATATTCGATGGAGGACCATGCTACCCATGACGGTGAAAAGGCCGGTCGCTCTTTATCGACGGGGTTAACTGGTTGGCTGGAGAATTTGCATGCGGATCATCAAGCAGGTGTCAGTGCGATCGAATTAGCACAGCGCCACCATTTGCCGCTTGACTATATACAGAGCACGCTGGAACAAGGATTAGCATCTCCAAGCAATGATGGAGCGACGGAAATAATGATGGAGAGTGAAGCATGAGTGACGTGGTGAAACCAAAAATTGGCGCATACAAACGGCATATTCTGATTTGTACGGGGCCACGTTGTGCAGAGGATGGTGCAGCACAGGACTTATTCGATAGCCTTGGAGATAAATTCAAAGCAGCGGGTCTGAATGAGGGCGAGTTGCGAGTTAAGCGCAGCCGCGTGAGTTGCTTCGCTGCCTGCAAAGGTGGTCCGGTGATGTGCGTACAACCGGATGGTTTGTGGTACTACAATGTCACGCCGCACAACATGGATAAGATCATTGAACAGCATCTGGTTGGCGGAGAAGCGGTAGAGGAGTTGGTATTTCATCGCGGCCCTGGTACCGTGTAATTCTCAGTGACTTGTGCCGATGCAAGGCATACAATCTCTTTAGCAATTTTGTTCACGCTGCTGTTTCATTTGAAGCAGCGCAAGAGCAGATTTCATTGAGAGAGAAATATCATGTTCTTCATTTTATTTGTTGTCCTTATTTTTGTACTGGCTGGTTTCAGAGTCGCGAATCAATATCAACGCGGGGTCGTATTCAGACTGGGTAAATTACAAGGTATACGTGGTCCGGGTTTGTACTGGCTGATTCCTGCCATCGAATGGCAAAGAATGGTCGATATCCGGACGATAACTACTTCAGTTGATCAACAAGAAACGATTACCAAAGATAATGTGCCTGTCAAAGTGACGGTAGTGATCTGGTATTCGGTGACTGATCCCATTAAATCAGTCATTGAAGTCGTTGATGTGGGCGGCGCCGTGGTGCAAGTAGCGTTGACCTCAATGCGCAACGTGATTGGACGTCATACCTTGGATGATGTGCTCAAGGAACAAGAACGTCTCGGCACTGATATGCGTAAAGTGATTGATACCGCGACAGAACCCTGGGGCGTTAAAGTCACCCGCGTAGAAATGCGCAATGTCGAAATTCCAGAATCGATGCAACGTGCGATGGCACAAGAGGCCGAAGCATTACGTGAAAAACGTGCCCGTATCATCAAAGCCGAAGCGGAACTCGAAGCGGCGCTTAAACTACGTGAAGCAGCGGGCTTGATTATGGAAAACCCAGCCGGCCTTGAACTACGTCGCATGCAAATGATCACCGAAGTTGGCGCGGAGCAAAATACCACCACGATTATCATGATGCCGAGTGAATTTGTTTCTATGGCGAAAGGTATTGCTGATTGGACAGCCAGCGCGGAGGCAAAATTGGTCAAGAAGCAAATTGAAAAACCTGAGCTATAAAATTTTTTACTATGTTGTGTAAGTAAGTGCGCTGTCGTACGACCAAAGAAAACATCGTCTTGATTTGCCGGGTTCATTATTTGACGATGACATGACTTTGATCAGGAGTTCAATATGGTACAAGCGATAGATCCTTCCAGTTCATCGAGTGGTGGCGCTGCTTCTGCGGCAGCGTCTGCTGGTGCGTTGCAGGCACAATTAGATCAATATCAGCATCAGTTATCTGATTGCGTTAATTGTGATTCTGCTAAGACGCCGGAGGGGAAACAACAGATTGCTGAAATTTCCAGCAAAATTGGTAGTATCAGGCAGGCAATTGAATCCAGGCAAGCCGCGGCAAATTCGACGACGGCGAATAAATCCAATCAAGCCAATGCGGTGAATGGAATAAACACCAACAATCCCGTCACCGCAGTCAATCATGCCTCTGCGATAAATTCTGCTACGCATAGTACCCAAGCTGCGCAAAATCAAATTAGTGTTGATGCGGTGCAGCCACCGGTAGCGGCTAATCTCACGGTCGGCGTGAATATCAATTTATATTCCTGATCTGGTTTTTTGATAGCGACGTTTAAGGAGCCAGCAAACTTTCAAGATCGGCATTGGATTGCATGGCTGCGATGATTTTTTTACTCTGCGCCATGAGTTGCTGGCGTTCGCGGTCACTTGCCAGGCTTTGCATGTAATGGTCAATCAGGCTGCCTTCGCACTGGCCTGAGTACATGCAGTGCTCTGTCGCGCGTAGTGAATCCTGTCCACACGCCATTCCTGTTTGACATGCGGCGATAGTAAATGCTTTGGCACGATAAGACTGCGCTTGCATCTCATCTTCATCACCACCAATCTGGTCTTTTAAATACGTGTAAGCGAATCCGCTTAGCGATGCTAAATCTTGCGGTTTATGGCTGTTGAAGGCGACACGAGCAATTTCCATGGCGGCTTTGTAATCACCAGTTTGCATGAGACGAGATGCGGATTCACCGGTGGTTTTAGCTTCACCATGTAGCCAACGTCCTGCCAGTTCTTGCTGTTGACGCATATGCTCATCGTTATCAATAGCAGCGAAATGCTGGCATCGTGTACGTAAGCGTTGATAGGCGATTTTTTGTGGGTTGTCATCCGAAAGACGACTCATGTTTTGTTGCCATAGAGTAGCTCGAGCGCCGAATAGATTAGGCATGCAGGTGTGCCATGCCCGATATGCCAACAGCGCATGTTCTGGATCTTTGGCATTTTTGTTTGCTTCAAACAAGGCGCGTAAATCTCGCGATTGTTCCAACGGATCGGTTTCTGGAGCTTTTTGCAATTCTTTTTCAGAAATGAGAGAGTGGGAACTCGTCATGGGGAACTGCGAATGGCTTGAATTGATTTTTTCACTCTCCAACTTTCCTGAATCGTCATTTGGCCATACCAGGAATACCAGCGCCAATAAACAAATGGCGATTGCAATAACGGTGCTAATAAGTCGTGCTGAAGTCATCTTAGCTTGTGGATATCTTGTGAATATGCTGTGCGCATATGGATGAAAACTGTGTGCAACTATGTGGATAAGTCTGTGCGTAAGTGTTGATTTTTACTATGTGTGAAGGCGAAGACCTGCTGTCATCTTAAAAAATGGCAGCAGGCGACATGCGACTAAGTGCTACAAAACAAATTATGGGCGAGCAATGTAAATGCCTGTTGCGGGGCAAGTTCCCGCGATATTTGCATTCGTTACCAATGCGTTGGCATTCGGGAACTGATTCAAGCTAGATGGATCCAGATTGGTCCAAACCTCGGTCAAATAACTAACGCGATTTTTCTTGACGCATTTGAATGCAATGGCGGAGCTAGCAGAGCTACCAAACGTATTCGTTGCCGCTTGCATTAATTGTGCACGGGTAACATTGCGACCTGCATTGTTGGCAATGAAGGTATTCAATGATGTTTGTCCCAGACTTTTAATCAGTCCAATTGTTGTCGCCCAAAAATCATCTGGTGTCTGACCGCTGCAGCTACCGTGTTTATACCATTCGTGATCATCGAGACACGATTGGGTGCCAGGCATGTAGGTTGCCAGTACGCTTAACGTGCTCGCGCTCGCTCCATACGGATCCATGCTGCACCAGGTACTACCATTGTCGAGATCAATTTCTTGTTGAGGCACATTGCAATACTGTGGATTGTTACCGTCAAACGAACTAGCCCACAGGCCATGTGTGGATAAATGACTGCCAGCATAGGTGCCGCGAATGTTTTGGCATTCTGCTTTGCCACTGTTGGTCGCACAAAACCCTGGCTCCCAAGATGCTGCAAGTAAAAAATAATCTGCTGTTTGTGCTTGTGCTGCGGTATTTGCCAGCATCGCCATCATTAGTGCGACAGATGCTTTGATCAGTTTAGATAACATAAGTTTTCCAGTAATTAAGTAAATTAATTGTTAAATAGCAGTCATTGAGCGACGTTGTTTGGCGCCCCGATATCGCAAAAAAGTTGCGATTGAGCAAAATTACTTGGTCAAAATGACAAGCATGTGACATTTTTTAACAAAATTCTTGAAAACTAGTAAAAAATAGCTAATATTGTAATCTTGTTGTCATAATGTTGTTTAATTGAAACATGTTTATCGGCATGCAGATAAGACCACTTTGTCTGATGTGCTTCATTTGTTGACAGCTATTTTTTGTTTCAATGTAAGAAATGTCAGATATGGTGAACTTCAAATTTGAATCGCTGTCAGTTTGATTATTGATGCCAGAAGGTAAATTTCTGCGTATTCAGCGGTTTCAACAGCATGGTTGAGCAGGAGGATGGATAGTAATGAAAAATAATCAGCAAGACCGTTTTGGTATGCCTGATTCATCGATAAAAGCGGCAGAAAAAACGGCAAAAAGGCAAAAGAAATACCATTTTCACTTTTACGTTCCGACCCGTAAAGAAGTCGCCACCCTTAGCAGAGACACACTTGCTCCTTTATTGATCGGGTGGATGTGCAATAGCGTCATGGAAATCATTCCGTCACGAACTCAAATTCTGGAAGTCATGGATATTTTGCGTAATCGTCGGGATGCAGCGCAATTTTCACAGTTGGTCAACATGTGTCATAACTACATTCGTGCCGACTGAGGATATTTTTTTCGTCGGAAATATGCTTCAAAATAACCGTACACCGCAAGCGAACTAAGGCTTCCTGCGGTATAAAATTTCCCGACACGGATGAATAAAAAGAACACTTTTATTCTTTCAGGCAACAACCAGTCAGCATCTTGACTTTGTTCTGCCATTTCTACTCGATTAAGTCCCCTAAAATTTTGCCCGAATTCTATTGCGCGAGGCGAATTTCTCCTTCAAACTCCTGCAATTATTGGGGAAACATCGTTAAATACAGGCTATATTGGCTTCTGAACCTTCGGACAGCGGATAACTGTTTGCAGCATGTCTGGCTGCAATTTTCTCGACCAAGCCCGTGGAATGCCCGCATGAGATCGTTGCGGGTTTTTTATTGACCTTTTTGCATTCATTAATTCATGAACACACTTATCTGGTTCGTTATTCTGTACTGGGTTATCTCGGTCGGTATTGGCTTGTATGCAGCTCGCTATGTGAATAACTCCAAAGACTATGCAGTGGCAGGACGTTCATTACCGATGTATGTAGTGACAGCAACAGTATTTGCCACCTGGTTTGGATCGGAAGCGGTATTGGGAATCTCATCCACATTCGTCAAAGAAGGCTTTAAGGGGGTTGTTGCCGACCCATTTGGCTCTTCTTTGTGTCTGGTGCTGGTCGGTTTGTTTTTCGCTAAACCCCTGTACCGCATGAATTTGCTGACGATCGGTGATTACTACAGAAATAAATTTGGTCGGACTGTCGAGGTTCTGGTCACGCTTTGCATTGTGGTGTCATACCTGGGATGGGTTGCCGCACAAATTAAAGCGCTAGGCCTGGTCTTTAATGTCGTTTCTGGTGGCTATATCGAAATGAATACCGGCATGATTATTGGTGCAGCCAGTGTGCTGATCTATACCCTGATGGGGGGTATGTGGTCGGTGGCGATTACTGATTTTTTGCAAATGATCATCATTGTTGTCGGGATGATTTATATCGGTTGGGAAGTGTCAGGCATGGTTGGTGGCGCGGGTGTCGTGATATCGCACGCCGCGAATGCTGGTAAATTTGAGTTCTGGCCCAAACCAGAAGGGCGGGAAATGCTCTGGTTTTTCGCCGCCTGGATCACGATGATGCTGGGTTCCATTCCCCAGCAAGACGTTTTTCAGCGTGTCGCTTCATCTAAAAATGAAAAAATTGCAGGAAATGCATCTATTCTCGGTGGTGTTTTGTATTTCTGCTTTGCGTTTATCCCTATGTTTCTTGCTTACTCCGCGACGTTGATTGATCCTGGCATGGTGGATAGTCTGATCGACAAGGATTCGCAATTGATTTTGCCTACGCTGATTATGACCAAAGTTCCTATGTTGGCGCAGGTGATGTTCTTCGGTGCCTTGCTGTCGGCGATTAAGAGTTGTGCTAGTGCAACTTTGCTGGCGCCTTCGGTCACTTTTTCGGAAAACATTATGAAGCCGTTTTTTCCGCAACAGACAGACAAACAATTTTTACGCATGATGCGTGCTGTGGTGCTTGTATTTACAGCGATTGTGACCATGTTTGCCATGAATACAGAATCAAGTATTTATAAAATGGTCGAAAATGCCTACAAAATCACTTTGGTTGCAGCATTTGTCCCTTTAGCGTTTGGTTTGTATTGGAAGCGGTCAACGGCACAGGGTGGGCTGGTGTCGATACTCTTTGGTATTAGCTTCTGGATCACTTTGGAAGTTATTGCCCCGGATGGTTACTGGCCACCACAGTTGGTGGGACTGGTGATGAGCGCAGTTGGAATGGTATTGGGTTCATTGTTGCCACAATACTCACGGAAAACGGCGGTTGCCTGAAAGCTTTTGATGCGATGCGCAAATCTTGACTGAAACCCTTTATAATTCAGGGTTTTATCAGTTTTTTTAGGGCGAGAGTATGCCGATTTACGCTTACCGTTGTGAAGAGTGTGGTTTTGCCAAAGATGTATTGCAAAAAATTTCCGACGATCCTTTGACGGAATGCCCGTCTTGTGGAAAATCCGCATTCAAGAAGCAGGTGACTGCTGCAGGTTTTCAGTTAAAAGGTTCAGGCTGGTATGTCACTGATTTTCGTGGTGGCGCTGGGTCTGCAGCAACAACTGGCACTCCGGCGCCTGCCGTGGCGTCGACTGATACCGCCGGCAGTTCTGCAACTGCCGCTGTATCGTCAACGGCAGCCGCTCCCGCACCCGCCAGCGCATCCGGTGCAGCTGCTGGCACTACCGACTAAGATGTTGACCAAGCAAGTCCGATCCACTTACCAAAGAAATCATCGTCATGCGTAAATATTTTATTACTGGCTTATTGATCCTGGTACCTTTGGCGATAACACTGTGGGTGCTACACGCAGTGATTAGCACGATGGATCAGTCATTGCTGTTGTTACCACCGGAGTGGCGGCCAGAAAAATTAGTCGGTTTTCAGTTTCTTGGCTTAGGTACCATACTGACCTTGCTGATCGTTTTCGTGACTGGTTTGCTGGCACAAAACTTTATTGGCAATTATGTTGTGCGACTTTGGGAGGCTTTGTTAAACCGCATTCCTATTGTGAATTCGATTTACTCTAGTGTTAAACAAGTGTCGGATACCTTGTTTTCCTCTTCAGGCAATGCGTTTCGTAAAGCAGTGTTGATTGAGTATCCACGCCACGGTTCCTGGACGATTGGTTTTCTGACCGGTGTTCCTGGCGGCGATGTGGTGAACCACTTGCAAGGTGAGTACGTCAGTGTATATGTACCAACAACGCCAAACCCGACATCCGGCTTCTTTTTGATGGTGCCGAAAAAAGACGCAATTGAACTTGATATGAGTGTCGATGCTGCACTGAAATACATCGTTTCCATGGGCGTGGTGGCTCCCGAGCATCTCCCACCAAAATAATTGACAGGTTGATTTACCCAATTCATCCTCTCAAACCATTTTTAATTTTGAATACAGACAGGTAAGAAATATGTCCATGCGTACCCATTACTGCGGCCTCACTACTGAGGAATTACTCGGCCAAACCGTTAGCCTGTGCGGCTGGGTTCATCGCCGTCGAGATCACGGCGGTGTGATTTTTATTGACCTGCGTGATCGTGAAGGCCTGGTACAGGTAGTTTGTGATCCGGATCGTGCAGACGTTTTTGCTGCTGCCGAGTCGGTACGTAATGAATTTTGCTTACGTATCACAGGGTTGGTACGTGCCCGTCCTGAAGGTACTGGTAACGCGAATCTGAAATCCGGCAAAATTGAAGTGCTGGCGCATAACGTTGAAATCCTGAACCCATCCGTCACGCCACCGTTCCAATTGGATGATGACAATCTGTCTGAAACAACACGCCTGACACACCGTGTATTGGATTTGCGTCGTCCGCAAATGCAAAACAACTTGCGCTTGCGCTATAAAGTCGCGATGGAAGTACGTAAGTTCCTCGACGCGAACGGTTTCATCGATATCGAAACACCGATGTTGACCAAATCGACGCCAGAAGGCGCACGTGACTATCTGGTGCCTTCCCGAGTAAATGCCGGTGAATTTTTTGCTTTACCACAATCGCCACAATTGTTTAAACAGTTGTTGATGGTGGCAAACTTTGACCGTTACTATCAAATCACTAAATGCTTCCGTGATGAAGATTTGCGTGCTGACCGTCAGCCAGAATTTACCCAGATCGATTGCGAAACTTCGTTCATGAGTGAACAAGAAATCCGCGATATGTTTGAAAACATGATTCGACTGGTATTCAAAAATACCCTGGATATCGATTTGCCTAACCCATTCCCAGTCATGGAATTTGCGGAAGCAATGGGCTTGTATGGTTCCGACAAACCAGACATGCGCGTGAAGTTGCAATTCACAGAGTTGACTGACGTGATGAAAGACGTGGATTTCAAAGTCTTTTCTGGTGCTGCCAACATGGTTAATGGCCGCGTGGTTGGTATGCGAGTGCCAGGTGGCGCGAACATGCCACGTTCTGAAATCGATGCGTACACCCAATTTGTCGCGATTTATGGTGCTAAAGGTCTGGCTTACATCAAGGTCAACGAATTGGCAAAAGGCCGCGATGGTCTGCAATCACCTATCGTTAAAAACATCCACGATGCAGCGTTGACACAAATTCTGGAAAAAACTGGCGCGCAAGACGGCGACCTGATTTTCTTCGGCGCAGATAAAGCGAAAGTGGTCAACGACGCGATCGGCGCATTGCGTGTGAAGATCGGTCATAGCGAATTTGGTAAAGCGAATGGCTTGTTCGACGATGTATGGCGTCCACTGTGGGTGATCGATTTCCCAATGTTCGAACACGATGATGAAAATGATCGTTGGACTGCGACGCACCATCCATTCACTGCACCAAAAGACGGTCACGAAGACTTGATGGAAACCGACCCGGGCAAATGTATCGCTAAAGCCTACGATATGGTATTGAATGGTTGGGAATTGGGTGGCGGCTCTGTACGTATTCACCGTGCAGATGTTCAGGCAAAAGTATTTAATGCGCTGAAAATCAGCGAAGAAGAACAACGTCTGAAATTTGGCTTCTTGCTCGATGCTTTGCAATACGGTGCGCCTCCGCACGGTGGGCTGGCATTCGGTCTGGATCGTATCGTTACTATGATGACGGGTGCAGAATCGATTCGTGATGTGATTGCCTTCCCGAAAACGCAACGTGCACAATGTTTGTTGACGCAGGCGCCATCCGCTGTCGACGAAAAACAATTGCGCGAATTGCACATCCGTTTGCGCGCGACAGAGCCAGCAATCAAGGCTTAATACGCATTGATTCTTGTGTCCCTTGCATAATAAAAAAGCGAAGCTGAGGCTTCGCTTTTTTATTGCGTCATGCGGATCTTACGATGATGAAAATGGTGCGCAGTAGATGGTATTAGTGTAACAAATGTTACAACTATTACATAATTTTCAAGCAAGACAAATCAAAGTCGTGTAATTTAGCGCATCTGATTTTCTTTGTATTGTGAAAAGTGGTTTATGAAATTTTGCGTATCCAAACATCAAAAGAACGTGCTTCTTGCACTGTCCGTTGCGACACTGATGCTTACAGCCTGCGGTGAAAAGAAGACTGAGTTGGGACAAGGATCTTCAGAGGTCACGGGTTCCGCAGGTCCTGCTGGTGCTAACGGGGCAAGTAAAACGCTGGTCAAATGCGAGGCACCTGTCGCTACTCTGGCTTTAGTCGAAAATCCCAATGGATATACCGTACTGTCGCAATACAATTTGCCGCAATCACCGGTTCCTTTGATCCGTTTGCTGGCCCAACAAAGTGGCTGCTTCCGCGTGGTTGATCGTGCTGCTGGATTAAAGGCCGTTGTGCAGGAACAAAGTTTGCAGGATCAGGGCATTATTCGCAAAAATAGTACTGTCCACAAAGGCAATGGCTACGAAGCGCAATACACGATGACACCGAGTCTGACCTTTTCTGAAAATAAGGCTGGAGGCGGTATTACCGCATTATTGGGAATGATCCCTGTACTCAAAAATCTGACCGGCTATGCTGAAAAAGTCACTTTAAAAGAAGCGCAAGTTGCTTTGCTGTTGACTGATAATGAAACGACAGAGCAAATCGCCGCGTCAACTGGTTCAGCCAGAACGACCGATCTGGGTCTGGGTGGTTTAAGTTTTGGCGGCGCTGGTGGTGGCCTGGGCGCTGGCTGGAGTAATACGAATGAGGCGAAGGTGATCGTTGCAGCTTTCCTCGACGCGCATAATAAATTGGTGACACAAGTCCGTCAGTTGCAAAGTAAGGAGTTACCTCCGGCTGTACCCGTGAAATAATTGACGATCAATAGTTGAAATTAAAAGGGCTTGTTACGACAAGCTCTTTTTTTTGCGTGCAAAATACGACAACTTCTGTTTTAAATTTTGTGCGCAAGCACACAAATACATCACGGTTTTTTATAGAAAATAGCTGCGATGCAGCATCGAAAGATATGTCAATTTTCGTGTCATCGAATTTGTCGCTTGTCTTACATGCTATAACGAAACTAATAAAATTGAGTTTATTGATTACTTTCGGGGAGATAGTATGAAAAACAAAAAGCGTGTTATTCGGATGCTTGCTGGTTCTTTTCTCATAGCGACTTGTTCCGCTTCTGTCATGGCGGCAGAGCACGGAACGGAAGCAGAAGCGCAAGAAATGGTCAAAAAAGCAGTTGCATTGGTGAAGTCAGCAGGACCAGAAAAAGCTTATAAGATTTTTACTGAGCACACCGATGGCGCATTTAAAGAAAAAGATTTATATGTATTTGCGTATAACTTTGACGGCACCTGTGTTGCTCAGGGTGCTACTCCCAAGATGGTAGGTAAAAATTTACTTGCGATGAAAGATGTGGATGGCAACGCGTTTATCAAAGGCATGATAGACATGGTGAAAACATCATCCAAAGGTTGGTATGGTCCGTATAAGTTCAGTAACCCTGCGAATCAGTCTTATGAGTTGAAGAAATCGTACTGCGAGCGTGGGGCTGGCGATACGATGTTGTGTGTAGGCACTTATTTCGAAAAATAAGCGACATCATCCTGTTATCATCGTGTTTGAAAAGCCTGCTACCGTATTCGGAGAGCAGGCTTTTTGATTTATCCAGTCGTCAAATCAGTCATTGTTGACGATGAAAGTAATGATAAAAAATGAGAATGAACTAAAGGCGCTAAAATAGGAGTCTATAGAAACTGAAGTTTTCATTTTTGAAAAAAATGCCAGCATATAAAATCCCTGAATCTGTTCTCGTCGTTATTTATACACCGCAGCTTGATGTGCTGTTGTTAGAGCGGGCTGATAAACCTGGCTTCTGGCAATCGGTGACCGGATCGAAAGATGCACCAGATGAAGATTTGCAGGAAACGGCAATCAGAGAAGTGGGCGAAGAAACCGGTATCGATGCCCGCCAATTTTCACTCCATGATTGGCAAACATCAAATATCTATGAAATATATCCGGTCTGGCGGCATCGCTATGCACCTGGCGTCACGCATAATACTGAGCATGTCTTTGGTTTGTGTGTCAGTTCACGTCCGGAAGTAAAATTGTCTCCACGCGAACATCTGCAATATCAATGGTTAACTTGGAAAGAGGCTGCAGATCAATGTTTCTCTGCATCTAATGCGGAAGCGATCCTGCAATTGCCGAACCGAATCTGAGTGGACCTGTCTAACATCAGGTGAACGGATGAAATTACGTATTGCGACGTATAACATGCATAAGGGTGTCAGCGCTTTTGGGCGGCAGGCGCGCATACATGGTATGAAAGATGCCATCGCCAGTCTTGATGCTGATCTGGTCTTTTTGCAAGAAGTACAGGGGAAGCATGATATTCATGCGAAACGACATTCCTCTTGGCCCAACACCGGACAACACGAATTTCTTGCCGGAGATTCACATCATGTCGTCTACGGCATGAATGCGATCTATGAACATGGACATCACGGAAATGCCTTATTGAGCCGTTATCCGATCAACTTTCACTTTAATCACGATGTCTCAGATCATGCCTATGAACAGCGTGGCATCTTACATGCTGTAGTACATATGGCTGGTGTGGATATTCATTGTTTCGTGATTCATTTGGGTTTGTTCGCTGCAAGTCGGCGCCGCCAGATACAAGCTTTAATTGATACGATCAGCAGAGACACCCCAGCAAATGCACCGTTGATTATTGCAGGAGATTTTAACGACTGGAATCAGCGCCTGAGTGCTAGTCTGTACCAGCATCTTGGTGTCGTGGAAGCGTTTGATTTCATTCACAAACAACAAACCGGAACGTTTGTTCGGCGCGGTCTGGGAGATCTTTTCTTACCCCCGCGTACGATGCACGCGCGAACCTTTCCAGCGGGATTTCCATGTTTATCTCTGGACAGAATGTATATCCGCGGGTTTCAACTTGAGCAGGCCTTGGTACTAAAAGGTGCTCCATGGAATTCCCTATCTGACCACGTACCAATTATGGCAAATCTTGAATTACTTCTTCCACAGTCATTCACGCCAGATACTTAAGTTATGGGGAAGATCCAATACGTTGATGGGAATGATGTGCAACTACTGCATTGTGGTGGCGAGTACTTTGCTTGCTTACTTGATGCAATTGGAGCGGCACAACGAGAAATTTATCTCGAGACTTATATCTTTTCTCATGATCCCACAGCGTCATTCGTACGTGAAGCCTTAATTGCTGCCGCTCAGCGGGGCGTTGTGGTGAGGGTCGTCATTGATTGGCTGGGAAGTGGTCGTGAAAAAGCAATACAGTTGAGCCAGACCTTTGTTGCCGGAGGTGTTCAATGCCGCTGTTTTAACCGTTGGTTCAGGCGTGGTCTGGCGCGTACACATAGAAAAATTGTGGTGATTGATCAGAAAGTGGCGATGGTAGGTGGTTTAAATATCATTGATGATCATATTTCAGATGATGGTTGGGAGCATGTATTGCCGTTCCCGCGATGGGATTTTGCCGTACAAATCAAAGGCCCATTAGTTGCGCATGTTCACCTTGAAGTTGAAGCCCAATGGAGGAAAACAGGGCGCCTTGGCTTACTTTCCAGAATTTCACTGTTACGCGATTTACAAAATGAAGATCCGATTTTAGATTCCTCGTTAAGCCGCGCAGCTTTATTGGTACGCGACAATTTACGTAATCGCGCCACCATTCAAAAAGCCTATTTACATGCATTAGGAAACGCGCGCCAACACGCGATTTTAGTCACACCGTATTTCGCACCTGGTCGTAAATTCAGACGCGCCCTGATCTCAGCAGCTTCACGTGGTGTCGAAGTCGCGTTGCTGATCGGTGTCGGACAATTTGTGTTGCAAGATGCGGTAGCGCATTCGTATTATCCAAAGCTGCTCAGGGGGGGCGTACGCATCATCGAGTACAGAAAAACGCAATTGCATGCGAAAGTCGCTGTGATCGACAATGAATGGGCGACAGTGGGCTCAAGTAATTTTGATGGATTGAGTTTGTTTGTTAATCAAGAAGCGAATATCGTTATTCAGGACAAAGTTTTTAACGCAAAGTTAAGCGCTGAATTACATGGCGGTATCGCCGATGGTGTTGAAGTGTTTCTGGAGGATTATATTAATCAAGCCTGGTATAAACGCGCATGGTATGGAATTGCTTATCTGGGATACCGCGCATTGATGCGCCTTGCGACCTTTGGTAGTTACGGCTGATTATTATTGGTTATTGAAGGCTTGGTGCAATATAAAATCGAATCAGATTGCGTCCATCATCCTTAGCCAGATACATTGCTTTATCCGCCCATTTCATGACCTGCGTTTCGGTCGTGTTATGCGAATTAAAAAGGGCAACACCAATACTGGCGGAGCATCTGTGTTCGATATATTCTGGTTTGCCGTCGTATTGAATCGGTAACAGATAGGGTGTGCAAAGAGCGCTACGGATTTTTTCTGCGATCATTGTGACCTGATTTTTCGAATTCTCAGCTCCTGCTTGTAGCTCGCTGATGATGATCACAAATTCATCACCGCCGAAACGTGCTACGGTGTCGATTTCTCTGACGCACGACCGCAGTCTGCTTGCCACTTCGATCAACAATAAATCTCCCACATCGTGCCCAAAATTATCGTTGAGCGGCTTGAAATTATCCAGGTCAATCATCAACACGGCGGCATGATTTCCACTGCGTTTCCCGGCAGCAATGCTTTGCTCAATACGATCATGTAGCAGACGACGGTTAGGCAGATTGGTCAGCGGATCATAAAACGCCAGTCTATGGACATCGTCTTCCATACGTTTGCGTTCAGTGATGTCCTTGATGGTGGCGATACAATTAATCGGATGACCATTTTCATCGTTGACACACGAGAAAGTCACATTGGCCGGAAAGCGTGTACCGTTTTTGCGCACCAGAGTAACTTCGATTTCACCTTCCGCACCTTTCAAGACACGTTGCAGCAATGTTTGTAACTGATCATTTTTATCCTCCGGCCAATACGGGAAACCCGCTCCCCAGCGGAGTAATTCAGTGTCCAGAAAACCGGTCATACGGCACAGCGCAGGATTGACTTCGAGTGCTCTCCCGCTACGTTCAAGAACCGTAAATCCATCTTGCATAGAGTTGATGAGTTTGCGCGTGAATGTCAGCGATTCGTGTAGTTCTTCTTGTGCGATTTTGAGGGCGGTGACATTGTCGTGCGAGACAATTATTCTTGGTGGTTCGGCGCTGGGAATGCGGGTGACCCGCGCGATAAACCAACGTCGCTCATCAGGTAAATGAGACGGGTATTCAATTTCAAAGTAGTCATTTTCACCCGCGAGTACTTCGAGCAATTTTTCATAAAATAGCTCTGTTTCCAGGCCCCCTTTATTCGTTGATGTGGCGGCTGGCTTGCACAAGTCAAGATAGCTGGATTGTTTGAGTAAAATCTCAGGATCGCCGCCATTCGATATCAGAAAATTGATCCAGGCACTATTTGCTGAAAGTATGGTGCCTTTCTCGTCAAGCACGCAAATCTGGGCAGGTAAGGCATCAAGGACGGAATGAATAAATAAATGGGAGGCCTCTAATTCGCGTTCAATTTTCTTTCTGGCGGTGATATCAGTCACATAAACCAGTCTTCGCATGGTGCCGTCGTTGCCTGGCACCTGTGCCGATTGACTGATGACATGTAAGATCGTGTCGTCAGCGCGTTGAACTTCCCATTCTCCAGCGAGAATGCCACCAGTTTTTAAAAATCGTTGATGTAAATCGAGGATGTAGTCGCGGACTTCAGGCTTGAACACCATCGTAAAAGAATGTCCCAGCATTTGCGCCTTAGTATAGCCATAGATGTCGCAATACACTTCGTTTATCGCCTCGTACTTGCCATCAAAGTTGATGACTGCCATACCCAGAGGAGAATGACGCATGACCTCGTCAAAAGGCATGTGTATATTGTTCAAAAGCAGATTCTGAACAGTGTTTCCGTGCATGATGCCCCCTGATTCATACTACGGCGCGCGTTTCTGGTTGAATATGAAGACCAATGGCAATCAGATGCAGCGTGTATCGAGTGCCTGAAAACGTCGCTAGAGATGCAACAACAGGCGCGGCGACAATTGTAAAATAAATTTAAATCTACAAGTGAGAATCATTTAAGCTGAGATATAAACATTGGCTTAAGGAAACTTTTTGTTGTTGAATTTACACAATTAAAATATTGACATCTATGCTCAATTGCGCAGATGCAGATGAGCTTTGATATGTAATGCATCATTTTTATTTCCCAATGGTCATAATGCTGCGATGCCGCATGAATAGTCTCTCCGTATCGCTTTTCCTATGCATAAATGCCTTGTATTTGCCCTGCGCCTGCAATACATTGCATCAAAATAGAATGAACGTACGTTAATTAAATCAGGAATATTGGAATAATTTAAATAGTTAGTGAGCCTCATGAGTAACACCACCCGAATTGATAAGTGGCTGTGGGCAGCCCGATTTTTTAAAACCCGTAGCCTGGCAACCCACGCGGTTGATTTAGGGCGAGTCCTGCAAAATGAGCAGCGTGTCAAACCCGCCCACGATGTCAAAACAGGCGATCTGATTGAAATCCATCACGGTGATCAAACCTGGCAGGTCAAAGTCCTGCGTATTCTGGAAGTACGCGGTCCGGCAACGGTGGCGCAGACCATGTATGAAGAGACGTCAGCCAGCATAGAAAAACGCCAAAAGGCTGCGGAAGACCGAAAGTATTTTCGCGAGCCCACTGCGCATATTCAGGGACGGCCTACTAAGCGTGATCGCAGGCAAATGGACGTCTCTTGGGATTGACACCGGGTGTCGCTTTACGCTATCGCCGCCACGAAGCGTCTTTGAGCTGATACCAAAAGAGGGGAGCCTTGCGCCTTGTCTGCCCGATGTGAATGTTGACATATACCGTTGAGCGTGAACGAGGTCCTGAAAACAGGTGTGGTAAAAATAGATATCGTCAATGAACGTGATGACGTGTGATTTGGTGTAATAAAAGCCCTTTTAGTGTATGACAAATAAGAAACGATTCTGAAAACAAATAGATACTCTCCTCTAAAGGGTGAATCCAGTTTGACTTTTAATGCGCCGTGGCTAATAGTACGAGCGTTCGATTAATTCACTAGTTTGCATGTTGTTAATGTCAACGTGAAGCATTTCAATATAGATACTGTAATATGAATATGACATCGAAATTCATGCGCAAAGGGGAGTTGACCCGCGCAGCCATTTTGGACGTAGCACTCGACGCCGCCAGTCGTGACGGTATTGAGGGACTCACCATAGGTTTGCTGGCCGATAAAATGAACATGAGCAAATCTGGCGTGTTCGCCCATTTTGGCTCGCGGGAAGATTTGCAAATCGAAGTGTTAAAGCTGTACCACCATCACTTCGAACAAGAGGTGTTTTATCCCAGTATGAAAGAAGAGCGTGGCTTAGGGCGTCTGCAATCGATGTTTGCATTGTGGATCAAGCGGGTGACGGTCGAGATTGCGTCGGGTTGTATTTATATCAGTGGTGCTGCCGAGTATGACGATAGGCAGGGCCCTATACGCGATGAGTTGGTCGGGATGGTGAAAGCATGGCAGGGTGCGTTACACCGCGCAGCCAGCCAGGCAATACAACTTGGGCATTTACGCCAGGATGTCGATCCAGACCAGATCGTGTATGAAATGTACGGCTTAATACTGGCTTTGCACCATGATGCGCGTTTCTTGCGCAAACCAGGGAGCGTAGACAGAGCTCAAGCTGGTTTTGAACGAATGATCGAATTTTACGCGCCGGTCGTCGCCAAATAATGCAAGGCCGTCGTTATTTTTTTTGAAATATCTGTTTCCTCATTTAGTTTAACTTTGCCGTCAGGAGAAAATCATGGGTCAATATATCGCTCCCTTGCGTGATATGCAGTTCGTGTTGCATGAATTATTGAATGTTGAATCGGAACTTAAGCAATTGCCTAAGCATGCTGACGTCGATGCAGACATCATCAACCAAATTCTGGAAGAAGGCGGCAAATTCACTTCCGAAGTCTTGTTTCCATTAAACCATTCTGGTGACCGCGAAGGCTGCCATCACGACAAGACTAACCACACAGTCACCACACCAAAAGGCTTTAAAGAAGCCTACAAGCAATATGTCGAAGCTGGCTGGCCTGCATTGTCTTGCGACCCGGATTTCGGCGGTCAAGGCTTGCCACTGGTCGTGAACAATTCATTCTATGAAATGATGAATTCCGCCAACCAGGCTTGGACTATGTATCCAGGCTTGTCCCATGGTGCTTACGAATGTATCCATGAACACGGTACAGACGAGCAAAAATCCTTGTATTTGCCAAAACTGATTTCCGGCGAATGGACAGGTACTATGTGCCTGACAGAACCGCATTGCGGTACCGATCTCGGTTTGCTGCGCTCCAAAGCAGAGCCACAAGCTGATGGCACTTACAAAATCACTGGCGCGAAGATTTTCATCTCCGCAGGTGAACACGATATGTCTGACAATATCGTCCATCTGGTGCTGGCACGTTTGCCAGGTGCACCAGAAGGTTCTAAAGGTATTTCCTTGTTCATCGTTCCTAAGTTCCTGCCGAATGCAGATGGAACAAACGGTGCACGTAACCCGATTTTCTGCGGCGCGATCGAAGAAAAAATGGGTATCCACGGTAACTCTACATGCCAGATGAATCTGGATGGTGCGACGGGCTGGTTAATCGGTGGCCCGCACAAAGGTCTGAACGCTATGTTTGTGTTCATGAATGCAGCACGTCTGGGTGTTGGTATGCAAGGTCTGGGTCTGACTGAAGTGGCTTACCAGAACGCGTTGGTCTATGCAAAAGATCGTATCCAGATGCGCAGCTTGTCTGGCCCTAAAGCACCAGAAAAGCCAGCTGATCCGATTATCGTTCATGCTGACGTACGTCGTATGTTGTTGACCGCGAAAGCCTACGCTGAAGGTGCGCGTGCATTCTGTTCCTACGTTGCTCTGCAACTGGATAAAGAATTGAATCACCCTGACGAACAAGTTCGCAAAGATTGCGCTGATGAAGTCGCCTTGTTGACACCAGTGATCAAAGCCTTTATCACTGACAATGCATGGACAGCCACTTCTGAATGTCTGCAAGTATACGGCGGCCATGGCTTTATCGCTGAATGGGGCATGGAACAATATGTTCGTGACGCGCGTATCAACATGATTTATGAAGGTACAAACACAGTGCAGTCGCTGGATTTGTTAGGCCGTAAGATCTTGATGGACAACGGTGCAAAGCTGCGTAAATTTGGCGCCAAAGTACAGGCTTTCGTTGAAGCGAATGGCACTAACGAAGCGATGTCTGAATTCGTAACACCATTGGCTGAACTGGGCGACAAAGTCACGAAATTGACCATGGAAATTGGCATGAAAGCATTCCAGAATCCAGACGAAGTGGGTGCTGCGGCCGTTCCTTACCTGCGTGTCGTCGGACATATGGTGTACAGCTATTTCTTTGCTCAAATGGCAAAAATTGCACTTGAAAAAGAAGCATCTGGCGATACCTTCTACAAGGCAAAATTAGCGACTGCTCGTTTCTACTTTGCACGTTTGTACCCAGAAACAGCGATGTTGATTCGTCAGGCACGTTCTGGCTCTGCCAATTTGCTGTCCCTCGAAGCTGATTTGTTCTGATGTAAGTAACCGTAGGGTGCGCTTGCGCACCTTGACTCTCAGGCTGACAGGAGCGCATAGCGTTTCCTGGGCGCCTGAGACTAAAACAAGGAAAAGCCATGACCAATTTCATCGTAAAAAAAGTCGCCGTGCTCGGCGCCGGCGTGATGGGTGCGCAAATTGCTGCGCACTGCATCAATGCTAAAGTACCTGTCGTTCTGTTCGACTTACCAGCAAAAGAAGGCCCAAAAAATGGCATCGTTTTGCGCGCCATTGAAAATCTGAAAAAGCTCAATCCAGCACCACTCGGCAATAAAGATGATGCTGCGTTGATCGAAGTTGCTAACTACGAAGACAATCTGGACATACTGGCTGGTTGTGATCTGATTATCGAAGCGATCGCTGAACGCATGGACTGGAAACATGACCTGTACAAAAAGGTTGCTCCGCACATCGCTCCAAATGCGATTTTTGCGTCGAACACTTCCGGTCTGTCCATCACGGCATTGTCTGAAGGCTTTGATGCTGAATTGAAAGCACGTTTCTGCGGCGTTCACTTCTTCAATCCACCACGCTACATGCACCTGGTTGAATTGATCCCAACCGTTGCTACGCGTCCAGAAATCATTGACCAACTCGAAGGCTTCCTGACAACCTCTTTGGGTAAAGGCGTTGTTCGTGCAAAAGATACGCCGAACTTCATCGCTAACCGCGTTGGTATTTTCGGTATGCTGGCAACGATCCATGAAGCTGAAAAATTCGGTTTGACGGTGGATGTCGTGGATGACCTGACTGGTAAAAAACTGGGTCGCGCTTCTTCTGGTACTTTCCGTACTGCAGACGTGGTTGGTCTCGACACCATGGGTCATGTAATCAAAACCATGCAAGACAATCTGGCGGACGATCCGTTCTTTGCGGTCTACAAAACACCTGAAGTCTTGGCGAAACTGGTTGCAGCAGGTGCATTAGGTTCTAAAACTGGCGCAGGCTTCTACAAAAAAGTAGGTAAAGACATTCAACGTCTGGACTTCGCGACAGCGCAATACGTCACGGGCGGTGCGAAAGCTGACGACGTCGTTGCACGTATGTTGAAAGAAAAAGACCCTGTCAAGAAAATGAAAACCTTGCGTGAATCCACTCACGTACAAGCGCAGTTCTTGTGGGCGATTTTCCGTGATGCGTTCCATTACATCGCCGTTCATGGCGCAACGATTGCTGACAACGCACGTGACATCGATTTCGCGATGCGCTGGGGCTTTGGTTGGAATGTTGGTCCATTCGAAACATGGCAAGCATCAGGTTGGGCTGAAGTAGCTAACTGGGTGAAAGAAGATATCGACGCTGGTAAAGCATTGTGCAATACACCATTGCCAAGCTGGGTATTTGATAGCGCTGTTGCACAAAACGGTGGTGTACATACCTCCGCAGGTTCCTGGTCCGCAAGCAAATCCACATTTGTTCCACGCTCCAATCTGGCGGTCTACGACCGTCAGGCGTTCCGTGCACCAGTTCTGGGTACGGGCGAAGCGACTGGCGCAAATGCTGGCACGACCTTCTTTGAAGATGAGTCTGTCCGCATCTGGCATCAAGGCACTGAAGCACAACGTGATGACGTGCTGATCTTGTCCTTGAAAACCAAGATGCACGTGATTGGCCCTGGCGTCATCGAAGGCATGGAAAAAGCGATTGCCGAAGCCGAGAAAAATTACAAAGGCCTGGTGATCTGGAGTGCTGACGCAGCAGATGGCGGCGCGTTCTCTGCTGGCGCTGATTTGCAAGCGATGTTGCCATTGTTTATGTCCGGTGGTGTGAAAGCGATTGAACCAGCAATTTCACGTTTGCAAGATGCACATCAGGCATTGAAATACGCGAATATCCCAGTCGTGGCAGCGGTTTCTGGTCTGGCATTGGGCGGCGGTTGCGAATTGTTGATGCACGCAGCAAAACGCGTAGCGTCGATCGAATCCTACATCGGTTTGGTTGAAGTGGGTGTTGGTCTGGTTCCTGGCGGTGGCGGTTTGAAAGAAGCGGCAGTTCGCGCTGCAGCCGATGCGAAAGGTACTGATTTGTTGCAGTTCCTGAAAAACTACTTCATGAACGCAGCGACAGCAGCGGTATCCAAATCAGCACTTGAAGCGAAGAAAATGGGTTACCTGTCTGAAAGCGACGTCATCGTATTTAACCCATACGAACTGTTGCACGTCGCCAAAGTAGAAGCGCGCGCTATGTTTGATGCTGGCTATCGTGCACCAATGAAGAAACTGGTGCCTGTGACCGGTCGTCATGGTATTGCGACGATCTCCGCGCAATTGATCAACATGCGTGACGGTGGCTTTATTTCTGCCCACGATTACAAACTCGGCAAAATGATTGCAGAAGTTGTTTGCGGTGGCGACATCGACAATGGCAGCCTGGTCAGCGAACAATGGTTGCTCGACATGGAGCGTAAAGCGTTTATGGAATTGCTGAACCATCCAAAAACACAAGAGCGCATCATGGGCATGATGCAAACTGGCAAGCCAGTACGTAACTAATCGGAGTACATAACATGACTAAACAACTTCAAGACGCGTATATCGTCTCTGCTACTCGTACCCCGATCGGTAAATCTGGTCGCGGTATGTTCCGCAACACACGCCCAGATGACTTGCTGGTACGTGTCATGCAATCAGCGATGGCACAAGTGCCTAACCTCGATCCAAAACTGGTTGAAGACGCGATCATCGGTTGCTCTTTCCCAGAAGGCGCACAAGGTCTGAATCTGGCGCGTATGGGCGTATTGCTGGCTGGTTTGCCAAACACTATCGGTGGTGTCACGATCAACCGCTATTGCGCATCCGGCATCACTGCTGTGGCGATGGCTGCTGACCGCATTCGTGTTGGTCAGGCTGATGTGATGATCGCTGGCGGTGTTGAATCGATGTCCATGGTGCCAATGATGGGTAGCAACCCATCGATGAACATGGCGATTCTGCAAGACGAAAACGTCGGCATGGCCTACGGTATGGGTTTAACTGCTGAAAAAGTAGCGCAACAATGGAAAGTATCCCGTGAAGCGCAAGATGCATTTGCTCTGCAATCGCACCAACGTGCAATTGCCGCGCAAAATGCTGGCTACTTCGATGCAGAAACAACGTCTGTTGACATCATCGACCGGGTACCGAATTTGCTGACCGGCGAAATCGAACTCAAAAAACGCACAGTGACACGCGACGAAGGTGCGCGTCCAGATACCTCTTTAGAAGGTCTGGCGAAGCTCAAAGCCGTGTTTGCCGCTAAAGGTAGTGTGACTGCTGGTAACAGCTCGCAAACTTCTGACGGTGCAGGCGCATTGATTCTGGTCAGCGAAAAAATCCTGAAGCAATTCAACCTGACACCGTTGGCACGTTTCGCTTCCTTCGCAGTGCGTGGTGTACCACCAGAAATCATGGGTATCGGTCCTAAAGAAGCGATCCCTGCGGCATGCCGCGCTGCAGGTATCACGCAAGATCAGATCGACTGGTTCGAACTGAACGAAGCGTTTGCAGCGCAGTCGTTGGCAGTGGTGCAGGACTTGGGTCTGGATCCGGCGAAGGTCAATCCAATGGGCGGCGCGATTGCTCTGGGTCATCCATTGGGCGCAACAGGTGCAATCCGTTCCGCGACCACGATCCACGCTTTGCATCGTAATAACCTGAAATACGGTATGGTGACCATGTGCGTAGGTACTGGTATGGGTGCAGCTGGTATTTTTGAACGCATGTAATTTGCCTTACTAGCCAAAAAAAACCGCACATATTTTGTGCGGTTTTTTTACAAATACGACAATGAAAATAGGTCTTGTTCACGAGTTACAATAGCGACTTGTTTGCACATGATTGAAGAATATAGTCCTAGGACAAAGAGAGAGACACATGACAGATATCCTGACCCACAAAGAAAATGGCGCTCTGACGATCAGCTTTAATCGTCCTGAAAAGAAAAATGCAATTACTGCTGCCATGTATCAGGCGATGGCTGATGCCTTGCGTGAAGCCGAAACAGATGCTGCCGTACGCGCCATCCTGATCACTGGTAAGCCAGAAATTTTTACTGCAGGCAATGATCTCGAAGATTTCATGAAAAACGCTGGCAGCCTTGCTAATCCAGATAGCATTCCGCCAGTCTATCAATTTATGCAGGCATTAAATGATTCCGGCAAGCCTGTGATTGCGGCTGTGTCCGGCGCAGCGGTCGGTATCGGTACTACATTGCTTATGCATTGTGATCTGATTTATCTGGCAGACAATGCCAAGCTGTCGATGCCATTCACACAATTGGGTCTATGCCCAGAATTTGCTTCCAGCATGGTATTTCAGCAAATTGTTGGTTATCAACGCGCCGCAGAAAAATTGATGTTGGGTGAACCATTTACCGCGCAGGAAGCGTTTGAAATGGGTTTTGTGAATAAGGTATTGCCGTTAGAAGAATTGTTGCCCTACGCTCAGCAAATCGCTGCCAAATTGGTTGCATTGCCAGCCGCTTCAATTCGCACTACCAAACGTTTGATGAAAGGTAGTCAGCCACAAGCAATCGTCACAAAAATGGCAGAGGAAAACCAGCACTTTGCCGCAATGCTCAACGCGCCAGAAGCACGTGAAGCTTTTATGGCTTTCTTTCAAAAACGTAAGCCCGACTTTAGTCAGTTCAATTAAATACTGACGTGAATAAAAAAACGGAGCTATTTGGGCTCCGTTTTTTATTTAACAACGTTCATCTGTTTGTTAAAGGTCAGATTTTATTCCGCACCATTGCCTGGCATGTTTGAAGTGAGATTGTCTTCTTCCGCGCCGTTACCTGGCATATTCGACGTGAGGTTATTTTCCCCGCCGCCATTACCTGGCATATTTGATGTGAGATTACTTTCTCCTCCGCCATTGCCAGGCATGTTTGAAATCAGATTACTTTCATCAGCGCCGCTATCTGGCACACCGGGTACTTTTTGTTGAATAGACATCGTGCTCTCCTGGTTGGTGAATCGATTCATTAAACTTAACTACAACGGCGACATTATCTTAGCTGATGTTGGAATAAAATCAATGCGTTAAATACTGATATTTGTTTCAAACTACACTCCTGGACCTCATTTTTTGATCTCAGACTTTCGCTGGTACTAATTTAATTGGCTGGAGGTAATTAAATGGATTATTCACTCTTCGCCATTGGATAAATTCGCTGACCGGCATGGGTTTAGCTGCATACCATCCTTGTATATAATCACACCCAAACTGCTTCACCAGTTCCCACTCTTCCATTGTTTCAACACCTTCTGCGACGGTATGAAGTTTGAGACGTTGCCCCAGCTCTATGGTCGATAACAAAAGTAATGATGCATCCGTGTCTGGTTTGACATTGGCGACAAACGCCCGATCAATTTTTAATTCGGATACCGGCATTTTTTGTAGATAAGCAAGCGAGGAATAGCCTGTCCCAAAATCATCGAGCGCAATCGAATAGCCGAGGGAGCGCAAGTGGTTCAAAACGATGATGGCCGTATTGGCATCACTCATGACGCTACTTTCGGTGACTTCAAGACGAATATCTTCGGCAGAAGCATTATTGGATTCACGCAAAGTTTCGATGATCGAAACGATATTGTGATTCCGCAAATCAAATGCCGATAAATTGATCGAAATTTGTATGGGGTCACCTGCTGCTCTCCATGCCGCGACCAGTTGCATTGCCTCTTTTAACATCCAGACAGTAATGGCGCTAATGTGGCCCGTGTGTTCCGCAAAAGGGATGAACTGATACGGTGGAATCATACCGCGCGTAGGATGCTGCCAGCGTACTAGTGCTTCAGCACAAACCACCGCACCATCCCTGACTCTTACTTTTGGTTGCAAGAAGATCCGTAAGTGATTCTGTTGTATCGCCATCCGTAACTCGGATAACAGACTCAGATCACCTAACTTATTGGTCTCCATGTCGGGGCGATACACCTCCCAACCACTTTTAGACGCGCGCGCCGCGTTGAGGGCGATTTCTGCACAATGCATATGCTTTTGCATGCTGACATCAGTTTGCAGGCTAACACCAGCGGAAAGCGATATATCAATCGTCTGTTGATTTACAGAAATTGGAGAGAAGAATTTTTCTTTCAAATGCCGTTGCAACTCGTCAATGGTGTGTATATCGATCCAGATAATAAAGAACTGATCCGACTGACTACGGCCAACCACCGTGTTGGGAATAGATGACAAGCGATGCCCGACCTCGACTAGTGCTGCATCACCAATATCGTGCCCCAGAGCCTCATTGATGGCTTTAAAGCGGTCAACGTTCAGGGCAACCACCGCAATGTAAGGATGTAGCTTGTTCTTTAGCATTGTTTCACCCTGAACCGCTAAACGTTCACGGTTGGCCAAACCCGTAAGCTGGTCTTCCCGGGCGATGCGTATCGCTTCTTTATGCAATACAAATGTGCGGTAAGCTAAGCTGATACACAACAGGGTAGGAAGGAATAAATTTTGAATCACGTCAAGAAATGTTCCTGATGGAGGATCAAAACGCCAACCCCAATTCTTAGGTTGAACGTTAATGAAAGATGAAGTCCACCATAGGACAGTGATCGGTAGCAAGCCAAGTATGAGTAAGGGTGTTCCTTTGTGGTGTCTTTGCATTGCACGGAATAAACCTAACAAGGCGAAAGGGAACCATAATATGCACAAATAGTCTTGTAAAACGACGGTTTTTAATTTTAACGATGTTTCAAAAAATGATAATGGACCGAGTATCAAATAAGAAAAAGCCAGCAACAGCATGCAACGATGAAGCATATTGCTATGTTCTTTAAAACCACCAATTCTGGTCACGATAATAGACAAGACTGCCATAGCCGGCCATGTTGTAAATGCAAATAAACGCGGGAACCAATCTGGCAAAATTGGCACAGAAAAAATAAGTCCGTCATTAAAAATGATAAACGCAGATTGGAAGAAGGCGAATAGCGCAAACAACCCGTAATTTATGTCGCGTAAAAACAAACCAAACGCCAACATAATTAATGCAAAACCGAGTAACACTGCTGCCTGAGCAACGCTGGTATTTTCAGCTTTACGTGCTTGTAGGCTGATTTGATCGAGGGTCATTCCGGCAACGTCGATTCCGTCATAAAACGAGGTAGACGGTGATATAGTGGTTCTGACGTAAATTGGATATGCAGCATCTTGCACAATAAAACTGATGCGATTTGCGCTGACGAAAGCGTTTAACTTCTCACCAATGTGAGTCGCATTTCCTAGTAATTTTTCTTGATTGTCAAAGAGCGCTATATCAATCCACACGCTCTTGAAACTGAGTAGTTCATTTTTTGGAAGTGGATGCTCGATCCTGAGCCAGCACACCTTTTGTAGACGTAATTTTCCCAGACCCGGTGTCCAGTCTGCATTGGATGCAGGAATATGCGTTAGTTCTGATGCTTTACCGCAAACGGCATCTGTCTGGACCGGCGTTGCAAAAGCAGCTCCACAAAAAAGCAATGAAAATGCAAAAAAGAGGCTAAATCGAATTTCTGCCATGACTTCTTTCCTGGTTGGAGCTGAGAATCAGACGACGAGGTAGAAAAAGCGGTAATTCCTAAGCAATGTGCCTAAAGCTAAAATAACAGAATGCCTTTGTTAGCTGGTGATAAATTACCATAAATGCAATAAATATGTAAGAAGTGTCCAACAGATACAAAATAAATGCCCTATCGATGATTTTCTGTGGCAACTTTACTTGATTATCTTTTCTTTTTTTCTGCAACAGAATACTCGCCGTCATATCCAGATATGGAAGTCGGCAGGCATACAATGACCATGCAATAGGCGTGCATTGCGACCGCAATTGGAGTGAAAACTCTGGAGCTGTCGTATTTTCCCTGCAGATGACGACTTTTTTTTCATGACCTATGGGCTGATGCAGCGGTCTCGTATTTTTCGGGGAATTTGATCATAGGACTGGATTGCATAGCATGATGAATGCTGAGTGGGCTAACGTTGACAACTGATTTTTATTTCAGGCACAATCCGTCAAAGATGTCTATTTGACTAACGACGCCATTGAAGAAAGGACGACCATGCCGCGTAAGGCTCATTTTTTAGCTGAAGCAAACTATTGAGATCCCCGCGTGCATTGCTTGGGATGGATGGTAGTTGCCAACCCAAGCCGGCCGATGAAGTAGAAACTTTGCTCTGACCCCGGTAAGGAGAACTTGTCGGGGTTTTTTATTGTCTTTCGAAAGATGGCAATGATGACCCCATGAAAAAATGTGTGCATAGACTCAAAAGAGCTTGTGCATCAAAAGGGGAAATATGAAGATCAAGACGAAGCTGGAAGCCACGCTGAAACCACGTAACCCGCTTGCGTTGGCTGCGAGACAGCGCAACGCGGGCGCGCATGAAGCCTTGCATCCACAACGTACGGCGCGCAGGAAAGCGAAACAAGGCTTAAAAAAAGAGCTGCTGCGCAGCCTCAAGGACGAGCTTATTTAGCGGTAGCCTACAACGTTCAAATTGTATGTTTCAGGAGCCATCGAATGCAGAATCCGGAGATCACATTACAGCAAGGGGTGCGTTTAATGTCGATCGACCTTTTGCGCGGCATCGTCATTATGCTCATGGCACTTGATCATACGAGGGACTTTTTTGCACCAGCGACATTTGATCCGCTTGACTGGGAAAACGGCTCTGCTGCCTGGTTTTGGACCCGCTGGATAACGCATTTATGCGCACCGATTTTTGTGAGTCTCGCCGGGATGGCAGCTTTCTTGCGGGCTCAGCGCTTTACCAGACTGGATATGTCGAAGTATTTGTTCACTCGTGGGTTCATGCTCGTGGTATTGGAATTCACCTGGGTGAGTTTTTGTTGGCAGTTCGGATTCGATTTTGCGCTATTACAAGTGATTTGGGCGATCGGTGTATCGATGATGGTACTCAGTATGCTGATCTGGTTACCTCAACGTGCTTTGATTGTTATTGCTATCTTGCTGATTGTGCCGCATAACTTGCTTGATGCATGGCATGAGAAAAATCCTGGCTGGTGGATGAAACTATGGCATCAGGGTGGCTCGGTGATGATAGGGGATCATTTCCGCATCATTTTTGCTTATCCATTGATGCCTTGGATAGGTCTGATGACGGCAGGTTATGCAATGGGGCCAGTCATGCGCTGGGAGCCAGCGCGGCGCGCACGTTTTCTGGTCGGATCAGCCTTGTTGCTGTTCATTATTTTTATTGTTTTGCGGAGCGGTAATTTTTATGGCGATCCTGATGCATGGGCGCATCAGGGGAAAACATGGTTAGTTGATTTGATGTCCTTCGTCAAAGTACATAAATATCCGCCTTCGGTTTTATATTTGTGTATCACGCTCAGCATAGGGCTGGCTGCTTTAATGTTCCTTGAACGTTACGTTCATCGCCCCTGGTCGGTACTCTTGTTGTTCGGGCGTCATCCTCTGGCATTTTATATGACACATTTGTTTGTGATTCATGGTTTAGCATGGGTGTATATGCAGATTCGATATGGTGCTCAGATTAATTTTCATCAAGGCATGGTCAGCCAGGAATACGTTCCATCTTTATTTGTCGCATATCTGGCATGGGGCATGGTGTTGCTTGTGATGGTTGGTTTGCTACGCATCTGGCAGCATGTTCAGCCCCATCGACGCCCCCCTTTATGATGAGTTTTATGTGCTGGTGGAAAGTATTTCAGACATCAAGTTTTAACGCGGAGAAATATAAAAAAAATAACAAAAAAGATGTTGAAATTTCTATATTTATGGACAATACTTTAGTCTTTGGAGGCGACATCAGTGCGACGTTGTTGAGCAGCAATGAAAGATCATGGAACTTAATTTGTGGCTGTGAATCTGATTTTCTGAATGAGACGATGAGCACCGAAAACTAAGAGCGATGCGCGGGTTTATCGACGATCAGATTGGATAGCGCTCAAATTTGCACTGCGATTTCAAGTTCTGAAAAAGCAGGCATGCGTGCCAATTACATTGTTCTTAGCATGCTGTTTGACGAACAGAAATACTTGTCATCTGATGCGCTTCATTTCCAAAGGCGGTTTATTATGGCTTCCGTTACTTTTGATGCGACACATCCACGAAATATAAAAATTCGCTGGACAGATTTTGAACATGGCTTTGCGATTAATGGTCAAAAGCTTGGCCGCCATGGCAAGGCAATCGCTACCGATTATTTTCATTTTTCTGCGAGCTGGAATTCGCTTGATGCCGAGAACACGGAGCAATTCCAGCGTCTATTGATGGGCGTATCCAACGATAGAGCCGCATTGCGCTATGAGATAAGCAAAGATCCTCAACACCCCGGATGTTCATTGATTGTCGGTGAATTTTCATTCGCTCTTGCAGGTAAGTCGCTCACCAATGATATGGTGCAGTGCTTGTCAAGAAGGGGCACTTCACCGGAACTGCGTTACGGTCGAAACAGCGAAGATTTCAATGCGCCGTTTTTACTCGGGCACTGGATAGTCGAATTTCCAAAAGAAGTGAATTTACATGCGGGATTGGCGGGAGGTCAGGGTTTGTCACCGCTGACGTATTAAAAGAGCAGCACTGATCAAGTTAACCATGTGATGAGTTGCAACACCTTGTCGATTTTCCCTCTGCGGCAAGGTGTTTTTTTTTCTAAATATCAATACTTTTATTTGCCAGCCGCTTTTGCTTGTTCACGTATCTTTTCCAGACTTGCGCCTGGCGTGATGAGGTTACCGTCGTAGCGCAATTCGATGAGCGCCGGCAATTGATGTTCACGACAGTGTTTTAATGCGCGTTCAAGCGCTGGTGCAAAATCCGCAGTGGTCAGCACCGTTTCGCCACTCGCGCCGTAAGCGCGTGCCAACGCTGCAAAGTCCGGGTTGTGCAATTCTGTACCTGAAACTCGCTCTGGAAATTCACGTTCCTGATGCATGCGAATCGTGCCGTACATACCGTTGTTGAATACAATGATCACTACGCCTGCCTTGTACTGAACTGCGGTAGCGAGTTCCTGACCATTCATCATGTATTCACCGTCGCCAGCAAACGTAATCACTGTGCGCTCAGGATCAACAATTTTGGCAGCAACGCCGGA